>Ga0163144_10016951_pt1 | contig 14889 bp, 20 predicted proteins | sample OliLak19BULKMAT1_FD_123175 | JGI IMG/M metagenome (GOLD analysis project Ga0163144, IMG submission 123175) | Freshwater microbial mat bacterial communities from Lake Vanda, McMurdo Dry Valleys, Antarctica - Oligotrophic Lake LV.19.BULKMAT1 | ecosystem: Environmental > Aquatic > Freshwater >... | reverse complement strand
GTGCACCAAGATCTTCTCCAATGGCAGGCCCGTCACTTCAGCGGCGGTGGCCTGTGCACGAGCGAGGACCTGTGACCCGACCCACACATCGCAGCCATTCTTGCGCACGTGTACGGTACAGCTCAGCGGCTCCATCGTCGCATGGGCGAGAAACGGCATCTGGTACAGGGCCTCGATCCTCATAGCGGCCCCGGCCATGGCCTTGGCCACATCGCCGTCCTTGCGTGCGATGACGCCGGGCTTCAGCAAAGCCGTTTCGAGTTGCCGGATAATTTCAGCGCTGCTGAGTGTGGCATTGGGACCCTCGTCCCACTGAATGTCGAGCGCGGCCAGCCCCTGCTTGGCTGCCCACATATGGTCGGCAATCACCGCCACGGCATTATCGAGCAGCACTACTTGGTGGACACCCTTGATCCGTTTGGCGTTGCTATCGTCAACGCCGACGAGCTTCCCGCCGAACACTGGACAGGCTGCAACCGTGGCGATCTTCATGCCTGGAATCATGACGTCGATGCTAAACTGTGCCTTGCCATTGACCTTGTCCGGGGTATCGAGACGCTTGGCAGAGGTGCCGATCAGTGTGAAGTTTTCGGGGGCCTTGAGCACGACGCGATCCGGTATCGGCAACATCGCCACCGTATCGACTAAGGCCCCATATTTGAGTCTGCGGCCGCTCGTCGCATGGATCACTTCGCCTTTCTCTGCGTGGCAGGCCGTCGGATCCACTTTCCAGTTCTGCGCCGCGGCGGACACCAACATCATGCGCGCGGTGGCACCGGCCAGACGAAGTGGTTCCCAAGCGGCTCGCACGGATGTCGAACCACCGGTTGCCTGAATCTGAAAGATCGAATTCGCATAGTGCCGTTCGTTGGGAGGCGCTGCTTCGAGGGTGACCTGTGTGAGATCTACCTCCAACTCTTCGGCGATGAGCATCGGAATCGAGGTGTAGGTGCCCTGTCCCATTTCTACATAGGGCATGATGAGTGTGACCCAACCGTCACGACCGATGCGGATGAATGCGTTGGGAGCGAACACCTCCACAGTCGTCGCGTCAGCCGTTTCCCTGCTCAAGATCGTCCTAGGGAGGATGAAGCTCAACAGCAGGCCTCCGCCGGCTGCCGCGCTAACCTTCAGGAAGGTCCTGCGGGAAAGACTGTTCTCGGACACGGCTCCTGTATCGATCTTTGTCACATTCAGTCGTTGGTCGAGATCCATGGCAAGTCTCTTTGCAGTGCGCGCAATTATTTAAGAGGCTGTGCTGCTCGCTTGATCGCGGCGCGAATTCGTGTATACGTGCCGCAGCGGCAGATCGTGCCGGCCATGGCAGCATCGATGTCGGCATCGTTCGGTTGTGGCGTGGCAGCCAGCAGTGCCACCGCGCACATGATCTGGCCTGACTGGCAATAACCGCACTGCACCACTTCCAGGTCTAGCCAGGCTTTCTGCACATTCGCACCGGTCGGCGTCTGGCCGACCGCCTCGATCGTCATGATCTTCTTCCCCCTGACCGCCACCACAGGCATGACACAGGATCGTATTGGCTGACCGTCGACATGCACTGTGCAGACGCCACACTGGGCAATGCCGCAGCCGAACTTCGTGCCGGTCATACCGAGAACGTCACGAAGGACCCAGAGCAAAGGCATGTCCTCCGGCACGTTGGCTTCACAATCTTTCCCATTGATGTTTAGCGTGAACATGGCTCTTTCCTCTCCATCAGGCGCCGGTCGAATCTTGCGGAAGCCGTTACCAACTATGCCGGCGAGTCCTGTCTGGACATCGCCCGCGGGATCGGATGCCGTGACCGAGAGCCGTGATGGCGTGCAGTAGCTCTTTCATGTTCTCCCCAGTCTAGACCGCCACATCCCACGTCATTGACAGGCTGTGGTGTTGTTCGCCGGCTCCGAACTCATGACTCCCACCCTTCAGGCCAGGGTACTCGCGGTGACTCAGCGACGAGCTCCTGCTCGAACTCCTGATGCGAGATGACGGGGGCTACATGTAGTGCATATTTTTCTCTCCCATCTTGAGCGCTGTGATCGAACCACAGTTTATGCACCGCAAGCCGTCATACATCCACGCCGATACATCAGTCGAGGTGCTGTAAAAATGCTCCAATATTTTTAGTCCTCCGCAACGTTCACACATCATGATGTCCTCCTGGTTGGTAACCGCATAATCCATGAAGATGTCATTCTTGAACGGAGTGATGAAACCCTCGATTCGGAACTCACCGGTGGTTCGAGCCGCTGAGCTTCCATGGCGGTTCTTCCTGACGGTCACACCGTTTCCTCTGCGCATGCGAGAAAAACGTTCTGGATCTCACGACGCATATTCTTTTCTTATGCTAAGCCTCTGGGTGGCGCGAGTCTGGTCAGAATTGCTCAGTTGGAGAGTCATGACGGGGACGACATCAGTCGCCCTGTGGTGCTCTGCACGTAGACTGATGTATTAAGGGACAGGCCTCCGTTTGGTCCTGGGGAATCTGGCCACAGCCTTTTTGGGAGTGGTCCATGTTTGCGAGTAGATCTTTCGCGGTTTCGGCAGAATTGATTCCTCCCATGTATATCTTTGTCAGGTGGCATCCCATGTGCATAATTGGCCTCCTGTTAGAGGAGTGCAGTCGGAGTAAGCCTGGATACAGGGCTCCCTTGCAGAGTTCACAGGGATCTCTCACACGAAGGAGTGGGTATGTCGACGGTACATCATCTCCAAGACACGATCGATCGATCGTGTCGAACGCGGAGGCACGACTCAGACAAGGCGAAGGGCACACTCGGGGAACGGTCGATGTGTTCTGAGAGCCTCGCGGTCTGCCACACAGGCTGCTGGACATGGGACTCAGGCATTGGGAGAACCGTGCTGAAATCTCGCAAGAAGCAGATTCTCTTTTCGCAAGGGGAGGCGGCGGATGCCGTGTTCTATATCCAGGAGGGCCAGGCCAAGCTGACTGTGGTTTCGCCGCAGGGCAAAGAAGCCGTCGTCGCGATGCTGGAAGGTGGGGCCTTTTTGGGGGAATCCTGCCTCGCCGGACAAACAGTTCGTCCCGCAACCGCGACCACCGTGGAAGACTCCCGTCTTGTGCGCATCGACAAAGAGGTCATGATCCGTCTACTTCATGAAGAGCCCGCCTTCTCCGAGCTGTTCCTAACCCATCTCCTGTCTGGCAAAATGCGCATCCAAGAGGACGTGGTGGATCATCTCTTCAATTCCAGTGAGAAGCGGCTGGCGCGGGTGCTGCTGTTACTGGCCCACTGCGAGAAAGACGGCCGTACGGAGGCCTCCCTTCCGAAGCTCAGCCAGGAAACGCTCGCCGAGATGATCGGCACCACGCGCGCCCGGGTCAGTTTCTTCATGAGGAGGTTCCGAACGATGGGCTTCCTTCTCTACGACAACGGCGGGTAGCACGTGCACCGTTCCCTCTACGATGTCGTCAGCCACGGCTGGCATTCATCGTATGGTTGAATCATCGCGCAGGGACAGCGTCCTGCGGTCTGCCGAAAAAAATATGTTCCACGGTGAGCAATTGTGATCAGACGGCACGCTGTTTTTTCGGTAAACGGTAACTAAACATTTACACGGAGTAATTCTGACCAGACGGCTGGTGGGCTGCTCGCCATTTGCTGAGCACGAGCGAGAGGGGGATGACCAGGCCAGATCGATAGATAACGGAGACATCGTACCGAACACGGGAGGAGCCGTCATGAACGCGGATCAACTCAAGGGAAAATGGATGCAGTTCAAAGGCGAGCTGAAAAAGCAGTATGGCAAGTTTACCGAAGGATGAGCTCATGAAGTGGGCGGACCAGTGGCATCAGAAGGCAACGGCGGACGCCGTGGGGGAAAAGCCGCGCTGACGGGAAGCAACCAAAAAGAGAGAGATGGATCACTGAAGATTTTCATATTGTAGTTACGAGGAAGATTATGAAGACACCCTATTCGGTCACGCTCTGCATCGCTCTGGTTGTCGGCGCGGCGTTCATCGCGACACCAGCCACCGCCGTGGACATATCCAAGGAAAAAGTGCTGGTCAACGACTCGTGGCTGACGGCGAAAGCCAAGATCGCCCTCGCGGCCGATTCCCGGGTCAAAGGGAGACAGATCGAGGTTGAGACGACAGAGGGCCGGGTAGTACTCCGCGGGAAGGTCGATTCCGACGAGGCGAAGCGTGCGGCGGAGGGGATCACCGCAGGGCTTGATGGCGTTAAGACGGTGAAAAACGAATTGCAAGTGGTCGCCCCGTCTACACGCGACGCGGTGGAGGAGAAGGATGAGGCCATTACAGGACGCGTGAAGGCATACTTCGCGAAAGACACCCATCTGAAGAACGCCGATATTGATGTGCAGACCAATGCGGGGGTCGTTTCGCTCACGGGCGAGGTGCTGAACCTCATGACGAGTGCCCAAGCGTCCTGGACGGCTTGGCAGGTCCCCGGCGTGAAGGCGGTGAAGAACGATCTCACGGTGAAAGAAAAGTCCTAGGGGTCTCACGCGCCAATACACAGGCGTTCCGTCCGTCGAGCACCGACCAGAGTGGTGTCGTGGCCGACGGAGCACAGAGTCTCAATAATAATATGGAGGAGCACGATGAGTGACACGAATCTCAGTCGAACCACCACGCAACGAGCGGTGGCGACCCCCCGCACCAGTTCAGCCAGTGAACAGACGGGCCAGATGGCCCAGGCATTCAAACGAGCTGCGGCTGATCATGCCGACATTGCCCAACGTGCCTACGAACTGTATGAGCAACGGGGCCGGCAAGACGGTCGTGACTCGGAGGATTGGTTGAAGGCGGAACGGGAGCTGGGTGGAGCAGTGCATTACGTGTGACACGGGTCATGAGGGTCGTGCACGTCGGCTTCCGTTACTAAAGAAGAACTGCCATGAACACACTGGCGCGCGATGGCCTCTTCAGAACTCGGAATCCTTTGAAAGAGCTGGAGGACTTTGAACGCCGGTTGGCGGCGATGTTGGGAACTCAGGAGCCGACCGGTCATGGAGGGAAGGAAGTCCTGACGTTAGCCCAGTGGTCGCCGCTGGTGGACATTACAGAGGATGACAAGGAGTACCTCATCAAGGCCGAGTTGCCGGGCAGTAAGAAAGAGGATGTGCGCCTCACGGTAGAGAACGCGATTCTGGCGATTTCGGGCGAACGGACATTCGAGAAGGAAGAACAAGGGCGAAAATATCATCGGATTGAACGCGCGTACGGGAGCTTCGTGCGCCGCTTCTCGCTTCCCGAAGATGCAGATGGGAGTAGGGTGTCGGCGGACTACGCAGACGGGATGCTCCAGGTGCATCTCCCGAAATCCCAGAAAGCGAAGCCGACAGCCATCGAGATCACGGTGACCTAGTGTGTGTGTGCAGTGATTGAGGGAGGACGGGCGTCACGGAAGACAGGCCGACGTTGAGTATGATGTCGGAGTTTACTGGCCGGCGCTCCGCCGCAGTGGCTCCAGGGTCTACTAGGCCAGCGTCCGGGCATCGAACGTTTCTTGCATCGCATGCGGGGTAGGTTCGCGGAGTAGGTTCTACATATTATTCATTTAATAATATTCATTGAGGAGGTGTCTTATGCGTAGATTAACCGTTGCCGTGTCTGCGGTCTTGTGCCTGATGGGGACCAGCTCGCTGGCCCTGGCTGACGAAGGGACTCGATATGGTGATCAAACGGCGCCGACAGGTAAGCTATCTCAAGAACCCTCTGTATTAGGTAATAAACGTGAGCCGGTCCGGGCTGACGATGCCATGAAACGTGAGCCGGTCCCTGACGATGCCATGAAGAACGAGAAGGTTCCGCCACGTACGTATTCTGGCGAAGGGACTCGATATGGTGATCAAACGGCGCCGACAGGTAAGCTATCTCAAGAACCTTCTGTATTAGGTAATAAACGTGAGCCGGTCAGGCCGAATGAGCCCATGAAGGGCAAGAAGACGGAACACAAGGAGAAGACGAAGACGCACAAAGATGCGGCAAAAACCGCTCCGGCAGCTCCTGCTCCCGCGCCATAAGTTCTCGCAGTCGCGTCAGTAGATTGCCTGGCCCTCGGGAGGTCTTTCCTCCTGATGGGCGTTCTCTGTTGGGAACCTCTCGGATCGAGGCCGGGCGTGGGTGAATCTCTTCGGAGGTTCGACTGTGTGCGGTGATCGAGGGAGGAAGGGCCTCACGGAAGACAGGCCTACGCTGACCACTAGGCAGAGCTTTCCTGATGCTCTCCGTTTCGGAACGGAGAGCAAGAACCTCTGGTGTTCGGCACCTCGCTAGGCTGTTCGTGTGTCCCCAGCAGAGTGATGAGTGCGGCAGCAGTGGGCCGCTAGCACTACGATTCGTCAAGGTAGCGCAAAAGGAGAAGCACCATGCTCGAGACCATTGCCATCATCTTGGTCGTCCTCTGGATTCTGGGTCTTGTTAGCTCGTATACCATGGGCGGATTCATTCATGCCCTCTTGGTCATCGCGGTTGTGGTTGTTCTGGTGCGTGTCATTCAAGGTCGAAGCGCATAAGGCCCCGGGAGAGAGGACGGTGACAAGAACCAGTGGACCCAAATCAAACCCCGTCTTGGCACCGCAATAATTTTGAACGGCTAATTTCCCAGAGCCTTGACGACGATGTGGACACGGGGGCCGTTTGAGAGGGGAATCACACAGTCATCGTCGATCTCACCCCCTCACACCCACACGAAGAGTTTCCAGGCATCGTTCAATCTGCATCGACTTATCGTAGGGGGATCCAGCCGTGTGAGGCGGGATAATCCGACAGGTCGAGCCCGTGAATCCAATAGGACATGCCCTCCCGATTCACATGGACCGGAGCGGGTCGTTCATCGGGTACGGCTCGTTTGGGGACGGCACGATTTCGCGATGGACTGTCGTTAATAATGCGGGTTAGATCAACAACAGCTTGAACGACCGACGGACCAGGATGGTTGAATGCTTCACGTAATCCGCGTCCACCAGCGTTGGATTGTTGCGGCATCGCCAGCCATCTCCAAGCTTTGGCAACAGCCTCAAAGCCAATTGGTAGCGACTGGACGCCGTACCGGGGATTTCCCCTGCACGCAATCTGCTCCCGCGCAATCATGCCCCGCACAGTATGTTTCACGATATTGACCTTCACGGGCAGCCGGTATTTCATCAACATGGCGAGTTTACCCATTAGGTGAGCCCACCGTCTTCGGTTAAGCGGACAACTTGTTGACTCGAAATGGCGAGGTTCAATACTTGAAAGCAATGGATACTTTTATGGTGTTTTGATACTGTGCACCAGTAATGGCGCTCTTGATTCTGACAGCGCACACTGCGGACCCTCTTCCTCGTAAGAGCATGTCGTTCCCTCGCGTTGCCATTGCTTCCCAACCCTTAGTGTTTTTCTTGGTTTCACTTCTGCTTCTGGTCTCATTTCCCGACAAGGCGTTGTCTTTTACCCAGGGCGATCTATATCGCCAGGCCAAGGCGGCGACCGTGCTGATCGTGGGCATTAACGAGGAATCCCAAGCCCTTTCGTTCGGCAGCGGTGTGTTTATCTCGGAGCAGGGCCTGGTCCTGACCAATGCCCACGTGGTGGAAGATTCCACCAGACTGTTTGTCTATATCCGTAATCAAGCCATTGATCCTGCGGCGACGGTAGTCGCGATCGACCCCGATCTCGATCTCGCCGTGCTCCGTATCCAAACGGACTACCCGGTTCCATTCCTTCCGTTGGCGGCGGAGAGTCCGGACGAAGGCACTCCGACGATCGCTGTCGGCTATCCGCGTGTACCCGATGTCTTACAAATGGGATTGACCCTGCATGCGTCGGTCGTTCCGATGACGGTTACCGGTGCGGCGATGGGACGGTCCAGAACGGCTGGGCTGCCGATTCCCTTCGTGCAAACCGTGGGGATGTTGAACGCCGGGAGTAGTGGAGGGCCGCTGGTGCACAGCGAGACGGGCGAGATCGCGGGCCTGGTCGTCCACACCGTGCCGTATTTGGAGCAGGTTAAGAACGCTCAAGGCGAGCGGCTTGGCACGGCTATGATGCGAGCCGGCCTTAGTTATTCCATCCCTGCGTCACGGTTGCGCGACTGGTTACAGCAGAACCGCATTCCCATTTCGGCAAAGCAGCCGCGTGAGGTGCCGTTCACCTTACTCGAAAAAGAACTCCCAATTCGTGCATTCCTCACGACCGCGCACCTCCTTCATCTGATGGCGGCGGTCCTGCATCAGGATCGCGATCTCCTAGATCTCGCCATTCAACAGTATGAGTCGGCCCTACAACTCGAATCGGAACGGCCTGACGTATTGCGGAATCTCGGACTCGCATTCGCGGCGAGGGGAGAGACGGACCGGGCACGAGTGACGTACGAGAGGGCCTTCGCCCTAACACCGAGCGATCCCGTGCTCTTAAAGAATATGGGCGAACTCAGGTCTCGTCTACGAGACCCCCTGGGCGCGGCGGAAATGTATCGAGCGGCCATTCGGCAAGATGCCTGTTTGGTGAGCGCGTCCTTCGGGTTGAGCATGGTTCTGCAGGCACAAGGTCAAGTGGATGAAGCGAAGCAGGTCCTTAGGCGTGCCGCGGCCTGTCCGTCGTCTTCCTCCTATGCCGCCTATCACGTAGGCCTCGTGTTGGAGCAACAGGGGCTAGGACACGATGCGCTGCAGGTGTGGCAAGATGTTCTTGAGCAAGCGCCTGGTACCTCTGTCAACGAGCGGCCCATTCTCAATAAGATTCAGCAGCGAATCGCCCAACTTCGTGCCCAACTCAAGCCGCAGGACCGAGAAGTCGATGTGGCGCCGGTTACCTCAAGCACACAATCCTCCGTTCCCAAAGACTCCAACTAAATTCGAACGCACCTTCCCGTCTCGTTTCAGGCCTCGCAAGGCCCCCACAACTAAAAATTTTCGCGATTTGTTCAATATTGCTCAGCGTACAAGACTCTGGAGCGTGTATCGTGCGAGATAGGTGCGCTATACATCTAACCGAGGAGGTTTCCATGGAATCGATTCCAAAAGCCGTCGGCGTCCTGTTGTGTAGTTTCTTACTGAGCCTGGGTCTGTCGGCCTTCGCGTCGTCTGCAGACAAGCTCAACACTGGCCAATCGGGGGGAATGATATTTACAGTGGATGATAAAGAAAGGTTTGTACCCGGCAAGGATGTCAAGGGAGAAATATTGAAGATCGATGGTGAAAACTATGTCGTCAGAGAAGCATCTGGGGCTGAGGTGCGCATGCATGTTGATGCTAGTACTGAAAAGAGATCAAGTTTAATTCCAAAAGTTGGAGAACATGTTCTTGCGAAAGTGGATGCTAAGGGTCACGCAGTTTCGTTTTTTACGGACGCACCTGTCTCCCACTGACGTTTTTCTGTAATCAGCAAGGACGCTTAACCTGGATGGTAGCAGGTAATTTCTCAGCGAGAGTTGGCAGGATGATTCTGCCTCGGACCATCTGCCGACTCTCACCTGGTATCGTTCTGATTCATATAAGTCAGAGGCCCTCGCCTCGATTGTGACGGATCGCTCCACGAGTAGCTGGTCTTTCGAAGCAGCCGGTTCCTCCCGTGAGGCTGGTGCCATCATATTCCTACACGAAAGACTGCCGAAATGAAGATTGGATTGCCGTTAGTACACTAGGGAACAACCTAGCCCCATACTCTCCCAGGGTCAGGTATAACACCACCATAAGTGTAAAGAGTCAAAACAGATAAAGACGTTGAGGAGCGCCGTGAACGATAGTCTTTTAAATCTGGACTGAATTCAAAGATGATCTCAAGTAGGAATGTGAAAAGCTAACGGGCGACGACCTCGAGAAGATCAAGAGAGGATTGCAACAATCTCATGACAGCAACGAATGTGCTGGAACCTCCTTCTCACGTTGTCCTAATGAACAAATCCTGAGCCTCCTGTGAAACATATCACTCGAACCATCATAGGTGGAGTCTGTTTGAGCGTCGTGGCAGTCACCGGTGTTCCAACGTCGACTTTGGCCTGTCGCATCAAAGACTGTTCCGATTCCACCACAGCCACTCCGTTCAGAGAGGTCCTCATGGAGGATCAATTGCACGACACAGGGGAACAAATCAATAGCGAACCCACCAGGAAACGGGGCACCTTCACAGACGACGTGTTGATGTTTCTCGAGTGTCGTCGAGACATGATTGGGGGGAACATTCAGGAGCGCTTTCAGGTGGGCTATGGGGATCGGATAGCGGACGTGAAGACATGGGTCAATGAGTGGACTGAACAGAACAAAACTGCCGACAACAGTCACCCTAGCTCGAGGTCTCCAGGAAGCGAATGGAGTTCTCGTTATGACCAATGATGTTCATGTTCCGGAGGACCTCAAGCAACGGCTTATAGATATCAATACCTATCTCTCAAAACACAGCAACGGAAGCTCGATGACGCCATAGAACAATGTAAGTAGACGTTCTTGCCAGTTCCGCGCCGCTCTGTTTCTGTCGGTGTCGAAGCATAATAATTCGGGCCTGTAGAATTCCATGCAAATGGCTACCCCGTTCGCAACTCTCAATGAAGTGTTGCCCTTGCAATTCCGCCCGCCCGTCCCCCGAGCTGTCCGATTCCCTTACAAATTTTCGCGAATAATGCCCGCTGGAAATCTTGTAAGAAAATAAAGAAATATACTCCAACTGGTCAAAATTGCTCAGCTAGAAATACTCCGGAACGCGTACTGTGGCAGATATGCGTGTTGTACACCTAACCAAGGAGGCTCCCATGGTATCTATTTCAAAAGTCGTCGGTGCCCTGTCTTGTAGTTTCTTACTGTGCCTGGGTCTGTCCAATGCCGTGCAAGCAGAACATGCGCCTGGGCCCTCAGACGTTATGAAAACTGACTCCGTGACTGATAAGCAAGGTTTTCAATCTGATGATGATAAGCAAAAGAACGTGGACAATAAAAAGGGAAGTAACCATGCAGACGGCGCCAAGACGATTAAGGGCGAACTAGCTCGCGTCGAAGATGGGAACTATTTCGTCAAGGTGAAGGACGGCAAGGAAGTACGTTTGCATACAGATAAAACGACCGAGATGATGGGAGAAATCAAGAAGGGCGATCGTATTGAGGCAAAGGTGAACGATCAGAATCACGCGCTGTCGATTCGCTCGGCGAAATGAAGAACTGATGCCGATCATGGAAATGAATTGCGACTAACTTCACGCTCGAAATCAAGCTAGAGCGGCTCAATGGGGGAGTAGCCCTTTGTCTCAGTGAACGCCCGCAGGTCGCAACGTCATGAGGGTAGCGACCTGCCGACCTTTTTGGCAATGTCGTGGGAACGGACCGTGCAGAGAGTCTCGTTTCCGCCATAATAAGTAGGACAAGGAAAGTGGAATACACATGATCTGTCAATCGAAGTGATAGGCCTTTTCTTTTTCGCCTGCGTATTCCTCGCATCTTCTTACAAGTGAATGGGAGCATATAGACAGCGCTGCTATTCTGCCGACACTCGGTGGGTTTAGGCAACGGTCCCTGTAATTGTAAAGACGGGTGATCCAATACACACACTCCTCGGTCATGCCTGGCAGTGGGTTCAGAAGGAGAATGACCGAGATGGTGGATGTACGGTTGAGTTCTCGCCTGATTTTTTAGAAGGGGAGTGACTGACTCAGGCAGAGCGTAAAGTCACCGTGATTGTCCGATCACACCCACGGGAAGCATAACTGCCATTTGGGAACAGGCCGATTGGGATGGTGGTCGTTCGACCGGCCAATTGCGATACAGGGGCGATAGTGAGATCGTTTCAGGTAGGTCCGATGAATCACGGATATCGACCCTACCGCGGCCTCGTTATTCATCTATCGAACCGGAAAATATCGGCATCAGGATTCGGTCGACACAGATGAAGGTCGGTGATGATCTTCGCTGCAATGACGCTAAACGTGATGCCATTGCCGCCGTAGCCGAGGGCAAAATAGGCACGTGGAAATTCCGGAGTTTGGCCGATGTACGCCAAGCCGTCTTTAGTCTCGCCGAACGTGCCTGCCCATGTGTACGATACTTCCATGTCAAGCCGTGGGAACATGTCAGCAAAGCGACGCTGTAACTTTTTGGTTTTTCTGGCAATCAACTGATCACTCTTATGAGCAGTGGCAAAAAGCACATCTTCACCGCCTACAATCGCTCTGTCGTCCGATGTGGTACGGAGATAGAAGTACGGCCTCGCCGATTCCCATATCAGTGAGCGATCCGGCCATCCTTCGAAGCTATCAAACGGCTCACTAATCAACGCAAACGTGCTCATGAGGGTGCCGACAGTCTGCTTCAGGTATTGCTGGGACTCGTAGCCCGTCGCAAACACGACTCGTTGTCCGTTGATTCGAGAGCCGGACCCCAGGTGCAAGACGACACCGTCATCGGAAGGCTCGACCTTGGATACCTCGGAGCGGTCGTAGACACGTAGCCCATGTTTCTTCGCTGCTGCAAGCAGCTGGTGCGTCAAACGATACGGATCGACCTGTGCATCTCCGTAAGACAGAATCGCTCCTGGAGCGGTAAATGACGCGCGTGACTCGATATCCTTCGCTCCCAAATACTCCACGTGAAAACCAAAGGTCTTGCGCGTGTCATATTCCTTCCGAAGTTGAGGCACGTCTGATTTCCTGCTGGCCAGATAGAGGCTGGTTTTCCGTTCAAACCCGCAATCGTCCTGCAGTTCAATGCTGAGACGCTCCACCGTATCGATGGCTTCGAGTCCAAGTCTGTAGCTACGTACCGCGTGCGCCTCTCCCACGGTGCCAATTAATTCATGCAGCTCTGTGTCAATTTCATACTGTAGGAGCGCAGTACTGGCGGCAGTGCTGCCGGCGCCAATATCTCGTTTGTCCACAAGGACTGTCTCCACCCCTTCCTGCACCAAATGATACGCGACCAGAGCTCCCGTAATTCCGCCGCCGATGACGGCCACTTCACAGGATTCATCGTGCTTGAGCGATGGATAGTCGGCAAGGATGCCGTTCTTTAAGAGCCAGAAGGGATGACCAGATCGTAAATCCATACTATCTGATTTCTGCGAGAGCAAGGGCTCAACGAAATCACGACTCCTCATACATATTGACATATTGCGACCTTCGACAAATCTTCGAGAAGCCGCCGAATCGTGCACAACTCTGCCGAAATGTATTCATTTCTTAGGCGAATGAAACGGTCGCAGCCCTGACAATGCCTTTTCTGCGAATTATCGCCTTTGCGGTCTGCTTTCGTCTCGGGGTCAAGGAGAGACGCTTCTTTTCGATTGATTCTTCAAGTCCGGTGGGCTCGTATGACTGATTCGAGGAATGATTGGAATTCAGCGCATCGCGGTGTGTGTCTATCTCCAAAGATTCATGCACCCTGCAATGACATATTGCCCCTCGGTACAGAAATGGTGCGGTCGTCGCGCCGAGGGCAAGTCTCGGCAACGGCTTTCTGGTCAGACCCCTGATGAGCAACGTTCCACCGAGGGTGCCAGAGATCAATCGTTCCGCACCTTCCATCTTATTAGTAACGCGATTCTTCTGGCTAGCGTTCTCATGGTGCTCTCTTCGCTCGGGCTCTGGTGTATTCTTCTGCCCTGAGCTTGCGGACATTGTGCACCCATCCTTTAGTTGAGTCGCAATACACTATCATTCTATCAAGTGCAGCAGCGGAGGAGACCTAGAAGAACCCCTAGTCAGGATTCTTCATGATGGCGGGTCCCACCTGAGCCAAGGCCTAATGCAGAGGAGTGAACACAATAGGCTAGCGAAACTTCTAGTTACCTCCGCCTTCGAATGATATTTATAGTTGGTCGTCACCTCTGAATTACATTTCAAAATCGAAAACTGTTTCGACTTCATCGATCAGAAGATGAGGTTATAGGCAGAAAGGAGTACCGTATGGCTAGGGTTGACAAGCGTGCACAGCGAGCGGTCAAGCAAGCGATGCATAAACTCAAGGAAGGGAGTTTAAAGGGCGGGAAGAATGGCAAATCTGTCAAAAGTAGAAATCAAGCCATCGCCATTGGACTTTCAAAGGCTAGGGCCAAAGGGGCAAAAGTGCCAGCCTAATAAAATTGCAACCGTTGTTCCCCGGCTGTGATTTTACATTGGTACGGGTTAACTCGATGCCGTTTTCTGATTTCTGGGAGGTCACTTTTATGGAAATGCAAGAGTTCAGAAAGAAACTCGGTCATTTAGTGGCACTCGGAGCCCTCGTCCTATTTCTTTTAACCGTGTTCGGTCTCCCGGCTCAAGCTCGGGACAAGAGTGGGGTCTTAAAAGCCAGCGAACTTATTGGAATGAGCGTCCAAGGCACAGACGGAAAAAAGTTAGGAGACATTAAAGATTTGGTCATTGATCCTGAGGAAGGTGGTGTCGAGTATGCTGTGCTCGAATTCGGAGGATTTGTCGGTATCGGAGACAAGTACTTTGCCGTACCGTGGGAGGCCCTGCAGCTGCATCAAACGAATAAAAAACTCTTGCTGGATGTACACAAAAAAGAACTAAAATATGCGCCGGGCTTTGACAAGAATAACTGGCCGGATCTGGGTCTTGAACAGGTACTCATTTATGAGTTTTACGAGGTTCCCCAATCTGATCGAGAACATAGCGCGCGATCTAAGCGATAGCGAAGATAGGGGTTATGTTCGTGGAACCCCATCTCGAGTACTCCGCACGGTTTCATCAGAGCTGATCACAACGATGATATTTGATCGTTGATGTCACCGTTAGTGATGGTACTTGTCGAGCAATATACAGGTGTGACGCCACTCTTTCCTGCTGGTTCAGTCTGTGGAAGCATGCAATATACACTAGCAATAGCCATAGTAGTAGTCTTGTCCAATGACACATGAGCCTGAACGGAGCGCCGTGAATCCACGGTGAGATGAGCCTGAAGGGGTGGAAGTTGGGATCATGGAGGCATGATCGTGAC
>Ga0163144_10016950_pt1 | contig 14890 bp, 11 predicted proteins | sample OliLak19BULKMAT1_FD_123175 | JGI IMG/M metagenome (GOLD analysis project Ga0163144, IMG submission 123175) | Freshwater microbial mat bacterial communities from Lake Vanda, McMurdo Dry Valleys, Antarctica - Oligotrophic Lake LV.19.BULKMAT1 | ecosystem: Environmental > Aquatic > Freshwater >... | reverse complement strand
TTGGGCGGGTATAATGGGCGAAGCCCATCCGCCCACGGTTTCGGAGCTGAGCGACGAAACCGAGCCACGACCAAGCCCGTGGGGGTAGGCCCTGCCGGGCCGCGGGGGCGAAGCCCCTGAGCAGTCACTGATCACGGTAGAACGCCAGGAGGTCGTGGTCGACGACAGCGGCCAGTTCCTCGGGGGTCCCGAACGACAAATGCAGGTCGAGTGGCAGGTGGTTCACCGTCAGCCCCTGCGCAATCAGGCTATTGTACACCCCGCTCATGAAGAACTCGTGATACGGGCAGTTATCGAGATGGTGCGTAGCGGCAGCGACGAACGTGGCGCGGTCGCGGAAGAGGTAGGCCCCGCAGATGGCGTGGTTGCTGGCAACCCGCTTCTCGATCGTAGAGGCGACCTGGCCAGGCGCAGACTCGGCGAGATAGCTATAGGCAGGATTGTCAGAGGTGAACGAAACCAGAGTGCCGCCCTGACCCGGAGCCGCGTTGCTGTCTGACTTCACCCAGCGCACCAGCGCCTGGCTGTGGAACAGGTGGTCGCAGTCGTTGAACAGCACCGGCCGCCCGTCGGCCAGATCGCGCACGCCCGCCAGGCAGGTAAGCACCGGGCCGTTGAGCGGTTGGTCGAGCACGACGATGTGCGCCAGCGGGAAGAATGCGTGGATGACCGTGTCGATGGCATGCGCCTCGATGTGCCGTCGCAGCACCACGAAGGTCAACGAGGCCAAGGGCAAGCAGGAGGTCAGCGAGGCCGCCGCCCAGTAGAGGAATGGTCGTCCCTGCAGCGGCACCAGTGGCTTGGGGAGGTCAAAGCCAAGCGCGCGGAAGCGCGCGCCTTCGCCGGCCATGGGGATGACGGCGTGCACCATGCTCATGCGATATCCGGCTTGGGTTTTGTGGTGACGAGAATGAGGAGGAGGGGGAAAAACCAGGTCAGATCTCCCGCGATCGAGCCGCTCACCTGGCTGCCGACCAGACTGAGCAGGAACAGGCCGGCGACCATCAGGCTAGGCACGTCAGCTGCTCCGCGGCGCGACCGCCATACGTAGATGGCCACTCCGAACATGGCGAGGAGCAGGAAGACCTGGATCAATCCACCGTTGACCAGGGCCTCAATCAGCACGTTGTGAGGATAGAAGAGGCCGTGGCCATAGCCGCAACCGGACACTAGGGCCATCGGGGTGTCTCTGAGCAGTTGCAGGTGGTCGTGGACGAGGGTGACTCTGCCCGCGGCGCTTCCACCATCCGCGGTCAGCGTGACCAGACGGTCGAAATCGCTCTCCACGCCGGCGATCTGCCACGCGACAAAGCCGGCGGCCACGGCCACCGCCAGCACTACCACGGCCAGCACCCGCGTGTCGCGGCGGATTCGGTCAGCCAGCAGGCGGGCCAGTGGGAGGCCGGTGACTGCGACGGTGACGGCCAGCGCCAGCCACGGACCGCGAGCGTTTGCGGCGACCATCATGAGCAGCGCCAGAGGCAGGCAGGCGAGTGCGGCCAACTTGAGCCGCGACGGCATGACTTCGACCGGACACAGCGAGGCCAGGGCGAAGACCCACAACGCCATGGTGGCGTAGCGACCGCTGCGGATCGCCTCCAGGGAGAAGCCTGCATGCCAACGACCGCTCTGATACATGCCGAGATCAAGGAGCCAGCGCAGACTGAGGCCGAGGACGAAGATGCAGTCGATGACGACGAGGATACGCAGGACCAGGAATCCATCGATGTACTGCCGCCAAAACAGGAACAGCAGCATCGGCAGCAGCATCCAGACCGCAGCCTGCAGTACCTGATTGTGCATCATTGGCTGGGGTGATGGACTGATCAGATTGACGAGGATCCAGTGCGTCCAGAAGACCAGGCCGATGATCGCCAGGGCGAGCAGTGGTCCGCGCAATCCGGTGATGGCTTCGCGCGGAAGACCCAAACGCAGAGCGGCGAACCCAGCGAGCAGGAGGGCAGTGCAGGCGATGCCCGCGGTGATGGCGAAGCTGTTGCCGTCGGCAACGTAGGTGCCGACGAGATTGGCCAGCACCGGACAGCCGGCCAGAAAAGCGAAGACCAGAGCGAGCACGCGGCCGGGCCATTGTGGCACCACGGACAGCGGGGTTACGAACAGCGGGGTCACGGAGCGCTCCGTCGCGCCGACCACGCATCGGCCAGACGCGCAACAAGGATCACGCCGACGAGATAGAGCAGCGTGAATGAAATGCCCAGCCACAGCGGCGGGGCCCGATCCGGAGGGATCAAGTTGAGCGACGCGCTGCCGACCGCGAAGGCGAGCAGCGAGTTGCGGCCTAGGGCAAGGATTGGCAGTCGGACCAGCGCTGGCTCCGTGCTCACCGGATAACAGCGCTGCGCCAGAGCGATGAGCGCCAGGGCACACAGCGTGGAGATAAGAAAATAGGCGGGATGGCAAACGCTGCGCAGGGTCCGACCGGTGCCGAGATACCCCTGGGCCAGTGCGTACGGACCAAGGATAATGGCGCAGACGGCAATACCGGCGAGGCAAACGGCAACCAGCAGCAGCACCGGCCTGCCGCCGAACGGGACGAGTCCTTGAACCTGGCGCGTGCGCATGTGATGACCGAGTGCCATACCGAGGAACACCACACTGAGGTTGTGCCACAGCGAGCCGCCGCTCCACGTCGGGGGATGCGCGACGAGGAAGCCGCAGAGGAAGCCCCAGCGTGATCCCGCCACCGGCCAGGGCAGCAGCGGCAGCAGTGCAGCGCCGATCCAGATCACGCCGACCAGGACCAGCGGTAAGGCGGGTCCCAGGCGCGGGCGCAACAGCACGACTGGGATGCACAGCAGAAGCGCTGCGGTGTAGAAGCGGAGAATCCCCGAGTTGGGCGTATCGATGAGATTGAGCAGGGCGTCCGGCAACTGCGCGCCTGTAAGACGGCCACTCCACCAGGCGCACACCATGCCCAGGACCAGGCCCAGCCAGCACTGCCAGGCACGGACGGCCAAACGGCTGGCAACGGGAAGGGCGCCGTCGCGCTCGCGGCGGCGGACATAGACCAGCTCGAGCATGACGCCGAAGAGCAAGAAGAAGGTCGGCGTGGCGGTGAAGAATATGGCGTTTCCAGCCGCTTTGAACAGTCCGGGCGGCACCGCCGGCCAGACCGCGAAGACGGCGACGGCATGCGCGGCAAGCGCGGCCAGAATCGCAGCGCTGCGCGCGACGTCGATGAACACCATGCGGCGCTGCTGGGTGCGACCGCCCGGAAGCGGCGTGGCGGTGGAGGCGTTGATCATGGCGGGCGTCGGACGGCACTGTGTGTTCCTGGCCGGTTCCAGGCATCAGGTGTTTCCCCCAACGGACACGCCGATGTTGTTAGCTAGCTTGGACGACCGGCGCACAGCGTGCCGGCAATCCATGAACCCATCGACCACACTCCTCATCATCCAGCCGGCCCTGCCCGAATACCGGCGCGGCTTCTTCACCTCCCTTGCCGAACGCTGGCCCGGTGAGGTGGTGGTGGCGCATGGCTCCGGTATGCCAGGAGCGCCGCCCAACGATACCAGCCCGGGACCCTACCGGCGGATCGAGGTGCCATGGCACCCCTCTAGGCTGGGCGCCCAGATGGACTGGCCCACCGTCCATGCGCTGGCCGCCGACGCGGCGCTGGTCGTTGTGCCGGGCGATCCGCATTCGCTGATGGCGCACCGGCTGCTGGCTATCCGCCGTCTCGGCGGCCGGCGGCCGGTGGTGGCGTGGAGCCAGTTCCGCGGGGCTGACGCGCGCTGGCTGCCCTCGCTGCTCAAGCCCTGGTGGCACCGCCTCTTCGACGGCCTGATCCTCTACACCCGGCGCGAAGCGGAGTACTATCTGCGGCTGCGACATAGCGCCGAACGCCTCACCTGGCTCGACAATGGCCTGTCGCGTCTGCCACCGCCGCCAACCTCGCATGACCTCGCTACCCGGTACGCTCTCGGTCCGCTAGTGTGCCTGGGCCGCCACGTCGCCAAGAACCGATTCGACCTCGCGATCCAGGGCTTCGCCGCCTATCGGCAGGCTGGCGGCAAACGCCGGTTGCTGCTTATCGGCGACGGCCCTGAGATGCCGACGCTGCGCTCCCTGGCGCAACCGCTGGGTGACGCTGTCGGCTTCACCGGCGCCGTCTATGACCCAGCGACGCTCGATGCCTGGCTGCGGGGTGCCGCTGCGGTGGTGCATCCGCTGGCCATGGGGTTGTCGATCAACACCGCCTTCGGCCACGGCCTTCCGGTGATCGCCTGCGCCGATCCACGCCGTCACATGCCAGAGTTCTGGGTCTGGCAGGACGGCCTCAACGGTCTTGGCTTCCCCGCCCCACCCGGCGGCGAACAGGCTGCGGTGCCAGGCATCGCAGCGGCCATGCGGCAGCTCGACGCCATGTCCGATACCAGCTACGCCTGCGTGGCCCTGGCCGCTCACACCGTGGTCGCGCCGCTGACCACCTCGGCGATGGCCGATCGCGTGCTGGGCCTCTGCCGCTCACTCCTTGACCGCCCGCTACGCGCAACCTGCCCTAAGGATCCGAGCCATGCATTACCTTGAACTGGTCGCCTCGATCGATCCTCGCTCCGGTGGAGTGATCGCCGGCATCACCGCTCTGGCGCACGAGCGAGCGGCGCATGGCGACCGGACCACGGTCGCCAGCCTTGATGCTCCTGACGCCTTCGCCCAACGGGGCCTGCCGTTCGCCTGGGTCGGACTCGGGCCGGGTCGCGGCAAGTACGCCTATGCGCCTGACTACACACCCTGGGTACGGGCGCAGGCCCGCGCCTTTGACCTGGTCAGCATCAATGGCCTGTGGCAGTACCACAGCTTCGGCGCCTGGCGGGCGCTGCGGCAGCTGGGGGTCCCCTATGTGGTCTTTCCGCATGGCATGCTCGATCCGTGGTTCAATCGCGAGTATCCGCTCAAGCATCTCAAGAAGATGCTCTACTGGTGGTGGGCCGAGCGCCGGGTGCTGCGCGATGCCGCGGCGGTGTGCTTCACGTGCGACCGCGAGCGGGAGCTGGCACGGCAGTCGTTTTCGCCGTACCAGGCCAGCGAAACGGTGGTCGGCTATGGCATCGACGATCCGCCGCCACCGGATCCGGGGCAGGTCGCAGAATTCATCCGCCGCGTACCGGCCGCCGCCGGCAGCCGGGTGCTGCTGTTCCTCTCGCGCATCGACAAGAAGAAGGGCTGTGACCTGCTGCTGCGCGCCTTCGCTCGTGTCTGTGCCAGCGATCCGCGTTGGCACCTGGTGATGGCCGGGCCCGACCTCGACGGCTGGCAGGCCAAACTGCAGTCTATGGCTACATCCTTGGGCATCGCCAAGCGGGTGAGCTGGCCCGGTATGCTCAGTGGAGCTGGGAAATGGGGCGCCTTCCGCACCGCCGAGGCGTTCTGCCTGCCCAGTCACCAGGAGAATTTCGGTATCGTCGTGGCCGAGGCCCTGGCCTGCGGCTGCCCAGTCCTGACCAGCGACCAGGTCAACATCTGGCCGGAGGTAATCGCCGGTGGGGCAGGTCTGGCCGGGGCCGACACCGTCGTCGGTATCAGTGGTTTACTCTCCCGCTGGATCGCTGCTGGCGAGACAGCGGCGGCGACCTGCCGCAGCAACGCCCGGCCAGCCTATCTGCGCCACTTTCACATCGCCAGCGCCTCGGCCCGGATCGGATCGCTGGCCTGGCGGGCAGCGAAAGGCTTTGGCCGATCCTGATGACGTTGACCTGGGCGGTCCAGCTGCCGTGATCCAGACTCGACCATCGCCAGCTCAGGTGTTGTGCGTACTTGAGATCCAACCATCCGGGCGAATGCTCTGCCCGATTGCCCCATGATCGGAAGACTGATATGCATCGATTCCCCATCCTATTCACCCTACTGGGCCTGGCGACAGCCATGACCGGTGCCGAACTGCTGACTGTGTCGTCCACATCGTCTGCATCGTCCGCATCGTCCACATCGCCCATATCAACAATCCTATCGAGCAGCCCATCTGACGAGCCCCTCATGGCCGGAGATCTACTACACATCGAAGTGTATGAGAACGCTGACCTGACCAGCGACGTGCGCGTACCGGGCGAAGGCACGGTGCGCTTTCCACTCCTCGGCCAGATCACCATCCCAGCTGGAAGCAGCAGCGACGCCTTAGCGCGGCAACTGCAAGATCAGCTGGAATCCCGTTTCCTCAACCGCGCGCTGGTCACCGTGACGGTGAAGGAGTACGCGGCCCGCCGGGTCTACCTGATGGGCGGAGTGGTCCGGCCGGGCGCGTTGCGCCTGGATCCGGCGACGCCGGCGAGCGCCATCCGCGCCATCGGCGAGGCCGGTGGACTCGCCGATGATGCCGACCTGCGCCGCATCCTGGTCATGCGCGAAGATGGACAGGGCGGCTCGGCCATCCTGCCGGTGCAGATTGATGGCGCCACGCCGACCGATGTTGCACTGCTGCCCAACGACCTAATCCTGGTGGCCCGTCTCGGTCGCATCTATGTCACTGGTCAGGTGAAGCAGCCTGGCAGCGTGCCGTCCGGCCAGGCGAACCTGACCGTGACGCGCGCGCTCAGTCTGGTCGGCGGCTTCGACAAGTATGCGCGCATGTCCCAAGTGCAGCTGCTGCGCGCCGGCCAGCCGGTACGGGTGGTCAATGTCGTGGCCATCCTCGAGGGTGATGGCGAGGATCCAGTCCTGGCGCCAGGCGACATGATCAACGTTCCCGAACGCCGGTTCTGAGATGGTTTTGACCAGTCTCGGTGGCCGATGATGCGTATCGGCTACGTCCTGCCCGCGCATTTCTGCTTCTCCCGGGGCAGTGGCGTCCGCCAGGAGGCGCTGCTCAAGCAGCGCGGTCTGTCCACCCTCGGTCATACGGTCGATTTGCTTTCGCCGTGGACGGTGGTCGAGCGCGGCTCGCTTGATGTGGTACATTTCTTTTCTGGCGGCCTACCGCTTTCCGGCATAAGCGTCGCGCAGCAGGCAGCTCCGCGTCGGCTGGTCTTCTCGACCACCATTGATTCCAACCAGGGCCAGCTGTCCTACCGCCTGGCCGCCTGGCTGGGGACGGTCTGTGGGCGGCTATTCAGCGTCCAAGGGGAATTCCGTCGTCAGGCCCAGCTGGCGGATGCAGTGGTAGTGCGTTCACAGCACGAACACGAGCGGGTGGTGCGCGGACTCGGCATCGCCCCGGGCAAGGTGCATGTGGTGCATCTCGGCATCGACCTCGACAGCGTCGATGCGCTGCGCGCCACGGCCAACGATCGCGAGGGCATTTTCCACCTCAGCGCTTTCGGCCAGCCGCGAAAGAATGTACTGCGGCTGATCGCGGCGGCCGGTCCGACCGGACTGCTGCTGACCATCGCCGGACCATGCGCCAAAAGCGATCTGGCGGCGATCCAGGCTGCCGCCCTGCCCTTTCCGAACATTTGCATCCGCGGCTTCCTCAGTGCCGCTGAGCGGGACGAGCTCTACTACCGCTCGCGCGTCTTCGTCCTGCCCAGTATTCACGAAGGTACCGGCCTGTCGGCGCTTGAGGCTGGGGCCCGCGGCTGCGAGGTGGTCATTACCAGAAACGGCGGGCCACCCGACTACTTCACCGGCTTTGGCCGGCTGGTCGATCCGCTGTCGGTGCTAGAGATCCGTGCGGCGATAATCGCTGCGCATGCCGACAACGCCCCGGCGAGGATCGCCGCGCATGTCGCGCACAGCTTCAACGACCGCACCTGCGCCGAGCGTCTGCTGACGGTCTACCAGGGCTGATCGTGGTGAAGGTCCCATGGCTCTTGATTGCCAACGCCTTTAATCGAGCGCTCACCATCGCCACCCAACTGGTGGTGGGGTTCCTGCTCGTGCCCGAGCAGGTAGGCCTGTTCGTGGTCGCAGCCGGAATCGCCGGCATGTCATCCCCGTTCCAATCCGCAGACCATGCCCGCCTGGCGTTGCAGGATCGCGACCAGCCCTCGGCAACTGCAGGCATCTTGCGTAACTGGCTGCTCGTGGGTTCGTTGGGCAGCTGCGTGGTCGCCATCGTCGTATTACCCGCGATCGGCTTCACTGTCGCCGTCGCCCCATTGGCCTGCCTTGCCATGCTCTCGCTGCTGCGGGTGATGGCCAATCTACGCATCAGCCTGTTGTCGCTGTCGGGGCGTAGCGGCGCCATCGCCGTAGCCAGCGTCAGCGAGGGCTTGGCGCGCAGCCTCGTTCTGGTCGGCTCGGCGCTGCTAGGTGCGGGGATGTGGAGCTTGGTGTTCGGAGAGGTCGCGGCGGTGCTGGTCTCGGTGGTCCTGCTTGCCTGGCTCGAACCCGCTCCACTGACTGGTGGCTGGCGTATGCCCCCCTGGTTGCCACGTCGTCTACTGACCACCATCGGAATTTCCCTGCTGGTCGGCGTCGAGGTGAATTGCTCGGCAATCGCCATCGGCAATCTGATCGGAACCGCCGCGGCCGGCAGCTTCGCCTTTGCCAACCGCATCGCCGGACAGCTTGGCGTGCTGATCCTACCACTGATCGCCCTGGAGGTCATCCCCCGCCTCCTCGCCGTGCGCGATGCGGCACAACACTTCCGCGAGACGTCGCAGCGCGAGTGCCGGCGCCTGCTATACATCATCGTGCCGCTGGCCGTCGTGGTGATGGTGGCCGGTCCCTGGGCCATGGTCCTCTTGTGGGGCGAACGTTGGCGCGAGGCGGCGGGCATGCTGCGCTGGCTCGGCCTATCTCTTGGCCTGCGCCTAGCCTACGCCCTGGCCAAGGCGCATCTCGAGGCGCTCGGTGTCTTCCCGCGCATCCTTATGCTCAGCGTCTTGGACACGATCCTGATCGTGGGCGCCGTCGTGTTGGTCGGACTCTCCGGTGATGCCACCGCAGTGGTCATGGCATTGGCGTGCGAGTCAGCACTAATCCTCGGCGTGGCAGTGGTGGTGGTCAGGCGCAGCATGCCGGCGTTGGCACAGGTTCGCGCGTGATCCGCCAAGTCTTTTTACCTTGCCTGCGCGGGTCGGCCAGCCTGCTTCTGATTGCCGCAGCCAGCGGCGTTGAGGTGGAATGTGTGCTGTGGAAGATGGGCGGCGGGGTCAGCGGCTGCGGCGTGCTCGCCCGCTATGCGGCGCCGGGACCAGGGCTAGTGACGGTGGAACGCACCACCGTCCTAGGCAAGGATGACGGCCTACCCCCAATCACCCTGCTCACGGTCCTGGATCCGGCCGGCCGGACTGTGGCGTGGAGCGAACTGACTGGGCAAGACGTCGTCCGCTCACGCATCGCCTTGCCAGTGCCGTCTGGTCCAGCGGGCATCTGGCGGGTCTCATTGCAAGGCGGGCGCAACGGTGACCGTATCGGCTTCTCCATCCCGCCCGCCATCGCCTGGGGCGTGCGCGGCGAGATGGCGCTCGGCCAAACGGCCGGAACGGGACGCGAGGGCTGGCTGTGGGTTCCCCCCGGCACCGGCGCGGTGCTGATCGAGGCGATCGGCGGCGGAAGCGTAGGGCTCAGCGACGCCGCTGGCGGGCCGTTGCCAGGGACCTTGGAAGGCTCGCGTCGATTGTGGCGTTGGCCGGGACTGCCGCCCGCGACGGCGGTGCGCCTCGCCGTGTCGCCAGAAGCCAAAGCCGTCGCCATCGACGGCATGCCGGGGCTTATCTGCCCCGACCCGGCCAGCGCTGCCGACCTGCGCGGTGGCACCAGCGAAGAATCCGGTCGCATCGTCATGGGCCCGCTCCAGGCGCGGGCGCGACGCTGGATGGTGGCGGCAGTGGCAACAGCGACGGACCTTGATCCGCATCTGGTCTTCCCCGCCAAGCTGCCGGCCGATCTGCCCGATCCGATCGCCGCGCTACAGCTCTACGGCGCCTACGGTCCGCTCTCCGGTCTGCGCGCTGCCTGCGCAGCGCAGATACTCGACCCAGCCGCCATCGGTTTCGGCAGTCTGGGCGGGGCGGCGGACGGCACCCTGCATGGTCCGGCGCTCTCGGCCTTCGACGCCCTCGGACTGGCCGCGGCAATCGACAGCGACACGTCGTTGAATCCGGCTCATGGCAGCAAGGCGCTGGTCAACCGGGCGACCCTGATTGCCTTCCATCATCTCTCCCGCCTGCAGGGCGACGATCTGATCCGCGAAGGCGACATCGCGCGCAACGGTTATCCGATAACCCACGCTTTCTTCGTCTACCTGGGGTCCCTAGCCGGCCCCTATATCCTGCTGCGTCCGCATCTTGATGCCGAGGCGGAGGCGATTTGGCGCGATGGTCTGATTGCGGTAGGCGACCGGCTGGCCGACTATCGTGGCTATCTGACCAACCAGATGTGGCATGTGACGCTGGCCCATCTCTCGGTGTACCGCGCCACCGGCGAGATCCGTTTCCGCCGCTGGTTCGAACGCCAGGTGGGAGAGCTGCTGGCGCAGCCGTCGAACTCCAGGCGCAGGTTCGGACAGCATCCCGCGGGCTGGTTTCTCGAGGATTCCGGTCCGGACGGAAATTACGACGCCATCTCCGGAACCTGCCTGGTCGAGGCCTGGCGCGATTACGGCGCCCTGCCCGACGCCGATCCTGCGGTGTTAGGCATGCTGCATGACGCCATCGCGAAGAACCTGGCCTTTACCGCCTGCCATTGGCTGCCACAGCCCGATGGCACCGTCATCGGGCCGACCGCGATGATGACGCGTAAGATATTCTCATTCGCCGGCCAAGGCTGGCCGGGAACGAAGCTGGCCCGCCAGGCCTTCCCGCTGGCCGCGGCGCAGTGGCTGCTCACCCCGGAGCCGACGAACGGCATCGGTGTCGCCGGACTCATGCCGCACTTCGTCAACCGCGCCGACTGGGCCCGCCGCGCTCTGGCGGAAATTGTCCCAGCCGGTGACGCCAGATCAGCCAACGCTGGACGAGGTGTGCCGGCAGCGTGGACCCATGAAGCCGTGCGCGCCGCCAAGCTGACCGTGGCCACGCCGGCGGTGATCCCGTGCCGAGCAACGTCTGGGCTATGGGAGGTGCCGGGGCAGATCGCGTGGAAGCAGGGCGCGCTCTACGGACTGGTCTTCTGGGGTACGCCAGGAACCCCGCCGCCGGTCGCTAGCTGCCGCATGGGCGGTGCGCCATCGGCGCTGTGGAGCGCATCCACCGGCACCTTTCTGCTCTCGCAGCACAACACCCATTTCGAGGACGGCAGTCCGCTCGGCAAGAATGGTGTTGCGACTGCTGACGACCTCACCCACGCCTGCGTCTTCGGGCGTCTCGACAAGGCGTTGTGGTGGAGCGGTCGCGAGGTGGCCACGCTGGCCTGGACTGACCCGGGCCATGCGTTCCGCATCAGCGGCCGTGCCCTCGCCGCTCCGGCCGCTCCGGTCAGCTGGACCTACGGTTTGTCGGAAGGAAGCTTGGAACTCACTGTTGAGGTCACTTTGACCGGCCTGGAGACTCCAGTCCTCAACCTGCCATTGCTGATACTGGCACCTGGCGCCGAGGTCGTCGCTTCCGTTCCCGGCTCGGCGCGGTTCAACACGGATAACGGCACGATCGGGATATCCTGGGGCGGGACGGTCGAGGCCGTGATCACCGCATCGCTCGCCACCGGCATCGCTAAGGTTGCCTCGGGACCGGTGCGTTGTTTGCGCATCGCGCTCTTGCGCAGCGGCGAGACTTGGAGCCAGCGCGTGCGCTTCGTCGTTGAGCGCTGAGCGCCGGTTCTGATATCGGTGGAAAGCTGGCGCAGACGGGCAGCGAACCGCGCCAGGACGCGATCGATGCCGAACGCGTCCAGCACCCAGGTCCGGGCAGAGGCGCCGGCCGCGGCGCGGCTTGCCGGATCCGCAGCAAGCTCGGCGATCGCTGCAGCGAGGGCTGCGGGATCATCTGGCGGCACGACAATCCCAGCCGCAGCCGCCTGCACCGCCTCGGCCAGGTCAGTCCCGGCCTGCGCCGTGACCACCATCGGGCGCGCCACCGCCATGATGTTGAGCAGCTTCGACGGCATTACCGCCCCGGCGACGACCGCGCGCTGGACTACACAGTGGATGTCGCCAGCGGACAGGAACTCGGCCAAGTCTACGGCCTCGACCAGATCGCAGAAGCGGATGCGGCCGGGCGCCAGGCTGGCGGCGAGCCGCTCCAGCTCGACGCGCTCGCCACCCGCCCCGGCGATCACCACCGTGACGGTCGGCGGCAGCAGGGCGGCGGCGGCGATCAGCACCTCCAGCCCCTGCTTCCTGCCTAGGTTCCCGGCATACATCGCGACCATCGTCTCGCCCGGCAGATTCCACGCCCGACGGAATCGGTTGACGCCCGGCCACGGACGCATCGCCTCACCGTCGACCCAGTTGGGGAACATGCCGACGCTCCGCCGACCCTCGGTCTTGGCGAGCAGCTGACGGCGCATCGCCGGGGAGATGGTCGTCACCAGATCGACATTACTGAGGATCAGCCGCTCGGTGGCCAGCAGCAGACGGGCGAGGATAGTCGGCATCATCCCCAGTTCGATCGCGGCATCGACCTGGAGATCCTGAACATGGTAGACCACCGGGACGCGCCAGCGCAGCCGCAGCCACAGGCCGAGCAGGCCGATGAGGAATGGCGGGGCGATGAGCACGACCGCGTCAGGTCGCCTTTTCGTCCACAGGCTGCGCCAGGCCACCGCCAGCAGCCAACTGACGTCGAGGCGCATGCGCCCGAGGCAGGACGGAGGCGGGGCGGGGACGAAATGCCGCACACGCTCGATCGTCACGCCGTCGACATACTCATCTCCGCGTCCCTGGCGGTAGTCGCGGTTGGCGTACGCCTCTGGCACCCGCCACCATGGGTAGTGCGGCATGCCGGTGCGCATCGTTACCTGCCAGCCGCGCCGCTGCGCCAGCCAGCGGCACAGGCTGGTATTGTAGTACGGGATGCCGGTCGGTTCCGGCCAGTAGTTGTGGGAATATATGGCAATGCGCATAGTGCTACTCGCTACGGCTGGCGGTTGAAGAAACCGTGAATAACCGTCATGACGATGATCTTGAGGTCGAGCAGTAGCGACCAGGTGCGGATATAAACGAGGTCGAAAGCAATGCGCGAACGCATCTCCGCGACCGAGCGGGTCTCACCGCGGGCGCCGCTGACCTGCGCCAGACCGGTGATGCCTGGCTTGACCAGATGACGCCGCATCAGGTCGGAGATCTCGACGATGTACTGCTGATTGTGCCGGATGGCATGCGGCCTGGGCCCGACGATCGACATGTCGCCGAGCAAGACGTTGAAGAACTGCGGAAGCTCATCGAGCGAACTGCGGCGGAGGAAGCGGCCGAGCGGGAAGATCCGCGGATCGTTAGTGGTCGCCTGCTTAAAGTGGTCGGGAGAGAGGTCTCCGACCGCGGAGGGGACATTAACGACGGTTCGTGGTCGAACAGGTCTCGCTGGTCGCGGTGGGGCAAAGGCCGAGACACTTCCACGGACGGATGGGGAGATCGCGGAGGCAAGCAAGTCGATGCTGAGGTCATGCGGATCCAACTCATCCTCTTCCTCCGTCACTTCCGCGACAGCAATGGGCACCCGCAACGGCACAGCCTCGCTACGTAGCGCCAGCGCCGGCGGAACGAATGGACCGGCAGCATGGTGCATGGAGCGGAACTTGAAGACGCGGAATTCACGGCCGCCGAGCCCGTGGCGCGGCTGCGAGAACAGCACCGGCCCCGGACTGACCACCTTGATCGCCACCGCCACGCCCAGCATCACCGGACTGGCAATAATCAGGAACAGAGTGCCGAGGACCTTGTCTTCGATCCACTTGACCGCCAGAGCCCAGTCGGACAGCGGACTGTCGCTGAGATTGAGTACTGGCCGGCCGGCCAGTTCACCGGCGCGCAGGCAGAACACCGGGATGTCGGACAGGTCTGGGGCGAGGTGGACCGGGATAGCGAGATGGATGGTTTGTCGCAGCACCTGCACCACCAACGCGCGATCGTCCAGTCCGGAGCAGATGAAGATGCGCTGGCAGGACAGCCGTTCCGCCAATCCAGCGCAGTCCGCGACCGTGGACGTCGGCAGGTCCCCGTGATCCAGGATCAACTCGTCGCTACATGTCCCCACAACATGCATCCCGAGACCGGGATGGTCGGCCAGATGCTTGGCAAACGCGAGGCATTGGCGAGCCGGGCCGACCAGCAGGACGGACTGCTGCGTATCGCCGGGCTGCCGGTTCAAAGCTTGGACGGAGAAGACGGCGGCGCGCATGGTGAACATGCCGAGCAGGGCCAATCCAGGCCAGAGCATGAGTATGGCCCCTCCGCCGCCGGTCGACAGCGTCCATACCGCCAACCAGACCAGGAGGACGACCGCGACCAACGCTTTGACCGCCTGCAGGCAGGCACGCAGCGGACCCCGCATACCTTCCGACGCGTAGGCGCCGAGGACGGGGAACAGCAGGGCAACCGTGGGCAGCAGGCTCACGGCAAGGCCGTTATACAGACCGATGTCGCCAACCCCGGCCTCGGGGTGCAGGCGCGTTGCGAGGAGGAGAGTCCCGGCCACGGCTAGCGGGTCCGAGACTGACAGCAGCAGCCGTACGCGGTCGACTGGCCGCACGATAGGGAGCGAACTTGAGTGCATGCTGTTCCGCGACTGCCGCAGACGGTGACTGTAGCCTAGCCGCCTGGACTACACCGCCGCCAGCGCCATGCGGCGGTTCGAACGGAATTCTTGCCAGAACTCGTCGGGCATGTCGAGGGCGAATTTCAGGGCACCGTTGGCGCCGGCGTTCTGCGGCTCCTCAACCGTGGTGACGTGTCCGCCGCCGTACTCATCCAGCGCCTTTTCGATGGCTAGGCCGAGGCCCTTGATTACCGACCCGCCACCGCCGAGCAGGATATTCGAACGCATCTGTGCCTGGAATTCGGGGTCGTAGGTCGCGATCAATTCCTGCAGCGCGGCAACAGTCGGCGGCACCA
>Ga0163144_10016949_pt1 | contig 14890 bp, 9 predicted proteins | sample OliLak19BULKMAT1_FD_123175 | JGI IMG/M metagenome (GOLD analysis project Ga0163144, IMG submission 123175) | Freshwater microbial mat bacterial communities from Lake Vanda, McMurdo Dry Valleys, Antarctica - Oligotrophic Lake LV.19.BULKMAT1 | ecosystem: Environmental > Aquatic > Freshwater > Lake... | reverse complement strand
GCCTGCGCGCCATCCACCTCAACGGCGACTGGGATGCCCTCATCAAACATCATATGGAAACTGAACAAACCACGTTATATGGACAACTTGCGGCATAGCGGAACGCGAGTTACGCCCTATTGAATAGGGTTTGAGATCGGCCATCTCCTTGCCCGATGCTAGAATAGTAAAGACTTTGTCTTCGACCACGAAGCTCAACGCAAATGGCAAATTTCGTCGACGTCAAACCGGATCTACTTCGCTGGGCGATTGACCGCTCTGGTTTGTCTTTGGAGGACTACCATGAAGCCGTTGCCGAGTGGATAAGCGGCGAGAAGAGGCCGACGTATAACCAGCTCGAAGCATTTGCCCGACAACCGCACTTCCTAGGAACATGAGAATGATGCCGCATCCAATACCAAGGTTGGCGATGAACTTGTGGGCATCTGCTGCGCTGCGTTCTACCATGATGGTTCTTCTTTCGCTCAAGATTTCAAAACCAGCTTCACCTAGCGAGCGTGATTTTAAGCATTCGCGAGAATCGCGAACCATTATACGGGTGAAAATAAGCCAGGCGAGCAATCGAGTGCCAAGCTGACTGACCTAGCGGCATCCCCTTCGTCACTCCCGCGCAGGCGGGAGTCCAGAACCCTACATGGCTGGAGGAGCACGGGCGAAGCCCGTGGCACCCGGCGCACCATGCACGAATGCATGTGTCGGCGTATTCAGGTACGCAACATTGGTGGTAGTTTTGTCATGGCTTAACGCGCCCTTTCAGGGCTTCCGCGCTTTTCGGGGCCAGCGTCCCCAGGGCGTTGCCCTGGGCTGGCGCTAGGCTGCCCCTACGGGGCGAGAATTGGCAGGTCCCCAACCGTGCGAAGAATTGATGTTCACACGAACATTCAACTCCTCTCGATCATTCACGCTACTTTCCTACTGCCTGCGAGCAGCGTACAACTGCGTGGGGACGCCGAATTGAGCTCGTGCTCTTTCGCATTTGAACCAACCATGGCGAACGCGATACGATACAACGGCACGGTCAGAGTTGCGACACCTTTATCGCAAGCCCCAACGGGGCGTCCCAGCACCAGCCCAGGGCAACGCCCTGGGTACGCTCGCCCGTGCAAACACGTAAGCCCTGAAAGGGCGCCTTAAACGATGCCACAATCGCTCGCGCGGCTGCATGTGCATTTGATCTTTAGCACCAAGAACCGCGCGCCCGCGCTGCATGACGGCGTGCGCGACGCCTTGCACCGCTACATGGCAACCGTCCTGCAAAACTTGGGTTGCCCGGCGGTCCTCATCAACTCCGTTCCCGATCACGCTCATATTCTGTTCGACCTGGCTCGTACCGTGGCGGTCAGCCAGGCCGTCGAAGACGTCAAGAAGTCTTCCTCGAAATGGATCAAAACGCAGGGCGCCCAGTTCGCCGACTTCGCGTGGCAAGCCGGGTATGGAGCGTTCGCCGTTTCCGAATCGAATGTTGACGCCGTGCGCCGGTACATCGCCAACCAGCAGGATCACCATCGCACAAAGTCGTTCCAGGACGAATATCGCGACTTCCTGCTGCGACACCGGGTAGCGTTCGACGAGAAGTATGTTTGGGATTAACGCGCGCTTTCAGGGCTGGTGCGAATCGGCGACACGCGTCCCCAGGGCGTTGCCCTGGGCTGTTGCTGAAGCGCCCCGTTGGGGCTTGCGCCTGCTGTGGGCTTGCATTCCGCGCCTCCACCGCATTCCCTGAGTCGCTGGATTCCCGCCTGCGCGGGATTGACGGTCATGATGCGTCTTTACAAACCGGCTCGTCGTCCTCGGCAGGAATCGCCAGATCCTCGGCCTTGGCCGCGGCGCGATTCTTCGCCATTCCGGCATGTTCTTGTTTGACTGCCGTGGCGATGTGGCCGGCGTAGAGCTTGATGCTGTGATCCGTGAGCAGGTCGAGCCGCCACTTGAGCAGGCCGCCGATCATGCCTCGCCAGCGGTCGCGGCTGCGCAGCACGCCCGTGAGTTGGCGAATGCGTCCGTAGCGGTCCAAGTACAGCTCGCTGCCGCTGTGCCGGTAGCCCATCCATACCGGCGGAACGCGGGTCACGATGTCGTTGTTGTGGACCCAGCGATAGTGCGTCACCTGGGCGTGGCGAATGTAGCGCTTGCAGCCGACGCGCGGTGACCCGAAGGTGTGCAGCTCTTGCGGGTCGCTGGCGATCGCGGACTTTTGGCAGCGGTAGGCGCAGATCGTTGCCATCGCGGCCCCCAGCGAGTGCCCGCAAAACCAGATGGGCTGGCGATTGCCGCGCAGCAGCTCCTCGAGCACGGGCCACAGGTCATCCACTTCGCGATTGAAGCCGCTGTGGACGTTGCCCAGCGTGCCGACGACCGCCATGACGGCGTTGGCGTCGGCCTTGATGTCGTTCCACTCGGTGGGCTCGGTGCCGCGACAGGCCAGGACGACGTCGTGCTCGTTGCGGAAGCGATAGGCCTGCGAGCCGTCCTGGTCGAAGAGTTGCGCGTCGGGGAAGCCGATCGCGCGGGCCGCCCGCTGCGCTTCTGCCTCGTCGTTGTAGGCGATCATGGCCAGCTCGGCCAGCGCCAGCGAGCGCCGCAGAAAACTCAGACTGGCCAGCGGGGCTCGCACGTCGGAGTGCAGGACGAGCGGGGCTTCGCCCGGGTCTTGGATGATCTTGGGGGCGGCGTCTTGGATGCCCGTTGGTTCTTGGGAGTTGCTCATCGGGGACGACTCTTAGTGGCGAAATGCTCCTGCCCCAAAAGCGGGATCTTGCTCCCCCTAAAGCTAACGCTTGACTGCGAGTTTCGCCAATGAGATGTTGCGCGGGGAAACGGCGCTTAGCGAAAAGCGGAGAACACGGGCGAAGAAACTTGGCGAGCGATGCGATTTGCTTACGATCGCGACGTCGCGGTTTTGCGGGGGTTGCCGCTGGCGCTGCACTACCGGGAAGCTTACGCATCCCGCTCGCCTGCGCAGAGGTCCCGTCGGGCCGCCGGGACCTACGTTGCGGCGGCGACGGCTCGGGTGTCTTTCCGAGCGCGGCTCTCGGCGAGCGAGGTGTCGACCGAGAGCTCGAGTGTGACGCTCCAGCGGCCGGCGTTGTCGGCTTGCACCAGCCAGTGCGGGACGACGACCACCGATTGATGCACCAGCTCGAAGCCGCCTTCGCTCTGGCTGACTGTCTCGATGGGGTACGTCCAAAAGCCAGTCGGCTGCGACGAGCGCAGTCCCACGTCGATGCCCAGCCATTCGTCGACCAGATTGATGGCCCGCGCATCGGCCAAGTCGAGTTGCTTGCTGAGCTGACCCAGGCGGCGGTGCTCGCCGTCGTGAAAGTAGCGGTCGTCGGCGCCGGAGGGGAGCCCTGCGAAGTTGAACTCGACGCCGAAGTGCAGCAAGCGGCCCGGCGGCAACCCATCTAACAGATACGCGATCTCGAGCGTGGAGCTACCGGCTTCGAGCGTCACGCCTTTGGTGATCTTCAGCGGCACGCCCCAGGCATTGCCCGTTCGCGAGAGCTGCACCTGAATGCGGTTGGGGTTGCGTCGCAGGCGGGCGTCGTAGTTGCCGGTGACAAAATCGCCACGCTCGGCGGCCTGGCCCGAGACGACCGACGCGAGCGTTGTCTGCGGATCGTAGAAGTGGTCGACCAGGCTCTTGCGGGGGTAGGTGTCGTATTGCAGCTTCTGATCCAGGTCAGGGTGCTTGCACACGATGCGTTCGAGGAAGCTATTGCCGGCCTGGTCTCCATCGGGCTGCTGCGCCGCGGCTAGCACCTTGCGATGATAGGCCTCGGGCTGGCGGGCGAGCGTCGCCAGCAGATTGTGGCAGATGCTGCGAACGTCCAACTCGTACAGCAATCCACCAGCGTGCGGACGCATGAGCGTGGCCAGGCGGTCGTTGGCCAGGAAGACTTCTTGCCGGGCGTCGAGATTAAAGTCGCCGGCCACGGCTTCGACCCAGGGCTCGTAACGGCGGGCGGCGCGGTCGAGCAGATTGTCGGCCGCGATCAGGTGTTCGTAGACGGAATTGCGCAGGTGCGGCAGGTAAATGCCGCCGAACGCGCCATGCCAGTAGGGGCAGTTGCATTGCGCGCGGTACAGCTCAGTGCGCGCGGCCTCGACCAATTCCGGATCTTGACGGGCAGCGGCCGCGGCCATCACGCGCGTGCTGACCATCAGCATCCGGGTGTACATCTCGTCCGACTCGGGATACTTGATCTTGAAGTTCCGCCAAAAGCCGCCGCGGATCATGCGGGCCAGGCCAGGCCAGCGCGGATCGTTCTCCAGCTCGCGGCGCACGCGCTCGTACTCGACCAGATGCTCGGTCGGCAAGGCCCACTCGGTCATCTCGCGGTAGCTTGCGTCGGGCAGGTAGATCTTGCCGGTGGGCGGAACGGAATCAACCGCCTCGCCCAAGGTCGTCATGTGGATCCAATCGGAGTTGGCGGCCAGCGCATCGAAGAAGCGCGCGAGCCAGCCGTCGGCATACACGTGGCGCTGGGTTTCGGGCCAGGCGCCGAACTTTTCGCCATCGTCGCCGAAGACGACGACCGAGTCGGGATGCGCCTCGCCCATCTGCCGCAAGTGCTCGATCGTTTCTTCCACCGAGGCGAAGGGAATCAAATAGCGCAGCCGCTCGTTATCGGGGAAGATGGCCAGGAGCTGGCCATCGTCCTCGCTCACGTAGTAGCCGTGCAACTCGGCGGCCGAGAGGCCGGCTTGCTTGAAGTGGAAATCGTCGAGCACGGTGTACTGCATGCCGGCCGTGGCCAGGTCGCTGACCAGCGACGGTTCCCAGACGCGCTCGGGAATCCACATGCCGCGAATCTTGGTCGAGAAGCGGCGCTCGAGCCAGCTCGTGTACTCGCGAATCTGCCCCAGCCGATCGCGCTGCGGAATCATCGGCAGAATGGGTTCGTAGAACGCACCGCCGAGGATTTCGATCTGCCCGGCCGCGGCCAGCTCTTGCACCTGGTCGAGATACTCGGGATGCCGCTTGACGAGCCACTCCATGAGCGAGCCCGAGGTGTGCAGTCCGATCTTCAGCGACGGGTAGCGACGGAAGAGCTCGAGGAAGGGCCGATAGCCGTCCTGATACGACTGCTCGAAGACTCCGTCGAAGTTGCCAATCGGCTGATGATTGTGGACCACCAGGGCCAGGCGAATCGGTTGAGACATGGAAAGCCGTGGGAGTAGCTGGTTGTGAGTTTTTCAGGGACGAGCTTTGCGGGGACTTGTTGCTTGGCCGCGAGCCAACGGCGAGTGCGCTTCGCCGCAATCTCGTCGCAGCTTATCCATTCTCGCGGACCGATATGCTTTTCGGTTCGTGGGCTTCGACATCAACGTCTCGCAGGAAGGCCGCGGCATCTTCGGGCGGAACCGGATTGATGTAAAAACCGGTGCCCCACTCAAAGCCGGCCGTCTTCGTCAAACGCGGAATAATCTCTATGTGCCAGTGATAGTGGGCAATCTCGGAACTGTCAAACGGACCGGTGTGAATGATGTAATTGTAAGCCGGCCGATCGAGGGCCGCTTCGATCTTGCCGATCACCTGCTTCATCACCCGCGCCAGGTCCTCGACGCCATTCTTCTGGATGTTCTCGTAATGGCTCGAATGGATCTTGGGCAGCACCCAGGTCTCGAAGGGAAAGCGGCTGGCGAACGGACAAAAGGCCACGAACGACGGCGTGTCGAGGACGATCCGCTTCTCGGTGGCCAGCTCTTGCTGGATCATGTCGCAGAACACGCAGCGACCGCGATACTTGAAGAACTCGTGGCTGCCGGTCATTTCCTCGGCAACGCTGATGGGCACGATCGGCGTGACGATCAACTGGCTGTGCGTGTGCTCGAGCGACGCCCCGGCCGCCTCGCCCACGTTCTTGAAGATCATGCCGTAGACCAGCCGCTTGTCCTTCTTCAGATCCACCAGCCGATCGTGGTAGACCCAGAACACTTCGCGCAGGTTTTCTTCGGACAGGTCGGCCGTGCTGAGCAGATGATCGGGCGATTCGATAATCACCTCGTGCGCGCCGACGCCGCGCATCATGTCGTAAATGCCGTCGCCGCGCTTGTTCAGGTCGCCTTCGATCTCGAGCGCCGGAAACTTGTTCGGCACGACGCGCACCCGCCAGCCTTCGCGATTGGCGTGTGTGCCGGGCTTGCGATAGGCGAGAATTTCGCCGGGCGTGCTCGCTTCGTGTCCGGCGCAGAAGGGGCAGAACTTGCCGGCGTAAATGCGCGGCGAGCTTTCAAAATCGTGCGGACGCTTGGCGCGGCTCTTGGCCACGATGACCCAGCGGCCAACGATGGGATCTTTGCGGAGGTCGGGCATGGAGGAGGGAGTTGGGGATTAGGGGTCAGGGGACAGGGGCTAAGCCGCAAGCGCGTGGGCAGTTATGCGGCGATTCAATTCGTTGTTTTCAATGCGCAGGTTGTGGCCGGTCTCCTGACCGTGCCACACGCACTGGGGTCGTCGTTCATGCTTGCCACATGATCAACTCGAAGTCCGGGGAAGGGACGCAGGTTTCGATCGCGCCTTCGTGCGGTGCGCGTTCGATCACTTGCTCGCCTTGCAGCAATTCCACGTAGAAGTGTACGGGATCGTCGGTCGAAACGGCCAGACTGCGAAACGGAATGGCAACTTCCAGGATCGCATCGGCGGACGCTTGCACGCCCGAGACCGTGACCGGCACGTCGTGGTGATAGAGTTGCAAGATCGGCTCTTGCCACGAAGGGTGCGAGACCAGCACCTCGAAGCCGGCCGGCTCGAGGAACGCGATCCGCAGCCGGTCCACGTCGGCCAGGCGTTCGCGGACGGCGCCGCCGTGGGCATCGCAGCGGACGTACAGCATCTCGTCGTCGAACCCGAAATACACGTCGGCCAATCGGCCTTCGGCGACCATCGTCATCGTGCCGCGGGCGTTGCGAACCTCGTAGTGGCCTGCGTTGAGCCACTCGAAGTACGTCCGCCGGCCGTCGATCCGCACGTTCAAGAGCGAGGTCGGCTCGGTGTGCATGCGCACGTAGCGATGCCCTTCGCTGATGTGCCGCAAAAGCTCGGTCGGAGCGTCGTCGCCCAGCGCCGTGTAGACGTTTTGCAAATGCTTGCGGAAGAGGCGATCGAAGAGCGTGTCCTGGGCGCTCGAATGGCTGTCGCCAAACCACCAGAACCAATCGCTCCCCTCGGCGATGTACAGCTCGCGCCAAGCCAACTGGAGCTGCTCGGAAGTCTTGCTTCCGCCGCGGGCTGCCGCAACGAGGTGCTCGCGCGTCTCGAAGAGCAAGTCCCAGGCACGGTTGCACTCGGGATGGCCGATCCAGATGCCGAAGTTGTGCTGGATCCAACTGCCAGGGAACAAATTCGCAACCTTGTCGGTGGCCGGATGCTTGTCGAGATAATCGCAGACCCGCACGGGCGTGATCTTGGGATGTGCAGCCACGCGTCGATACAGCGCGCGGAGGAAATCGACGCCGCTGTTGGGATAGTACTCCCAGCAGTTTTCGCCATCGAGGATGATGCTCACAAGCGTGGGTCGATGCCCGGCGTTGGCGCGCGTGGCGTTGCCGATGGCCTCGACCTTGCCCATGAAGTCATCCACGGCCGCTTCGGCCCCGTAGCGCTGGTAGTGGAAGCCGATCTGGTCGCTCATGGCGTGGTCGCGGAAGATCGCTTGTAGCGATTGGTTCTTTTCTTCCACGCGCCAAGGGCGATAGAGCATTTCGGGATTGCGCAGATAACCCTGCCCATCGCGCGAGACCCAACCGTCGGTCGAGCAGGAGAGGATTTCTTCGTCGGTGGCGATCCATTGGATGCCCGCCTTGGCGATGGCGGCGATGACGCCCTGGCACACGGAGCCTTCCGAGGGCCACATGCCGCGCGGCTTCGCGCCGAAGACCTTTTCGTGATATGCCACGGCGGTGCGAATCTGTTCCTCGGCGTCCTCGCGGTAGGCGTCGAGGTGTTGGGGTAAATTCACATGCGGCATGGCCTGCCGCGCCAATCGTTTATCCCACAAGAGCGGCAGGATCGGATGATAGAACGGTGTGGTCGTCAGCTCGAGCTGCCCGCGCTCGGCCAGTTGCCGGTGCAACGGCACGATCTCGCGGAGCAACTCCAGTTGCTTGGCGAGCAGCCAATCGCGCTGCGCTTCGGTCCAATGCTTGCCCTGGTGGCGAAACTCGGCCAGATCCTTGTCTCGCTCGAAAGCCAGCGGGTGCATCCAAGTCAGGTTCGACCAGCATTGCAAGTCGATGATGTCGCGCTTCGAGAATCGTTTGGCCGCGCGCAAGGCCGGATCGACCGACAGGCCCCGCTTCTGATACAGGTCGAGATAGCGCGGATACGGCCGAATCATCTGGTCCGGATGGACCATGAAGAAGTTGTCGAGAAGGAACGTCATGTCCTCTTCGCTGAACCCATCGGCCGGCAACCGCGAAACGCGCAAATGCACGTCCTCGGCCCCTTGGTCGGTGTACGCCGCCAATTGCACGAGCAGGCTAGGCACCAGGTTAATCGTGGCGTGCATCTCGGGCACTTCGGCCAGGAGCATAGCCATGCCCCAGTAGTCCTTCGTCCCGTGCAGGCGGACCCAAGGCATGGGGTTCTCGCCGGCAATGTCGTCGGGATAGTAAGGCTGATGCTGGTGCCAACAGAGGGCCAGTGAGACGTCGTGCATGGATATCCGTTTCCAATTTCAGTTGCCTGGCTAGCCCCGATCGCTCCCGTATTTGGGTGGCACGCTCTGAGCGCAGCGAAGGGCGTGGCTGGCGGCGCTCCACGCCCTTCGCTGCGCTCCGGGACGTGCCACCCTTGCTTGTCACCTGGGAACTACACCAATACCGTTTGCTGTTTGCGGGCGAGCGTGCGTGTGTACAAGGACACGTACTCGTGTGCGCTGCGTGACCACGACCAATCTTGCTGCATGCCCGTGGAGACCAACTTCGACCATAGCTCCGGCTGGGCGTAGGCGGCGATTGCGCGCCGCAGTGTTTCGGACAAAGCCAGCGTGCTGTACTCGTGGAAGCTAAAGCCGGTGGCCGTGCCGGCGACCAGTGCGTCGTTGGACGCATCGGTGATCGTGTCGGCCAGGCCGCCCGTCGCGCGAACGACCGGTACCGCGCCGTACTTCAGGCTGTAGAGTTGGTTGAGGCCGCAGGGTTCGAAGTGACTGGGCATGAGGAAAATGTCGGCGCCGGCTTCGATGCGGTGCGCGAGGTCGTCGGCGAACGCCAGCCGCACCGCCACCTTCTGCGGATGTCGCTGCGCCAGTGCCGCGAGCGCCTGTTCGTACTTGGCCTCGCCGGTGCCTAGGATCGCCCATTGCACGTCGGATGTTTGCACCCACTCCTGCATGACGCTGGTGACCAGGTCGAGACCCTTCTGGTCGATCAATCGACCGATCAATCCCACCAGCGGCGTGCGCGGCGCTGCGGGCAGTCCCAATTCACTTTGCAGTGCGGCCTTGCAGGCGGCTTTGCCGGCGGCGAAGGTCGACGGATCGTACTTGGCCGCCAGGTGTGGATCGGTGGCCGGGTTCCAGACTTTGTAATCGACGCCATTGATGATGCCCGAGAGCACGTCGCGACGCTGCTGCAGCACGCCTTCGAGTCCGCAGCCCAAGGGGGCGCTCTGAATCTCCTCAGCGTAGCGTTGGCTGACGGTGTTGATGGCGTCGGAGAAGACCAGGCCGGTCTTCATCAAGTTCAGTTTGCCGAAGAACTCCATCTGATGCCAGTTGAAGTACTTCCAGTCCATGCCCGTGATCAGCATGTCCCAGTGCCAGAATTGCCCCTGGTAGGCCATGTTATGCACGGTCAGCAGCGAGGCAATACGCTCGTAGCCCGGCACGCCGCGGTACTCGGTCTTCAGATAGGCCGGGGCCAGCCCCGACTGCCAATCGTTGGCGTGCAACACGTCGACGTCGAGATCCAACAACCGGATGGCTTCCAGCACCGCGCGGCAGAAGAAGACGAACCGCTCGCAGTTGTCGATGTAATCGCCCGAGGAATCGCCGTAGAGTCCCTCACGCAGATAGTAATGGTCTTGCTGGACCAGGTAGACCGGCACGCGGCTGTCGGGCAAATAGCTCTTGAGCAGGCTCCCCTCGACCATCTTGCTGCCGATCGCGATCGACAGCGAGATTCCGGTCGACTCGATCAGTTGCCCGGCGGCCAGGGCCTGCCGATAAGCGGGCATGATGACAGTAACGTCGTGCCCCAATCGAGCCAACTCGACGGGCAGCGCGCCGGCGACATCGGCCAGACCTCCGGTCTTGGCAAAGGGGGTCGCCTCACTGGCCACGAACAACACATTCATAGTTGTCACTCCTCTGAGCTCCGCTGACCGCAGCCGCCCCCTAAAGCAGCGTGGCCTGAGCCTCGCCGGCTCCTGGAACACCCCCCAATAGGAGGATAGGTCACGACTCCGGCGAGCCGTCACAGTACCAAATCAGTTCTGAAATGCCAACGCAATCGGGGGTTAGCACGCCTGGCCGGCAGAGTTGCCCTGGATTCACTCAACTGCCGTGTCGGTACAATCGGTGCGGGCCGGGGGGGGAAATGAACTTTTCTGGCATCTCGCGGCACCTAATCGTAATTCTAAGCCAGTCGTGCCAATGGGTGCGAAAAGACGGGCAACCGAACCGCTCGTTGTGTAAACTGCAGGGTCGCAAGTAGGTGTCTGCAACCGTCGGCTCCGTAACCGCTGAAAGAATTGAAGCGGCCAACTAGCCAACGGTTCCTGACACCTTCCGGCCTAACAAAAACCGCCCAATCGAATCGTCCACCGCCGTGACGCCGATCGACGTGCCAGAGCTCAGTCGCCAGCACCTGCCGCGAATCCATCGCGCCGCATTGGTGCTTTCAGGCAATCCCTGGGACGCCGACGACCTGGCGCAGGAGACGTTTCTGGTATTTGCTCGCACGGCCGATCGATTCGAGGGACGCAGCAATCTCTATACGTGGCTGTATGGAATTTTGTTGAACCTCGATCGCCGCAGGCGGCGGCGCGATGGCGCCAGCCGGCGACGGCTGCGCGTGTTGTGGAACAATGAACCCGTCGAAGAGCGCACTTCACCGGCGGCCGATCTTCCGCTGGAAGTGGCCGAATGGAATCGCAGCCTGTGGGCCGAGGTCGCGCGACTGCCCGACGGACAGCGCGAAGTACTGGTACTTCGCTACAGCGAACACTTGAGCTACGCCGATATTGCCAGCGCGCTCAACTGCCCCTTGGGAACGGTGAAGTCACGAATCTTCAACGGGCTGGCCAGCTTGAAGAATCAATTCGCCGAGCAAGGCGATGAGGGGCAAATTGTCCCCGAACAGAAACTGACTGGAAACGCTTCGACAGGATAAATGCTGATCGACCTATTTACGGACTTCGCACAGGCTACCCAACACAGACGACCCAGGAGAATAAGTGCATTGCGAGTCGTGCTGCGACTTCATTGATGATTGCCTTTTTCCTCAGCCCAGGCATTCATGCCTGGGTTTTCGAGATCAATTTTAATTGTTGTCCGCCCGCTTCAGCGGGCCAATATCTACACCAATGCCATTCCGCCCTGAAGGGCATGCACAACGAAATCCTTTGCTACCGGTTTCCCAGGCATGAATGCCTGGGCTAGTGGAAAATCGCATGCGGAAAATACACGCGATGAATGTCGAGAATCAACAGTTGTAGTAACAGCAAAGACGACCCGAGCCATGCGGTTTGCCCCGAAACGAATATCTGCCGACGCCATGTCGAACGACGCCGACGATTTAGCAGCCGATCTGCCGGAGGAGCTTGCGCTGTTGGGCGCCGCGCTTTCACTCGATGCGGCGCGATTGGCCGAGCGCTATCCGGTGGAACAGAGTATTGAGGAATACCGCGTCTTGGAACACGGCTCGGTGGAAACGGGTGTGAGGGCGCCCGCCGCGCCGCGAGGTTGGCGCGCGACGGCAACGATGTATCCGGCAACGCGAACGGCCGCGGCCATCACGCTGGTCGCCGCGAGCATCGCGCTGGCAATCTACGTGGGCGGAATTAGCAATTGGCAAGACGGGGCGCCTCTGGCCGACCAGGGGCCGGTCAGAGGTCTTTTATTTGGCGGTATTGTAAACGAAGCGTCGGATGCCCCGGCTGTTTTGCACGTCGTACCGGCGGGACGAACGGACGACTTGCTGCCGCTGCGGGGCGCGTTCTTTCGCGAGTTGAGCGGCCCGCAGCAAGAAGCGGTGCTCGATTTGTTGGAAGAGGATGCGCTGGCGCAGGGCAGCGTTTCGATTTGAGGGGGTTGGGAGAACGGGAACGATATCGTTTAGCCGCGACCCGAAGGGGAGCGCGGACCTTGTCGTTCAGCCGAAACTCCGCTTTGGGCGCGGGAGTCATTGCTCTTCGATGTTTGCTACGTCGCGATCCAACTCGGCCGGCCGCGCTGCGCTGCGCAATACGATCGTGTGCAGCGCGATCGCGTTGAGTATTGCATCCGTGCTTGATTCGGCGGGGCTTGATTCGGCGGCACTCGCACAAGATCCTGTCGCCGGCCAGCGCGATGCTACGTCCGTAAAGCACGAAGCCCAATCGCCGGCAAGCTTAGAAGCGGTGCGCACCGCGGAGAAACTACTCTCCGCCACCGTCACGGTCCGCATCACGGCGCCTAAGAATGACGCGGCAAAGGACGACACCCAAACGAGCAGTAGAGTAAAGAAAGATGCAGGCAAGTCGACCGCCGCTACGCAACAAGCGTTGGCAGTTGGCGAAGGAGTCACCGTTTGCTCGGGCGTGTCGTTGGGCGAGGGGAAAGTTGTCACATTCGCCCCCACGTCGAGTGAGAGCCGCTTTCGCGTCACGCTGCCCGGCGGCGAGCAGGCCGAAGCCCGCGCGGCCGTGGCCGATGAATATTCGGGCCTCGTGCTGTTGGCGATCCTGCGACGCAACCAGCCGGGCTTATCGCTGGCAAAGAGTTTGCCGCCGGTCGGCAGCGAGGTGCTTACGGCGTCGGCAGCCGGCATCGAGCAGCCCGTCGTGTCGCTGGGCATTCTAGGCGGCGTCGACCGCGCGATCCCCGGCAGCGGTTTGCCACCGCTGTTGCAGTGCGACGTGCGCACGACCGACAGCTCGAGCGGAGCGCCCATCGTCGATCGCGAAGGGGGCTTGATTGGCGTCGTGGCCGCCACCAGCGCCGCCGCCGAACTGGGCGGTTGGACGTACGCTGTACCGCTCAAGAATCCTGTCGCGCGGATGTTGCAAGCCTGGACCGATGCCGGCGGTGACGCCGCTCAACTGCCCATTGTTATTAAGCGTCGCCGCCCCAGCCTGGGTCTCACGATGGGGCCGGGCGACAAAGAAGGCACGGTCCGCGTCGAACGCGTCGAGCAAGGCGGACCCGCGGGCAAGGCCCACATCGGCGTGGGCGATGCGATCCTCGAGGTCGACGGTCGGCGAATTCGCAGCGCCTATCAGGCCGTGGACTTGATTCTGAAGAAGCAGCCAGGCGATCCCGTCGAGCTGGTAGTCGACCACGGAACAGGCCCGGCGCGTATCGGACTGGTGTTGGGAGGAACGCAAGGCCTCGCGCCGGCCGCCGTCGACGTGAACTCGCCACTGAGAGTTGGGCCGCAACTGAATGTGCGAGCGCTGTCGCGCAACCAGGTCGAAGTCCGTCAAGGCGGTCGCATCGCGGAGTTGGCCGTCGATCCTGCCGCGGTAGCTAATCCAGTTGCTGGCGCGGGCGGCGAATCGATCGGTCGCGACGAAATGGGTCTATTGAAAGCGCAACTCGCGGCCTTCGAGAAAGTGATCGTGCGCTTGCAGCAGGAAGTCGACCGCCGCGACGGAAATCAGGCCAAGACTGACGCGCTGATCAAGTCGCTGACCGACGAAGTGAACCTACTTCGCAAGCAGTTGGACGCGGTGAAGAAATAAGTCGTGCGTGCAACTCGCCACGTGCAACCGCTGGCCGAACCCAACTTTTTCTCTAGCCCAGGCATTCATGCCTGGGTTTTTCATTGCCCGATGATTGTCGTCGTCGGCCCGCTTCAGCGGATTGATACCATCAACGTCTTTCCGCCCTGAAGGGCGTTCACAATGAAGGCATTGATTGCGAAGTCCCAGGCGTGAACGCCTGGGCTGTGGAAAACTGCGAAGTCTGAACTCCATAGCCGTCGCAGTAATAGCAAGCCATGTTCGCGATTCCATCGACGACGGCTTAGTCGTCGATCTTAACGATGATCGGAGCCTCAAATAGCTCCTCCTACCGCCTGAACAGCGGCTTCTTGGCTTCCATTGTCGGCGGAGGGCTGAACACGTTTTCCTTTTCGCTGCTCGCCGCGGCCAGTTCCGTCGGCACGCTGCCGGTTTCCACGGGACCCGCGCCCAGCACCTTCCAACTCTTCATGTCGGAGCGGGCCAGCGCCACGCCGTGATTGATGACCGGCATGCGGGTTTTCGCGTCGTAGGCCACGACCATTAGCTTGGCCGTGCCGTTGGCCCGCGTGCGCGTGAAGATCGCCAGCTTGGGCAGCATGATGGGCGATGGCGGCGGCAGCGGGATCTCGGGAATGCCGACGAACTTCTCCTGCCGGTCGGTGCCCACGCCGCCGCTGGAGACTTGCAAGAGCACATCGGCCTCTTCGGCCTTGGCGGCCAGGGTTGAACCGTTGGCGAGCAACCGCTGATTGAGCGCCACGAGGACGTAGTTCTTGTCGACGCAATCGAGGTATTTTTCCTCAACGTGTACCTTGGCGCCGCGGATGGGCGCCAGGTCAATTTTATCGAGCGCGCGATCGACGGCGCTCGAAACTAACCCAACTTCCCCAACGTTTTGGAAAAATCCGTTGGGCGGGGATTTTTTTGGACTTTTTTTCGACGTAAGTCGTGTTGCGATGGCGATGCCGAGTGGGTTCGTCGAAGTTTTTTCCGCCG
>Ga0163144_10016948_pt1 | contig 14890 bp, 5 predicted proteins | sample OliLak19BULKMAT1_FD_123175 | JGI IMG/M metagenome (GOLD analysis project Ga0163144, IMG submission 123175) | Freshwater microbial mat bacterial communities from Lake Vanda, McMurdo Dry Valleys, Antarctica - Oligotrophic Lake LV.19.BULKMAT1 | ecosystem: Environmental > Aquatic > Freshwater > Lake... | reverse complement strand
GATGGTTTTGATGGTTCCCCGCCAAGCACTTCAGCGGTTTTGGGGTTCCAGAAACCGCCATCTTTGACCAAAAAATATACCTCATCTTTGTCCTTTGATGTTTCATCTGAGCAAACCAGCATCGCTTTAGGCTTGCCATCTTTTTGGTATTGGATCAGCTTCAGCATTTTGGCACAGACCTTGCAAGGATACTGGGTTAATTGTGCTGGCGCGGAAGGAGGCTTTTCGCCTTTTTTAAACCACTGGCTAAGAGATTGATTCCAGAACATCAAAACATCGGGACATCCTTCCATGCACTTGAGATAGTGATCTTTGCCCATTGCCCTCAGCTTAGTAGCATCCTTCGGGCGCATAATCGCCAGTGGCTTGGTGCAATCCGGGCAAGCTTCTTTGGAGCATTCGCGGTGCGCTGCAACCAGGGCACGACCAATGCCGTCTACGGCTGGACGCAATTGTTTGAAATAAAAGTCTTGCATCAACGGCTTCCACTGCCGTTTTCCCTCCGCTATTTCATCTAGCTGCTTCTCCAGCCCTGCCGTAAACTTCATGTCCACGATTTGAGGAAACACTTTGCCCACAAATTCATCGGTATTGAGTCCCGTTTCAGTTGGGGCTAGATTCTTGCCCTCGATTTTGACGTATTCACGGGCTTTCAGACCACCCATAATCGTGGCATAAGTCGAAGGACGACCAACTCCAAATCTTTCTAAGGTCTGGATCAACTTCGCTTCCGAATAACGCCCAGGCGGAGAGGTTTTTTTTGCTTCAGCCGTGGCTTTGACCAGTTTTAAGGTTGCACCTTCGGTTAATGGTGGAAGCTGGGCATCCCCACCGATGTCGTTCAGAATTTCAGAGTATCCCGGTTCCAGCAATACAGATCCTCTGGCAATCCAGGTTGTTGCCCCTGCTTGAATTTGCACCACACTTTTATTCAATTGGGCAGATGCACACTGAGACGCGATCGCCCGGTTCCAGATCAAGGTATAAACGGCTAAATTGGCTCCTTTCATCTTGCCCTGAAGGGATTCTGGCGTATCTTCTACATGGGTCGGTCTAATGGCTTCGTGTGCCCCTTGAGCGCCCGCTTTATCTTTGTGGGTTGCAGTTTTGTCGCCCACCAGCTTCGGCTTATGCACCTGCAACCAGGCTTTTACCTCTTCGCAGAACTCAGGCGATAGAGACACTGAATCTGTCCGATGGTATGAGATTTTGCCATCTTCAAACAGTGCTTGAGCCACTTTCATCGTGTCCTCTGGTGAGAGGTTTAGCTTGACTGATGCGACCTGCTGAAGTGACGAAGTGGTCAGTGCTGGAGGAGGAGTTTTGCTCGTCTTGTTGCCCGTGAACGAGGTGATTTTGTGGGGAGACGATTGGGCGATCGCCAAAATGCTATCGGCTTCTTGTTGAGACGATACCCGTGCGCCCGTGTCTCCAACGCTCTCAGAAACGTCCGCCGCATCATCTTGAACCTCTGCCTCCTCTGCTACCTGCGACTGCCCACTTTGTCCGTTGTAGATTGCCTTAAAGCCTTCTCCATACTGACTGACCAGCGACCAGTAGTTAGTGGGCTTAAAGTTCCTAATCTCTTTCTCCCGATTGCAGACAATTCGTAGCGCTGGGGACTGCACCCGTCCCGCCGAGCGCCCTACGCCTGCGGAAATGACCAGGGGTGAAATTTCATAGCCCACCACCCGGTCAGTTGCCTGCCGTGCCAGTTGAGCATCCACTAAATCCTGGTCAATCTGTCGCGCATTGGCGATCGCCTTTTCAATCGCAGACTTGGTAATTTCGGTGTAGGTAATGCGGTAGGTATTGCCGCGCTTTTTCTCAGGCACTACTTCGTTCATCAGGTGCCAGCTAATGCTTTCGCCTTCTCGGTCAGGGTCAGATGCGAGGTAGATCTTATCGGCTTTCTCGGCTTCCTTTTTCAGTTGGGCGATCGATTCTTTCCCCCCACTGCCGCCTTTGTAACCTGTGCGAGGTTGAAAATGGATAACCACATCATTTTTACTAAAATCAACGCCGACATTGTTCTGCCCGACATTAGCGACTTCCATGATGTGACCCAAACTGGCTCTAACCACCCATTCAGACCCTAAGAAGTCTGCAATTTTCTTCGCCTTTGTTGGCGATTCGACAATCATTAAATTAGGCATGATTAGCGCTCACTCTCGTTTTTGGATTTGGATGGAGGTTTAGATTTTTCTAAGGATTTTCCCTGCACTCTTGCAGAAACCTCTATCTGGAATGAGGTAAGAGGGTTAGATGCAATGAGATCAGCGTTGACCTTCTGCTTGCTTAAGTTGTGCTGCTTCCTTAACCGCTAGCTTGAACGCTTTAAAGGTTTGTTTGTCGAGATCAGTGGTCTGAGCGGTATCGTGCTGCACTTTGCCGTTGATCTCGGTCAGAATTGGGCGATCGCCCTGGTTCTTTGCCCAAACCGTGAGAGTTTTGCTTTCATTGTTGAACTCCAGACGATAGTTCCCATTCGGTCGCTCAAAGGTTCTGGTATTCCCCTTATTACTCCCAATCGCCGCTAGAATCTCTTTACCCATGTGAGCAATCTCTACATTCCTCGCCTGGACTGCATCCCGCTGCATGGCTGTTTGGGATTTTCTAGCAAGAGCAAAGTCTGGATTGCGGAAGCTGGTATCGCGATCTTTGTTTGGTTTGGATTGTTCTGGGGTATTGAGCAGCATTTCATCACTAATCACCTTGATGCGATCGGTATAAGCGTCTTGGCGCTCAAGGGTTTTGGCATTCTTGAACCAGTCCCGTAGCTCTCGTAAGGACGGGCTATAGCGCTCTGAAGTGGCAGTTTCCAGCGCTTTCAAGGTCTGCGGATCATGCTTTTCGAGCAGTTCGCGAGTTGCCGCTAGAGGTGTGGGCTTGGGGTTTGGAGTTGTAGGGTTAGGGATTGGTGGGGTCGCAGGGGTTGTCGAAGATCTCTGCTTCCAAAGCTGCTCCCTCCGCGATCGTTCAGCGGCATCAGCAACTTGCTGAGCAGTTTCCGCTGGTTCCGCTTCCTTCTCGACGGCAATGGAGATCGCGGGTTCTGGGGGCTTTGCGATCGCTTCAGCCGGTTCAGGTTGATCCACGATCGCCGACTCTTGTTCAGCCTGTATTCCCACCTTTAAAGAGGTTCCTGGATAGTTAGGAGTCCGCGAAACCAATCCCGAACCCGAACAGAGATCGACTTCCCCGCATTCCATGACAATCGGGGACGCTACGAGATCGCCCTTCATCCATTGAATCTGCACCGACTTGTCTTGAAGCTGTACAACGTCTTGGAGTTCGTAGCCCTCCAGTTTTATAGCTACTTCGATCTTAGATTCAACCTGTTCCCGTTGAGCTTGGGGCAGGTTCGATAAGTCGAATTTAAGCTGTTCCTCCGGCTCGACGGCGATCGCTTGTTCTGGGGTATTCAGTTCCTTTTCACTCAATTGTTTCTGGCAGGCTGCCACAAATCCTTGATCCAGGATGTTGGATGAGAACGTCCCTGCAAAGCCGCGATCTAACCCTCTAGACTCTCCACCTCTAATCGGGTTTTGAACGGCTGTTTCAGTCAGGTATAGTTTGCCCTCGTTGGCAATTGCAAACACCATCTCAGCATCCATTACGGTGTCGCCGTGCATATCTATGTAATGAGTCAGATAAAGATTCTCATTATGTCGTTCCACGACCAGCGGAATCATGGGTGGGTTCATGTCGATTCTCAGGTGATAGTCATCGCCCTGCATCAAGCCAGCCGCAATGCCGGACTGGTGCAGGAAGTTCGCAATATTGCGCTCTGCCCTTCCGGTTTGATTCGATCCGGTATCAATTCCCGTGTTTTCTAGGATTTCTGCGTTCTTTGCCTCGCGATCCTCTCGTCTCTGGAGCTTTTTCGAGGTTGAGGCAATTGGATCGGATTTAGAAGGCATCTGAGGCGTACTCTTAGTCGTGCTGGTAGGTTGTTGCAGTTCTGGCTGTGGCGGTTGATAAACGTCAACGTTCAATGCGTCACGAGTGATTTTGGAGGTCGATTGTTCTGGGGTATTCAGTTCTGGTTCTGGCTCAACTGGTTCGGTAAGCAACGACTCTAGCGATCGCCGTTGGTCTAAGCTCTCCCCAACGGATTCCACCATCACCTCCCTCAATTGCTCCCAGGTTCGATAAACCAGGGGCGTTTCGGCAGCAGGTAGGGATAGTTCTGATTCTCCGCGACCGTCGATCACCAACACATCGACTGGAAAGCTTGTTCCCTGTTTGCCATACAGGTCGCCGGACACCGTGAAATGCTGGGTGACGTTGTAATTGTTGTAGAGCGTGTGGAAGAAAGCTCTATTTTCTGGTCCGTTGTAAGCGTCAGACGCTTCGGCACCTGTCTTTTGCTCCATTGGAGCGCCTAAGATCAAAACCGCTTTGCCGTCTTCTTTCATGGCTGCGAGCGACTTGAAAGCGATCGCATGATCCAGTTTCGCGGTGGGATAAGCGCGAGTGCCGGGGGCTGGGTTAGACAATTCGATCAAGATTTTCTGGGTGTTCCCTTCCAGGTCTTCGGTTTTACCAAAGGGTGGGTTCGCAATCACCACATCGAATTTCTGATCAGGTCGATACTCGGCTGCATCCCTCTGGGTTGTCCCGTACCCCTGCTGCCGCAACTGACTTGCCCGATTTGGATCAAGTTCATTTGCGGTAACCAAACTGGGATTGGCTCCGGTTAGCAACGCGCCATTCCCTGCCGTTGGTTCGTACACTGTCTTCTCAGCGTCAATCCCTGCCAATTGCTGCGCCAAGATGCCCAAGGGGATCGGGGTGCTGTACTGCTGGAGCATTACACTGTCCGAGGTGCGGGACATCAGCCTCGGCATTGACTCATACAATTCCACCAGATTGTCAAAGGTTTTCAAGCGATCGCTGCTATCTCTGGAGACTTGAGCGGCAACTAGCACCACGCTTTTCTCAATGCACTCTTCGATGGTGCGGTTGGACAATTCGCCCTTGTACTCGATCGCTTCTAGATGCTCTGTTGCAAAGGTTCTAGCGTTGCGGATAGAAGGGAATTTATTCCCTTCTGAAAAGTGCGCCCGATACGCTTCTGTCAAGCTTTCACTTGCCTCAACTAAATCCGCCTTCTTGTCAAAGTTTTCTAAGGCTTTGGCATCGCTTGTACCTTGCTCAATCGCTTCTAGGTTTAATTCCATCACCTGCCGGATAAAGTCTAGCCGGATGGAATCGTTCGCTTGCCGCTGCTGACTGACTTGATTAATGCGCTCTCGTAGTTTCTCTACCGGAATTTGAAATTCTTTCGCCTCTTCCACCTCTAACGAGATCCCATCATCAATCTTTGCGAACCTTGCAATCGTTTCGCCAACCAGGGTACGAGCCGCATCCTTATATTTTGGATCGGTAACCTCAAGCGTTAAACCCTGAGCCTCCAGCCATGCGATCAAGGATCTGGCGTTCTCTGCTGGGACAAACGCCTGCATTGCTTTGTTTTTGCCGCTGCCGATGCTTTCAAAACCCGGTTCCCCTTCTTTGTTCTGGGTTAGTCTGATTAAATCCTTGTCGGTATAAAATTCGGCACCCTCCTTCTTGGTTGCTTTCACCGTAAGCAAAATGCCATCTTGAGATCGACGGAATGACGATCTCAGGGTGATACCTTTTGCTGAAAGCGGAACGTTCTCGCTCAGCAAAACTTCGATCTGGTCAACTTTAGATACCTGCACTGGCTGTTTTTCCAGGTCTTTCTCAATATCTGTGCCTCGCGGCAACAGAATACCCTGCCGGGTTTGCCCCTCGGCTGTCGTGAACTTTAGGAACTTCCCATTCTTGGGAGAATTTAATAGCTCCCCGGTAACAATTTGACGAATTTCATAGGACTCCGCTTGGAGGGCATCAAGCAATTCGCGCACTTCGCCTTTGAGAACTTTACCCGGCATGAACATATAGCAGCTATTGTCTGCCTCTGAAAGCCGCACTTGCCTATTGTTCGGCTTTTCCAGTGGACTACAAATTTGATTCAGGGTCACGGTGATTTCCCTAGAGGCATCCGCGATCGCCAGTTTGACTTTCCAAGCCCCTCCAGCGATCGGGCTTCGCACGGCTTCAACCCGCTGAACGTCGGTCACGATGCCGTATAAGGTGCCATCGGCGGCAGTCGATATACTGAGCGGTTGCCCCGGCACACATAGATTAAGCTTGCTTTCGGTTGATTTCCATCCATCCTTGATTTTGCCTTGCATCTCCAGGATTTTTTCTTGGCGATTTCGCAGATCCTTCAAGCCTGAGTATTCTTTAGCAATGGGCAAGAGTTGGGCGTTTTGATCGTCCAATTCTGACTGCTTGGGTGCTACCAGCGCTGTGAGCCGTGCTTTCTCAATTGCTCTTTCTTCTTTGGGTAGAGGAGACGCTGAAAGGTCTGCGATTTCCGTTTTAAGGGCTTTAATTTCCGTTTTAAGGTCGCTGACTGAAGCCCTCAGACTTTTGTATTGATCTTGAGCCGCCTCAAAATTTTTCGACCGTTCTGCCAGTTCATCAAGTTCATCGTTCTGCTGCGCTATGCCGTGACTGACACGCTCTTTTACGGTGTCAATCACGGCAAGATGTTTGCCTTGGGCAAGGGATCTCAAGGTTGAATTTTCTCGGAGGTCGCTAGTCGATGCTGGCGTATCGCCTTCAATCTCGGCGTATTGCCGCACCTTTTCGGCTACTTGTTCGGCTGTGAAGGGTTTGCGGAGTGAACGAATCCGAGTTTTCTCAACATAGACGGCTCCGCCAAAAATCCCATCTGACTGGGATGGCACAAAATCCAGGCGCTCTAGCGTGGTTGCTTGCAGATCAAAGGTTTTTTGCTCCATTGGGCTTTCACCCAACGCTTCTAACTGAACGATCGCCTCCGTGAAACGAGTTTCAATTAAATCCATCAGCAATTTTTGCTGCCCTAGGGAGAGGAAGATGCTGCGCCCGGTCACCCTGTTGGCGGCTCCAGCATTGCCTTCCACTTTTTCCAAAGGATAGTCAAGAGCTTTATCCAACTCTGGGAAATCTTCTAGAATCCGTTCAACGACCAGATCGCCGATCGCATTATTGAAATCAACCCCACCAAAATCGGTGCCTGACTGCCTGTTTCCGGTCGTGTTGGCGTTTAAGCTGGCAAACTTGCGATTGATATTTGCCACCACTCTGCGCTCGTAGGGCACTCCATCTGCCTGCACAATTTCGACGATGGGCAGCCCAAACTTACCTTTTATGCCGTAGCGCTCTGTGACTTCTCCCCACACTGGGCGATCGCCGTCCATCCGTTCCGGCTCAACCTTGTTTGGATCAAGCTGCCCGGTGCGGTTCACTCGTCCCAAACTTTGAACCAGCATATTGGGGTTTGAGTGCGGCTGCGCGACAATATTGATTCGCTGGCGCAAATCCTTCACTTTCCCTACCTGAGCATGGGCACTCCACCCCGTTGTAATGTTGGTGATAATCGCGTCCACGGAGCCATTATTAAAGCCAGATTTGACATCAGATCGCACTGTTGAATCGGATGCCTCAACTGCTTTGATTGTGGGGATGTCGGTGCTGTAGTCTAATCCCAAGCTGCGCCCAGACATTTCGCCGATCACATATCCAGCGTTCTCTACCCGTTGGACAATGGCATCAATGGGCGATATCGGCAGTCCGTCCCAGTTGGCTTCCCGAATATCCACAATGATTTCATTAATCATGGTGACAGCTTCAAGCCCCAACTCATCGTCAGTCAGACGATGACGTTTTTTTTCGCCATAGGGGTCGCCAATCGTCACCATCCGACAGCGTTCAATCTGGCGGATCAGCAAATCCCCAAAGTTCATCGTGATTGGGGGATTGTTGCTGATCCACTCTTGATAAGCCGCCTTGGATTCTCTTTCGATTTGATTGCCAAACTGCTCCTGAAACGCTTTCTCAAGTTCATTTAGTGAAGCCTTTGGAAGGGACTCTCGAATTTTGTCGAACTCTTGCACCCGCAATGGAATTTCTATTTCATCCAAAAACTCTTCCTTTTTCTCATTCAGGTAGGTTTCCAACATCGATTGCATGGTGTTGTAGAAGTCGATTTTAGGCTTCTGACCGTTTTCAATCGCAGTGATCGCCCGATCTGCAATGCTCTCAGCCTTCAACGAAAATAGAAGCTGCTGCGCGAAATTGTAAGTGGTGCTGGTGAAATTGGTGCTGGCGATGGACGCTTCACCAGCGCTGGGATCTACCCCTCGAATCGCCTTCGCTTCCGTCTTCAGTTCGGACTTCAGATCCTCCACGACTGATTGCTTGATGCGATCGAACACCACAACCCGCTGCATGAAATCAATAGCCTGTTCAAATATTTCTAAATCAACGGGGATTTCTGTGGTGCCAAACTCCACTCCCGCCATGTTCTTCTCCAGGCGCATTAGTTCGCCATTGAGCGCTAGCCGATTGGCAAAATCCTGCTGAGCCGGAACCCCTTGCTCGGCTAGTTTTTGTGCTAACAGCTCTGGAGTTAACCCAATCTCTTTAACGTCGGAGCGAGAATAGATCAGACGGTTGAGGACATAGGGATCTTTCGCTGCGGTCGCAGACAGGTTGATGTAGGCTTTGGACTGTGGCAGCAAGGACTGGCAAACATACTCAGAGATTGAGCGGATGTCTTCTCCTTTCGCCCGTTTCCCCCTCTGTTCTTTGGTCAATTTTGGGGGTTCTCCACTGGCTCCACCCGCTAGGTCGCACTCATCAAGCAAAAAGGTTGCGCCAGGGGCGATCGCTTCTAGGAATTGGCGACGAATTGATCCCTTGTCTTTAATCTGGTCGTAGGTTGTAAAAACGACATTGTATTTGCCCAAGGTGCCTGTTTGTTTATACTGATCCATCAGGGACACCATTTCCCGGTTTTGGGGATTGGGCTTGGGAGTGCGGACATATCCCGTGACCGATCCGTCAGGGGATCGCATCGTTATGTCTAGATCGGAGTTGGTGTAGAAGGGTCGAACATATTCGGCAACTCCGGTGTCTACCATGTCTCGCGCCAGCATATCGACGTAGAGATCTGGCTTTGCCGTCACAAATACCGCAATTCGATTTTGGGCAGAGGCAAAGCCCATGCCTTCGGCTAAACCTTTCAATATTTCCTGCTGCTGTTCTGGGGTTTTGCCTACCAGATCAGGCATCTCCACTGGAGCGATCGCCGCTTGAACCAATGCGGCTACAATCCGTCCCTTACCAATGCCTGTGTCGTGGGTGATTGTGGATTGCAGCCCCAATTCTTGATCCAGAAATGTGATCGCCAGGGTGTCGATCTGCTCAGCGGCATAGCGATCGAACAGCGTTTGTTGAGTGCAGCCAAGCTTGGCTGCAACATAGGTGTCTACATCCAACTCTGTAACCTGTTCTACGCGATCCAAGCTAAGGCGCATCCCGGCAGCGATTCCGGCAGGGGCAAGGGTGCCAATCACCATGCCCTTGCTGCGAGGGATGTAATCTGCCTGGAGCGGTGTGCTGTACTGCTCTTGCTCTTGTGCCACTGAGTCCTCTACTTCTACTACAGCCTGCTCTACGTCTGCCATGAGATGCTCCTTGCGGGGGTAAAATCAACTAAAAATTTCAATCAGGAAGCCGTCGAACGTAATTTCAGAGCGAAAGCATTCCGCCAGACCTCTGCTTTTTTCATCTGTGGCGCACTCGACTGGATAGTTCGCGTAAGGGATGTCTGGAATCGCTCGGACAATCAATGCAGAAACTTGGGCTAAGTCCATATTTTTGCTGAGCATGAGTTCTGGATTGTAGGACTCAATCAGCGCCAAGGTTCCTCGCCAAACGGCAGCTTCGTCGTCAGGGTCAACGTTCATCTCATCGGCGTAACGCTCCATCCAGTCGCCAATGTGAAAATCGACTCGTCTCGCTAGCAGATCTAAATATTCTTCTTTGGATTTGATCGAAGTTTTACCGGGAGGGGTTAGCACGACGCTCCAACGGAACCCGCCGCGACTATTCGCTGCCCATTCAGGCGACCAGGCTCGTCCTTGGGAAAGAAATTCTGTATAGTTCATGCCGCTATCTCACTAAGGTGTTCGCTCATTAGATTAACAACCACTTTGCCGGACTCTGCGTCGTACAGAAGCAGTTGATAGACGAGAACTCCGTCCCAATAAATCTCTAAAGATTCTTGCGGTTGGCTTGTTTCAACCAGATTTGAAAACAAGCCATCTTCAATTCGCACAACCTCACGACCATCGTGAAAAATTGAAACGATTCGAGGTTCCGTAAAGGATGTTTTTTCGGGAACTTGAGGTTGATCCGAACTGAAGGAGGATTGAGCAATGGAAAGCATAACGATCACGGGTATGTGAAGTTGTGGATAGAACGAACCGTTAACGAGCCGCTAGTGCTGGCTTAGACTTTGCCTGAGCCGTCTGAACTTGGGCTAGAGCCGCCCCAAATTTGAGGATTTGAGCAAACTCTTTTGGATTTAAGTTGTTTACTTTTGACTGTTTAGAGGTTGAGTCGATCGCAAATAGTAGATCACCTCCGTCTGTTCGGGACAGTTGGATGGTGTCGCCTGTCTGCTTGGCGTGGAACGACTCACCCGCAAAGACGCGATCGCCGTTGGTCTGGGGTTGCCCACGAAGTGCGATCGCTGCTTTGAGAATTCCCGACACTTGGCAATCTTGCTCTTTCTTTAGTTTTTCCCGTGAAAACAGGGGTGCGACATTTCCTAGACTGACCTTCTCTTGCAGGGAAGGGGTTTCAGACATTAAGGCAACCTGTTTATCGGCTCGAAGCAGATCACTCACCTGGAGTCGATTCAGGCTATTGCTAGTGACAGTGTTCCCCAGTTTGCCTTGATCGAAGGAGAGCAACTCTTTCCCGTCTAAGTCATTTAGCTGATAGCTGTTGCCATTTTTGGCAATCACATAGTTTTCAGACAGGTAGTGCTGGGTGCCCTCAATCTCGGTATCGGAACCTAATTTATCCATTATTTTCACAACGGCATTGGAAACCGATTGCTCCAGGATGGTATTTGGAATATTACCTATCGCCTCTAATCCCTTTCTGGCAGCGTCTACGCTGGTCTTTTGGATCTGCTCTCGCAGTGCCGTCAACTCTGGCTTTGCCTCCTCAAATTTCCGACTCACCCAAGCCAGCGCCGGATCTTTGAGTTTGGAGTCATGCAGTTCCAGCAACGCGGTCGCGGATGCTGGCAGCTTGTCTTTTTGAGCGGCAAATGTCTCTTGTACTCTATTCTGAAGGGCTTTCCCGAAGCCTTTGAAGCTAAATCGGCTGGGCTTTTCGGATGCTTTTTCAGGGGTGTTTGCTGGCTCAGGAGCAACGCCTGTTTTCGGGGCGATCTCTGGTTCTGGGGTCTTCGCGATTGCTTCAAGCAAAACACCTGGAGCAACGGCTTGATCAATTTCACTGGGATCAAAAAATGATTCATCAAATGCCCCACCTAAGAACACGTCTGAAAGCTGAGTAATCGAATCGCGCCTAAATTCTTGGGCAGCGTCCAGGCTTTCAAACGGTCCAATGATTTCACCTTCACCTAAAGGCGAGGATATGATGTGGATGTAGTGGCTGTCTGCCTGTGGTGCTGGTTCAGGCTCTAGCGCTTGCGCCTGTCTATCCTGATTGGCTGTTTCAACAATTCCAAGTGCCAGATGAAACTTGCTAGGCAGGTCTTTTTGATGTTCGGGTAAGGCTTCAGCGTTGCGAATATCCCCACCGTATTCGACCTTTCCATCAGTCTCGATTCTTGTTAATGTTGCCGCACGATACCCTTCAGAGGATATGGCGATAGAGACTCCATTGAAAGACTGGATGCCCTCGACTTCATAACTGGTTTTCGAGAATTCAAGGTCAATTTGACTGGTTAATGAGATCCGCGTGCAGGTGTCAAGTTCAGTCGGGATAAACTCGATATCCTTGCCTCTGGTGGCAATTGCCAAGGCTTGGTCCGCTTCGCTGACGCTGAAATTAAGCCCCACCTCAGAGTTTTTAGCCCATTCGTAGAAGGCTTCAAAATCAGCTTCAGCACTTTCTATTGGAAGGTAATATTCAGTTTGGGTAGGCTCAGATTCAACAGATTCAAGTCCCCCGGTTTCTGAGTAATTGAGCGTCGTAGTATCTGAAAACTTCGCTTCTAGTTCTGCATATTCTTCTAAGCTTTCTAACTCTCTGTCAGCAGGGCTTTGAACTGTATTCAGAAACTCTATTAAATCCTCTTCTGATAGCCCGGTGGATGCTTTCAGTTCTTCTAACTGGAGATCGCCCACTGCAAGCTGATCGAGAATGTCGATCGGTTCACTGGGTTGTTGCGTCTCTTGTGTCTCTGCCGACTTGTTCTTCTCTGCTCGTAAGTCGGCAAGGGTGATACCTCTGTCAATCGCTCTGCGATCTACAAATTCAACCTTTTTGGCTGTCTGGTTTTCTGGTTCAAAGTTGATTGAATCCCAAAATTCAGGAGGGTTACCATCGTCAAACTGGATTAGCAGTCTTGCTCCACTTCGATTCACCTCTAGCACTTCTCCTACGGTCTGAGGCGAAGGCGGGATAAAGTCGTAACTGATCGGGTTAGGGGAAATGAACTGGACGCGATCGCCTACGGCAAAACCATCAGCATCAGGTGTTTCAACTGGGTCAAGCTCTAAGGCTTTAGGAGCGATCTCTTCTACTTCTAGTTCGGGTTCGCCAACTGTGTATAACTCTTTCAGTCGCATCCTTATAACATCTTCATAGCCTCCAGCTAGGGATACTTCTAGTCCGGGTGCGACTGTCTTCGTCAATTCAAACACGTCGAGGTAGCCGTCGAGACGGGTCAGACGAAGATTGCCTTCACGGGTGTCTGTGATGAAAACCTCGCCACGTTCTCTAGCTAAATCCAGATGCCCTGTAGCCAGTTCTTCTTTCAGTGCCTCAATTTGTGCGGGGGTTGCAGGTTCTTCCGGCTCTATAGGCTGTATCCCATCGGTGGTCTGCACCCTATCAGATGACAGCCGCCGTGCTGCTTTTTCGGGTTCGGGCGACACTACCGCTGATTGTTCTGGGGTATACGGATCAATCCCGTTGTACTGAAATGCGGCGATTTGAGCGCGTGTGAGCGTCTGGATCGGTTCAAACTCATCCCGCGAAGCATCCCGCGCTAAAAAGTTGGGACCAAACTCATGTATCCATCCACCGCCCTGACCGTAATAGATCGTTGCGGCAGGGAATTGATCTTTGGCGATGCATTCGTAGGGAAACATCCCACGACCTGCGGCAATCATGCGGTTATCAATGTAGTAGATCGCCGAAGGCAGCGCGTTCTCAGGTGCCAAAGGCGGCTCTGGTGCTAATTCCTCTGGGTCTAAGCCGAACGCATCGATCGCCGATTGGATCTCCGTAGGTGTCGAGACAGTTTCTTCATCAAGCTCGTCGATTTCTAAAGGCTTCTCAAAAGTGTTTACCTGGGTTTTACCCCTGCTGTCTCGGTAAAACAGCTTCTCCTTACTCGTGTTCGTAATCGTGATGGCTTTTTTCTGATTGCCTCCTTGAATAGCGGCAATGACAGCATCCACATCTTCGCTGCTCATGCTGTCTAGTTTGGAATTTCCCGTTAGATCTCCCTTGTAGGCAACTTCTTTGCCGATTTTGATGGTGTATTGAGACGATTTATCTAAACCCTCTGGAAGTGATGCCCAGAGTTCTTGGAGTTTTGCGGTGAGTGCCATTGGGGTTTCTCCAGTTTTGGCAATAATGGTTTACAGAATTACTGAGCGATTGCGTATTGCGGGGCTAAAGCTGGTTGGCAGGCGATTTAGTAGCACCTCGCCATAGATTTTCAGAAACAGTAGTTCGGCGGCTCCGTAGATGCACATCAGATCCGGTCTGTAGTCCGACTCAAATTCTCTTTCGTGCAGAATTTGCCCATCCAGGCTGACGACTAGGGCTATTTTGTTGTCAAACCAGATATCCAGGTCGCAATCCAGATCTTGGGCAATCGCTGGCTTCGATATGCCCGTGAGAACCTCCGCTTTGAGTTGGGGATGATCCGCAAGCAAGTCCTGAACCCGATCTGTCCAGGATTGAGGTTTGATGAGGTTAAGCAGTGTAGTGGAAATGGTCATGGTCATTCTCCTTTGGGTCTACCAAGTAAATTTGTACTACCGTCCAAGCTTTGAAGATATCAGAAGTCAACGCCCTCCCTTGTTAAGTCTCATCGCCGGAGCCTTGGAAGCCGCGATCGCTTTAGGTTTCTGAGAAGTGCCGTTGTTTTGACCAGATTGAAGACTACTTTGAGTAGACTGCTGAGACTGCTGTTTCTCGGACTGTTGGAGCTTGCCAAACATTTGAACGAAACGCTCTTGATCCTGCTTGCCAAACCCTGGATGAACGGTTGCCCCTTGATTTGAGAAGGTGACTAGCGGCTCTCCATTCACCCTCTTTACTTCGATCGAGCCATCCTTGGTTCGATTGAACGAGTAATCTTTACCCGACACAGCAGTAGCAGCAAAACCGGACTTTTCTGGATTCCCTTTTTCGACATGGCTCAGAATCTTGTCTGCTACTTCCCTGGCAGCGATCGCGCTCGTGAGTGAGGCTTGCTCCCGCTGACTCACCCCTTCATGCGTCTGCACTCCAGAGCGGGGATGGAATGTTGCTACAGGTTCACCTGAAGGTCTGGTGATATTGAGGGCACCATTTTCCTGCTCAAAGCGATAATCACGACCCTGGTTCTGGGGTACAACCTGTACCCCAGCAACTGTCGCTAGTGCTTGGCTTTCTGGCTGCCCAGACTCGCGCTTTTTTGCGTCTTCCAGCCTGCGATCGAAGTCGGATAACGCCTTATCGTCAAGCTCCTGCTGATACTGAGCAAGTAATTCGTCCTGATCAATAAACTCATCTTGCTCAGGCGATTGCTCAGGCG
>Ga0163144_10016947_pt1 | contig 14891 bp, 9 predicted proteins | sample OliLak19BULKMAT1_FD_123175 | JGI IMG/M metagenome (GOLD analysis project Ga0163144, IMG submission 123175) | Freshwater microbial mat bacterial communities from Lake Vanda, McMurdo Dry Valleys, Antarctica - Oligotrophic Lake LV.19.BULKMAT1 | ecosystem: Environmental > Aquatic > Freshwater > Lake... | reverse complement strand
CCGGCGCGCCGGAGACGAGCACGCTGCTGCCGCGGAAGACGCCCTGGCCGCCGAGCATGTCATCCAGTCGTGCGATGCCTGTGGAAAGGCGCCCGACCGGCGCCGCGTGATCGAGACGCAGCGAGGTGATTGGCAGCACCGAGAAGCCGCTCTCGCCGATGAGAAAGGGGTATTCGTTCGTGCCGTGTGCCGAGCCGCGATACTTCAGCACGCGCAGCCGGCGGGTGGAAATCTGCTCTGTTACGCGGTGGTCGAGCGTGATCACGCAATCGGCTACATACTCCTCCAGACCGTAGCGCGTGATCGTCGCCTCGCCCTTCTCGCCGGTGATGATCGCCGTCATCCCGCGCTCCTTGAGCCAGCGGAAAAGCCGGCGCAATTCCGCGCGGAGGATGGCGTGATTCGGGAGCCCGGCGAAGAGCGCCTCCAAGGTATCGAGCACCACGCGTTTCGCCCCGATGGAATCGATGGCGTGCCCGAGCCGGATGAAGAGACCCTCGAGATCATACTCGCCCGTCTCCTCGATCTCGCTGCGCTCGATGCGGACATGATCGAGCGCGATCTTTTTCTGCTGCACGAGCCGGTCCAGATCGAAGCCGAGCGAGCGAACATTGGCCTTGAGCTCCGCCGCATTTTCCTCGAACATCATGAACACCCCCGGCTCGCCAAACTTCACCGCGCCGTGCACGAGAAATTCCATACCCAGCATCGTCTTCCCGCACCCCGCGCTCCCGCACACAAGCGTCGGCCGCCCGGCCGGCAGCCCGCCGCCGGTGATTTCATCGAGGCCGGTGATGCCGGTGGGGGCCTTGAGGAGGGTGGGAGCGTTCTCCGGTCGTCGTTTCGGCTTCATACAATCGCCTGTGGTTTCATGCGCTCGCGCGGTATCTCAGGTGAGACTCGCATGCAGAACGTCAGCATTCATCTCCCACAGACGAAGGATGTCCGCGCCCTTGTGAGTGTTGAAGGGGAGCAGACCTCGCGAAGGGGCAGTTGAGCATCGGCCTGCGGGGAGCGCAAGGAGGTGGGCACCTTTCCGCCTTCAGCCGGTAGCTTTTCGTAACGCGCGACGATGGACTCATTCACGGAGGGGCGCCGCGAGGCCCGCGGTGGGCCCTAGCATACCCCACACCTGGGCGCCGCCGCGACGGGTCAGCCTCGCGGGTCGACCCTCCTAGCTCGGCGCCAGCCGCCCCCCAACGCCCGGTAGACCTGCACGCGGGCCAGCTTCTGGCGCAGGCGCGTCTCGATCAGCTCGAGCTCGGCGTCCAGCGCGTCACGCCGGGTGAGCAGCACCTCCATGTAGTCCGCGCGGGCCGAACGGAACAACAAACCGGAGACATCGATGGCCTCCTCGAGCAATCCGACCTGTTGGGACTGGAGGTCCGAGGCCTGAGCGAGGTTTCCGAGCAGAGCGAGTTGGTTCGCGACCTCGATGTACGCGCGCAACAACGTCTGCTCGTACTCGGTCGTCGCCTTCCATTGCTCGGCGATCGTGCTGAAGAACTCCGCGCGGATTCCGCGGCGATTGATCAGCGGGCCGATGAGGCCGCCTGCGATCCCATAGAAGAGCGACTCCGGGGTGCGAAAGAGGTGCCCGCTCTTGAAGGCTTCGAAGCCGAGACCGGCCTCGATGCTGAGCGCGGGGTAGAACCGCGCGCGAGCGGCTTCTACGTTCAACTTCGCCGCCGTGAGCCGGAGCTCGGCCTGCCGTACGTCCGGCCGGTTCTCCAGCATCGCCGTCGGCACCCCGGTGCCCACCGGCACCTTCACGCCCGCATCGAACTGTTGCGCATCGCGGACGATGGGACGCGGGAAGCGTCCGACCAGGAAGTTGATGCGGTTCTCGACCTCGACGGTGCGCTGGATCAACTCATAGCGCTTGCTCCGGTTCTTCAGGACCTCGGCCTCGAAACGCTGCACGGCCAGCTGGGTCACCCGCGCCGCCTGCATCTCGAGCTGCACGATCTTGAGCGCATCCTGTTGGATGGCGATGTTGCGGTCCAACACGCTGAGCTCTCGATCGAGCGCCGTCAGCTCGTAGTAGGAGCTGGCGATCTCGGCCACGAGATTGGTCACCAGGAAGTTGCGCCCCTCGATGCTCGCCAAGTACTCCGCGCGAGCAGCTTGGGTGAGGTTGCGTAGACGCTTCCAGATGTCTACTTCCCACGACGCGGCCAGGCCCAAGGTGTAGTCCTGGAGGTTCTTCGGGACATCGAGGGCCTCGTCGCTCACCCCCTGGCTGGTGACTTCGCCGACCTTCTCCAGCCCGATGCCCGCCGTTGCGTCGACACGCGGCAGATACTCGCCTGAGCGGCCGAGCACCTCGTACTCGGCGAGCAGGATGTCCTGGACGCGCAGACGGAGCTCCTGATTGCCCTCCAAGGCCGCTTCGACCAAGGAGGCGAGCTCGGGCTCATCGAAATAGACTTCGAAGGCCAATGCCGCGACATCAGGTTCGGCCGCAGACGTGAGCGCCCCTGCAGCGGGCCCGAACGTCTCAGGCATCGCCCGTGACGGCTCGGGTGGCAGGCCCTGGTCGGGTGGCGTGACGCAACCCGACATGCAGAACGTCGCGCCGACAACGATCGCGATCGCGCGTGTGGTGTACAGATCAAACATGGTGTGCGACCTCCTCGGTGAACGACCAATCTTCTTCGCCGCGGATCAGTTGGCGGCCCTCGGAGAGCGTGCCGAACACGTAATAGAGACCGGGGACGACGATGACCCCGAAAATGGTCCCGAGCAGCATGCCGCCGAGCGCGGAGGCGCCGATCGTGCGGTTCCCGGCGGCGCCCGGCCCGTGCGCCATCACGAGCGGGATCAAGCCCGCGATGAACGCGAAGGAGGTCATGAGGATCGGGCGCAGTCGCACCTTGGCGCCCTCGATCGCCGCGGTTCGCACCGAAGCGCCCAGGTGGTGGCGCTGCACGGCGAACTCGACGATCAACACGGCGTTCTTGCCGAGGAGTCCGACCAACATGATCAGGCCGACCTGGGCATAGATGTCGTTCGCGAGCCCCATCGTCTCCAACAACAGGAACGACCCGAAGACACCCGCTGGCAGAGACAAGATCACGGCGAATGGGAGCAAAAAGCTCTCGTACTGCGCCGCCAACACCAGGTACACGAAGACGAGCACCACGAGGAAGATGTACAGCGCCTCGTTACCGCGCGCCGCCTCGTCGAACGAGAGCCCTTCCCAGGCGATGTCGAAACCACGCGGCAAGATCTCCGCGGCGACCTCGCGTACGGCCGCGATCGCGTCACTGCTGGTGAATCCAGGGGCAGCATCGCCGCGGATGGCGGCCGAGTTGTAGAGGTTGTAGCGGGTGATCTCGTTCGGACCCTGGCGTTTTTCCATGGTCATGAACGCCGAGTAGGGCACCATCTCGCCGTGCTCGCTGCGCACGTAGAGCTTCATGATGTCCGAGGGTATCCTGCGGAACTCCGGGGCGACCTGCGTGTAGACCTTGAAGAAGCGCCCAAAGCGCACGAAACCTTGCTCGTACGTGCTCCCGATCATGATGTCGAGGTTTTTCATCGCATCACCGATGGAGACCCCCTTCTGCATCGCCAGCTCGTTGTCGATGTGCAGCTCGTACTGCGGGTAGTTCGCCGCGTAGAAAGTGAAGAGCCCGGTCAACTCTTTGCGCCGCCCGAGCGCGTCCATGAACTCCTTGTTGAGCGTGTCGAATTCGTCGTAATCGGTCCCGTTCGTTTTGTCGAGGAGTCGGAGCGCGAAGCCGCTGGCCGCGCCGTACCCAGGTACGGCCGGAGGCTCGAAGAACTCCACGATTGCGCCGATGTCCTTCGCGCGCACCTCGAGCTCCTCGATGACTTCATGCACCGAGTGCTCGCGCTCGGACCAGTTTTTCAAGTTGATCAAGCAGGTGCCGGCGTTCGAGCCGCGGCCCTCGGTCAGGATCTCGTACCCGGCCAGGGACGAGACCGACTCGATGTCCTCGATTTCCTCCGCGATCCCCTGAAGTTCACGCGACACGGCGTTCGTACGCTCGAGCGTCGATCCTGGCGGCGTCTGGATGATCGCGTAGATCATGCCTTGGTCCTCGCTCGGCACGAAGCCCGACGGCAGCACTTTGGCCCCCCCTACGACGCATACGCTGAAAACGATCAGCATGGCGAACGTCACGAGGCGCCGATCGACAATGCGCTCGAGCACGCCTACGTAGACCCCCGTGAGACGCCCGAAGGCCCGATCAAAGGCGTCGAGGGCGACTCGAATCGGAGTGCGGCGACGCTTGGACGCGTCGTGCGGCTTCAGCAACATCGCGCACAGCACGGGCGTCAGGGTTAGCGCCACGACGCCGGACAGCACGATCGCGGTCGCCATGGTGATCGAGAACTGTCGGTAGAACATTCCGACCGGACCGGTCATGAAAGTCACCGGAATAAACACCGCGGTCATCATGAAGGTGATCGCGATGACCGCGCCGCTGATCTCACCGAGCACCTTCTGCACCGCCGCATAGGGCTGCAGGTGCTCCTCCGCCATCTTGGCGTGTACGGCCTCGACGACGACGATCGCGTTGTCGACGACGATGCCGATCGCCAGGACGAGGGCGAAGAGCGTGATCAGATTGATGGTCAGGCCGAAGGCCTGCATGAACACGAATGTGCCTACGAGGGAGACTGGAACCGCCAACGTCGGGATCAGCGTCGAACGCCAGTCCCCCAAGAACACGAACACGACGAGCGCGACGAGCAGGAACGCCTCGCCGAGGGTGTGCAGCACCTTCTCGATCGACGCGCCTAGGAACTGCGAAACGTCGTAGCTGACCTCGTAGACCATCTGCGGTGGGAAGGCGCTCTCGCGCAGCTCCTCGAGTTTCGCCTTCACATTGGCGATGACCTCCGAAGCGTTGCTGCCGTAGGTCTGCTTGAGCACGATCGCCGCCGAGGGGTGACCGTCCAGGTTCGAATAGACGTCGAAGAACTCGCTACCGAGCTCAACTTCGGCCACGTCCTTCAGCCGCAGAACCTCTCCTTCCGAATTCGACCGTAGGATGATGTCCTCGTACTGCTCGGGCTTGTTGAAGCGCCCTTCATAAATCAACACGTACTCGAGGGCCTGCGCCTGCTTGCCCGACGCGAGGCCCGTCCGCCCCGGTCGTCCGATCACGCTCTGCGTGTCGATCGCCTCCATGACCTCGTCGGTCGAGACGTTGTAGGCGCGCATACGGTCCGGATTGAGCCAAACGCGCATCGCGTACTGGCGACTGCCGAGGATCTGGGCGTTGCCGATCCCCTTGATGCGCTGCAACTCAGGCAGCAAATTGACGTTGGCGAAGTTGTACAGGAACTTCTCGTCGGCGGTCTCGTCGGTGCTGTACAGGTTGACATACATCAACATGCTCGGCTGGATGCGCGAGACGACGACGCCCTCGAGCTGCACGAGCGGCGGCAACTGGTTGATCACCTGGTCGACCCGCGTCTTGACGTTGACGACGGCCTGGTTCGGATCGGTGCCGAGGTCGAAGATGACCTGGATCGTCGCCTCACCGGCGCTCGTGGCGTCGGAGATGATGTACTTCATCCCCTGGACACCGTTGATCGAGCGCTCGAGCGGGATCAACGTCGTCTGCACGAGCACATCGGCGCTCGCGCCGGGAAAGGCGATGCTGACGAGTACGCGCGGAGGAGCGATCTCCGGGAACTGCGAGACAGGCAGCGTGCGCGCCGCGAGTACGCCCAAGAAGACCAGGACGATCGAGAGCACGATCGCCAGTACCGGTCGTTGAATGAATCTGCTGATCATGGTGCATCCCCTGGGAGATGTGGACCCCGAGACCTCCGGCGCTGCGCCCGGGTCGCGCGGGTCCACGCCTCACTCGGCCGGGACCTCCAGGGAAGCGATCGCTTCGTTCGGCTCGAGGAGATTGACCTCGACCTGCGCCCCATCGCGGACCTTCCGCAGCCCCTCCATCAGGATCGTGTCGCTCTCTTCCAGACCGGCCGCGACGACGAAGAGCTGCGGTAGCTCCTCCGCGACTTCGATCTCGCGTTGGTGCGCCACATGGTTCTCGTCTACGACGAAGACGTAGCGCCGATCGAGGACCTCGAAGGTGGCCTTCTGCGGGATGAGGAGAGCACCGTTGAGCGGGCGACTCCAGAGCACGTTGCCCGTCTGTCCATGCCGGAGTAGCGCGTCTGGGTTCGGGAAGCTCGCGCGAAAGGCGATGTTCCCGGTCTCGTTGTTGAAGTCCGCTTCGATGGTGTCGATCTGGCCATCGTGCGCGTAGATCTGGCCATCGGACATGGCGAGGTGCAGCGGCAGTTCTGGCGTACCCTCTGGACGTTTGCGGTAGGCGATGTATTCGGCCTCCGTCACGTTGAAATACACCCACAGCGTGCTGTTGTCGGCGAGGGTCGTCAGCAGATCGCCCTCGTCGACGAGACTCCCTTTCCGCACGAGGAAACGCCCCATGATGCCCGTGAAAGGGGCCTTGACCTCGCTCAGGTCCCGGTGCACCTGCGCGAGAGCGAGCTCGGCATTCGCCTTGTCGAGCTTGGCGCGGGCGAGCGAGAGTTCGCTCGGTGAGACGGCCCCGCTGTCGGCGACCATCTTCGTGTTCTGGTACTCGATTTCGGCGTAGGCAGCCTCGGCCTTCGCCCGGTTCAGCTCGGCCTCGAAGAGGCGCGGCATGACCTGGAACATCGGCGCGCCGGATTCGACGGTCTGACCCTCGTCGACGAAGATCCCCTCGAGGTAACCCCGCTCCAGCGCACGCACCTCGATGTGCTGGATGGCGCGCAGCTGCGCGACGAACTGCTTCGTGATCTCGATGTCCTTGCGCAGCGGGTGCGTGGCGCGATAACGACCAGCTTCGTGATGCACAGGGGTCTCGTGTCGGCAACCCATGAGAGGCAAGGTCGTCAAGGGCAAGGCCAACAGAGGCAGGATCAGCAGGCGGGTCGGAAACAACGTGTGACGTGACATGGAGTGAACTGGAGGGAGTCGGGGATCGGGCGGGGACGCGAGCCTGTGTCGCCGAGCCAAACGGGCTCGGCTCGACTGCGTCGTGCTCCGTTCTGGGCACGCAGAGGCGCAGCCGCAGGAGCACTCGGACTTCGCACAGGTGGCGCAGCGTCGAGGACGTCGTGACCTCTGCGAAAGACCTCGGACGTAGGCCCCAGAACGGCGCCTCCGAGATCACCCGCGATCGGACACGAGGCCTCCACAACGGAGCTCAGGTGGCGACACGTGGTCTGCCCGGACGACCCCACAGCGAGCACAGTCGCTGCTTAGGAACGGGTCGCGAATCAGGGAGGCCCAAGGGGCGTCCCACACGGGCGGCGATCAACCAACCGCGGGCGGACCGCGAACGAGATGCCGACGAGCGACGTCCCGCCCAGCAAAGTGCGTCTGCCGGCCGCTTGGCGCCGTACCACCGTGCGGCCCACGGTCGAGCCCAGCCCAATCCCAAGGCCGCGGCGGAGGACCCACCGCAGGCAACTTGTGCTCTTCCTCTTCTTCGGTCGATGCGCTCGCGTCGACCGCGTATTCCCCGAGCTCCTGCGGCGCCGCGTCCCAGCCGCAGAGCGGCGACTCGTCGGAGGAGCTCGCACGCGATTCGATCGCAGGCCAGGCACGCGAGCCGGGCGCCGCCGACGCGACATCCTGTCGCGCAGTCGTTGCAACGACCGCCTCGCTCCATGGGCTCGTTGCGAGCCCGAGGAGCGACACCCACACCAACGCCATGAGCGTGGAGAGGCGCAGGCCGTTCGCGAAGGAGTGCATCGAGTCGGGGGTGGTTCGGTTGGCGCAGGGGGCCGGTCGCGCCGCGCGAGCACCGCGCTCGGAGCTCTGGGCGGGCACTACGCCAGGGGGGCGACAGTTGTGAGAACGAATCTCGGCGTACTCTCGACGGATCGACGGCAAGACTCCAGTGATTTCCATCGCCGCGACATCTTGGAGCCGTCAGCTCCGAGGGCTGGCCCGTCTGGACGTCGACTGGTTCACGTACCCAAAGCGCCGCCGTCAGTCGCCAACGCGATGATGCGCTCTTCGGTCGCGGCGGCGCGCAGCAGGGTCCCTGCGACGTGCCCGTCGCGCAGGACGACGATCCGATCGGCGAGGCGCATGAGCTCTTCGAGGTCACTCGAGGCGAACAGGACCGCAGGAGCAGCCGCCGCCACTTGCGGAGGGTCACAGGCGCCGACGTCCCGGCCTGCGGCCGACGTCGCAGCGTGGTCGCCGACGGTCAGCGCTTCGAGCACGGCATAGAGCTCCTCACGCGCCCCGACGTCGACGCCGCGGGTGGGCTCGTCGAGCAAGAGGAGCCGCGGCGCGGCCGCGAGCCAGCGCCCGATCACGACCTTCTGTTGGTTGCCGCCGGAGAGCGTCTCCACGAGCTGCTCGGGCCCGGCGGCGACGACGCCGAGCGCCGCGGACAGCTCCGCCACGACGGTCCGCTCCGCCGCGCGGTCGATCCATGGACCGCGCGCGCGTTGCGAGAGCGTCGCGAGGGCGAGGTTGACACGCAACGATTGCCCGAGCAGCAACCCTTGGCCCTTGCGGTCTTCCGGTACGAGTCCGACTCCCGCGCGCTGCGCCTCGCGCGGGCCACGGAAATGCACGGCGACTCCGTCGAGAAGCACCTCGCCGCCGAGCGCTCGCCGCAGGCCGAAGATGGTCTCCAGCAACTCCGTGCGACCAGCGCCATTGAGGCCCGCGAGGCCGACGAGCTCGCCCGCGTGCACGTCGAGGTCGATGGCCGCGTTGGGAAAGGCCTCGGTCACGAGGCCGCGCAGGCAGAGGCGAGCCGCTACGGGCTTGGAACCGAGTGGACGCGGGTCGACGTGTGTCGCGCGAGTCGCGCTCGCCTCGAGCGCGCGCCCCACCATCAGCTCGACGAGACGCTCACGTGAGAGCTCCGCGCGCGAGAGCGATCCCGAATTGCGGCCGTCGCGTAACACGATCGCGCGATCGGCCAGGTCGAGGACCTCGCCCAGGCGGTGCGAGACGTACAGCACCGTGATCCCCGCGGCGCTGAGCTCCCGCACGAGCTCCGACAACGTCGCGGTCTCGCGAGTCGAGAGGCTCGACGTCGGCTCGTCGAGGATCAACACCTGCGCGTCTTGGTCGAGCCCTTTCGCGATCTCGACCAGCTGGCGTTCACCGGCAGAGAGCCGCTCGACGCGCACATCGGGCCGGAAACGCGCCCCAACCCGCGCGAGTGCATGCGCTCCACGCTCGTGCGCCGCGCGCCGATCGACCCAACCGAGGCGCCCGCGCGGCTCGCGCCCGAGCGTGATGTTCTCGGCCGCGCTCAAGTTTTCCGCGAGGCACAGCTCCTGGTGCACGAGCGCGAGCCCGCCGCGCGAGGCCTCCGCCGCGCTGGCCGGCGCCCAGCGCTGGCCTCCGAGCTCCATGTGCCCCGCGTCCGGTCGGTCGAGCCCCGCGAGGCAACGCAGGAGCGTGCTCTTCCCGGCGCCGTTCTCCCCCACGACCGCCAACACCTCGCCGCGTGCCGCGGTCAGGTCCACCCCCCCGAGCGCGACCACGCCGGGGAAGCGACGGACGAGCCCGCGCACGACGAGATGCGGCGCGCCGGGCTCCGGATGGTGCTCGCCGCCTTCGCGTATCACACTCGGCCCCACGCGCGTGATCGAGCTCAACGCGCGCCCGCCGCGAGCATCTCCGCGAGACGCGCGCGGAACTCCGCCAAGTTGTCTCGGGTCACCACTGTCGGCTCGGTGCCGAGCACACCGCCCGCGGGCAACACACTCTCGTCCCCGCGGCACAGCCCGGCCAGGATGCGCACCGAGTGGTACCCGTACTGGTACGGGTTCTGGCTCACCGTGCCGACACATTCGCCCGCTTCCACTGCAGCGAGGGTCGCTTCCTGCTCGTCGAAGGCCGCGACCTGCACGCCGTTGGTGCCACCGGCACGACGGCCGACCGCGCGCAGGGCCTCGAGGCACGCGGGCGCGTTGTAGGCGAAGAGGCCCGCCATCCCAGCGAGGTCAGGGTGCTGCACCAAAATGTCCTCCGCGTTGGCTTTCGCCTGAGTCGCGATGAAGTCGTCGGTGCGGGTCGCGACGATCGTGAAGCCGTTGCCTGACAGCGCCGCGTCGACGGCGTCGGCCCGGGACGGATCGGCCGGCCGACCGAGGAGCGCGTCGATCACCCCTTGTCGCCGAGCGCGCGCATTGTCCTGCTCGAGGCGCCCCACGAAGAGCGCGACCTTGCCGCCCTTGGGCAACGCCGCCTTCAGGAGCTCGCCGCAAGCGCGACCCGCGGCGTAGTTGTCGACCCCGATGAAACAGCGGCGCTTCGACTTCGGCGAGTCTGAGTCGTGCGTGATGAGCACGACGCGCTCCGCGACGGTGTCGAGGAAGGGCGCCATGTTCGTGCCGTCGATCGGGCTGATCGCGAGCCCATCGAGCCCGCGCACGAGGAGGTCCTGCACCTTCTGTTGTTGGACTTCGACGGTCCCCGGGTCGGGGAACACGACCTCGAGCGCCACGTCGAATTCGCGCGCCGCGGCCCGCGCGCCCGCAGCGGCCACATCCCAGAACGGATTGACGCCGTTCGACATGTAGGTGATCCGGGGCCGCCCATCGGAGGCCCGAGTCGAACATCCGACGATGCCCAACGCCACGAGCGCGGCGCATCCGAGGCCCAGCGCGATGCGAGCGCCGATGCGCGTGAAGCCGCGAGCACGCGGGGATCTCGAGACGTTCGGTCGTAGGCTCGACATGGGGCGAATCTCTCGCAGCTTCCGGCTATCAGCATCCGGATCACAGCAACCGGACAGCAGTATCCTGGACAGCAGCATCCGTGACAGGGGTGGGCCCCGCGATTCTACGCGGGTGGACTCAGCCTCGCGCTCGCCGCCGATCGAATGCGACCGCGGCGACCAGGAGCGCGCCGATGAGCATCTCTTGCACGAACGTCGGCACGCCGACGAGGTTGCAGCCGTTGGCGAGGCCCGCCATCGAGAGCGCCCCGGCGAGGGCGCCGAGAATCGTCCCAGTCCCCCCAGCGAGAGACGCGCCGCCGATCACGACCGCGGCGATGACGTGCAGCTCGGCGCCCGCCGCCGCGGTCGGATCACCGACCGCGAGACGCGCAAAAACGACGCCACCGGCGAGCCCCGCCGTCGCGCCCGCGAGCACGTACGAGAGGCACTGCACGCGCCGCACGGGCACACCGCAGAGTCGCGCCGTTTCGCGATTCGAGCCGATCGCGTAGGTCCACGTCCCGAAGACCGTTCGCGCGAGCACCCACCCGAGGAACAACGCCAGGAGCCCTGTCCCGACCACAGCGGGCGCGGCGAGCGACTTCTGCACCAGGCGCGCGAACGGCTCCGCCGCTTCGGGCGACGGAACGACCGTTTGCTCGCCCGCGAGCCACTTGGCGAGGCCGCGCGCGATCCCGAGGGTGCCGAGCGTCGCGACAAACGGTACGATGCCTAGCCCCGCGATCAGCGCGCCGTTCACGAGTCCGACGAGGGCCCCCGCCACCAACGCCGCCGCGCCGGCGATCGGCCACGGCCAACCGGCGTCCGCCGCGAGGGCCGCGGCCACGCCGGCGAGCGCCATGTTCGAGCCGACCGAGAGGTCGATGCCGCCCGACACGATGACGAAGGTCATGCCGAGGGCTCCCAGCGCGACCGGCAAGGTCTGCACGAGCACGTTGCGCAGGTTGGCGCCGCCGAGAAAGCTCGGCTCGAGGGCGCCGAACAGCGCGGCGACAGCGGCCACCATGAATAAGGGCAGCAGCCGTTGGACGAGGGCTCGGAACTTCATGGTGTGAGGGTGTTCGCGAGCATCAATGGGCGCCTTGGACCGCAGCCGCGCCGGCGCCGGTCGCCGCGAGCAAGAGGCTGTGTTCGGACCAATCCGCTGTCTCCCGCGCCGGCGCGAGGACGCCGCGGCGTATCACGGCGATGCGATCGCAAGTGCGGAGCAGCTCGGGCAGGTACGAGCTGACCATCAGCACCGCCGCGCCTTCGGCCGCGAGCGCGCGGATCAGTCGAGCGAGCTCCGTCCGAGCCGCCACGTCGACGCCGCGTGTCGGCTCGTCGAGCAAGAGGATCGTGGCGCCCTGGAACATCAGCCGCGCGAAACAGAGCTTCTGTTGGTTCCCGCCCGAGAGCGTCCCCGCGGGCTGCCAGGGTGATGCATGGCGCACCGCGAGTCGCTCGAAGAGCGCCTCGGCGGCGGCGAGTCGCCGCTCCTGATCGATCCAACCCAGTCGGCGTGCAGCGCTGAATGCCTCGAGCCCCGCGAGCGTCGTGTTCTCGACGAGCGAGCGGGCGAGCATCAGCCCTTCGCCCTTGCGATCCTCGGACAAGAACCCGAAACCCTGCTGGATGCGCTCGCGTGGCGAGCGCCCGCGATCGCGCTGTCCGTCGACGATCAGCGCGCCGCCTGTGAGCGCGTCGAGGCCGAAAAGCGCCCGCAACAGCTCCGTGCGCCCGGCCCCCACGAGCCCCGCGAGCCCGAGCACTTCGCCGCGGCGGAGCTCGAAGGAGACCGGCTGCGGCAAGCGCGCGCTCGTGAGGTCCTCGACGACGAGCCTCGGCGAATCCAGCGCGTGTCCGCGTCGCGCTCGCGGAGCCTCCGTCGCGATATCGGCGGCGCCCATGACTCGCCCGGCCATGTGCTGCACGAGGGTGTCATCGTCGACGTCCGCGAGCCTACCGGTCGCCACGCTGCGCCCGTCGCGCAGGACCGTGAAGCGTCGGGCGACCGCGCGCACTTCCTCCAGGAAGTGGCTGACGTAGAGCACCGCGACACCCGCCGCGGCGAGCTCGCGCAGGACGACGAAGAGGCGCGCGGCGTCGCTCGCGGACAGGGAGCTCGTCGGCTCGTCAAGGATCACGAGGCGCGCGTCGGCCGCGAGAGCGCGCGCGATCTCGACCATCTGGCGCTCGCCGGGGCCGAGCTCGCGGACACACGTTCGGGCCGCCAAGTGCGCCTGCCCGAGACGCGTGAGCGCCGCGCTCGTGACTGCGTCGCGCGTCGCGCGATCGATCGCGCCGAGGCGACCGCGCCAACCGGGCCAGCGTCGTTCCAGCCCGAGCGTCACGTTCTCGGCGACCGTGAGGTCGAGCGCGAGGGCCAGCTCCTGGTGGATCATCGCGACGCCGCACGCGCGCGCCTGGCGCGGATGGCGTGGCGCGTACGGAGCGCCGCCGAACGACACGCTGCCGGCATCCGGCGTGACGGCGCCCGCGAGGATCTGCAGCAGCGTGCTCTTGCCCGCGCCGTTTTCGCCGAGCAGCGCATGCACCTCACCCGCCTCGACTGCGAGCTCGACCTCTGTCAACGCCACGACGGCGCCGTAGGCCTTCGCCACGGCAGTCGCGGTCAGGAGTGGCGCAGCCTGGCTCGGCGCCAAAGTCGCGTGGACCTCGCTCAACGGCCGAGGATCGAGAGGTCGGGCGTGAGCAGGCGCGCGATCGCGGGCGACTCGAGGTTCTTCGACGTCGCGATCGTCACGCCGGTGTCGATGCGCGGCTCGACAGGCTCTTTGCGCGCCGCCGCGACGGCCGCGCGCACGGCGAGCTCGCCCATACGCACAGGGTCCTGCAGCACGAGCGCGTCGACCTCGCCGTCGCGCAGACCTTGCACCAGGCCCGCGGAGGCGTCGAAGCCCACGAAGCGGACGTTTGCGCGGCGTCCGGAGTCGACGAGCGCGCGCATCATCGCGTAGGTCGCGGACTCGTTCGGGCAGAACACACCTTGCACGTCGGCGTGCCTCTCGAGCAGGTTCTCCGAGGCGCGCAGCGCGCTCTCCTTGGTCGCGCCGGCGTGTTGATTCGAGGAGATCACCTCGAGCCCTGGATGCCGCGCGATCGCCGCTAGAAAGCCGGCTTCGCGTTCTTCGGTGCTCGCCGAACCCTCGAGGTAGCGCAGCAGCACGATCTTGCCCTGCGAGCCCATGAGCTCCGCGATGTGCTCGCCTGCGAGCTCGCCACCCTTGTGGTTGTCCGTGGCGACGAAGCTCGTGCGACCGTCGTAGTCGAGGTCCGAGTCGGCGATGATCAGCGGGATGCCGGCCGCGACGACCTCGCGCGCAGGCCGCACGAGGGCGGTCTTGTCGAGGGGCATCAGCACTAGGCCGTCGACACCTTTGACGACGAAGTCCTCGACCACGCGCATTTGTGCCTCGCGGTCGTCCTCTTTCTGCGGGCCTTTCCAGAGGATCTCGGCATTGAGATCCTGCGCTGCAAGCAGCGCGCCCGCGTGGACGCTTTGCCAGAACTCGTGGGTTGTTCCTTTGGGGATGACGGCGATGCGCAGGCGGGCGGCGTCCGTGCTGGTTGGTCCGGAACCACATGCAACGAGCGCAGGGATGGATGCGAGCAACGTGAGCAGCGCGAGGCGACCCCGGGCGGGGGGTGCGGGCGCATGACGTGACGATGTCCTTGGCATAGGTCCGCGAGTCTAGCGGTGGAGCGCGGACTGCGCAGGTTGGAGGCGGTTGTTCGGTTTGTGATGTGTGGGTTGAGGGTTGTGGGTTGCCGAATCTTCGGGCTGCCGAATCGGCGTACGGTACCAGGTACGCGGCGCCGTTTCGCGCGGGGTGCAGAGCGCGCGCTTCGCGCGCGCCGCGCGCGCGGAGCGCGCGCCTGCACCCCGCGCGAAACGGCGCCGCGTACCAGGTACCGTACGACGATTCGATCGACCCCGCGACACGTTGGACGAGACTCAGCGCGGTACGGAGCCAGCTCCAAAACGCTGGGTTGCCGAATCTTCGGGCTGCCGAATCGGCGTACGGTACCAGGTACGCGGCGCCGTTTCGGCAACCCACAACCGCTGCCGCTGTGCCACGATCATGCACCCTCTGCATGATCCACCCATATCACCCCATGGGAACCTCACTCCGCGTCGATGCCCACCAGCACTTCTGG
>Ga0163144_10016946_pt1 | contig 14892 bp, 12 predicted proteins | sample OliLak19BULKMAT1_FD_123175 | JGI IMG/M metagenome (GOLD analysis project Ga0163144, IMG submission 123175) | Freshwater microbial mat bacterial communities from Lake Vanda, McMurdo Dry Valleys, Antarctica - Oligotrophic Lake LV.19.BULKMAT1 | ecosystem: Environmental > Aquatic > Freshwater >... | reverse complement strand
CGGATGAGGAGCAGGTCAGGACCAGGCTCAAATTAGCAACTGACGCGTTTTCTGCGGTCTGATCTATGCACGAATACACAAGCGCATTTCAACGCGTGTCGGAACTAATCAGTCGCGCAGGCCAGCTCGAGCCTGACGATGTGGTTCGTTCGCACGTTGCTCAGCATGTTTGTGTGCTGGTGAGTGGGATACTAGAGCAAACCTGCGCACGACTTTTGACTGCACATGTTGCACGAACTTCGGCCCCGCGCGTCGTTCGATATGCGAGTCTACGTCTAAGGCAGTTGCAGAATTTAAATGCACCTAAAGTTGAAGAGCTTTTGAAGTCGTTCGATCCAGCTTGGGAGGATGAAATTAAAAATTTTTGGTCTGGGCAGATAAGAGACGCTGTTGCGTCAATTGTAAATAACCGCAATCAGATCGCCCATGGTCAACAGGTCGGTGTCTCACTCGTTCAGGCTGCCCAATGGGCTAAAGATGCAAAAGCGTTTTGCGACAAGCTGCAAGAGATCACTAGCCGATAAAGGATATGCGCGGGTGTTAGGTTTGAATGTCTGCCGCGAAGCCTGTTGTAAATGGTGACGAAGAATTCGGGCCAGACACATCTACGCCAGCTCACCTGCCCGAGCCCTCATCGCCAGACCGCGCCCGGCCATCATGGCCACAACCCCCGCACTCCACCTAACCCCCCGTAGCCAAGGTGCCACTTTCGTCGTATTCCAGCGGCGATGATGCACCCGTTTTCCGTTTCCGCCCGCGGCCCACTGGAGCCCCCGGCACCTTACGTCCTGCTCGACGACAACACCGGTCTTGGCGGGCCTTGCGCGCTCTACACCGACGCGGTCGAGATCGTGCGCGCCGACACGCCAGCCGACGTGTCGGCCGCTATTGCCCGCCTTGAAGGTGCGGCTGCCCGCAACCTCCATGCGGCGGGGTTTTTTGCCTATGAACTCGGCTACGTGCTGGAGCCTCGGCTTGCCCGGCTATTGCCCGCAACGAGATCCGTTCCGCTGATCTGGTTCGGCCTGTTCCGCAGCCCCCGCCTGATGTCGAGCGAGGACGTGGACGGGTGGCTCGGCGAGCAAGCAGCGGGTGCCTCCGCCCGGCTGCGCGATGTCACCCACTCGTGGGACGAGGCCGCCTATCGCACGCGCTTCGAGCGCGCGGTCGCCAACATCCACTCGGGCGATATCTACCAGATGAACCTGACGTTCCGGGCGCGGTTTCGCCTGGAAGGGCCAGCGATCGCGCTTTATCGCGAGTTGCGCCAGAAGCAGCGCGTTGCCTATGGCGGCATCATCGAAACCGGCGACCATACGATCCTGTCCGCCTCGCCGGAGCTGTTCATCGAGCGCTACGGCCAGACGATCTCGACGCGGCCGATGAAGGGCACCAGCCCGCGCGGCGCAGACGTACCCGCCGACGAGGAGGCCAAACGCGTGCTGGCGACGGACGCCAAGCAGCGGGCGGAAAACCTGATGATTGTCGACCTGATGCGCAACGACCTCGGCCGCATTGCCGATGTCGGCAGCGTCGAAGTCACGGACTTGTTCACGGTCGAGACGTTCAAGACGCTGCACCAGATGACCTCGGGCGTGAAGGCCCGGCTCATCGACGGCGTGTCGCTCGATCAGCTGATGGCGGGCATCTTCCCGCCGGGCTCAGTAACCGGTGCGCCGAAAATCCGCGCCATGGAGTTGATCGCCGAATTGGAAGATAGCCCCCGCGGCGTCTACTGCGGCGCGATTGGCCGGTTCTCGCCCGACGGGCACGCGTTGTTCAACGTCGCCATCCGCACGCCCGTGTTCCGGCGCGCCGACGATGGCAGTTGCCTTGGCGAGATGGGCATCGGCTCGGGCGTCGTCGCCGACAGCGAGGCCGCGCGTGAATATGCCGAGTGCCTGCTGAAAATGCGGTTCTTGACCGACGTTGTCGATAAATCCGATGGCGTATCCGGGCGTCGATCTCCGCCTTCCGGGAGCTTGCCGAATGTTGCCACCCCGCCGATCTCCACGCCGTCTGGGGCGGAGTTGCAACTCATCGAGACGATGCTGTGGACGAGCGGTGCGCAGCCGTCGTTATCCGACCTCGACCGATTGTGGTTGCTTGAGGGAGTGTGGTTGTTAGATGGGCATCTCGCGCGGTTACAGCGTTCGGCCGAACACTTCGGGTTCCCGTTCGAGCGAGCGGCCATCGAAGCCGTGCTCCGCGACGGGTTGGCGCCGTTCGGATCCGTCGATCAAGCTCCCGGTCGCGTGCGCGTGCGTCTGCTACTTGGCCGCGATGGACGCGCGACGGTCACGTCAACCGCCTTGCCGCCGATTGCCGATGCGCCGCCGGCCATGCGCTACGTGATTTCGCCGACGCGGCTCGACAGCCGCAGCCTGTGGCTGCGCCACAAGACCACCGAGCGCCATCTCTACGATCGCGAATGGCTGCACTATCACGACAGCGAAGGCGCCGACGAGGTCATCTACCTCAACGAGCGCGGCGAACTCGCGGAGGGCAGCCGGACGACGATCTTCATCGAACGCGGCGGCATGCTGCTGACCCCGCCGCTCGAAGCTGGCGTGTTGCCAGGCGTGCTGCGGTCGCAACTGATGGCCGAAGGCCGCGCGGTAGAGGCGCGCCTGACGGTGGCTGACCTCGATACCGGCCGGGTCTATCTCGGCAACAGCGTTCGCGGTCTGGTCCCGGCCGAGCCGATGCCGCTCGAACGGACGGCGTGAGTCGTAAGGCGTGAGTCGTACGGCGTGAGCGCTCAACGTCTCGGCCAAGGATAGCGTGTCCCGACCGTCACGGTAAGGCGCGGTACGGCGGCCGGTTGCCCTTCGCGGGCACGGGGTCAGCGTCGGCGCCGTCGGGGCCGGGATCGTCGGGCGCGTGCGGCACGACGAAAATGCGCGGCTCTTTACTGGGCGCTGGCGCGACCGGTGGCGGCACGTCACGGCCAACCACGTCTCGGCCAGCTCCGTCACGGCCCATTCCGTCGCGCGCGACATCTGCCCCAGCTTTTGTGGCAGGCTTTGCACCCGATCCGGCATCGCTCACCACAACGGTCGCCGGGCTCACCTGCCGCGCGGCTTGGATCGCCGCCGCCAGCTTGGAGCTGTCCTTGCTTGCCTCCGGTACAGTTTGCGCCGGCGATTGTTCTTTGCCGCTGGCTGCCTCTGGGCTAGCTGGGCGCAGGTCCGGCTTGACCGCTGGCAAGACGGCGGTCCCAGTCGTCGAACGGGGCTCGGCGGGCGCAGGCGCCTGAACTGCTGGCGTTTTGAGGTCCGCGTTTGCTGGCGCTGGGGCGACGACAGTAGCCGGCGAAGCTTTGGCCGCGCTGGCCGCAGGTGCTACCGGCGGCGGAGTTACGGCCGGGCGTGCTGCCGACGACGGCGCTGACGGGGGTGCCGCTGACGGGGGTGCCGCCGACGGAGGTGCCGCTGATGCGATTGCCGCCGACTTGATTGTCGACGATTGGGGATTAGACGCGGTCGTCGGAACCGATGCTGTCGTTGCCGACGCGACAGGTTTGGCAACACCCGATGTCGGACCCGCGCCGGCTTTCGCCACAGCGTCAACATCTGCGCCGGGCGCAGTTCCCTGAGCTAAAACGCTCGCCGGAGCTGCGGTCTGAGCGCCGGTGCCTTTAACCGCAACAGATGACGGTTGCGCCGTCGCAGCGGATGGACGACCCGAACGATCACCATCAGAGGTCTTGCCAACGGCCGCCGTCGTATCGCGTGATGCCACGTGGGCGGCACCGCGAACCGGCGTCATCCGCGCCGTGACCGGTTCAGCATCGACCGTCTCGACATCGTTCGCGACGGCCGAAATCGGCGCTGGCGCGCCAAGTGCGACGAGTTCCTCGACCCGGCGGGCGATGAGATCGCCGTCACGCGAGGCCAGCGTTTCAACTGGGACGCGCCACTGGAACGCATCGAGAGCGCCCGTGACCGGCGAGATCGGCGACCACTCGTCGGCAACGACGCCATCGGCCGTCCAAGCTTGGTCGCGCGGTGCATTCACCGCCCGCGCCAGCCATTCGCGCACGCGGCCCTTGTCGCCGAACTGCTCGCTCTCGACGCGGGCCATCAAGGTTGCGATGCGTTGTGTCAGATTGCCGTCGAGCATCGGCTTCAGCGCATCGCGGGCCTCGTCGAACGCGCGCGCGTCGATAGCGGCATTGGCAACCGCGATCGCGCTTTCGATGGAATACGGGTTCTGGCTGGCGAGACGTTTAACGCGCACCAACCTGTCGCGCGGGCTGTCCCCGACGCGCGCGTAGGCATATACCGTTGCCAGATCAGGATGCGGGCACTTCGCCCACGTCTTTTCCAGCACGTTCGCAGCCTTCTGCGTGTTACCGCGCGAGGCTAGCATGCGCCCGGCCTGGGCCGCAGCGGGAACCAAATTCGGTGCAAGAGCGTGGGCTTCGGTGGCCAACGCCAGCGCTTTGTCGGGTTCACGATCCTCGGCCTTGATCGCCTGAGCTGTCAGCAGAACGGCACGGCGGCGATCGGCAACGGGCTTTTCGATCAATCCGTTCTTGCGCGCGGCATGCAGCGTTTCAAGCGCACCGGCCCAATCGCCACCGCGGCACTGAATTTCAAACAGCGCATCAGACGCCCACAGTAGCCTCGGGTTGAGGCGCAGAGCCCGTTCGGCGAATTGGCGAGCGGCTTCGGTTTCCCGCTCGCGTTCCGCATCGAGAAACAAGCCACGCAACCCGAGCGGCTCGGTGTCGGGTGATGCCAGCATTGCTTCAAAAATGCGCCGTGATGTCGACGTATCGCCAGCAAGCTGCGCTGCCTGTGCCCGCAGCAGGTGCGTCATCGGCTCGTTCGGCAGCGATTTACGCGCCAGCAGGGCGTAGCGCGTCGCGCCGGCGCGATCGCCTGAGCCGACCGCGATCATTCCCGCCGACAGCGCCTCGAGTCCGCGCTTATTGCGCCGACGGTTGAGCACGTTTCCAAACGCCGCCGGCGTGTGCCAGATGTGGCGAACGACAGACCACAGAACCAGCGCTGTGCCGGTTGTCAGTGCTGTCAGCACGACGGCGCGAAACATGCTCGTCTCGATGACGTAGCCTTCCCAGTCGATGCGCACCGCCCCGGGCTTGTCGGCGAGCCACGACAACCCTGTCGCGAGCGCCAGGACGGCGGCGAGGAAAAGGATCACACGGATCATAACGCGAACTCCGGTCGGTCATAGGTCAGGCGGCAAGTCAGGCATCGGGGCGGCAGGCGGGCGGTAGCAAGCGGCAGTGGCAAGTTCGTCGGAGGCGGGCGGTAGAATTACGGCGGCGTCAGTTGGTAGCTTTTCCAGCGAGCGCGGACTTGAGCGAGGCCTCGAGAGCCGCAATCGCGCTATCGACGGCGGCGCGTGCTTCGAGCTTGACGAGGAACCGCTGAGCCGCGGAAGCGGCCTTGGGCGGCAACGCGCGGCCTTCTAAGGCCGCATCGGCAAGGCGGCCGTCCTTCAGTCCAGCCTCCATCCGCCCGATGATCGCTTCGAGGCTCTTGTCGTTGGCGTCATGGCCGACCTTCCGGACTCGAACCACCGACTTGGCCGACGCCATCACGCGGTCGAGCACGCTGCCGTCGGCTGGCACCGCCGTCTCACTGTCGAGCATGGCGTTAGCGACCGACGGGAATTCGCGTGTCAGGTCGGCCAGCGTCGGCAGGCCTTGGTCCTTGTGCCGCTCCAGCGCTGCCAGATCGACTTTGCCGCCTGCAATTTTGGCGACCCCGGCCAATTCGGCGCCGAACTTTTGTCCCCGATCGATCACACGCTTGAGGTTGTTCAACTCGAGGGCAAGCACGATGCGCTCGGCGTTCGAGCGGCGATCGTCTTCAGATTTGACGATCGATTGCAGGTTCTGCTCGACGGCGACCAGCTTGCCGGCCACCGGCGCGATCGCCAGCGCCACATCGGCTGGTTTTGCCGTTGCCTTGTACTTGGCCTCGCCGTCGGCGCGCACCGCTTCAACCGCGGTTTTGAGCGTACCGGTTTCCTCGCGCAGCGCGGCAAGGCCGCTGGCCAGCCGGTCGCTCTCGGCTTTGATCGTATCGAGCCGTCCCGCCATCGTCGCCGTCTCGGATTTCACCGCAGACAAGTCGCGGTCCACGCGGTTGGTGCCCGACTTGGCTGCGTTGCTGTTTTCATCGGTCAGCGCCAACCGGGTTTCGAGTTCTTGGCTCACCGTTTTTCGGACCGCCGAAAGTTGGTTGGCCATCGTCGCCTCGAGGTCGACGAGTCGCCCGGTAACGGCGGCGAGCTGCGGCAACCTTCCGGCCGCGTCGGTCCCAGTCGCCTCGGCCATCAGCTTGAGCTGTTCTTCGAGCTTTGCAACGCGGGCTTCGGCGTCGGCCTGCTTGGCTTGTGCCGCTGTCAGCGCCTTGAGGTCGGCGGCGACTTTGGCCTGGCTGGCCTCTAGCCCCGCCAGCAATTTGGTCGCGTTCTGAAGCTTGCCGATCTCGGCTTCCGCTGCCGCAAGCTTACCCGCCAGATCGGACGTAACTGGGCTGGCGGTCGAGGTCCCGGCGGATTTCGTGAGGCGAGCCAAATCGTCCTGGATCGCCTTGATCTCGGTCGCATGCGGCGCTGGCATCGCGATGCCGTACTGCTTGGCAAGTTCAGGACCGATCGTCGAAATCCCGTACCAGGCAGCAGCTCCTCCAACGACGCCGGCGATCAAATGGCTGATCATGCCACCGCCCGAAGAGCGTCGCGCAGGGGGCGGCGCCGCGATTGTTGCGGCCTTGGTGGGTTTGTCTGTCGGCGCTGCCGTACCCGTCGTCTTTGCCGACGCGCCAGCCGAGGCCGGAGATGCTGCACCAGTTGGCTTTCCAGCGTCCTTCGCGGCGTCGGGTTTCAGCGCGTCGTATTTTCCGGCAGGAGAGGTTCCAGGCGCGTTTCCTGGCGAGGTTCCGGGCGCGTTTCCAGGCGCGTTTCCTGGCGTGGTCGAGGTTCCGGGCGTGCTTGTCGCTTGGGGACGGATGGTCGTCGACGATATTTCGACAGCCTTGCCCTCGACGATCGCCTGCGGCCGCTTCGGGTCGCCACCCCCGGAAGAACTCGGCCCCGAAGAACCCGACCCGGAAGAACTCGGCCCGGAAGAACCCGACCCGGCCGACCCAGACCCAGATCCCGCCGTGCCTGGGGTTGCCTTACCAGCGTCGTCCTTTTTGTCGGTCATGGGAACTCGGTACTCCACGAAATAACGCGTGCAGGCTGTCTAGCACGCGAACGGCCACAGGAATTGTATCGACGCCTCAGGACGTTAACAAGCGGGATGCGCAGCCGCCAGCACTTCTATCGCCATCAGCACGGCTTGCGCGTTCGGTTCAGCTGCAACCACGACATCCTTCGGCGCGAGCGAGGCTAAACATCGAGCGATATTTTGTGACAGGCAGATGTAAACAAGCCTCTGGTGGAACTGGGATAACCCCGCCGTCGATACAAGGTTGACGAAGGTTTCCGCAGTCAATGGCGAGAGTAGAACCACGCTGTCGATCACCCCGCCGACGAGCCGCGCGATGGTCTCGGGCGCCAGCGCGGCAGCGGGTTGCGAACGGTAGACCACCCGCCGGTCGACGTTCAACTCCTGGCTGGCCAATACTGGCGCGAGATCAAATGCGATTTTGTCGCCCGACAGGTGCAATAGGCGGCCCGTAAGATGGCCCATTCCAGCGAATGCGGCGCTGATCACCGGCACGAGGTCCCGCGCCGTGGCCGCTCCTTCGTGGACAATCGTAAAACCGAGCTCCCGGACGGCGGTACCCGACCCTGGACCAACCGTGAAGATCGGCAGATGCAACGCGTCGCTGAGATCAGTTGCCATGGCAAGCCAGCGCACGGCGTTACGGCTGGTGATGACCAACGCGATCGGAGCGCTCGTCTCGCAAACCCCATCGCCCAGCACTGCTGACGGCGCCGCCAGCACGATATCGAGCATCGGATCGATCGTCGCCGCGATGCCGCGGGTGCGCAAATGATCGAGCCAAAGAGACGCGTCGGGCTCGGGCCGTGTGATCAATACGTGCATCGCCGCCCCGCCTGTTCAACCACCCGTCAGCTTCGGTTGGCCCATGCTGGCACTTTGAGTGCATCAAAAAACTCAGGCCCCGCAACGTCGAGCAACGCCGCGCCGGCCGCCGCTCCGATCGCGGCAGCATCGCCAGCCACCCCAGCACGCGCGGCCTCGTGGCATGCGACCCCATCGGGCGTCAGGATCGCGCCGCGAAACGAAAGTGCATCGCCGTCGAGCTCGGCGAGCCCGGCGATCGGCGTGCGGCACGAGCCATCGAGCTTGGCCAGAAACGCCCGTTCGGCGCGAACGCAAATCGCCGTTGCCCGATGGTCGAGCGGCTCGAGCGCCGCGCGGGTTCGGGCGTCATTGCTGCGGATTTCGATTCCGACCGCGCCCTGGGCAACAGCTGGCAGCATATCTGCGGTTGAAATCGCGCTGGTTGCCCGGTCGGCCATGCCCAACCGGTTGAGCCCGGCCATCGCGAGGAACGTCGCGTCTGCAACGCCGTCGGCTAGTTTCTTGAGCCGCGTCTGGACGTTGCCGCGAAAATCGACGACCTGAAGGTCGGGGCGGAGACGGCGAACCTGGGCCTGCCGACGCAACGAGGACGTGCCCACGACAGCTCCGGCCGGGAGTTCAGCCAGGGCCCCGTATTTGAGCGAGATGAACGCGTCGCGAACGTCCTCGCGCGCTAAGATCGTGCTGATCTCGAGCCCACTCGGCAGCGCCGTCGGTACGTCCTTCATGGAGTGCACAGCGAGGTCGATGCTGCCCTCGATCAGCGCTTCTTCGATCTCTTTGGTAAACAAGCCCTTTCCGCCGGCTTCCGAAAGCGGCCGGTCGAGAATGATGTCGCCCGACGTCTTGATCACGACGATCGTCACGGCGTCGGGATCAAGTCCATGAGCGGCGATCAACCGGGCGCGCACGTCGTTGGCTTGGGCGAGCGCCAGCGGCGAGCCGCGCGTCCCGATGCGGAAGGTTGTCAGTGTCACGCGGGGCTCAAGCCTCCGATAGAATGTCGAGTGTAGCGATGCCGGAGGTGTCCATTGGAAAGACCGGTGGCTACCGTCAAGCAAAACTTACAAAAGAAGTGTGAGCGTTGCCCGCGTCTAGGCCCGCTTCACCACCCCCGGCGACAACCAAGCTATAATCCAAACCGTTACACCCGCCTGACAACCGCTATCGGCACCTGACGCCCGGTGATATTGTTTTGTCCGAACATGTGCAGCGCATCATGTCGGGGACATGCGATGAACTCGGTACTGACGGCGATTTTTGTCTACGTGGCCGTGCAGTTCGCCATCGGCGTGTGGGTATCCCGGCGGATGTCGACGGCAGCCGATTACATCCTGGCTGGCCGTTCGCTCGGGCCGATGCTCGTGGCATTCTCCGTGTTCGCCTCGTTTTTCGGCGCCGAAGCGCTGGTATCGTCCGCCGGCTCTGTCTACGAAACCGGCTTTACAGCCACCCTCACCGAACCGTTCGGCTACGGCGGCGCGTTGGTCATCTCCGGGATCGGCCTCGCCGCAGCGCTATGGCGGCGCAACCTGACGACGTTCGCTGACCTTTTCCGACAGCGCTATTCGTCTGGCGTCGAAAAGCTCGTCGTATTGATGTTGTTGCCCGGCTCGTTGTTCTGGGCCGCTGCGCAAATCCGCGCGTTCGGCCAGGTGCTGTCGGCGAATTCGACGCTCGATATCTTGACGGCGGTAACGATCGCGGCGGTGATCGTCGCATCCTATTCCGTGGTCGGCGGCTTGCTGGCCGACAGCATCACCGATGTAATCCAGGGCATCGTCCTGATCCTCGGCCTCGTTCTGTTGGCGGTGGCCGTCGTTTCGATCCCGCCCGATGCCGCGCCGCTGATCGAGGTCGCTAAAGCGGCAGCAAACGGTGTCGGGGCCAATCTCGCCCAGGAAGCCGCCCAGGAAGCCGCCGCTGCGAGCGGTGGCCTCTTTGCCCTCCTCGAAAAGCTCGCAGTGCCGATCTGCGGGACCATCGTTTCGGTGGAGTTGATCTCCCGGTTCCTCGGCGCACGCTCGGCCAACGTCGCGATGGCTGGCACCATTGGCGGCGGCGTCCTCTACATCGTCGTTGGCCTGATCCCGGTCTACCTCGGGCTCGCAGCACAGACGCTGATGCCGGGTCTCGACCAGCCCGAGCAGGTGATACCGAAACTCGCCAACGAACTGCTTCCGGGATTTTTGTATGTCATTTTCGTCGGCGCGATCGTCTCGGCGATACTTTCCGTCGTCCACGCCGCGCTCCACGGCGCAGCCGCTCAACTGTCCCACAACATCCTGTCGCGGCTTTCGCCAACCTTGAGCGACGGCGCAAAGTTGTGGTCGGCGCGATTGATGGTCATGGCACTGTCGGTTGTCGCGTTCGCTTTGGCGCTGACCACCGACCGCGTCAAAGATCTCGTCGAGACGGCCTCGGCGTTCGGCAGCGCTGGCGTGTTCGTCGTCGCCATGTTTGCGCTGTTTACGAATGTCGGCGGACCGCGCGCCGCCTACGCCGGAATGGTCACAGGCATGGTCGTGTGGCTGGCCGCCCACTATGGCTTTGCGGCCCAGACACCCTATCTCATGGCGCTCGTAGCCTCACTCATTGCTTATCTCGCGGTCGCGTTTCTGTTGGAAAGGTCCAATGTCGAGACGACGGCCGCCGCGCCCTAGCCAAACGTTCACCCTGGATCGGCGGACAGCCCGACCGCCGCGATGCCAGCAAACGCGCACAATTCGTCGTTGTCCGAGGTATCCCCGCTGACGCCGACCGCACCCAGAACCGTGCCATGTTCGTCCTTGACGAGCACGCCGCCGGGTACCGGGACGATCGCCCCTTGCGCCAGCGTGTTGACGGCGTCGATGAAGAACGCCTGCTCCTGCGCCCGTTTGAAAATCGCGCGCGACCCTTGGCCGAGCGCAAGCGCGCCATAGGCCTTTCCACGAGCGACATCGCCGCGCATCAGGCTGGTGCCATCCTGCGCCGCAAACGTGACCATGCAGCCACGGCTATCGAGCACCGCGACCGCCAGCGGTTTGAGTTTCAATTCGGCAGCCTTGTCCAGGGCGGTGTCGAGGATTTGGCGAGCGACAGTGAGTTTGATGGTCATGGCCGCGATAAATCAGACTGGCCCCGCTTTGGGAAGGGTCGGCTTTGCAATGACCTCACACCGTGCTGCCCCCGATCGCGGCGAGGCTGAGCCGCGCTTCATCCGCCGTATGGGCGGTTCCGTCCGACGCCAACCGCTTCAGTAGAGGGACAGCGGCCAAACCAAACTGCCGCAGGAAATAGGCGACGTTGAAGGTCGTCGGCACATCGGGAGCAAGCGCCGTAAGGCGTTCAATGATAGTGCCTGGGATCCGCGTATATCCATCAAATCTCAGCAACGCATAGATCAGGTCTAGGTCGCGCTCGACCAACAACCTCTCGAACACGGCGGTTATAAAATCCGTCATGTCCTCGTCGTCGTCAGACGCCGCGACCCGCAGGTCGATCCGTTTGAGCGCGTAGCGGCGCAGCTTGGGGTCGGGGTCGGCGAGGCAGCCGATAAGGGCCTGACGCACGTCGGCCCCGGCAAACGAGGTGATATCCCAGCGGGTCAGCTCCCAGTCGTCCGAAGACATCAGCGCCCAACGCAACGCGGTTCGTTCGCCCTCGTTGGCCGTTGCAGCTATCATTAAAGCGACAATGACGTTGCGCTCCATGTCGGGATAAACGCTTCCCGCCGCGGCCAACCGCACGGCCGAGGCCGGATCGTAAAGGGCATCACGCACGCGCGCCCCATAGTCGGCAGGCTTGCGCGGGACGTCGTCGGGCAGCCAGTGCGCAGCGATCAGTTTCGCCACAGCCGCATGGCGCACGTCTGGCGATGGATCGGCCGCAGTCGGGAGCCAAGTGTCGGGCGCGAGCGCCGCGGCAGCCAGACGGACACCCGCATAGCGCCAACTGGAGCGCTCGTCCTCCAGCAGGGCCAAAATCAGCGGGCGAGCTTTGTCCTTCAGCCGCTGCAGCAGTTTTCGACCAACACTAGATCTTGGGAAGTGGCAATGGCCTCGCCGAGCAGCGCCAATTCGTCCGTCGTCAAATCGCGGCCTGCAAAATGAACCATGACATCATAGGACGCGCTGTCGGCACGTGACCGAGGGACTTGCCAATACATGTCCTCGTTCACATACGTCGAATAGTCGTGAAGCGCCGTGTTGACGAGGCGCCGCAGCGTCTCCAGGCTATCGTCAGGTGACGACTGAGGATCGGGCGCGGTCATCGGTGGCCTCCTTATCGATCTCGTCAAGCGTCCCGTCATGGATGTCGTCGAACATCTCGCTCCGAGACGGTGAAGCAATAGTCGCAACCGAACGCAGTAAGGTTCAAATGCCGCCCCACCAGAACGGCCGCCAGCTTTTGCATTTTCAAGTCGATGTCGTCAGCGCCGGTCGCGACCACCTGCACAACGTGCTTGCCATTGCCTTCAGCGACGTGGCCGTTTTCGGCATAGCGGGCAGCTTCACGCGGCGCGATCATGCAACCCATGTGCTGATCGAGGGTAGACGGCAAATGACCTTCTTCCAGTCTTTGGGCGGGGACGGTCTCCGCAACCCGTGGAACGCGAAACAGCGCTACGAATCGGCGACAGCGTTCCCGCAACCAATCCGCGCGGCGGAGGCGACGCAGATGGCGTGGGACTGGTTACAGATCGCGGATTTCGGCGAAGATGAGAGTGACGGCGGGAGTTACAACGGTTGGCGCGTTTTCAACCAGGATGCGGGGATCGTCGACGGCCAGTGGGAAGCCTTCGTCGCAATCCAGCCGATGTGGGTCTACATTCCCAAGTAGACAGTCACCAACCGGTTACCACGGTCCGCCATCCGAACTCGGTCCCCCGCCGGTGTCGTCGATATCGACGGGCGTGGAGCTGCTCTCCCGCCGCGCTGTTGCACCGTCTTCTCCTGGCGTGGCGCCAATCCGGCCGTGTTGGCGCTTGGCCGATAGCGCGGCTTTGGCGGCTATGAAATCCGCGTGGACCTCCGGCGCGGCCTGTTGCCAAAGGCGATCGACGCCCGTCTCGACCTCGCCATAACGCGCTTCGAGCAAGGTGAGGTCGGCCAGCGCAACCGGCCGTGCCGGGTCGGTCAGCTGCAATCGGACCAACTCGCACGCATCGAAGTCAGCACCGAGCAAAGCAAGGTCCCCGACCGAGCTCGCCTCTGCTCCCGCGAGCCGATCGGCACCGAGGCTCCGCTTGATCGTAGCAACGGCACCCGTGACGCGTTGGGCCGTCGCCTCCAACCGGCTGCGAGCCCGCTGCACGTCGCGGATGGCTAGGTCGGTGCGCTCGGCCAACAGCCTGTAGCGTTCGGCAAGAGTGCGCATGTCTGCCAAAACCGCCGGATCATCCGTCGACCGCGCAAACAGCTCAGCCCGAGTTAATTCGAGGGTGGCCCGCTCGGCGTCCAGCCCCGCGTCAGCAACCCCCGATTGCTTGCTCCGCTGGCGTGCGGACTTTTCCGATAACTCAAGCGACGACCGCGCGATCTCGACCTCTTGGCGATATCGCTGACGGGTTGCCCGGCGTGCCTGCCAACGGCCGAACGGAGCCGCCGACCACATGCCGGCAATTCCGCCGGTCGACAGTGCCGCGAGCAAAAGCCCACCAACGAGCGCCCCAACTCCGATCATCGCCAACCGACCGACCATGCGGTTGGCGTCCTGCCCAGAAGCAATCGCCGCGTCGAAGGCATCGAGGGTCGCAACGATCCCGTCTGCTGTATCCCCATCATTGCGCCGCAGAGCGGCGTTGAGCGTCCTGTCGCGAATGGCCCGCAGCGTGACCGACGGCAGAAATTCGCTCCACCGGGAACCGGCCCGCAACTCGCTATAGCGCGGGGCATAGCTCACGTAGATGGCAATCGCCGATGGCGCGATACCCGCGTTGCTGGCAAGCCCCAACGCCTCGGCATTAAGGCGGTCGGTCAGGTCGCGACCTGTGTCGTCTCCCTTATCGGCGACGAACACAGCAACGTCGGCCCCGCGCGCAAGGATTGGTGCGGCCGCCCGTTCAACCAGCGCGATATCGACTGCATTTCGCTCATCGCGAACGACCAGCCGCGCCGCCGGTTCGCCTGAACACGCCGACACCAGCACTGCCATCGCGATGCCCGCGAGCATAGCAAGTGTACCGCCGAGGGTCCTGTTCATTTGTTGTGTAAACTACTGTTCTCTGACCTACGGCCACGCGAACGTCGGCTCTGGATCACCTTCAAACGTGCAACAAGGTATTTTTTCAAACTCTCGAGCGCCGCTCGGTTGATGATCCGCAGCAAGGCTAAACTCCCAACGTGGATCAGCCGAACAATAACACCACTTGGGATAACAAATTGCGGCCTTGCATAAGCTTGCTCGCTCTTTCAGTTTCGACTCAACATCGTCGTTAAAGCAATTCCTCACCTTAAGCACTTGTATTTGTGAATCGAAGATTTCGTCGAATTCTCTTTCCACCTTCCCCACATCAGCTGCTGCTGCTGGTTGGAAATGAAGGTCAACGATAAAAATTTGAAACTCTTTACAGAATTTATCACTTCTAATATGTGGCGAACCTTTGCGCTTGCTTTTTGCTTTTTCCTCAGCCTGCTTCCGGATTTGCTGTAAAAACCATCCACGATGAATAGAGTTTTCTGCAGCAACGATCGGAGCCCAGGTGGCTAAAAGCGACGGATCCTGCTGACAACGATCGTGTATCATGCCTCTCCCCTTAGTTCCGGCGCAGTCAGCGGGTATGTGATCTCCAACAAGGAGATAGCCCATGACGCAGTTGCTGCCGGACGATCTGTGGCGTGATTTTCCCAAGACGGCGCCGGCAT
>Ga0163144_10016945_pt1 | contig 14893 bp, 10 predicted proteins | sample OliLak19BULKMAT1_FD_123175 | JGI IMG/M metagenome (GOLD analysis project Ga0163144, IMG submission 123175) | Freshwater microbial mat bacterial communities from Lake Vanda, McMurdo Dry Valleys, Antarctica - Oligotrophic Lake LV.19.BULKMAT1 | ecosystem: Environmental > Aquatic > Freshwater >... | reverse complement strand
CGCCCTACCGATCCCATCGCGACCTTTGAAAAGGTAGGGCGCGGACTCCGCTCCGCGCCGGGGCTGAAACCGCCGGGCAGCTGCGCCGCTGGCAAAGGCTTCCTTGGAAAAAGAGTTCGCGGTCCGCTCCGGGACGCGGCTTAAACGGAAGTCGTCGCCATGAAAAAACGCCTCGTTTCGTCCGCCATCCTGCTCCTTGCGCTGACCCTCGCCGGCTGCGCGAAACACGACTCGTCCGCGTCCGGCGGCGGCCACGTGCACCGGGCCCCGCACGGCGGCAAGCTCGTCGAACTCGGCCAGCACGCGTATAACGTCGAACTCGTCCGCGACACCGCGACCGGCACGCTCACCGCGTATCTGCTCGACGGACACGCCGAGAATTTCATCCGCATCGCCGCGCCCGCGGTCGAGGTCACCGCCTTTTCCGGCGGCCAGAAACGCACCCTCGCCCTCAAGGCCGTCGCCAACACCGTCACCGGCGAGACCGTCGGCAACACCTCGCAGTTCGAAGCTCAGGCCGATTGGCTGAAATCCGGCGGCGAGCTCAACGGCGAAATCAGCGCCACCGAAATCCGCGGCACCCGCTTCGGCCCTGCCGCGTTTCAACTAAAGTAGATCGGTCGGAGTTCTCACCGCTGATGAGATTCATCAATGGATGAATCTTTGCGGCACCGCTGCGGCTAATCGCCTCCGCCATAGGGATTGGGCCGGCCAAGGGCCGGCATCTCAGTCTGCCATTGGCAGACGCGCATTTTATGGCGGAGGCGATTAGTTCTACTTTGTTACCATGACCTACCGCCCCGCGGCCGTCAGAGGTAATTTCACGTAATACGTGAAATTGGACCCAGCGCAAATTTCGGGAGGGTTGCCAACAAAGCAGAATTAGCCGCCGCGCCTCCGCAAGTTTCGCCCCTTGGCGAAACCCATCAGGGGTTCAATCGTTCCATCCCCCAGCTCTTTCTCACGTTTGCAATCGCCGCGCCCCATCGCACGCTTGCGCTCTGCTTCGATCCGCAATCCGCAATCGCCAATCCGCAATTCGATGATTCCCGTCACCGTCCTCACCGGCTTCCTCGGCGCCGGCAAGACCACGCTCCTCAACCGCATCCTCACCGAACACCACGGCAAGAAACTCGCCGTGATCGAAAACGAATTCGGCGAGGTCGGCGTCGATCACCAGCTCGTGATCCGGAGCGAGGAGGAACTCTTCGAGATGAACAACGGCTGCATCTGCTGCAGCGTCCGCGGCGATCTCATCCGCATCCTCGGCCGGCTGCTCAAGCGCAAGGACAAGCTCGACGGCATCCTCATCGAAACCACCGGCCTGGCGAATCCTGCGCCCGTCGCCCAGACGTTTTTCACGGACGACGAAGTGAAGGCCGCCTTCCAGCTCGACGCCATCGTCACCGTCGTCGACGCCAAGCACGTGTCCCAGCACCTCGATGGCGACGACGAATCCGTGAAGCAGCTCGGCTTCGCCGACGTGATCCTGCTCAACAAAACCGACCTCGTCTCCCCCGCCGAACTCGACGCCCTCGAAGCCCGCATCAAACGGATCAACGCCGTCGCCAAAATCCACCGCACGAGGAACTGCGACATCCCGCTCGACCACGTGCTCGATGTCGGCGGCTTCAACCTCAGCCGCGCCACCGAGCTCGACCCGAAGTTTCTCGAGCCCGAGTATCCGTTCGAATGGGCCGGCGCTTACAATCTCCCCGCCGGCCAGCACGTCCTCGAAATCGGCCGCGGCGACGAGGAGCACGATCACGGCCACGATCATGCGCACGAGGGCCACGACCACGCGCACAGCGAGGCTGACCACCAACATCATCACCACGGCAACCCCAACGAGCTCGATGTGGCGGTCATCCCGCTGCGATCGCTCGCCGACGCCGACCTCGCCGCCGCGCGCGAAGCCGCCGTGCACATCTTCGCCGACTGGGAGACGCGGCTGAAGGACGGCGACACCGTCCTCCCCGGCGCCACGCTCAATCGCCTCCTGCTGAAAGACGGCAACGGCAAGTATCCGCTCCAGGTGGACGCCGCCGGCCACTACCTCGTCTTCGAATCCTGCGGCCACGATCCGCTCCACATCACCGTCAACGGCGACGTTTCAAAGCCCGTCTGGCAGCAGGATTTCCACGCCGCGCACGAGCACAACGAAGCCGTCACTTCCGTCGGCATCAGCACGCCCGGCGACCTCGACGGCAAGAAACTCAACGACTGGATCAGCGAACTGCTGCGCGTGAAAGGCGGCGACATCTATCGCATGAAAGGCGTGCTCGCCGTGAAAGGCTCGCCCAAGCGTCTCGTCTTCCAAGGCGTGCACATGCTCTTCGACGCAAAGTTCGACCGCGAATGGAAGGCCGGCGAGCCGCGCACCAACACGCTCGTCTTCATCGGCAAGAACCTCGACCGCGCCGCGCTGACGGAGAAGTTCCAGTCGTGCCTGGCGTGACCAACGGCGAGAAATCACTTGCGACTATCTCTCCGTCTGGAAATTTTTTTCTATGCCAACTCTCCTCCGTTCCAAGTCAGTGAGTCGGGCAAAATCACTTCGGAAACGAGTCATTCGCTCTAAGAAAACTTTCAAGCTCCAGCTCACGCCCGAAGACATCGCCCCGGACAACGCGATCAGCGCCGCCGCGGAGTCGAGCCTGTTGAGATTTCCGAAGTTCGAGTTTCTCCCAAGCTCCGACCTTGATACTGCTCAAACAAGCAGTATTAAAGTCTGAGTGCGGAACAAGGAGCCAACTAGTCAACAGGCCAAAGTCGCGGCCTACATCGAAGACTACCAGCTTCGAAATCAAGCGTCACCCTCGCACCGCGAGATTGCGGAAGCCTTAGGATTCAGGAGCACAAATTCGGTGCGCTCGCACCTCAGCCTGATGGAAAAAAAAGGCCTGCTCCTCCGCGAACCGGGCAAAGTCCGAAGGTTACGGTTGAATGCTCGCCACCAACGGGGAATCAAAAAACGCGGGCCCCAAGGAATCCCATTGATTGGCCACATTCCAGCCGGCGTTCCGTTCGCCGCTCTTCAAGAGCTGGGAGAGAAACTATCGATCGCACCGAGTCTTTTCTCAGGCGACGAGATCTTCGCCTTGAAGGTCGAAGGTCAAAGCATGCGTGACGCCGGTATACTCGACGGCGACATCGCGATCTTGAATCGACAAGAAGAAGTGTCCGAAGGACAAATCGCAGCCGTGATTATCGGGAACGACGCCACTCTAAAGCGCTTCTATCGCAAAGGTGACGCCATCGTTCTTCGTGCGGCCAATCCCGATTTCGCCGACATGGTAATTGGTCCCGAAGACGACCGGCAGGTCTCGATAGCCGGGCGGCTCGTCGGCGTGCTTAGAACCCACGGTGCCATTCGCACATGAAGGCAATTGAGACAACAACACCCGACGGCCGCTCCTTGGAGGAACGGCTGCTGGCCTTTGGCTGCACCGAAGTCATTCGGCTCGATCAGAGCCTGAACGTTCCAGATCAATTGGAGTATCTGGATCTACTTCCGCGCCGTGGCTCCGTTTCGGCACCCACGCCAGTCAATGCCGTCGCGGAGCATCAAGGCACCGCCTTGCTCTACATCGTAGACGCTAGCGGTGATGCGTCTCTCGACACCGCCAAGCTGGCCCGGCTCCAACGGCTACTCGCAAATCGGAGCGACCCCGCTTGGCTTGGGATAGTCCGCCCTGGTTCGCTGGACATTCATCCCATCGGGTTTCACGAGACAGGAGAGCTGCTCCCGATTCAGACCATCGAGGAGCGTCACGACACCGCACCGTTCTTCTTTCAGAGCCTCGTGCACGGCACCTTTGCGGAAAACAAACAACTGCGCGGCTCAGACTACGTCTTCAACGAAATCTTTTCCCTGCTCACTCAGACGACCAATACCTTCATCCCTGCGGAGGGCAAAGGCAGGCTCGCGCCACTGGAGGTGCTTTCGATGGCGGGTCGCGCGCTATTTTTCCGTTTTCTCATCGACCGCCGGATCGTGTTGGAAAATGAGCGTGGCGAAATTTGTTCCGCAGCATCCGAGTTGAAGGACGCATTTTCCACTGCGGAGAAAGCGGCTCAAACCTCCGCGTGGCTCGATCAGACCTTCAATGGCGACTTTCTCCAGCTCATCGATGAAGGCATCCCGTCTGAAAACCGCGCCGCCCGTGAGAAAGCGTATCTGGCCTTTTATGAGCGGACCCAACATCTCGTAGGGAAGCGCATTTTCCTTCACCTCGAAGCCATCCTGCGCGGGTGGAAGGCGGTGCCGGATGGAATGCAGTTGGCTTTGGATTGGGACGACCTCGATTTCGCGCACATCCCGGTCGGCGTGCTTAGTCAGGTGTATGAGAGCTTTAGTCATCGTGCCGATGCTCGCACGGCGAAGCAGACGAGCGTGCACTACACGCCACGCAGCATCGCGAGCCTCATGGTCGAGCAGTCCTTCGCCGCGCTGAAGGACAAGGCTTCGGCTCACGTCCTCGACAGTTCGTGTGGCGCAGGAATTTTTCTGGTGCTCACGTTTCGCCGGTTGGTCCGCGAACGCTGGCAGCGCGACGAAGAGCGTCCGACGACTCACGTCATCCGGGATATACTCAACCAGCAACTTTGCGGTTTCGACGTCAGCGAATCTGCCCTGCGCCTCGCTGCACTCGCGCTCTACATCACCGCCATCGAACTCAATGCGTCGCCGCATCCGCCGAAAAAATTGAAGTTTCCCAAGAACCTTCGAGGCGCAGTGCTCCACCGCTTCGGCGACGACTCGTCGCTGGACGATGAAAAATCCACAGCCTTCTCGCTGGGAAGCCTTGGGCTCGAGGTCGCACCGGAATTCAACAAGTCGTTCGACATTGTGATCGGTAATCCGCCTTGGACTCGACTACGCGAAGACGAACCAGAGGCCGGCGAAGAGGAAGCTGAAGAGTCTGGCCAGTCAGCGACCGCCGAGTTCAACGATCAGTTTACGGCCATCGGCCGCCGCGTGCTGGCCGCGCGAGGATTCGAAGATGTGGCGAAACGCTACGAAAACCCCGACAAGAATCCCGACCTGCCTTTTCTGTGGCGTGCAACTGAATGGGCCAAGGACGGGGGTGTCATTGCCTTTGCGATGCCTGCTCGCCTCTTCGGACGCACTTCGGGCAAAGGCTTCGAAGCGTGGCGCGCAGTGTTACGGAGCGTCGAGGTGACGGGGCTCATCAACGGAGCGGATTTGCGAAAAACAGCCGGATGGGACGGAATTGATATGCCGTTCTGCGTGCTCTTCGCACGCAACGCGGTTCCGCCGACAGATCATCGGTTCTACTACGCTACACCGATCTACGATCCCGACATAAACGGCCATGCGCGCTTCCGCATCGACTACGAAACTACCCAACCTATCAGCACCGCGCGCATCGAGAAACAACCATGGGTGCTGAAAACGCTGTCCCTCGGAACATGGCTCGACGTGGAAGTGATGGAAGCGTTGACCGATCCGTCGCTAAAGACCCTTGCCGACGTTTGGGCCGGTTGGGACACTGAGAGCGACAGAACCGGTCAGGGCTTCAATCGTTCTCCAAAGCGTTCCCAGAAATTCGTCGATTTTCTTGGGGGCATGAAGGTATTCGAACCACCTGCCGATGGGGCCTTCTCAATCGATTTTCGGTCACTCAAGACCTATGCGGAACGATACGGGAAGGGCACAAAAGGTGAGAGCAGTGCGCACATGCCTAGGCGTGAACGTCTTTTCGAGTCCCCGTTGGTAATTGTCCCGAAGGCGCCAGGTGAAGATCCATTTTCTCGGAAGGCCTATTTATCTTCTAAGGCGTTAGCTTTTTCTCAGAGCTACTATGGCTACTCGTGTTCGGGCCATCCGGAAGCGGAAACGCTGGCAGCGTTCATTTACCTTTTAGCGCATAGCACCGTGCTTCGTTACTTTGTCTTGATGGTCAGCGTTTCGCAGGGAGCTGACCACATGATTTTCACGAAGCAGGATTTCGACGCTCTGCCATTTCCCGATCTCGCCAAGCTCAACGCTGCCACTAAAACCGCCATCCGCAGGCTCGCCCACCGGCTCGAAAACGACGCGCCCAAGCCGTGGCAGGAAATCGATGCGTTGCTCTTCCGCCTCTATGGCCTCGACGACGATGCGGTGCAGGTCGCGAAAGACACTCTCTTCGCTGCTGCCTCGTATCGCAAAGCCGGTCGCGCCGCACTGGACCGCACCATCCGAGAGACTCGCGCCGACTTCATCGCTCAACTGCGCGATTCGCTGGAGCCTTATTTCGATGTCTGTAGCGAGCATGTCGCTGTCCGCGAGGCCGCGTTTCAAACCGACCAGTGGGAGGAGCCCTGGTTCTTCCTCGCCGTCTCGCGCGAATCAGACGCTGTGCCGATCAACGCTACCCTGCTGCGCAAGGCGACGGCCATCGCCAACGAGCGCGGAACCAGCCGCATCATCGTGAAAGCTCCAGGTCGTCGCGGCCTGTTGCTTGGACTGCTCAACCAACGCCGCTGGTGGACAGCAACACGCGCGCGTCTTTGCAGTCAGCATATCGTTCGGCAGCACCTCGCCGCGTTTGGCCTCCCGGAAAACGAATGAGCGACCGCGCGGCATTGGGCCTGTTCACGGTCGGAGTCTCGCCCGACCGCTTTCATCTGCCGCATCCGCGCCTCGGTTTGCCGGTGATCTTGTTGGTTCGCCGGGTCGTGTTGTGTGCCTTTGAACGTTTGCGGGAGCAAAATCTTCCACTTGCGATAGCCAGAGAAGACGAAGTCACCGCCGCGTTGCGCAGCGTCATCGAAAACGATCTTCGCCAAACGGGCGCAGTGCGCGGCTTCAGTCGCCGCACCTACGAAACTGTCATCCGGCAGGGACAGGTCGCAAATTACGAGTTAACGCGGTATGCGAAGACACCGGACCTTTGCTTTAAGCTTCGCAACGATGAGGAAGAGCCGCCGGTGCTGTCCGAGCACGATGCGCTTTTCGTCGAGTGCAAGCCCGTGGACGATTCTCACCCGGTGGGAAGTAAATATTGTGACGACGGCCTGTTTCGTTTCGTGAAAGGCGACTACGCGTGGGCCATGGAGGAAGGACTCATGCTCGGCTACGCTCGTCACGGTCGCACCATCGAAAAGAACCTGATTCCTTACATTCAGGACTCCGCACGTTTTGGCGCTTTGCAAATTCTCGCCATGCCCGCGCTGGTGAAAAATCCAGGCGCGACTGCCGTTCAACGTGCCGAAGCCCTCTATGTGAGCCGCCACCGTCGTGGATTTCCCTGGATCGCAAACAAGGGTGCGGCGACAGACATTTTTGTTTATCACTCGTGGCACGACTGCAGTTAGCCACACACGCGCGGCGAGGAAGTTTCCGTTGTTTCGGCAGCCTTGCGCGAGATGGTTCGTCCAGCATTCTGTTTTCTAATGCCGCCAAATCCGACCAACGGCGCTTCGCCGACCCTTCCGGATCGCGAACAGGACCGCCCGCATCCGCTTCAGATCCAAGCATGGCGTGCGATGGGCGCCACCGGCCGCACTCGTCTGGGCATCGAACTTCGCCGAAGAGGCCGCCGCTGGAAGCTCGCTGCACTGCGCTCGCAGCATCCCGACTGGACCGACGACCGGCTCCGCGCCGAGCTGGCGAAGATCTACGCGCGTGGACGAACCTGATCTCTTCACGGTTTTCGTGCAGCCGCTACAGCGAGCGGGCGTGCGCTACATGATCACCGGCTCAATCGCGTCGATGCACTACGGCGAGCCGCGCTTCACGATGGACGTCGATCTCGTCGTGCATCTGGATGAATCGGAAATCGCCGCGATCCCCGGTCTTTTTCCCGAATCAGGCTACTACACCCCTCCGGCCGAGGTAATCGCCCGGGAAATCCGGCGACCGACCGGAGGGCACTTCAACGCGATCCATCACGCCACCGGCCTGAAGGCGGATTTCTATCCGTCGCGCCGGCATCCGTATTGGGCGTGGGCGTGGGAGCATCGGCGCCGGGCGGAGGTTGAAGGACAGCCAACGTGGTTCTCGCCACCCGAATATGTGATCCTCTCGAAACTGGAATTCCACCGCGAAGGCGGCAGCGACAAGCACCTGCGCGATATCCGCGGCATGCTCGCCGTTTCGGGCGATGAGATCGACCGCGCGTTGCTCGCGCGCGCGGCATCGGAGTTGGGCCTCGACGAGGCGTGGGGGAAAGTAAACGCCGACTAAGCCTTAAAAATTCAGTGGAGAACCACGGATGCCATCACGGATACGGAGCGAATATCTCGGAGTCAGGCAGTCGTGACGCTGCCCTATCCGGTGAGCTTGGAATAACCGCAGCGTTGCCCAATTCGTCCTCGGGAAATCCGTGTCTATCCGTCCATCCGTGGTTCAATTGCAGGGATCCGACTAAGCGCCGGGCGGGACAGCTCGGCCACCTTCACCCCATCGCCCGAATTTCCTCCAACGCCTGCTTCGTCCGCTTGATGCCGTCGATCTCGGAGTGCTTCGCGCCTTCGTATTCGATGCCGACGTAGCCGCTGTAGCCGGCGCCCACGACGATCTTCATCAACCGCTCGTAATCGAGCGTCATCTCCGTGCCGGGCTGCCGGCTCTCGGTATAGAATTTTCCGGCGCCCGTGTCCCAGTCCCAGGACTTCGCGCTCACCGCCTGCTTCACCCACGGCATGAATTCGCGCAGGCCCTGATACGGATTATACATCTCCGACTTCGCGCGGTCCGTGTAGAAATTGCCGAAGTCCGGCAGAATCCCGACGCGATGGTGGTTCGCGCGCTTCATGACCTGCGTGAGCCATTTGCCGTTCGACGAGAGGCCGCCGTGGTTTTCCACCACGACCCACAGGCCGCGCTTGTCGCCTTCCTCGCAGAGCCGGTGCAGCCCGTCCGCCGCGAGCTTCGCCTGCTCGTCCGCCGGAAGCTTCGCGTCGCTCGCCGCGTTCACGCGGATCGAGTGGCAGCCGAGAAACTGCGCCGCCTCGAGCCACTTCACGTGATTCTCGATCGTCTTCGCGCGCGCCGCTTCCGGCGGCGCTCCGAGCGAGCCCTCGCCGTCGACCATGATCAGCAGGCTCTTCACGCCCTCGCCCGCCGCGCGTTTCTTCATCTCGCCGAGGTAGGCCTCATCCTTGGCCTTGTCCTTGAACATCTGATTCACGTATTCGAGCCCGTCGATGCCGACGGAGCGCGCGATCTTGGCGAACTCGAGATTGTCCAGTGGCTCGGCACCCGGACGTTTGAGAAAGCGTTTGTTGAGCGACCACTGCGCGAGCGAGATCTTGAATTTCTCCTTTTGATCCGCAGCGGCGAGGCGCAGGGCGGGCTGCGCCGCGCTGACGGCTGCGAGCGCCGCGGTGGTTTTGAGAAAGGAGCGACGCGTGGGGCGGGGATCGGAATTCATGAGGAGAGATGAGACATGGCGGCGAAACCGGACCGTGGAAAACCCATTCTCTCGGCACGCTGGTCTTTTTCTGCGCAGCCGGTTGGTGTCATTGCCGATCCCCCCTCCCCTTTCATGAGCGTCCTCAAAACCCTGCGCGAGCGCGTCACCCCGGAGCTGAACCATCTCTACACGACGCCACCCGGCGAGCGGCCGGGCGGCGTCGATTTCGGCTGGCACAGTCGCGAACACGCCCTGCACACGTTCTTCGTCGCCGCCCTTTTCGGCGCCGAGGCCGGGATCGCGCTGGGCGACTTTGCCGTCATCTCGCGCTTCGTGCCCCCGCTCACCTCGATGGGCACCAACCAGGATCATGCCTGGTGCGTCGTCAATGGCGTGGCCCCGGTCGATCTGAGCCTCACGTTTCTCCACTACGGCAACGTCCCGCAGCTCCATGCGCCGATCGTCGGCGAGGGTCGCAACGGCGACTGGCACATCGAATACGCCGAGGACGAGTCCGCCCTCGACGAAAGCGTCCAGGAACGAAACGACATCCTCTACATCGAGAAATCGCTCTCATCCGAGACCGCCGCGCAGCTTCTCGCGAACCCGTATCTCCTCTTCCCTGCGCCCGCCCCGGAGGATGCCACCGGCTGGCCCGCGCGCTTCGGTCCTTCGATCTACGCGAAGATCTCGCTGCACTGTTTCCGCTGCGCGACCGGCGAAGCCAAGAGCATCCGCCAGCGCCTCGCGCGCGAACCGGCGATCGCGTGGATCGCGGAGAACTATGCGGAGCCCGAAGCGGAGCTTTTGCGCTGCCTTCAGAAATAAAAAGGGCCTGCGATTGGCAGGCCCCGATCTTGATGGCGGCGGCGACTTGCCGCCGCTCACTCCAAAAATTTCGCCCCTTGGCGAAATTCCGTCAGCGGTTTCTCCATTTCCGCTTTCTTTCGCCTCACGCGATCGTCTCGCCGGGGTTCCACCCCTTGCGATACGTCGGATAAAGCAGCGCGTCCGCTTCCGGCAGGCTGGTCTTCATCGCCACCGGGTCCCAGGTGAACTTCTTGCCCACGAGGATGGCCATCGTGCCGAGGCAGACCATCTCCGTGAACGGCACCGAATACTCGAAGTTCGAGCCGGCATGCGTCGGCTTGTTCGCGCGGATGCCAGCCATCCACTCCTTGTGCGGATTGTTTTCCGGCACGCGCGGCAGCGTCTTCGGCGGCAGCTTGCCCCCTTCGGAGAGCTCCTTGTGCAACGACTCCGGGAGGAAGCGCGGGCTGTTGCAGTAGTCGTTGCCGTCGTAAACCGTCCCCTTGCTGCCGATGATCAACTGGCCGCCTTGCGCGAGCTGGCGGTTTTCCTCGAGCTGCGCCGGCTTGGCCGGCTTTTCCCCGCCCTCGTGCCAGGTGAGCTTCACGGGCGGCAGATTGCCGCGGGCCGGGAATTGATACTCGACGATCGCGGACTTCGGGAACGTCACCTTGTTCGCGCCGTCGATCTTCTTCAGCTCCACGCTCGTGGGTGCGCCGAGATTCAGGTTCCAGTAGGCGGCGTCCATCAAATGGCACGCCATGTCGCCGAGCGCGCCGCAACCGTAGTCAATATAGCCGCGCCACTTGAACGGGTGAATCGCGCTGCTGAAAGGACGCTGCGGCGCGCGACCCAGGAAAAGATCCTGCGAGAAACCTTCCGGCGGGGTGTCGGCCTTGGGCCATTCCGGCAGGCCCTGCGGCCAGACCACGCGGAACGTCGGCACGCCCTGCACCATGACGTTGGCCGCGGGACGGTTCGTCCAGATCTGCACATCGCGCACATCGCCCAGCAGGCCGGCCTTGAACCATTCCTGCACCAGGCGAATGCCTTCGCCGGCGTGACCTTGGTTGCCCATCTGCGTGCATACGCCGTTCTTCCGCTGCAATTCGAGCAACATGCGCGCCTCGCCGATCGTCTGCGTGAGCGGCTTCTGGATGTAGACGTGCTTGCCCATCATGATCGCCATGTAGGCCGGCAGGAAATGCATGTGATCCGGCGTCGCCACGCCCACCGCGTCGATCTCGTCCATCTCGATCAGCATCTTCCGATAATCCTTGTAGCGTTTCGCGTTCGGAAACTCGGTGAAGAGCTTCTGCACGTTCGGGCGCGTCCAATCGATGTCACAGATCGCGACGACTTCCTCGTCCTTCTGCGCCATCGTATCGCTGAAGCCCTTGCCGCCACAGCCGATCTGGGCGAAGCGCACCTTCGCGCCGGCGGCGATCGGTCGCGGCTTGCGCGGGTTTTTCGAGAGGCTGACGCAGCCGGCGAAGCCGAGCATGGCTGCAGCCGTAGCCGAGAAGGCGATGAAATCGCGACGATTGAGTTGGTGTGACATAAGGGGTGAAGCGAAGGTGGATCGTGAGCGCGAGACGCGCCCCTCGGCGAGCGGTTTCGAAAAGATTTTTTGCGCCCGGCCGCGTTCGCCACACCGGCTCCGCATTTCTTGCGCAGCCTCCCGTTGTGACCCGCATCGCCCTCCGCGTTTTCCCTCGGAAGCCAAAGCAAGGCCCGCATTCCTTGCCCCGCTAATACCGGGGAGCAATTCCCCTACAAAGACACATCCCGCCCCGCGCGTTTCTCCGCCAGCCAGTGCAACATCAACAACGTGAGCTCGGCATCAGGCAGCCGGCGACGCCCAGTGAGAAAGTCATTCAGCCGCTGCCGCGGGATCCCCAGGTAGCGCGCCAGCCGCACCTTCGCGCCAAACGGCGCCAGCTCCGCGCGCAGCCGCGCCGCGCACACATTCCACAGCGGCGTCTCCGCGCCCGGCCGCCGCGTCGCAAACGCCCGCCGCCGCCCCGGCCGCAGCGCGCGCTTCACTTGCGCCGCGTTCCGCGCGGCCTGCTTCGCCGCCTCCTCCGCCAGAAACAAACCCAACTCCATCCACCGCCCCAGACTCGGATGCACCGGCGTCGGTTCGTTCATATACACTGTAACCTATTGGGTTACAGTCTGGGCGTCGAGCCGAACCTTCCTCCGAGGAGAACCCGCGGGGCATCTCAGTTTCTTGCAAGCTCGGTGGCGGCGGCAGGAATGCCGCCGATCCGGATCGGCGACACTCCTGTCGCCGCCTCAGCACCTGCGCTGTCACGAAGCGAATGCAAGAAACTGAGATGCGCCCGAGAACCCGCCCGAACGGCCGGGCCGGAGTGTAACCTAATAGGTTACAGTGGCGAACACGCCGCGGCGCGATCGCGCGATCGCGCGGCCGCGTGGGCGGTGCGACGAACGGGCGGGTGGGCGGCGGCGTGGCTTGGCGGCGGGCGGGCGGGCAGCGGGGCAGCGGGCGGCGGGCGGCGAGTCGGCGGGGCGGCCGCGCGCATGCCGACGACGCGAGGGCACGGCACGGCGGCGGGCGCGGCTCAGACGCCCAGGTCGTAGACTTCAATCAAGACCACGCCCGTGCCGCCGTCGGCACTGCCGACTTGAATCGTCCAAGCGCCGGCCGGCAGCGTGGCGATCAGCGCCGCGTCGGCGCGGCCGCCCTGCAACGCGAACGCCCCCGTCCGTTGCGCGGCGGCGACGAGCGCGGCGGGATCGGCGGACGCCTCCCACCCGCTGTTGGCCGCAACCACTTCCCTCGCGGAACGCACCACGAGCGAGGGACGCGCAAGCGCGCCACCCACGCCGAAAGCCGCGAGTCCGGGCCCGACGGCGCGCACGAGCAGCGTGCGCGCATTCTCACCGGCGATGACCACACCCGGGATCACCACGCCATCGCCCGGGCCCACCCGCGCCCGCGTCGAAAGATTCCTCAGCCTTCCGCCGGCCTCAGCGGCCAGCTCATACGCTTCCACCAATGCGATCCCCGTGCCGCCATCGCTCGAGGTGATCGGCACGGTGTAAGCGCCCGGCTCGAGCGTCGCCACCACCGCACAATCGCCGCTGCGCGCCGCCAGGGCAAACGCCCCCACGCTCGTCGCGAGCGCGGCGATCTCCGCCGCTTCGTCCGTGGTGCCACTATCCCAACCGCGATTCGTCATGACCACGCTGCCGTCGGCCCGGCGCAACGTCAGCTCGGGTCGCGCCAGCGCGCCGCTCACGCCGAAGGCCGAAAGCCCCGGGCCGATACCGCGCAACAGCACGCGTTTCGTTCCCGGCCCGTCGATATAGAAGCCCGGGATCAACGTCGCGTCGCCCGTGCCCGCCATCGCCCGTGTCGAAAGATTCACCAGCCGGGCCGACACCAGCGGCACGCGCACGATCGGCGCGGCGGCGCCCGCGCGGAGCGTGAACGCCTGCTCGTAACTCCTGCCGCCATGCTCGACCGTCACGATGTAATCGCCGTGGAAACCGCGGCCGCGCCACATGCCTTGCGCGTCCGTCGTGCCGGTCGCGCGCGTGCGCCACTGGTCGAGCACGAGTGCCTGGTAGGCCCGGGCGTTGGGCTTCTCCGTCCAGTTCGTCCGATACATCGCGGCGCGCGGAATCCAGTGCGCGCCCTCCCAGAAACCCCAATGCTGCACGCCCACCACGCTCGCATGACTATACATCGCGATCAGGAAATCCCGCGTGTAGTCGGCCTGCAGTTCCTCGTCGTCGGTGTTGATATCGAACTCCGTGATCCGCACCGGCAGCCCGAGCGCCGCATAACGATCGAGCACGGCGATCACATTGGCCGGCGGCGACGGATTCGCGCTGATGTGCGCCTGCAACCCGAGCCCGCCGATCGGAGCGCCCTGCGTTTTCAGGTAACGCGCCGTCGTCTCGAAATGCGCCACGTGCCCCGCGTCGAGCGACGCGTCGTGATTGCTATAGTCGTTGAGATAAAGCGGCGCGGCCGGATGCGCGGCGCGCGCGGCCTTGAACCAGTCGACCTGAATCCCCGCGCCGAAGAGATCCATCAAATCGTGATTCACATACGGCTCGTTGAGCACATCCCACTCCTCGACGAGCTCGCGCGTGGCCCCGACCACATCGGCGATATGCGCCAGCGCGCGCGCCGGAATCTCCGCCTGCTGCGGCGTGCCGCGCAGCGCCCGAATCGCGTTCGGCAGATTGTTCCAGCCCGGCCACACCAGCACATGGCCGCGCACGTGCAGCCCGTGATTCTTCAGCCAGGCGAGTCCCGCGCTCGTCTGCGCCCGCGCATAACCCGCGCCCCACTCGCCGCTCCACGGCGGCCACTTCAGGTCGTTCTCCGTGCTGGCGGCGTTGAAGAGTTCGAGCGTTTTCTGCCGGTAAACGCGGTTGTCGGCGCTGTCGTTGACGAGTCGCGCCATCTGCAGCGCCGAGCCGAAATGAAACGCCGACTTCCGCTGCGCCACCCGCACCGTCGCGCCGCTCACCGGCCTGCCCGCGGCATCGACCACCGCAATGGCGAGGTCGCCCTTGCGCACCTGCTCGATCCGCGCGAGCGCCGCGACGCGCCAGGCCGCATTGGGCTCCCGGCCGACATACGACGGACGCGTCCGCGGCAACGATGCCAGCGGCACTGATTTTCCGTAGTAAACGAAATCGAAGCCGCCGATCTCGATCGTCTGTCGCTT
>Ga0163144_10016943_pt1 | contig 14895 bp, 9 predicted proteins | sample OliLak19BULKMAT1_FD_123175 | JGI IMG/M metagenome (GOLD analysis project Ga0163144, IMG submission 123175) | Freshwater microbial mat bacterial communities from Lake Vanda, McMurdo Dry Valleys, Antarctica - Oligotrophic Lake LV.19.BULKMAT1 | ecosystem: Environmental > Aquatic > Freshwater > Lake... | reverse complement strand
TACGCAGCCCTCGCTCACCGGTCGACGCGGGTGCGCCTGGCCTTTGCGGCAACCTATGATGACACCTGGAGCCTGCAGCTTCCCCCCGGGTATACGGTAAAGACTTCGCCCTCGGCGGTCGAGCATCACAGCCCGTTTGGCCATTTCGCTTTGCGCGTTGAAAAGAAAGCCGAAGCCTGGATCTTCCATACAAGTTTGCGTTGGGATCGAAGCACCATCGAGTTGACAGAATACGAAGCGTTTCGCGCCTTCTGTCAGCGTGTGGATCACGTGCTACAAGAACCCGTGGTGGTGGCAAAATAGCGACCCGAGAAGTTGCCTCTGTGGACGGGGCGCCGAGAAAATCCGAACGAGCGAAGTAATGGCAGAACTCCCGCCGAACGATGGTAAGGGTGAAGACAATGGTTCAGGACAAAAAACAAGACGGCGTAGGGATCCAGAATGAGAACGAGTTGTTCGATCTTTTTACCGCCAGTGAAAAGGCAAAGAGCGAATGGCGGATCGGTGCCGAAGCCGAAAAGTTTGGGGTCGACGCCACCACGGGCGCGCCCTTGCGCTACGAAAGCTCGAGCCCGCAGAGCGTGCAAACCGTGCTTCGTTCGCTGGTCGAACATCACGGCTGGACCCCCGAACCCGAACACGAAGGCGGCCCCATGATCGCCCTGCGACGCGGGCAAGCTTCGGTCACCCTCGAACCCGGCAGCCAACTCGAACTATCAGGAGCACCGCTGCCAGATATTCACGCCATCGATGAAGAAACTCGCCACCACCTCGACGAGCTCAAGGCCATCTCGGCCCAACTTAACCTCGCCTGGCTCGGGGTCGGGTTTCATCCGTTTGCCACGCCCGATGCCTTTGATTGGGTGCCCAAAGCCCGCTACGGCATCATGCGCACCTACCTGCCCACGCAAGGTGCCCATGCCCTTGACATGATGCGCCGCACCGCCACGGTGCAAGCCAACTTCGACTATTCAGATGAACGCGATGCCATGCGCAAACTGCGGGTAGCACTCAAGCTCTCGCCGGTCACCACCGCCATGTTCGCCAACTCACCTTTTTATGAAGGAAAACCCTTCGGCGGCAAAAGCTACCGGGCCCACGTTTGGCTTGACGTGGATCCGACTCGGCAAGGGCTCGTGCCCAGCGTTTGGAAAGACGCATCCACCTATGGAGACTACCTACAGTGGGCCCTCGATGCGCCCATGTTTCTCGTCAAACGCGACGGTCAGGTGATGAACAACACGGGGCAATCGTTTCGTCAATTTATGCAGCAGGGGTTTCAAGGGTACCGCGCGACACCCACCGATTGGGAAATGCATCTCAACACGATGTTTCCGGAAGTTCGGTTGAAACGAACCCTCGAAATTCGCGGTGCCGATTCGCTTCCCCTTTCTCTCGCGTCGGCGCTTCCGGCGCTTTGGACCGGCATTCTTTACGACGACCAGGCCTTGTCGCAGGCCGAAGCCTTGGTGAGCGATTTTCGCCATGAAGAAGCGGTGGCGCTGCGCCCTCACATCGCCAAGCAAGCACTGCAAGCCCCCTGGCGTCAGGGCACGTTGGTGGCCTTGGCCGAAAAGGTGATCGAGATTGCCCAAGGTGGCCTGCAACGACGCGCGCACACAGGGGCCGAGGGCAACGATGAACGCGTGTATTTGAAACACCTAAGCTCCTTGGTCGAACAAGGAAAATGCCCGGCCGATGCGTTGCTCGACGCAGTGCCCACCACCCAGTCGGCCCAACCACCGACCCGCGAGATCATTCAACGAAGCCGCCTTTTTTAACACTCTCCGCGCGATCCCAGATCGCAAGACCGCAGAAGCGCAGGGAAGGCGGCTCGCGTGGCGCAGCTTGTCATTTTTTTGTTGCTCGAAGGCACAACCGAGCTTAGACCACTGCAGCCGTAAAACAGGTAAGTTGTTCGGAGATTCTCTTGCTAAAGTACCAATGCGCGACGCGATGACCGCGTCATTTTATCGTGTGGAGGGCACACTGCTCCCACGGCATTCGGTGACAGCGGCGGCTTGGCTTGCAGTCAACGCTCAAGACTTGCGTTCTCGGCTGCCGCGTTTGGCCCAAGTTGTTATGTCGACGGCGCTGCGAGCTCCGGGGCCCTTGCAACGACCTCACGTGGCTCGTCGCCTGGCGTGGGGATGCGTTCGAGGCATGAGCGAAGATCGGCTCATTGAGCTGGGGCAGGCGTTTTTTACGTCGCAATTGCAACCGAAGATCGCAGCCTTCGCACGTCGGTTGCTGCAGCAGTCTCGTGCGCAAGGGCACCAGGTGGTTTTGCTAAGCAACAGCCCCGCTGTCTTCATGCATCCGTTGATCGCCGAGCTGTCAGCCACGGCGCTCGTGGCTCCGGAGTTCGAGATCCGCGAGGGTCGTGCTACCGGCCGTTTGCGCGGCCCCGCAATGAATGGCCCGGACGCCGTAACCTGGGCCCGAAAATGGATCGAACAGCAGCATGGCCAATGGGCACGCTGCCAAGCCTACAGCTCGCTGGGCGATGACAGTTACTTGTTGAGTGCGGTATCTCACCCGTGCGCCGTCAACCCCGACCAAGCGCTGCGGCAGATCGCCCAACGCCTCGCTTGGCCCATCTTGGAAGCCTAATCTCTATGTCATCGCGGCTCTCGTCTCCGTCGACGCCTTCTCGTGTTTCTCTCGGAGTTTCTATGCTTTCCCACGAATCGTCTTCGCTCGCTTCGGTCTTGGCCGGACGCCACATTCTTGTTACCGGGGGAACAGGATTCGTCGGAAAAGTCTGGATCGCCATGCTCCTCGAGCGCCTTCCAACCATCGGTCGCATCACCTTGCTCGTACGCTCGACCAAGCGTGAAACCGCCCTGCGGCGTTTTGAACGCATCGTTGAAACGTCGCCGTGCTTTCGCCCCCTGCGCCAGCACCACGGAGCCAAACTCGGAGCCTACCTCGGCGAACGCGTGAGCATCGTCGAAGGAGACGTCGCAAAACCCCTCTGCGGACTCGACGAAACCAGTGCCACACGCTTGGCCTTGGGGCTCGATGCCATCGTGCATTTCGCCGGGCTAACCGATTTCGAACCTGACCCGTTGGCGGCAATTTCAATCAACATTCGCGGCGCCGTGCACGCGGCAGATCTCGCATCGCGTATGGAAACTCCACAACTTCTTCACGTCTCAACCACCTTCGTGGCCGGCATGGTTTCGGGCCCCGTGGCCGAAGAGGTTTCGGCGTTCTGCCCCGCCGGAAAGCCGTTCGACGCGGCCGCAGAACTACGTGCGCTCGAAGAAGAGTGTGCGCGCATCGCTCCTCCTCGCGGCAGCGTGGCGTCGGCGGTGCAAGCCAAACGTGAGCGAATTGCCGTCGCCCTCGAGCGGGCCCGTGCCCTGGGATGGCCCAATATTTATACGTATACCAAAGGGCTCGCCGAACACCTTTTGACCGCGCGGCGTGATGTACATGTCACCATCGCGCGCCATTCCATTGTCGAATGTGCTGTGCGGTATCCGTTTGCCGGTTGGAACGAAGGTATCAACACATCCGGACCCTTGTTTTGGCTGTTGGGCAGTGCCTTTCGCGAACTCCCTTCGCAGCCGGAGCACCGTTTTGATGTGATCCCGGTTGATACCGTCTGCCGCGGCATCACCTTGATTCTCGCCGCCATGCTTACCCGCCAAGCCGCGCCTGTTTACCATTTGGCCTCTTCGGATACCAATCCGCTTACCTTTGGCCGTGCCATTGAACTTACGGGCTTGTTTGCTCGCCGCCATCATCGTCGTAAAGATGCCACGCCTTACGAACGCTACGTATTGCAATTCTTGGACGCCGTTCCTGTCTCCGCTGAAAAACCTGGTTGGCTGTCGGTTCCCCGCCTTCGAAACACGGCGGCACAGGTCAATGAATGGCTGAAAAAAATCGAGGTTCCGCACACGCTTCCGGCGGCGCTGCAACGTTTTGCTGGCCCCGAGATTCAACATAACGTTACGCGTATTACCACGTCACTCAACCGCATCGACGTGCGCTTGGGTCGAATCGAAAACATGCTGCGGCTCTATCGCCCCTTCATTCACGATCACGATTACGAGTTTTCAACCCACCAGATTCACCACCTTTCTGCCGCTCTCTCGGCCGACGACGCCGCGTGGTGTTCGTTCGATGTGCGTGACCTCGACTGGCGCACCTACTGGCTCGACGTACAAGGCCCCGGGCTACAAACCTGGTGCTTCCCGTTGCTCTATGGCGAGCGCGCTCCTCTCGACCCGCGCCACGACCCGCCGTTCGCTCTGGTGGTTCGACCGACACCCCATGAATCTGCCCAAGAGAAGCAGCATCTAGCCAGTCTCGAACAGATTGCCTAGACGTCTCGTCTCGCGTAGGCAGTGGTCATGGCATTGTTTCTCACGGGAGCCACAGGGTACCTTGGGTCGTATGCAACCTACTTTCTTCTGAAGCAAACCCAGCAACGCCTCACGCTCTTGGTGCGGGCCCACGACGAAACCAGCGCACGTGAAAAGCTTTGGAAGTCTTTGCAACTTCATGGCTCCGAGCGCGAGTTTCACGAAGCACTATCGCGAATCGATGTGGTCTACGGAGACATTACCTACCCGTACCTCGGCCTGGCGCCAGAAGACTACCAGCGGGTGGTACAAACCACCGAGTCGATTCTCCACATTGCCGCTTCGCTCAATCGCCTCTCGGAGCAAAGCTGTTTGAATACCAACTTGCGCGGTAGTTTGAATGTGATTCAGCTGGCGCGCGCCGTCGAAGAGCATCACGGGCTCCGTCGCTTTAGCCACGTGTCGACCGTGGCGGTGGCGGGCAAACGCAGCTCGGAAACCATCGCCGAAGACACTGCCATTGATTGGCAACGCGCTGACTACGACCCCTACGGTCGCACCAAAAAGTTCTGTGAACATATGGCGCGCGAACTTTTGCCGAGCGTTCCTTTGACGTTTTTTCGACCTTCGATCGTGATGGGCGATTCTCGCTTTGCCCCCACAACTCAGTTTGACATGGTGCAAACGTTTTGCTCCCTGGCCAATCTACCGATACTGCCCTTCGCCCGCGAAAGCCGGGTCGATATCGTGAATGCTGACTTTGTCGGAAAAGCAATCGCCACCTTGCACATGCGAGATCATCTTCCTCATTCGATTTATCATCTCAGCAGTGGCAAATCTTCGAAAACCATGGGCGAAATTGTTGAAGCGCTCGCCACGCACCTCGGGCGTCGCCCCGCGAAGTTTTTGCCTGAACTGCAAGGCTCTTTTCAAACCATTTTGCGAGGCCTGCGCGCACTACCGGGTCGCAACTCCGTGACGCGTCTTGGTGCGCTTCTGCAGGTATTTTTGCCATACATTACCTACAATACCGTGTTCGAAAATGAGCGAGTTTGCCACGATCTTGGCACGTCACCCGTTGCGTTTACCGAATACTGTGGGCGTCTTTACGATTACGCGACATCGGTAGATTTTTCGTTTCCTTACCAACCTCTTACAACGGGCCCGCTTTGAATGTCGTTTGAAACAGAATCTACCCTTGGTTTTCTTGGTCGAACTGTACGCTCGGCTTTTAAAAACGCTTCGAAAAGCCTCAATACCGACCGCTTGCTTCAAGCCTCCATGGCAGGAATGCTCGAGCTGGCGGCCACACGCTACGCCTTTGACCCCGGAGCCCAATGGGTACCAGGGCAGCCGCTGAAACTCTTGCTGGCAGGCTACAGCGGCACCCGCAACACCGGCGCCGACGTGCGCGTCGAAGAAATGATTCGTCAGTTTCGCCACTTGTTCGGTGACGAGCATCTTGACCTTTCACTGTTGACCATCAATCCGCTGCTCTCACAAAGCTATTTTCGAACGGCCAAGCAGCTTCATCTGCCGAAGATTTTTCCGAAGTTTCTTTTCGATACCGTTCATACGCACCATGGAGTGATTGCCTGCGAAGGGTCGATGTTTAAATCCAAGTTCGCCAATGCGCTCTCAACCATGATGGCCGGTGCACTCGGTCTCGCTGCGGCTGAAAACAAGATCGCCGTCGGCTACGGTGGCGAAGCTGGCGCCATGGACCCCTCCCTCGAACGTTTGGTAAAAACGTATTGCTCCAACAGCCTAATCGTTGTGCGAAATGAAGAATCCGCAACTGTGTTGCAAAAACTCGGTGTGCCCACCCAACCCGGAACCGATACCGCCTGGACCTTCGAATCTGCCCCGCCCCCCGTCGGCGAAGAACTGCTGCGGCAGGCGGGTTGGGACGGAAAAAAACGGATCTTGGTAGTTTGCCCCATCAACCCTTTCTGGTGGCCCGTGAAGCCTGACGTGGTGAAAGGCGCCCTGCACGCGCTCACCAATGCCTATGAAGATGCCCATTACGCATCGGTTTATTTTCATAAATGGGGCCCCGACGTTATCCAGGCGCAAAGCACATATCTTCGCGCCCTCGCTGGTGCCATCAAACGATTTCGCAAACGCAACGATGTCTTCGTCGTCATCGTGGGTATGGAGCAACTTGACCGCGAGGCTTGTCGAGGCCTCAACACCGAGCTCGGCGGCAGCGCTCCGCTGTTTGTTTCCGACGACTACGACATGTACCAACTCGTCAGCATTCTGCGCCGCGCCCACTGGATGATCGCATCGCGCTACCACGCCATTGTCACGTCGATGTCGGCCGGCGTCGTTTCGGCGGGCGTCACCATGGACGAGCGAATCCACAACTTGATGCGCGAGCGCGGCCAGCCCGAACTAGCGTTGGAGGTAAGCGATCCGAACCTTGAAAACCGCCTTTACGAAACCCTCGTGGTGTTGCAACGCGACGAAGAAGCTATCCGTGAAGGAATCTACCGCGCCGTCGTGGCAAACCTTGCGCGTATGGGAAGCATGGGCCAAACGCTCGTTGAGCATGTGCGCAATCGTCATCCTGAGTTTCCGTTTCATCCGTGGCTCGGCAAGCACGGTGATCCGTGGGGCCACCTGCCCCCCCTGTCGGCCGAGTTGAAAGAGCTCGCCGATCGGTACGGGTGAGACAAAAAATCATCGTCACGACGTTCGGAACGTCGTTGAGTTCTCACGCCACGGGAAGGAGCCCAGCTCGCCGGTAGAGCGTTTGGGCTGCGATTGCCGCCTCATTCAAACACAGTTAACCACACTGTACGGTATGTTCTTCTGATTGTTCACGGCATTCAATTACGTAAATTCGTAAGATTTTCATCACCATATAAAATGGCATTAGAGCAACTTGCGTTTGAATCTAATGCAAGTGGCTGTATGCGACGATAAAACGTCTATCTTTCTTGAATAAGAAATAAATTTAGATATTTTTATTAATAACAACTTACGTTTGATTCAAACGCAAGAGTCCAGTTCTAAACATCATTTTCAATTGCGAAGGACTTTGTCATGAACAAATTTTGTTCTCCTTTTTTCGTCGCCCTAGCGGTGTTTGTTGTCCCTGGCGTGTTTGTGGTTTCGTGTAGTTCGACGTCGAAATCAAACGTGGGCGCAGGGGGAGCATCCGATGAGTTCATTCCGAACAATGTTGTTTCTTCCGCCGCCGGCGGAGCCGCCACTACTCCATCTGACGAGCCTGCTTATGTTCCAAACCCCAATGCATTTCCAAGTGCGCCCATTTTTGATGATTCCAAGGGGATTTCGCCTGTCCCTGTCGAAGCAGCAGCTCTTTTCGGAGACATTTCAACGCGTCCGACAGGCGCCCCAACTTCTGGCCCCTGTTTGATCGACCCAGCGCCTGAAAGTTTGTTTCCTTACAACTGGATTCGACCGCGGTTTTATTTTGAACCAGTTAGCAACGAAAACTTGTTCGAAATCCGACTTGAAGCACAAGGGCAAAACCATGTTCTTGTGGCCTATACAACTTCAAACGTGTGGCGAATTCCGTCCGAATTGTGGAAAACCATTGCTTCCGGAATTCGCGATGTTCCCATCCAGGTTTCGATCTGGGGCGCTACGTACAACGCTGACGTCAGAAAACTAACCTCGCCGCTTGTGCAAAGCGTGCAAAGCACATTCACCATCGCTCCGGTCTCCGCCGCGGGCAGCGTCGTGTACTGGCGAACCCGACAAGACATCGAAAGTGGAGAATTGAAAGGATTCAAAATTGGCGAAGAAAACGTCGCTCTGGTCATGCAACCAGCGCAAGTCGAACAAAAAATTGGTAGCTCCTCGGCAAGCGACGGCACATTTGTTTGCATTGGGTGTCACACGTCAACACCTGATGGTGAGTTTATCGGATTGACCGCAGAAATCGGCGCAGGCTACCCCAGCGGATTGGCTTCAGGCAACCAGATCTCAACGGGAAAAAAACCAGATTTCCTTACGAAAATTGCCGAACAAGCCATGAATAGTGACGGGGGCCCCATGGCATTTTCTGCAGCGCATTGGCGCACCGGAGACCGGATTCAAGTCGGTCGCAAAGAAGTTGATGGCTTTTCAGCTCCGCAACTTGTTTGGATTGATCTAGAAGCAAAAGAAAGTGGTATCGATAAATCCTTTGGTGTAATCCGACGAGAAAACGATACCAACGGCGTCTGGACTCCCACCTGGACACGAGATGGCAAACGGATTGCCTATACTTCTAGTAACGTAAGCACCATCGGTAATTTGCAACAGGATAGCGGCGCCGATATTTACATGGTTGATTACAATGACCGCAAAGGCGGTCTAGCTACGCCGGTACCGGGTGCTGCGCAAAGCAACCGAAACGAATACTACCCGTCTTTTTCACCCGACAGCACTTTGCTCACGTTTACCGTTGCGGATGCAACAACGGGAAGCTTGTACAATCAATCAAGCGCGAAAATTCATGTGGTTCCTGCGGCCGGAGGAACCTCAGTTCCCATCGCCGGTAACGAGGCTGCGACGTGTGCCGGCAAGGCCACTCATAACAGCTGGCCGAAATGGTCTCCGGAGGTCAAAACCGTTGGAAACAAAGCCTATTACTGGCTCACGTTTTCATCACAGCGAAGTTATCTCAGTGAAGAAGAGTTGAATCAGATTCGCCAACAACCTGGCTCTGAGAATGCCGACCGACAACCTCAAATTTATGTCAGCGCCGTGGTCGTTGAGGGTTCGACGGTGCACACATACCCCGCGCTTTATCTGTGGAATCAACCACCCACAGAGGCCAATCACACCCCAGCGTGGGACGTGTTTCAAATCCCCCCAGCGCCTCCGGCTATTGTGCGGTGAAAGCAAGGGTTGTAACGAGCCAACAGGTGGTGGAAAACTATCTGGATACCGTCAAGGCGCGCCTAGAGCATCTTGCGCTGTAAACAAACGCAAGACGCTCTGCTTTTACCAGGAAATTTACAGCAAGGTGCTGTAACTCCAACGATTCTGGCGGAAAGTAAGGGTCGGGCTGAGCATCGCCCCCCAGAATCGCCCCAGCATGAAGCTGCCTTTCCGGAAGCACTTCCGGGGGTGAATGAATAACGATCAAAAATAAGAGGAAACATCTGCGCCGTAGAAACAAAGGGATAATTTCCTAGATCATTTGTTTTTTCGATGACTTTTTGAACCCCAACTGTTGCCAGCCTGCCATATTTAAATTGTCCGGTAGCTCCTTGGTTTTCATAGCCTCACTTCTTATCTCCATTGATTTCTTTAAAGGCAAACGAATCGCGTCGTCGAACGTGGGATGCACATATTGTAAGCCGCTTGTTTCGGCCTTGTCTGTGCCCTGTGCTACGGTTTTTGCTTCTTGTGAACCGACGATTTCTTTTCTTCCGTTCGGCGTCTCTCGCCCTCGTTGTCACCGTTGCCACAGGGTATTTTTCCGTGCGGATCTCGCAGTTTCTGGCGCCTTCCCCTGCAGTACAACCCACGGGCACTTCGACGAAAGGGGTCTCGCCCGAGGCCTTGGGGCTGCGTGATGATGGCCTGCCGTACGCCTTTCACGGGCCCACTGGCGAGCCCGCTTCGATCACCTGCCGCCATGCTCGTCAGGTGGTGCAACAAGCCCGAAATTTGCTCGCGGCTCCCGCGCAATCGGTTGATCCCACCTCGTTTGCCGAGGCGCTAACCGATTGGTTGGATCCCAATGGCATGTGGGCCATCGCGCCCGATGCTCCCATGGCGGCCGCGCTGCAAAAGCAGGCTCCGGCCTTGTTGCGCGAACTCGAGTCGACTTCAAACGCGAACGATTGCGTGGTCGCCGCCCAACTCGGAGCCCAGCTGCAGCAATGGGTCGTGGGCCTCCGCCCGATCATGCTCCAGGCGCACGCGGCGGCCCAGGCGGGCTCGATCGACGAGGCCATTGCCCTTGCCCAGAAACCTCTCGTCGAAGAAAACTCGCCCCCGCCGCTCGCCCGCGAACTTGCCGCCGAACTCGGTCATCGACTCGGTGTCATTCATCGCTCGTTGCAAGCATCGTTGGATTCGGTCATTCAAACCGCCATGGATCGAGCCCTGCCAACGGCTCCGCTCCCTTGGGCCGATGTGCTTTTGGCAGCGGCGTTGCGCTCGTATTTGCCGCAGATTGATCCGCACGGTGGCTGGGCCCCTTTTGAAGAAGAAACCTCGCTTTACGAAGCCGATCTCGAAGCCTCACCGCCGCCGCGTCTGTGGCGCCGCATGACCCTCACCGCCGTTGGCATTCGCATCGACGAAACCATGCACCCTTCGCTGGCCAGTGGCGATGTTCTGCTCGGCATTGAAGACCTTTTCACCGCGGGCCTTTCCGTTGAACAATCCGAACAGCTTTCGCTTTGGAATCACCACGAAGAGACGTCGACTTTCCCCACCAGAAACGCGCTGGTGTTCACCGCCGCAGCAAGAACGGTGCAGTGGATTGAACTTTCCTATAGCAAAGAAGAACCCGACACTCACCTAACCACGCATCTGCCCCCGACCTTGTCACGAATCGCTTTCGGTGACGGCGATGTGGTGGTGATTCCCATCGATGATGTTCCCGATAACTTGGGCAGCGAGTTGGCTCTCACCCTGGCGCAGGCTCGCGATCCGCATTCGCCGAAAGGAGTGATCCTTGACTTGCGCGGCAATGGCGGAGGCTCCACCGACGGAGCAAACCGTGCGCTGGGGCTCTTCTTGCCGGGCGTGCCGTTGTTTCCCCTGCGACGTCGCGATGGCAGCGTTGAAGTCGAACGTGCTCCGGTGCCTCCCGCATCGGATCGTTGGGCCGGCCCCGTGGCGTGTTTGATCGATGGTGACACGGCCAGTGCTGCTGAAATGATTGCCGGTGCCCTCGCTTCGTATCGACGTGGGCCCACCCTCGGCTCTCGCACCTACGGCAAAGGCTGCGCGCAAGAATACCTCGACGATCAAGCCGAATGTGGCGTCTTGCGCCTTACCACCTTGGTGTATGCGCTGCCCGATGGATCGCCCGTGCAACGGGTTGGTATTGCCCCAACGTTTCCGCTTTTTTCGAACCGACCCGGCGAGCGCGAATCTTCGCTCAATCACACGCTAGCCCCCTGGCGAGGCCCCGACGTGCGTGATGTTGCCTTCGTCAAAAACGTACCCTGGCCAGGTCATGGCGGAAGGGTCGGCCCCTGCGACGACGAGGCAGTCTGCAAAGCGCTGCGAACCCTCGGATCACCCAAAGCCGCCGTGGCTCGTGGCACCTTGCGAACGCGAATGCAACCGTTACTGCGGGGTCGGAAACGAAAACGACTGCACGAAGTCAGAGCCACGCTTATGGCAATCGAGACAAACATCAGGGCGACCCGAGAATTTTGCTTCGGATTTTCCGTCGAAATATTCGGCCCAATACCAACCATCCGAGCGTTTTTCCATGACGGCAACAACCTCAAACTTGCCTCCATCTGAGCCGTCTTTCACGATCACCGAGCCCTCGGGCCATGCCGAAAGGCTTTCGCCACTTGCCAGCGCTTGGGCAACGACGTCGTTCACGTAAATGTCAACGTTGTCTGAGTGCGGCGCATCGCTTTTTCTTCTGGTTTCGTACCCTGGAGCTCGCTGCCACGATCGGTAATCATCTGCCTGAATTTTTTGATACAACTCGGTGGCTCCGGCCGGATCTTGGCTATCTCCACAACCGAAAATCCCCAGCAGCGCTCCGGAGAGAAGTAGTGCGGGAGCGATGCTGACCCGTGACCGCTGAGAGAGTTGTAGGGGCGACCGTAGCGGCGTTGTTCTCATGGTTCTCGTACGCACCTCGATGGCCAAGGTTTCTCGGGCGTGTGGCTAGATATCAAGATTTCGTACATTGAGGGCGTTTTGCTCGATAAATTGGCGTCGTGGTTCGACCTGATCACCCATGAGGATCGTGAAAAGCTCATCGGTTTTGATGGCATCGTCCACGCGAACTCGTAGCAGGGTACGACCATCGGGGTTCATGGTGGTTTCCCAGAGTTCGTTGGCGTTCATTTCACCCAAGCCTTTGTAACGGCTGATGGTGAGACCCTTTTTGCCTCGCTCTTCGAGAAAGCTATGAAGTGCTTCTCCGTCGGGCAAGCTAACGGGCTCGTGCGAACCGCTCGCGCGTGCGAGGTAGGGGGCTGGGCCCAGGGTTTGTAGGTCTTGGTCAAAGCCGAGAAGTTCGGTGTAGTCCTGGCCGTTCAGCAGATCTTCGTCGAGCACCGCGGGGGCGTGAAAGGCTCCGGGGCGTGCGGAAACAACGAGAAAATGAGAGCCTGACGGTTTTGTGTTCACCTTGGTTTGAAAGGGTGCTGAATCCGGATACCGCTGCTGCAACCGCTCTTGCATGCGTCGAGCAAACTCGTGGATTTTGTCTTCGCTCGCGAGGTCTTCGGCGGTGAGCCCCAGGCGTACGGCCGTTGCCACTACGCGTGCATCGTGTCGTTTGTCGAGGCGGTGCAGAATCGACCGGGCTTGGCGGAGCCCGCGCGCCAAGTTGTAGATGGGTTTTCCTGTGATGGGATCGCGCCCTTGACCTGAAATTTCAAGGCCATCGACGGCATTTTCGAGCAAGTGGTTATCGAGGGCCGATTGGTCTTTGATGTAGAGGTCTTTCTTTCCTTTGCGAACGCGAAACAACGGCGGCTGGGCAATGTACAGGTATCCGTGTTCGAAAAGATCAGGGAGCTGTCGAAAGAAGAAGGTCAGCAGGAGGGTTCGAATGTGGCTGCCGTCGACATCGGCGTCGGTCATCAAAATGATGCGATGGTAGCGAAGTTTTGCGATATCAAACTTTCCGAATTCGTTAATCGTACAACCTAGTGCGGTAATGAGGGTACCGATCTCTTGCGAAGAAAGCATGCGGTCAAGGCGAGCGCGCTCGACGTTAAGAATCTTGCCTTTCAACGGAAGAATCGCTTGAAAATGCCGATCACGCCCTTGCTTTGCCGAGCCGCCGGCGCTTTCTCCCTCGACGATGTAGATTTCACTTTCAGCGGGATCTTTGGATTGGCAATCGGCCAACTTTCCCGACAAGGAAGCAATATCGAGCGCGCCTTTGCGAACCACCTCGCGGGCCTTGCGCGCTGCTTCGCGGGCTTTGGCGGCCAGCAACGCTTTATCGATAATCTTTTTGGCGATGACCGGATTTTCTTCGAAGAAAGCACCGAGCTTATCGACAACGATATTATCAACGATTCCTTTTACTTCACCGCTTACGAGTTTCGATTTGGTTTGCGAGTCAAAGCTTGGATCCGGGTGCTTCACGCTTACAACCGCGGTTAGCCCTTCACGAACATCCTCGCCTGCCAACCCCTGTTTGATGTCTTTAAACAGCGTATTTTTCGTACCATACCCGTTAAAGGTTCGCGTGAGTGCGGTTCGTAGCCCCGTCAAATGCGTGCCGCCGTCTTTGTTGTGCACGTTATTCGTATAACAAAAGACTTGCTCGGCGTAGGTGTCGTTCCATTGCAACGCGATATCGACCATCACGTTATCTTGGGTGGCTTGAAAGAAGATTACTTTTTCGTTGATCGCGTCTTTGCTTTTATTCAGCAACGCAACAAAATCAACGATTCCGCCTTGGTAACAATACTCTTCTTGTTTCTTGGGTTCTCGCTCGTCAGAAATTCGAATGATCAACCCCGGATTCAAAAACGCTAGTTCGCGCAGACGGCTTGTCAGAATATCGAAACTGTATTCGAGGAGCGTAAAGATTTGAGGATCAGGTTTGAAGGTAACTTTGGTTCCGGTTTCATCGGTGTCTCCCACGGGATGCAACGGCGCCAGGGGGATTCCGCGCGAATATTCTTGCACCCAGACGTGGCCTTCGCGCTTGATCTCGAGGCGAAAGAGCTCTGAAACCGCATTGACCGCCGAAACCCCAACCCCGTGCAGACCTGCTGAAACCTTGTAGGTGTCGTGATCGAACTTTCCGCCCGCGTGCAGCACCGTCATGACAACTTCGGCTGCGGAAACCCCTTTTTCGTGCATTCCGACCGGGATTCCGCGACCGTTGTCGACGACAGAAATCGAGTTATCGGCATGAATCGTGATGTCAACGAGCGTGCAATGGCCTGCGAGATGTTCATCGACCGAGTTGTCGACGGCTTCCCACACCAGATGATGCAGCGCCGAGCCGTCTTGCACGTTGCCGATGTACATGCCGGGGCGTTTGCGAACGGCTTCGAGCCCTTCCAAAACCGAAATGTTAGATTCGTCGTAATTGCCGCCGCCAGACGAAGAAGAGGGAGACGCACTTTCAGAGGGTGAGGACATGAGTTCAGGCATAATTTCTAGCGCGCTTTTTCAGAAAGAGATGTCACGGTCGACCTTCCCGAAAGATGCACTGTTTGTGACGTTTTTTCGCGTACCTTGACCAGCAAAGCACGCACCGGTTTTCTGGCGGCTTACCCTACTTCATCGCAGCCTTTTTCGCTATCCTTCGACGTTGATCCTGCCACCAACGAGATTTCTTTTCGCGCGACGTCAACGTTCGTGGGCACGTCGATGAGTTCAGGGCGGGTGGTGGTCAAAAAAATCTGGGCCGAGCTGCTAAGCAGAAGCC
>Ga0163144_10016941_pt1 | contig 14895 bp, 6 predicted proteins | sample OliLak19BULKMAT1_FD_123175 | JGI IMG/M metagenome (GOLD analysis project Ga0163144, IMG submission 123175) | Freshwater microbial mat bacterial communities from Lake Vanda, McMurdo Dry Valleys, Antarctica - Oligotrophic Lake LV.19.BULKMAT1 | ecosystem: Environmental > Aquatic > Freshwater > Lake... | reverse complement strand
TCGCATCGCTGATTCCTGACAGGTGAGTGGCGGAGTACCGCCATTCACCTGCCAGGAATTCTGTCAAGAGAAGAAAAGGGGCGTGGCGGCCAAGTGTGCTGGCCCGGCGACCAAGTGCGGCTCGACGTCGGAGTCGCAGCGTCAGTTCAGGTGCAGCTGGGCGTGGCGGCGGAGTGTGCTGAGTTGCTCGGGATGGAAACGTCAGTTCCGATGCAACTGGGCGTGGCGGCCAAGTGTGCTGGCCCGGCGACCAAGTGCGGCTCGACGTCGGAGTCGAAGCGTCAGTTCAGGTGCAGATGGGCGTGGCGGCGGAGTGTGCTGAGTTGCTCGGGATGGAAACGTCAGTTCCGATGCAACTGGGCGTGGCGGCCAAGTGTGCTGGCCCGGCGACCAAGTGCGGCTCGACGTCGGAGTCGCAGCGTCAGTTCAGGTGCAGCTGGGCGTGGCGGCGGAGTGTGCTGAGTTGCGCGGGATGGAAACGTCAGTTCCGATGCAACTGGGCGTGGCGGCCAAGTGTGCTGGCCCGGCGACCAAGTGCGGCTCGACGTCGGAGTCGCAGCGTCAGTTCAGGTGCAGATGGGCGTGGCGGCGGAGTGTGCTGAGTTGCGCGGGATGGAAACGTCCGTTCCGGTGCATCCGCACGTTGCCGCCCAATGGCCTCACTCGTCAGAACGAATTCATCCGTTCCACTGCCGACGACCGCAGCCTCCGGCACCTCAATCGTCTGCCCCAAGCAAGTCCGTAGAACTAGTCCTCTTCGTGCTTCTTCCCATACTGCGCCAGCACCTTCTGCTGCTCGCCCATCGGCACCTGCGCAAAATGCTTGGGCTTCATCGAGAAGCTCCCCTCACCCGCCGTCTGCGACTTCAGATCGCGATGGTACGTCAACATCGAGGACAGCGGCACCGCGCATCGGATGACCGTGACGTTGCCGTCGGCTTCCGTGTCTTGATCCGTCACGTGCCCACGACGATGGCTCGTGATGTCCGAGAAAATCGTGCCTGCCGCATGTGTCGGCGCATGAATTTCGAGGTCCATGATCGGCTCGAGCAGCACCGGGTGCGCTTTCTGGAACCCGTCGCGGAACGCGCGCGCACCAGCGATCTTGAAGCTCGCTTCATCCGAATCGACATCGTGGAACTTGCCGTCGTAGAGCTCGACTTCGACGTCGACGACCTCACCGTTGGTGAGCACGCCTTGCGCGATGATCTCGCGAATCCCCTTCTCGACCGCCGGTATGAAATTGCGCGGGATCGAGCCGCCCACGACCATGTCCGAAAAGACGAAACCAGTGCCCGGAGCAGTCGGCTTCACGCGCAAGTAGCACTCGCCGAACTGGCCGCGACCGCCTGACTGTTTTTTGTGACGATGGTGACCTTCGGAACCCTTCGTCACCGTCTCCTTGTACGAGATGCGCGGTTGACGCGTGGTGATCTCGACACCGTAGCGGCGCTTCAAGCGACTCTCGACGATCTGCAGATGCAGGTCGCTCATGCCGTGCATCACCATCTCGTGCGTACTCGCCACATGCTCGATCTTGAAGCTCGGGTCTTCCGCTTCGAGCTTGTGCAGTGCTTCACCGATCTTCTGTTCGTCAGCACGCGACTTGGGTTCGACCGCGAGCGTCACCATCGGCGTCGCGAGCGGCGGCATGTCGACGTGCACGATCTTCTTGCCGGCGGTCGTGAAGTTGTGGCCGAAGCCGACGGTCTCGACTTTCGAGAAGGCCACGATTTCACCAGGCCCCGCAGCGTCGACGGGCTCGCGCTTCTTGCCGACCAAACGGAACAAGCCGCCGATCTTCTCGCCCTTGTCCGGCGTTTTCGGACCGACGATCGAGTGCGAAGTGGAGAGTGTGCCGCGGTAGATGCGCGCCAAGCAGATCTTGCCGACGTGCGGATCACTCTTGACGTTGAACACGGTCGCGACGAGGTCGCCGTTCGGATCGGGCTTCACTTCGGTGCCGTCGGGCGTCTTGAAGTGGATCTCGTCGGCACCGGGCGCGTAGTGCTCGAAGAACTCGATCACTTCCTTCACGCCCAAACCTGTTTCGGGATTGCAGACGAGGATCGGGATGACCGTGCCCGCGACGAGTGCATGCGGCAGCAACTTGTGCATCGCGGCGTCGTCGATCGATTGTTCTTCGAGGTACCGCGCCATCAGCGCCTCGTCCTCGCACGAGTCCATCACCTCGTCCATCAACGTTTGCCGCCACGGACTCTCGGGGTCTTGGATCGTGCGGCGCACGCTCGAAAAATGCGGGCCCGAAGTGTCGGGGAGCAAGTACGGCACGCACGTCGGACCGAAAGTGGTGCGCAAGTTCTCGACGATCTCGTCGAAGTCCGTGTTGTCCATGTCGAGGTGCGTGACGACGATCGCGCGACCGCGGCCCAAGTCCTTCGCCGCTTCCATCTTCTTGCGCAGATTGAAAGTGACCGGGCTCGCCGCGTTCATCACGCCGACCACGAGATCCGCGCCGAAGAGCGCACCGTTCGTCTCGGCGACGAACTCCGGATAGCCCGGCGAATCCATGAACGTCCACAATTCGTCGTGCCACACCGTCGACACCACGGCCATGTGCAGCGAGTGCTGCTTCTCCTGCTCCTCGGGCTCGGTGTCGCAGATGCTCGTCTTGTCCGCGACCGAGCCCTTGCGCGGCGATGCGCCGATGTGATGCGCCAGCGCGTCGACGAGAGTCGTTTTCCCGGCCGACGGATGGCCCACGAAGGCAATGTTGCGGATCTGAGAAGCGGCGATGGTCATGGAGAGCGCTCCGAGTCGTTTGGGGTGGAAGCGGATGGTAGCGCCGGAGGTCGGAGGGCGCGAAGGGGCGCATACGGTACACGGTACTTTTCCTCCTCATTCGCGGACGGCAAGCCAAGACGATTGCATGGCTTGCCGTCCGCGAATGACGAGGAAAAGTACCGTGTACCTTATGCAGCGAGCGGCTCGGGACGCATCCCGAACCGCTCGCAGAAATGCGTGGTGAGTCGAGGTCAGTTCTTGTGAACGACGATCTCGACGCGACGATTCTTGGCCTTGTCTTTGTCCGTCGCGTTCGTCGCGATCGGCTTGTACTCACCGTGACCGACGACGACACATTTTTCGTCGAGAACGGCGCATTCGACGACGAGGAACGTGTGCACTGCTCTCGCGCGCGCGATCGACAGCTCGCGATTCGACGCGAACTTCGACTTTTTGATCGGATCGGCGTCAGTGTGGCCTTCGATCGAGTACTTGGCCTCGCCGTACTTCGACTTGAGTGTGCTCGCCACTTGGCGCAGCGCCTTTTCGCCGTCCTTCGACAGCGTCGCTTCGCCCGACTTGAACGTGATCGCCGACGGAATCGTGATGACCATGTTCCCGTCGCGCATCCCGTACGTCACGCCGACGTTGTCGAGCTCGGGAATCTTCTCCTTGGTCTCGGGCGTGGCGATGATCGTCGGAGCAGGCTCGCTCATCTGCGCGCTCGCATTCGCCAATTCTCCGTGCGCACTGTCGAGGCTCGTGCGCATGCCCGCGACTTGCTTCTTCAAGCCTTCGCGCTCGTCGCGCAGGTCCTGGATCATCTCGTCCTTCTCCTCGACTACGTGCTGGTGTGTACGGCTCGTGACGCAGCTCGAGATCAACGGCAGGATCAGGGCTCCGACGAGCGCGATCCGCATGTGCAATTTTCCGTTCATGACGTGACTCCCCTCGCGATTCGCGCGGACAGGGCCGCGCCGATTGCAGACAACGATGCTTCGATCCCTAGTGCGGCCACACGGCGCTCCACGGGATCAGGCTCGCGACATCCTTCCACGCCGTGAGGACGATTCCAATGCCGACGGCGAGGTACGGACCGAAGGGCAGGTAGCGTCCGGCGATCCGCGCGACCGCGAGACTGCGGCCGATGCGTCCCGACCGACCACGCTCGCTTGCTCGGCGGCGCAGCAAGATGAAGAAACGCACGACGTTGCCGAGTCCGGCGATCGATGCGACGAGAGCACCGATCATCAGCGCCACGAGGATCGCCCCCGGCCCGACGAAACCGCCCCCGGCGCAGAGTAATTTCACGTCGCCGAAGCCCATCGCGTCACGACCGTAGAGCGCGCTGCCGACTTTGCCGATCAACCACAGGACTCCGCCGCCCACGAACATGCCCGCGAGGCACGCGGTGAGCGCGGCGAAGCGCGACACGCCCGCAGCACTCTCGCCGTCGATCCACGCGACGACGCCCGAGCCCGCGTGCAAGTCGGGCACGAGCAGGCTGGCGATCGGCGCCAGCACCATTCCGCCGATGGAGATTTCGTCGGGGATCTCGAAGCACGCGAAATCGACGAACGTCGCGACCACGAGTCCCGAAAGGACGATCGTGTGCACGAGGCAGAAATCGAAGCGCTCCGGCAGCGTTCTCCACGCGACGTAACCCCACAGAATCGCGGTCAAGATCTCGACCAACGGATAGCGCCACGGGATCGGCCACTTGCACGTGCGGCAGCGCCCGAGTTGCACCATCCACGAGACGAGCGGCACGTTTTCCTTCCACGTGAGGGTCGTCTTGCATTTGGGGCAGCGCGATCGGCGCGGTTTCGACACCGTCTCGTCTGCGAGCGGCAAGCGATGGATCGCGACGTTCAGGAATGAGCCCACGAAGAGGCCCATCACACTCCAGTAGACGATCGCGAGCTCGCGCGACAGATTCAGCCAGTTCAACGCGTTGCTCCGTTGCCCGCGATCTTGCTTTCCCACGTCAAGCGCACGAAGTCGACGAACGGCGGTTCGAAAGTCGCGCCGGGTGCGACCCACAATTCGATCAGCATCTGGATCGAACCGACGGGCTCGAGCGTCTGCGGCCGATCGACCGGGGCGAGCGCCTCGAACGTCGTGAGCTCATTCGAGAATTCACGCACGTAGCGGACGCTCCAACGATTCGCACTCGGCTCGTCGACCGATCCCCCAGCGTCGGCCGATGTCCACGATGCGACCGCGCCGCGGTCGGGAATGGGGCTCGAAAACACGGCGTAGTGCAGCGTCTCTTTGAGCGGATTGCCTTCGACCGGCGCATCCATCGTGAGCAGCGTCGCTTCGACCCTCGGCGGCTGGATGTCGAGGCCGCCACCGTCGCCGAGCAGCCAGACGGACGTGCCCGACTCGGTACCGCTCGCAGAAGGGAGGATCGGCCCGCGCACGCTGCCGAACACGCGCACGTGGCCCCCGGCGACCAACAACAGCGGCGTATTCGAGCGCAATTCCGCGTCCTTTTCGATGACGAGGTCCCCTCCCGCGATCAGCACGGTGAGCGTCCGATTGCGCGCGCGCATCTCCTCCAGCCAGCGCGTCAGTGTCAGGGTGCCGGCGAGCTTCACGTCGCTCGCACGCAGCTCGAGCCTGGGCTCGTTCTCAGGCTCCGTGACCTCGCGCGTGATCCGTCCGGCGATGCGCAGCGCGCCCTGCGCACGCAGCACGACGAGTCCTTTCGTCGAGGCGAGCTTGGCGTGCCCGCCGACCTTCACCTCGAGCGAAATCGCGTGCACGTCTTGCGCATCGACGCCGCCATCCAGTTGCAGATGCCCCGCCGTCCCTAGACCCGCCGCCGCCGGATAGCGTACTTCGACCCGGCCGTTCGCGCTCCACCGCGCGAGTCCGTCCGTCTCCGGAACGGCGCGCAGGCTGGCGAACCTCGTCGTCATGAAGTCTTCGTACAACACGCCCTTGCCCGCGTCGCGTCCACGATTTCCGACAGTGATCGGGAGCGCGAGCATCGGATTCCACAGGACGTGTCCGCTGAAATCGCGCGGACCGACAGCGCCCGGCGCGAGAGACAATTTCCAGCGCGGATCCGGCGTCAACCTCTTCACCGGCGTCAGCTCGAGCAAGGCTGCACGCGGCTGACTCTCCCAAAAACTGTCGAGCCCAGTCGATTGCACGTAGCGCGGTTTTCCACGGACGCGCGACTCGGATTCGTTCTCGAGCAGGCGCGCACGGACGGGAACGAATTCGGCTCCCCGACGCAGCGCGAAATCGGCGTCGCGCACGCTCGACGGATCGATCGGCTTGTCCGAATCGAGGTAGAGCACGTCGTCCGCGCTGATCTGATGCGCGTCGGTCGTGGGCGGCGGAAAGAAGCCGAGCGGCCGCGTTTTGTCCGGTTGGCTGTCGACGAAGAGCAAGGTCTCGATCGGAGGCGCAGCCGAGACCGTGCGGAAGGAAAACACGTGCGTCTCGCGGAGCGGCTCACCGCTCACGCCGCGCAGCCCGTCGACCCACGGGAAGCCTTGGATCTGGACGGTGTACGCAGTGTCGGGTCGGTATCCGCCGTCGGACAGATCCTGCGCGAGCACAGGTGCTGGCGTGAAGGTCAACGAGTTGCCGTTCACGGCGACCGATCCTCGCGCGAGGCCGCCGTCGGGCGCGCGGATCGAGACGCTCTCGGCCGTGACCGAGGCGCGGTCGACTTCGCCCGAGAAGAAGATCGTGAGCGACTCGTTGAGGAACACGCCCTCTTTGCTCTTCGGAAGGACGAGTGTGACCGCGAGGTACTTCGGCGCGGCCGAAGTGTCCGGCCTGCACGCACACAGCGCGAGAAACAGAAGTGCGAGGAGAGAATGGACCAGAGACACGCGGCGCATCGAACCAACTTTGCAGACCAGCCTCAACATGCAGCGTGGATCGCGCGACACGGAACTACTTCCGCACGAGTCCTCGTCCTGTCGGCTGTGCGCGCGACGACTGCTAGAAAAGCGGCACGAGCCGATTCCAACTCGTCGGTGAATCCACGTCGAGCGGCGTCGACCCGATCGGGTTCGGTTGGATCGTGTTCGACATCCGCGTGGGCCCGCCGCCGCACGGATTGGACTTCGTCGGAGGCTTGATCCGCGCGAGATCGTGGACGTGCAGTTGAATCACCCCTGGCCCCCCCGTCGCCGCCGCAGCCGACGATCACTCCGACCGAATTGCCGGCGACGGCACACGGAGCGCCGATGCCGTAGGAATCGGGTGGGAGCATGTCCTGCAAGGGCGGACTCTCGATCCCGCCCTGGTTCGTGCCGCCGACACCGTTCGCGCCCTCGCCACCTTCTCCTCCGCGCGCAAAAATTCCGGCGCCCGAGGTGTAGCTCGACAGGGAATCGCCCGGGACGCATGCAGAGAAATCGATGTCGAGGTCGGCCTGCAGGATCACATGGTCACCCGAGCCTCCGCCGGCGAAATGCGCTCAGGAATGGAAAGCGCCCGCAGATCGGAGTGGATCCGAAGTGCGAGCGCTCGCTCGAGTCGTCGCGGGTCACCCCACGACCACTCTCAGAATTTGAACGGAATGCGGAGGAAGTCGACGCTCGGCGTCGGCGTGTTGAAGTCCAGCGACGACTGACCGATGCCGATTTCGAACGCCACGCGGAAGCGGAAGAAGCGCAGGCTGGTGTTCGCCGGGACGATCGAAGAATTGAGCTGCGTGATGTCGGTGACCCACGGCGTGATGCCACCGACGTTTTCGTCCGGCAGACCCGAGGCCGCGGCGCGCGCGGCTTGGTACTCGAACTTGATCGAGCTCGCCGCGGACAGCTTGTCGAACTGGCCGTCTTCGAGCACACGGAAGAAGCGCGGGATGATCGCCGCCGTACCCGCGAGACCGGCGAGCGGCGCACCGCTGTCAGCCACCGTCGCGCGCAGCGTGTGCGTCGTCGAATCGTACGTCGCGGCGGTGATCTCGAAGCGCTTGACCGTCGCACCCGTGACGCGCAGGACGAAGTTCTTCACCAACGCCGGATTGCGGATGTAGACGTCGTCCGTGATGGCCGTCGTGTCCATCAAGATCGAGCGGCCGTCCGTCGCGATGTACGGCAAGCTCGGTTGCGACGCGATCGTGCCCGACAGGATCGGCGCAAGCTCGGGCACGCTGCCCAAGCTGGCGTTGACAAAACCCGTCGTGGGATTCGTGCCAGCCGTGAAGAAGGTGATCGGCTTCGGCGTGTTGCCCGTCGGAGGAACGCTCGTCGATCCGAGCGGGACCCACTTCGAGATCGCCTTCGAGTTGCGGCCGAAGATCGGCAGCAGCTGACGCCAGAGAAGCGGGTTGTCCGTGTTGAGCACGGTCGAACCGATCGGGTTCGGGCGGATGATCTGCGAGAGCTTCGCCGTCGCCGGAGGAATCCGGATCTTGTTGAGAGCCGAGACGTGCAACTGGATGACGCCCGGACCACCGTCGCCACCGCAGCCGACGACCGTTCCGACCGCGTTGCCAGGGAAGGCGCACACAGCACCGGCGCCGTAATGGTTCGGAGGCAACTGGTCCGTCGAAGGCGAGTTCTCGTTGCTCGGCGGATTCGTACCGCCGATGCCGTTCGCGCCCTCGCCACCCTCGCCGCCGCGCGCGTAGATACCCGGACCCGTGCGGTAGTTCTCACCGATCACGCCCGGCGTCACGCAGGCCAAGAAATCGATCTCGTTGCCGGCTTGCAGAATCACGTGACCGCCCGAGCCGCCGCCCGAGCCGCCCGCGATGCGGTTGGTGCCGCTCGTGTTCTCGCCGCCGCCGCCCGTGCCGCCGTTCGCGTCGATGCGACCTTGCACGCCGAACTTGATCGTGCCCAGGCAGAGGATCGTCAGCGATCCAGCGCCGCCGCCGCCGCCTGCACCCTTCTTGTCTACGATCGGGTTGAAGGGCGTGGTCGGGAACGTCGTGCTGGCGACGACGTCACCACCCGCGCCGCCGCCGGCACCGGCCCAAGGCTTGGCTAGTTCGCCGCGCACGATCGTGGAGCCGATGAGCATCGAACCCCAGAAGTCGTCGATGTGGAAAAGGGCCGAGGTCGGCGCATTGCCAGAAGCGCTGGTGTCGTCGTCGAGGGCGGCGAGGAGCGGGTCCAGCGGATTGTTGTTCGTGAACGGACGCGGGCCCTTATTGCCGCCCCGCGAAGGATTCCCACCGAGGGCGCCGGGAATGGCTAGTTGACCGTCCGAGCCGTTTTCGGCGTCGAGGCCGATGATGCTCTGCTCGGGGCAGACGAGGTTCTGCGTCGTCGCAGTCAAGAAGCGCGGTTGATCGACAGCGAAGGAGCCACCGCCACCGCCGGCCGAGCGGCCGCTCGCCGTGGACACGCTGCTCTCGCCTCCGCCACCGCCGCCGTTGACGAGTGAGAACGCCCCGAAGCCGTTCTCACCCTTCGGATCCGATTGCGTCGCGAGCGGGCTGCCCGTGCCGCCGCGTCCGCCACCTGCATTCCCGGTGGCGCCGTTCTCGGGCAAGTTTGCCGACGAGTACGAAATCACGCCGCGGCTGTTCGCGCCGCGCAGGAAGATACGTCCGTTGATGTCGACCCTGCCCGAGGCGCGAATCACGCACGCGTTCGGACCGCGGATTTCGAACACCGCGTTGGCGTCGACGATGAAGTCCTTGACGTCGATCTGGCCGTTGACACACGGCTGAGAGAGCGACGCGTCCTCGTTCAGGATCGACTGAAAGGTGGTCAAGAAGACGGTCGTGCCGCTCGACTGAGCGCGCACGCGGTAGATGAACGCACCGCCCGGACCGCCCGTTCCACCGAAGTTGAACGTGGCCTTCAGTTGCCCTTCGTCACCCCAGATCGCCGGCGGCGCGTCGAGCAGCGCAGCTGTGTCTTGATTCGAAGTGGGCAGGCCGCCCGCGACAGAGAAGTGCTCGACGTAGGCATCCGCAGCGAGGCCGGGGGTCGTCGTGCCCGGGTTCGTAGCGGTCTTGACGCGGAACGAGCCGACGATCGTCGTCAGAATGTTGCCGTTGCCCGTGATGTCGCGGAAGTCGGGCGTCAAGGCGACGCGCACGAGGCGACCTTGCGGCAGGATGCCCGTCGGCGTGACGCGCACGAGCGCACCCGTGACCGTGCAGTTCGCAGCGAGCGTCACCGTGTGCGGAACGTTGGCCCAGCTCGCGTCGAGTCCCGGGTTCGCTTCGTCGACCAGGTACTGCAACAGCACGGTGCTCGAGTTGACGTTCGAGGACGAGGGATTGACCGGTTGATCGAGTTGCAGGACGAGTACGACGCGCGTGCTCGAATCGCTGTAGAAATTGAGCGGCGCCAGGAAGCCCACCGTCTCGACATCGGCACCGAGCGCCGTCACCGGAGTCGGGCGCTTGACGAACTTGACGCGGTTCGTGTCGTCACCGCCGAGTTCGAGGTAGGAGACGCGCGTCTGCGTGGTGCACGCCGGATCCGCGACCAACGCCCGCGGCGCCGTGTTCACCGCGGGATCGACGAACAAGAGACTCGCGTCGGTCGAGACGGGCGTCACGAAGTTCAGCGTCTGGCTCGCGCCGAGTGTCGCGCCACTGGTGGACTTGACGGTCACACCGTCGCTGTCGGAGCCGATGATGTTGAGCTGATACTGCAGACCGCCCGGAGCCAAGCCTGCGTCCGAGTAGTCGTCGAGCGTCGGGCAAGCCGGCTGGAACACGATCGTGTCCGTCAGCACGACTTCCGCCGAGCACGGGTCGGACGGGTTGAGCTTGACCGTCTTGTAGCGGAACTCACCCGCCGCCGGTGCGCCGCCCACTTGCGTGATGGAGATCGTGTTCAGGCTGACGGTCGAGAAGTCGACCGGGGCCGAGAACTTGATCTCGATCGGACGGTTGATCTGCACCGTGGAGTTCGGCTGCACGCTGACCGAGCTGACGGCGAACGAGCCGCTGCTGGAGCCGCCACCCGAGCAGGAAGCAAAGCCTCCCGCGGCGAGTGCGAAGCCTACGAGCGCGAAACCGGTCTGACCCAAAGTGAATCGAGTCCTGGCGTTTGACATGGTTCGGTTGGACATGGTTCGGTGAGATCTCGTCGGCGAGTCGTGCCTTGCAGCGGAGTGGACTTCGAAGCTGTGCTCGAGGCACAGCCGCGAGGCCGGGTAGCGAGGTGAGTGTGAGAGAGGTTGTAGCGTTTCGGTCGCGCGCTCAGTCGGAGCGCGCAGTGCAGTTCCCAGTTCAGCGGCGGTAGGTGAATCCCAAGGCCGAAATCTCCGGCCCAAGGTTCGACTCCGCGTTCGAGATGAACGAGATGCGCACTTGGAAGAAGCGCGCGCCATTGAGCGCGGTGAGGCTCGATTTCCACGTGGCGTCGCCGTTCAAGAACGTCGGTTCTCCGGTGCCGCCCACCGTGCCCACTGTGATGCGGTTGCCGTACGCATCGAGGCCGATGGAGTCGGTCAGGAGCACCGTGTTCGTGAGCGTCGTCGCGCCGCGGTAGTCGAGCACGATCGAAGTGCCCTCGGGCTGGTCGGCCGGACGGGGCTCGATCACCGGCGGACCGTACTGGACCGCCGCACTCGTCGAATCGAACCAGATCGAGTGCACGCGGCTGATGCGCGTCACGAGATTCATCTGACCGATGTAGAACGAGTTGTCGACCGGGATGGTCGTCGCACCCGGCGGCACCGAGGTCGGGTTGAAGCCGCCGTTCGCGATCGACTGCAGATCGGGATCCTTGCGGACGATCTGTCCGGCCGTGTTCGTGCCACCGGTCGAGAACGCGCGGAAGTTCGGGCGCGACGAGCTGGCCGTCACGACCGAGATATCGAACTTGTTCAAGCCCAGCGCGTCGTCGTCCGGGTAGCAGCGGAATTCCATCAGGATCGGGAGGCCGACCGTCGGCACGTTGTTCTGCGGGAACGGCACGCCCGGCGTGGCGGGCGTGATGCCCGACACTTGGAACACGATCGGGAGCTCGGCACCCGGGCTGTCCGCAGGCGCGCCCTTCGCGAGCAGCGCGGTGTCGCGCCACGTGTAGAAGACGAAGTTCCGGGTCGGGATGCCGCGGTTCATCGGCCAGGGCATGAAGTTCGTGCCCGAGGGACCTTGGAAGAGATCGGTCGGGATCACGGCGTAACCCGAAGGACCGCCCGCGATCGGATAGACCTTGCGCTGCGGGTCCGTCGTGGTGTTGAGGAGGTTGAGCGAGTACTGCGAGACCAGGCCCGAGGCCGGGAAATTCTGCAGGAGGTTCGCGTCGACCGTCTCGTCGGGCAGGCGCAAGCAGTGGCTCAAGCTCATCTCGAACCGCGTGAAGTTGTCGGCCACGACGCCGCCGCCGACGGGCGACCAGGAGAGGCCTTCGACGTCGACGTTGAAGTTCGACTCGTCGAGCAAGCTGAAACCGACGTCGCAGTAGCGCCAGAGCGTCATCAACTTGCTGCCGAGCTTCGAAAGCGGCGTCTGCACGCCAGACGCGAACGCGGCCATGATGCTGGGCACGGGCTGAGTGCGGTCCGCCGCAGCCGTGTAGTGCGTCACAGGACGCGGCCGCAAAACTTGGACTTCGGTGTTGATCAGGAATTGGCCGCGTAGTTCGCGCTTGTTGACGCCGAGCGTGGTGGCGTCGCCACCGATGCCGGAGATTTCATCGGCCGAGCTGAAGCGCAGAGCGAAGCCGGCGGTCTGCTGCACGGTCGCTTGCGCGTCCAAGCGGAACCGAATCGGCGGCACCTGCGAGAGGAGTTGGTTGCCGGGCAAATCCTTGGCGCCGAGTGGGCCGCTCAGGATCTGCAACCAGTACGACTCGGTCGCCAGAGCCGCGTGGGTGAACGGGAGCGCGGGCGTGAACGTGAATTCGCGCAGGTCGCCGCTGGCCGTGACGGCGCCGACGACGAAATCGTAGGCGGTCGGCGTCGTGACCACGGCCGGATCCTGGCGCAGGACGACCATCGAATCGAAGGGCTTGATCGAGAGCGGGTCCATCGGCTCGGTGAAGCGCACGATCACCGCCGAACTCGGCGACACGCCCTGATCCGGCGGCGAGATGATGTTCGGGAAGCGCGCGAAGCACGCGACCTTGCCGGCCGGGACGTTCGAGGTGTAGCGCATCGAGATCTGCGCCGGACCGACTTCGATGGCTTGGGCTCCGTTCGCTTCCGTCGCGATGATGCGGAAGTACACGGTCGAGACGAGCGGCCCGACCACGCTGCCGGTCACTTCCGAATCGACCGGGCAAGTTTGGAACGGCGGGCAGATGACTTCGCCGAACACACCGCCTTGTTGGATGACGTCACCGGCGACGAGGCGGCTGGCGCACGTCGTGAGGTTGAAGCTCAAATCGCAGACGAAGCTCCCGGGCGTCGGACCTGCGGCGAGGTTCTGCACGAACGCGGCTTGCGTGCCGAGGACGCTCGGCGGAACGATGTCCACCAAGAAGCCGTTGTTCACGTCGCCGAGCGCGCCGCCGCCCGAACGCAGCGCACGCACGACGTCGCGCGTCGGCGAGGCGCTGTCGATGCTGCCGTTGCCTGACTGGGCGAGGGTGTGATTCGTCGGATTGCGCAGCAGGACGGCTTGACCCGAGTCGACGTCCGTCTGCGTCGGAATGCGCACGACGACGTTCGGTTGGCCTTGCGTCACGCTGGCCGGAAGACCGAGCGCATTGACCGGCAGCGGCGGGTTCGATTCGGCCGCTTCGATCGCAGACACCGTCGTGTCGACGATGATGCGCGTCGTGTAGAACTCGGCACCGGGCAGACCGTCGAATTCGGCCAAATCGCCGTGGTTTTTGTCCGGGATGATGCGCGCGTCGAACGGCACGGTCGGCGGATAGCCACGCAAAATGCGCAACGATTGCGGCGTGATCGTGGCCGGATCGAGCAGGTCGTCGAACTCGACGACGAGCGCCGCGTTGCGCGGAACAAGCGGGTACGGGGGCAATTCGGTGGGATCGAGGCTCTTGTCGTCGAGCAGCGTCAGGGACGCCTCGAGCGCCGCCAGCTTGGTGAGGTACGGCGAACCGACTTCACCGCTGAACGGAGATTGGATCGTGATCGTCGTCTTTTCGCTGACCGGATTGTTCTCGACCAAGTAGTCGTTGCCGGTCTGGACGTTTTCGTCGACGACGAAGTCCTCGTGGCGCAGCACACCGCTCGAGTCGCGGATGTCGGCGAGCTTGCCCCAACGAATCCCTGTCACGTGCAAACTCGTCGCACGCCCACCGTCATTCCCCGTCACCATGAAGGCGAGGCTCGCACCGGACGCTTGGTTCGGCAGCGCCACCAGCGAACCTTGGGTGAGGTTCGAGCTCGAGCCGCCGACCGAACCCTTGTGGCAACCGCCGACGAAGAGTGCGCCGACGAGAGCGGCTCCGACGACGAGGCCGCCCGAGTAGCGACGGTCGGTGGGAAGCGACGCGAAGCTCGAAGAGCGGTGCTCGCACGAACGAGCGGAGCTTGCAGGTTGGTGTGAAGTGTTCATGGATGGGTGTCAGTTTTTTGAAACGACTGGTTCGAAGCCCAGGGTTGTTCAGATCCCAGAGAGAGGCGGTGCAGTGAGGAGCAGTGAGAGAAATCCAGTGGCAGCGTCGAACCCGGCTGTCTTGAGCGCGCGAGGAGCACGCTCTAGCTGCGCCAGAGCCGTGGTCTTCTCGATCTTCTCATGATTTCGCGGCGCCCCCCAAGGGTCAAGGACGGGATCGCGGGTCGTGTCCCAGGTCAGTGCCCCAATCCGGCGCGGTTCAGAGTGCGGCGAGTTTCAAAGAGCAGGATCGCAGCCGGGAGTTCTGCGAACGCCGTCGGGAAGCGAGCGCGAGCCGGACGTCGCGTGAGGGCGAAGCGGGGACCTCGCACTCGGCGCAGCCGAGCTCGGGCGGCTACACGAGGAGAACAAACGCTGTGCCGCTGCCTGAAGCAGGGCGACCGCCCTGTCAGCCCCCCTACTAGGCTCAGAAAGGCCCCGCTACCCAGCGGCTTGCAAACGCCGGGCGGAGCCTGCCGAAGGGTGCGTGCGATACCGCACACACCCTCTTGATGACGATCGGCCGCTGTGGGCTCGGTCTGCGCCGGCAAGTCCGGCGCGTTGAAACCTCAGCGCCCGGTAGATCCGGCGCACCAAATGCTCAGCGCCCCGTAGATCCGGCGCGCTAAAATTTCGGCGCCGGTAGGTCCAGCGCGCCGCAATTTCGGCGCCGGTAGGTCCAG
>Ga0163144_10016940_pt1 | contig 14896 bp, 15 predicted proteins | sample OliLak19BULKMAT1_FD_123175 | JGI IMG/M metagenome (GOLD analysis project Ga0163144, IMG submission 123175) | Freshwater microbial mat bacterial communities from Lake Vanda, McMurdo Dry Valleys, Antarctica - Oligotrophic Lake LV.19.BULKMAT1 | ecosystem: Environmental > Aquatic > Freshwater >... | reverse complement strand
TGGCCGAAATGATCTTGGGTTTCTCCTCGGCTCCGCTTGTGGCATGGGCGAACTGGCGCACGGTATCCAGGCACCCCTTGAATGAGATCCGGTTGAGATCAACACTGTGAGTGATCGCTGCTTTTTGCATGATACTGCGCAGGGCATTGTAAGCAATGAAGCGCATGCGCAACTCCCGCTCGACCATGTGAGGAGTCAGGCAGCGAAGCACATCCATGTTGAGCTGGATCTTGATATCACGGAAATGAATTTCAACAACCCATCGGCGCAAATACAGTTTGGCGAGATCTTCGGCGGGGATGGAGCTTTCCAAGAGAGTGGTGACCAGAATGACGCTTTGGGTGCGAAGTCCCTTGTGGGCAATCTTGTAGCGCACGACGCACACGAAAAGGGTTTTTGGCAGGTTTTAACTCTTCGGGGTCATTGTGCGAGGCCGTTGTATGGGGCGCTTCCAAGAGATCTGCACATCGAAAATATAAGACTTTGGGAGTTTGGAACCGATGGCTTTCCTGATTTCGTGTTCTGGCAAGCGCATGAGCGTGTGGACCCCGCGAGCCATCAATGCAGAAATGGTTCCGTAAGAGCAGAAGCCCCTGTCACCAACACGGACATCGCCTTTTTTTAATGCGCCCCAGAGACTTTTGAAGAGCTTGGTTTCGTGAACAAAGCGGTTTCCGTGCGCTGCTTGAATGAGGGCTCCGGTGTGTAAGCAAAAGAGGCCTGTGAGATTCATAAGCGGGAAGCCACAGCCAGGTTTCTGGCTCTTTCTTTGAGGCCAGGAGGCCCTTGGTTTGCGATGAACGCCCCGTGAAGCAAATACCGGAGAGGTTCCCGCTGGGAATCTACGCCGCGCGCCTCGGCACCGAGCCTAGCGCTGAATTTGAGATTTAGGGGAATGAGAAAGGACTTCGCGATGGCCCGCGTGGGTCAATGGAGCAAGCGCGATCTCAACATTTGGACAATCAAACCGTCATTTTCGCAAAATAAATATTTTATTATTCTATTATTTCTCTTGCTTTCGATACGCATCCTGTGTTTTTCTTTTATTTCCCCAGATGCCTGTCGCATTCAGCTCAAAGTCCAACCTGAGACAATCACACATCGTATAACCCCCATCCCTCCCCAAAATGAACTCCTCAAAAAACTGCCGACCAATATCAACAATCGCCCTCCTTCTGTTCCTCGCGGCGGAAATATGCGCCACCGCCATTGCCCAAACACAACCTTCAGACTATCCCCCCGAGTTGCTGAATCGTACACTCAACACGCGGCAGACATATCTCCAATGGGTCAACGACGACATGGAATGGGCTGTTGCTGGAGATACAAGTTCAAAAAGCACGGTCGACAAATATATTGACAGATATAAAAACAGCGGGATCTACGCTGTGGTGGAAAACATGCCCCTAGTCGTGAAGCTAGCCGAAGCTACAGCGAACAGCCGCCCGGGCGTAATTTCCCCAGAAATGACTAAATATGGGAACGCAATCAAAATAGCACTTGCGAGCTTCAAAGATGGTCTCGTTAGGAAAGTCGAAACTGACAACCTTCAGCCTTGGCATCAGCGTTTTTATCTCGAGCCCGCCTATTTGCCACTTTACAGAAGCACTTTGATCGCAGCCGGGCAACTAAACGAACCAACCGATACTTGGTTCAGAGATATCTATCTCTACTATGTAAGAACACTTCATGTTTGGGCGGATGCCAACGACGGCGAGATTGCCAAAGCCACATTCTGGCGTGGAACAACCCATCGGGTGCAAGGTGAAGGAGTAGCATTTGGTCTAGCGGCACGCTGGTATTCAAACAGCATTACTGCATCAGAAAATGCCAAGTGGTCCGCTCACAGTCGACGGGTTTTTGATGACTACTGGAGGCCGCAGCAAGTTACGGGCTGGGGCGTAACAAACACGGGAGTCGTTACGACAAACCAAACCGATGGAATAAAAGGAATAATCCAGCACGACACCGGATACTCAATACTTGCCCAACTACCACAGATCGTGGCTGTTGATCAATTGTGGCAATTATGGGGCTTGGCTAATCCTAATAGGTATTTTGGCTACGGAGACTCGGCCGCAGGCTTAGATAAACTACATTCTTTGAATGAAATTACCGCTGATGGAGCAGTGCCTTGCTACAATTCGAACGGTGGTTGGAATGCTAGCGCCGGATTTCGCGTGCTGCTTTTTGAGCGCGTGGCTGACTACAACCGCGATGGGCGCTTTAAGTATGGAGCCACACTACTGACAAACTACATGCGCTATCAACGCCCGAGAATGCGCGACCAAAGCTCTAACAAAGGAGTTTATCTGGAAAGAGTGACCGCTTGTATGTCAGCTGCCTACCTTCTTTCTAAAGATCCTTTGCCAAATTATTGGCGGCAGGCTACGGCTGAAGCCATGCCCGCGTCTAGCTTGATGTCCAGAAAGCAAGCGATAAGAGTCGGCGGAGGCGGGCTGGCGAGGGGAACCAATCCTGTCATCAACTCTCTGTTCGTCGGCAACGCTACAACTCAGCCCTACAATCAACCAAACAAGGGATACTTGGATAACTCAATGGCCTCCCTGAATGTTTCAGTGCCTTCGATACTGTCGCTCCGTAGCGGATGGGGGGCAGGAGATATGTGTGCCTTGATCGATTTATACGTGGGCGCAGATCCGCTTAACCCCGGTGGAATTTTAAGCCTTACCAAATCGGGCGCCGCATTTACCCAGATGGAGGCTGGAAAAAGCGAACCCAAAGTGAACAATCCGCAAAATCGGATCATGTTGGAAGACCTCTCAGGATTTGACAACCAATACTTTTTAGATACACCCAACAAAACAATAGGAGAAGACTGGGGTGATGAACCAGGTTTATCAACTTCAGCCACAGTCTCTGTGCCTATAAATAATGAGTCTGATTTTGCCTGTTTCTCTGTAGTCAATACTAATAATTTTCAATCCTATAAAATTGATGTCCGTCGAGAGTTCGCATTTATTAAGAACCGATTTCTGATGGTTCGCGATACTGTTACTTTTCGTGAATCATTTCCTCTTCGATTGGGCCCAATATGGAATACCCGGAATTCTACGGTACGAGGCCCTAATGTCGCAACTGCGAGTTTAAGCACCAGTCCCTCGATTTCGGACGGTCCATATGATTCCAACTCATCTTCTCTCAAAATGCCACCTTACGACTTGCTAGTCATTTTCGCACCGAAAGCGGATCGAATTCTTACTGTAGATGAAAGGAAGATCACTCTGTCTGACGGGTCAGTCCAACCCTCGCCAATACCCATACGACTGGGATACAGATGGACGGGTACCCCAGTCCTAAACTCGAAGCAAGTCTTCACCCAAATCTACTATCCCTATTCGCGCACCAGCACTGCCAACGCTGAAAACCCTACTTGGTTAGCTTCACATCTGACGATCACGAGCGACACGCCAGATTTCACCGCCCTTGTCACGAACACAAATGCAGCAAGAGGCGTGGAACAGGTTATTTTTAATCCCACCAGCCTTTTGCGGACTGTGACAAGTGCGTGGGGCTCCAACTACACTATTGAGACCAACTGCCGGTACGTCTATCTGAGTAAAATCCCGAGTAGTGGAGCGATCAAGAAAAGCTATCTTGGGCCCGCCAGTGGCCAAGCCGTGCTCAAAGTGAATGGAGCATCTGTCCTTCCTTAAAAACTCCTATGGCTGTCTTCTCTTCATCTCCGATGCCCCAAGCTTCCGGTTTACTCAGACTAAGGTTTTTTTCATCGTGCCATTTGGGAGTCAACTGATCTTGGTTGATGAAAGGTTGCTCTTGCTCAAGAATTTCCTGATGGCTCGGTCCATCTTGCCGTGGAAGTTGGCGAGCGCCGTTTCGCACGGAACGTAAATCCAGCTTTGGAGGCGTGAATAACATTTTATTTTTTGCCAATGCATTTGATTCCCCTCAACCTCGAATTCCAGCTCTAGGCGGGGTGTCGAGGCGCGCGGCGCAGATCCCCAGCGGGGAACGTTTCCGGCATCTGCATCACGGGGCGTTCACCGGAAACCAAAGGCTTCCTGCCTCGACGCCACGAAGCTTCCGAGGGGAATCAAGTGCACAGACAGATGGTATTTTACCTTTCCCTGAAGAAACTAGGTTTCATGCACGTCTCACATAGCAATCAATTTATATTTCAGGCAGCCACTGACATTTCTTAAGGCCCCCCTCGCACTGGCGATGTGGGATTTTTCCTGGATTGAACGTCGTTGGCCTGGCGCGGGATATGAAAGTTGGGACAAAGCCCTCGATGAACTGGCGGAACCTTGTCACGGCAAACCAGACTCTCTCTTGTCACCACGGAGTGCTGGGGGATTGTGGAGTATAAGGACTGGTCGCTGCTCGATTGGGGCTGGGTCAAAGAGCTTTGCATGCTCGGTGTCCGGGGCTGCGGCGCGCACCGGTCGCTGGAGAGCACTGGCTACCAGCAATTTTTGCGGCCCGCAATTTGTCGCCATATGGTCTGATTTCAGCTTGCACCAACGACTCGCAGCGGTTAATCGAAACGGCGCGGTTCTGGTTGATCAAGTCGAGAAGTAATACCGGATACCGCGAGTTATTCCACCCTTTATGAGCACTACACCAGTCAAAGGCATTTTCACCCCAAACGTTGTTCCCTTTCACGGGGACTATCGCATCAACGAGAGCGAACTCCGCCGCTACGTCAACTGGCTGATTGAAAAAGGCGCCACGGGGCTTTACCCCAACGGTAGCACAGGGGAGTTCATCCGCCTGAGCTTTGAGGAACGGATACGGGTTGTCGAAATTATCGCCGACGAGACTAATGGCCGGGTTCCGATCCCCGCCGGGGCCACCGAACCCAACATCCCAATAGTTCTTGAAGCTCGTAAGTGCTACTCCGATCTGGGCTGCCGGGCCGTTTCGGTCACCGGCCTGTATTATTTCAAAGTCAGCCAACACAGCATCGAGCGTTATTTCCGCAAACTCGCTGCCAAGAGGTAGACCGACATCATCCTTTACAACGTCCCACAGTCCTCTTTGTCGTGTTCTGCGTCTCTTGCCGGTTAATTGCCCATTTAGGTTGTTTTTGATTACTCAAAGATTCTTCTCCTGTGCAGTCGTGTTTGTTCTCTCTTAGAACCTGTGAACCACCGACTCACCTGCGGATACATGGACCAAGGGGAGAAGATGGGCGTAGTTGGCCGGCAGTTTATTTTGACCTGCATGGACTGCGGATTCGACCATCACACGAACCCTCGCGGGAAAGGGCGTCATATTCGTCAGGCGCAAAGTCGTGCGGGTGGAGTCTGCCCACTCGGCTTGAACGTGATCGAGTGAGCGGATGAGGCCGGTGTCTGGCTGCGCGTAAACACCTGGCAGATCTGCCCATGTGAGCATCATCGCCACTTCGCACCAGCATGAGTATGCCGCTTGCTCACCTAGTGGTTCGTTCCACGACGGTGTAATATTGACGCGCTCGCACATCCAGCCAGAAGGAAGTTCCGCGACCGGGTGAGCCCAGGTGATGCGTGCGGGTATGGGGCGATCTTCCCGGGACAGAAACTGCGGCAACGCATGGGCAATATCGCGCAAGAGGTCGAGTATACGCTCGTCGCCGGTGGCGCGGAAGACTCGCAGCAGCCCCTGACCGGAGAGAGTGCAGATACCAGGAACGCCGCATTTGTTTTGTGCATTTGCCAAGATTGCTCCGCGCGCATCGATGCCAAGCTGAGCCACGCGGTCCCCATCCCCGTCCCTCGGGATCAACCCGCATCTGCCAGCTTCCGGCAAGCGATACCTCCCTACCAGAGGATACCTGTGTATTGATGTCTCTCATTTGATTTTGCACGGCATCATAAATAGCGGCGCATCATGAATTGTTTGGCATGGCCGACGCATGAAAGCATTAGCTAGATGTGACCATTCCCGGCGGCTGAAATGGGCGAAAACGCCAGTCGCTATCATATGTGCTCTCAGGCGCTTCCGCCTTGTCGGCAAAATTTTTCCGTCCGGCGAACTGGTCCGGAGTGACGACGTGGCGGTCTCCGTCGATGTGTTGGTGCGGTCCAAACCGGTTGTAGGTGCCGGGCACCAGTTCCAAGGACAGACGATGTTCGCTTTCGGTCAGGTCGCAGGGCAACGGCACACTCCAATCCGGGCTCCAGATCCAGCCACGATCGGTCCCGTCCAGTGTTACTCGCGCCGCATCGGCCGCTATCGTGGCAAAGGAGATGCCTGCTCCTGCTGGCATGGTGAATGCTCCCTGCACTGTCACTGGTTCGAGTGCAAATGGCCAGCCATGTGCCACGCGCTCCGAATCGGCCGCCGAGTGCGATAGGGGCTCAACGATCCATGGCCCGCCAGATGCGGAGCATAGATTCCGGGCCTTTGTTTGTCTGCCTGCGCGGATCCTTTTGCATTCAAAATGATGAGGCGGTTGCCGTCGCAAGTTCGTGCGGCAAGCTTCGGTTCTCCGGTTCGCGATCACCGACCGACCTTTCCGCCACAGAATCGCCGAGCGTCGCAAAAGCCGAACTCACGATGCCATAGGCTTCTTTCGGGCGAAGTTCGGCATCCATAATTCCTTTACGATTGTAGCCATTCTGGAACCGGGCAAGTTTGAGCGGGGTGCGAAAGTCGCTCAAGGCGAAGAAGCAGACGCCCTGAAGAAGCCCCTCACGGTAGGCAGAGGAGACAACCTTGAGAACTTGCCGATAGTAATCGCTCTGACGCGCCTCTCCAAAGTCAAAGCCTCGCTCGCCTTTGACGGCATCGATTCCAGCCTCGGCGAGAATGACCGGCTTGCCGAAGCCTGCGACATGCTCGAAGGCAAGGCGCAACTGAGGGAGCTTGTCCGGCTTCCCAGGGTCGGCACCATCAGTTTGCCCGGCGTAGCAATTCAACCCAATCACATCCAGTTCCCGCATCAAGATTGAAGCGCAGGTGCGGTCATCGCCAGGATTAGCTTCGCCTTCATGTCCTCCGGTGTAAGCAACCAGACGGGAGGGGTCTTGTTCCTTTAACCACCTCGTGGCCTCTAGAAAATAGGCAATGTTGGTGGTTGGTTTGACGGGATCGTGGTAGGCGCACTCGTTGCCAATGCTCCAGATGATGACCGAAGGGGAACAGCGGAAGGCCTGCACCGCTTCCTCGAGGCACTTTAGCGCGAGGCGCGATTGGGCGGGAAGGTGCATGTCGGGTTTCCAATACGCCGGCACTTCGACCCAAAGCAGGATCCCCGCCTCGTCGCATGCCCGGACAAATTCCCGGCTCGGCGGCGCGTGGCCAGCCCGCGTGAAATTCGCGTGCAGTCCTTGCAGCGCGGAAACCGTGCGTGCGGAAGTTTCGGATCCCATGCTAAAAATACCCCGCTGCGGATCGATGGTCCACGCCGCAGAGCCTTTGAGGAAGATTGGCGCTCCATTGAGGAGGATCTCCCGGCCGTCTGTCCGGATTTCCCGAAGACCGACCCGTTCCCGCCAGGTATCCGCCTCGACCATAAGTTCAAAGTCGTGAAAAACCGGCGTGGAGGGTTCCCATAGCGCAGCCGCCGTTCGGGGCAGCAGCCACGTGTGTTCGGTCCACCGTTCAGGATAAGCCGCCACTGTCGCCTCGCAAACGGGCCCGTTGGTTCCCCCAGCGCAGAGACGCATCGTCACCGGGACCGGCTGAAACCGATCTCCCCCCATCACCTTGGCCCTGCCGGTGATCTCGAGCAGATCATCCTCCAGGAGCCGGACCCGGCAATCGCCCTCGGCGATAAAAACCGTCGGAACCCGATAAATCCTTACCGGACGATGGATCCCGCCGTAGTGAAACCAGTCATGGATGACCCCCGGAACCGCCTCAACCCGTCGTTTGCACTCTACATAAACAAGCAGCCGGTTTTGCTGCAAAATCTCTCTTGTTACCTCGAGGGTGAAGGGCGTATGCGAGCCGTCGTGCTCACCAATCCATGTACCATTCAAAAAAACACGGCATCGATCCCCCACCCCCTCAAAATGCAAAAACACACGCTCGTTCCCGCTCGCAGGCCGCTCCTCAAAGTGAACCCGATACAATACGAGCCCCTCGAAAAACTCGAGCCTCTCGTGGAGCGATTGGTAACTGCCGGGCACGGTCGTCGGCCAGAAGGCATCCTCGTCGTAGGACGGAAAAAAGAACCCAGGCTCTCGGTGGCTTCTCCACCAGGTTTGCGCAACTGAGCGCTCCATCGGATCGGGCAGCAAACCCCAACCTTGGTCGATTTCGCGGTTTTCTCTCAGTCCAAAGTTGATCGGTATCATTTGATTTTCAGGGAGCTGTCGATATCCCCCTGTCGAAAGAATTCAAAACAATTGGACATAATGCAAACATAAAAGTCATGAAGCTGTTTTTTTTGTCCTTGATGCTATCGCGAGAGGACCCGCCGCGCGCCGTTGGCCTTGGTTGTCGGCGAAGATTCAAACGCCCAGAGGTTTGAGGAAAGCGTTTGAGACGAGTGTCGGTAGGGCGGGATCGCAGGGACCTCCGACCTCTCTTGGCTTTCGACGGACGCCTGCGGCGAGGCATCCCTACCACAAAGAAACGTTTCAGTCGTTCAGGTTCCTCACGTCGCACTCCACCCCGCCTCGTTTAAAGACAACCGGGCGTCTCTACGACACGATACCGGATCGAAGTTGGTTCAGCGGGCTGCCCACTCAACGCTCTCTCAACTTGCATGATATGCGCTTTGGCGAAATCCCGGGCACTGCACATCACGAGCGACGCCGGAACCGGGCAGAACATCTCAAGCCCTTCATTCTGGTGGATCGCAAAATGCAAATCGTCCCCGATCCTTGCCCCCGACCCATGAGCTGCCATGATTGCGCCCCGAGCAGACAGGTCAGGAAAAACCACCACGCCCTCCGGATGAAATGGGGTGAGAGCCCACAATTTCTTGAATCCTTCATAGCCAAATCTTTCGAGATTAAATTCTCCGTGCTCGAATTTGTGGATAATATATTCTTCCCTCGTGCTGAGTCCGTGCTTCACACACAATTCCAGGAACGGCTGGTCCATGGTTTTCGCATCGATATTTGAAATGACAGCAACCGTACGGCAGCCCTTTTTTTTGAGTGCGCCCAAAGCAAGATCCAAGAAAATGACCACGTCAGTCGTCACAGTGGGGTCGGCGACACTGCCCATCCAACTGGCGGGTATGTGCAGTTTTCTTATCCAATCGAGGCGGCCCTTATGAGCATGGAGGGCGATCAGGCTGTTGATCTCCCCGCCCCTCACCGCATCCAGGATTTCCGGTAACGGCTTTGACACATCCTCATCTTTACGTGGGTCATTCCAAACCACGGTCTTCAGATCGCGGCGCTGGGCCTCCATTTGCAACTCGATCAGCAGTTGATTGTTAAAGGCGTTGTAACCCGCCGTCGGCAAGTCCATCGCCGAGTAAATCCCAATCGGAGAAATCGTTTTTTTCCGCTCGGTGACGTAAGTGCCAATTTTTCGCTGCCGGGAAATGAGCCCTTCCTTGACGAGCAGACTCATTGCCCGGTGGACCGTCTTAACATCGGTTTGGCTCTGCTCCGCGATGGCAGCAGTGGAGGGAATTTTGGTTCCAGGCGGCAACTCTCCCGACAGAATCTTGCCGCGCATCTGATCGCAGACCTGCCTCCAGATAACATTTGGCCGACGAATATCAAGCAATGGCTCGGTTTCTTCCATTAAGGAAATAAATGCCAATTTCCGCTTGTGTTTGTCAAGCGCCGATTCGTCAGTCAAAACCCCCACCGGTAGCGATTGTCCACGATCCGGACCGCTCCAAATTGCGCTCCGAGTTCGCGCGCGTATCGTTCAGCCAAAGGAATAATGGTTTCCTTCGATCGCTCCCCAAACCACGCTTTTAAAACCTTCTTTCTGTTTTTTTGCTGGGCTGGTGGAACGAGAAAGCGTCGAAAGAATTCGACTTGTCCACTCGCGGTCTCGGTGACCTCAATCAGATATTCCCTGCCGAGGTAGGGGGCGGATTCGCCATTGACGACCTCCTTTCCCGGCGGGTGGGCCGGAGCCTGATACTTCTGCGGGTGGTGCACTTTTTCAAACAACCACTGGCGTTTGGAATCAACCACCCGATGGATTTCCTCCTCTGCGGTGGATTCAGGTGCGTGATCGATGATCGAACGGTCTCGCTCCACAGTCGTGAGCTTCTTGCGCGTGGGTGAGCGGAGGATCTGGTAGCTCAGGTCCATCAAGTTGCGTAAAGAATGGAATCGTGATTTTTCTCAGCGATTTCCATCAACCGGCTGATGATGTGTTTTCGTTACGATTCCCGAGAGCTTTGAGAATGTCGGTTGCAGGAGAACTCTTTGGAGATCTGAGATCAGCTTGTTGCGGGCAGGGATGCTCTCCCAGAATCCCGTAAACTTCAGCTCCCGCTCGATCTCTCCGTAAATATCCAAGGTGAGAGCGAGCCTGAATGTTTCCATCGGCTGTGGAAAAGTTTCCATGCGATCTGGAACGCAATGAACGTCTTGCCTGTGCCGGTCGCAAGCGTGAGCAGAACGCGCGGACGACACTCCGCAATGACCGCCATCACCCGCTCAATCGCGATGTCCTGATAATACCGTGGCAAAAGATAACCGCCCCGGTCCTCGAACGGAACCGCCGCAGACCGGTCCCGCCATTTGTTTGCCCCGGCGAACGTCATGGCTCACAGCTCCTCCGGCGTGGGATAGCTGGCGATTTCGCCCTCTTTCCCGGTTCCCATATCAATCTGGTAGATCCCTTGGCCGTTGGTGGCGAATGCCCAGCGGAGGTCGAGTTTCGCCGCGTAATCCTTCGCCTGCGCAACGCCTTCCGTCAGCGGTTTATCCCATGCCTTCGCCTCGTCAACGCCCAACTTCCGGTTGCAATATTCGAGAATGTAATCCGCCGTGAGCGCCTTGCCGCGCCTCCCGTGCCCTTCGATGCGCCCGAGCGTGATCGGATACTCCCGACGGATGCGGCTGCCCTCAACCACACCCCAGCCCGCCGCCTTCAGGGCTGGATCAATGTGTTCGGCTCTGGTCTCGGCTTCTTTCATGATTGGCGCAGGGTTTAGAATCCGGTCTTTTTGCCGCCGATTTTTTCCACCACTCCGGCATCGATTAAGGGACGGAGCATGTCCCAAGGTGGGACGCTGCGATAGTTCACGGCGAAGATCGGGAAAATGCCTCGCCTTGACGCCGAGATAATCCGAAGCCGCACTGGTATTAATGAGACGCTGATCGTAGGCATCGAGCACTAATCGCGTATAGCCGCGGCCATCTTTCGCGAGCGTCGTGATCGGAACGGGCGGGCCGCCACCTTTGGATGGTGCCGAGATATACCAAAGCTTTTCTCCCCATGCCTGACGCTTACTTCGATAGATAGAGTTGGAAACAATTCCCAAAGTGGCCAGCCTGCGCAAGATCACTTCGGGACTCACTTTCAATCGTTGCGCAAAAGCCTTCAACGACGAGTCCTCTCCGCGGGAAGCGCTTTGGTAACTTTTTGCCATGTTCAGAAATGCAGCTGCCGGTAATAATGTCGCAGCCGCGAAAACATTGGCTGCGACTTCCAATGGCTGCTCCTCTGGAGAGCGTTCCCCCACCATGCGGCTCGTTTTATGCCCACCAGCATGAAAGAGCAGGTGCGCAAATTCGTGGACCAAGGAAAAAAATTCGACCCTGTGGTGCATCTTTGCCGTTTAGGAGAATCGCCGGGAGTGGTTCATCGGGAATGCAGGTGCCGCGCATCTCCGCCAGAGCCACATCCGAGGTTTGAAAGACGAGCACTCCCCGCGCCTCCATGGCCGCGCGCCAGGCGTTCAGAGCCTCATGCGGACTTTGCCACTCCAACTGGGCATCCCAGGAAATACCCAGAAGCTCGCGAACCTGCTGCCCGGCCACTTCCGGGTCCGTATGAGGATCCAGACTGGCCGAGAGCGAAGCGGGCACCTCCCCTGACAGGCGGTAAACCTCCATCGCAGCTTCCCGCCGAAAAAGCGTCCAACGGAGAGCCTGCAAAAACTCTGGCGTCTCCTTTCCAAGAAGCACTCCAGCCAATCTGCGGAACTCGCGCTGTGCGTCGAACTTTTTTGGCGGTTCGGCTAGAAAGAAAACGGCAATGGGCCGCTTGTAAATCTCTCCAAGCCTGCGCAGTTCAGAGATGCTGGGCAGATCGTGGCCGGATTCCCATTCCTCCAACGTGGCGCTGTCGATTCTTGCTAAATCCGCCTCCGAATCGAGAGACAACCCGGCCGAGCTTCTGGCCCAGACAAGAAGCTCCGGCTTAACCAGCGCTGGAATGCTGCGGGACATGAGAAATGGATAGGCTTTTGCAAAAAATTAACGAGCGGAAAATAATACACCTCACAAAACCCGGGTAAAGGCTTGGTGCAGGAGCGACTTTTTCAAGGCCGCCAGCGCCGCAAGCTTTTGCTGGTAGAGGCTGGCGAGGCGTTGGGTTTCGGTAGCGCTGATAACATCCCCAGTCGTTCCATGATCGGCCGCAGCACTCGAATCCGCTCATTGTTCAAGCCATTGATTCGGTCGCGGATGAATAGCATTGGCTCAGCGATCTTCGGCAGGTATTGCCAGACGATGCCATCGAAGTCCTCCGGCTTCTCGGGCACTGGTGCGAGTTCGGGCTTCCATTCATAGATCGACCATGCGTGCCAGCGCAAGTAGCGGGTCATCGGGCCTTTTTTGTCGGTCAGTCCGGCGAAGGGTCGGGCAGTATGACAATGTTCGCCAGATGGCGGTAGGAAGCGATGTCGTCCGCGCCTTCCCACACATGGGCAAAGGTGCGCTTAGACGGATGGTGGGTGATGGGGATTCCGTGCGCCCACAGCAGAGCCCAGCGCGGAGTGGTGTTGTCGTCATACATCCCCACGGCCTCTCCGTCCCGGATCACCTCGCCGCTCCGCTTGTGGTTCTTCCGCGCGCGCACCGTCGGAAAGACAGCCCGGCCGATGGCTTTCACCGTTTCCGGATCTGCCAGCCAACTCGTTTCAGAAACTATGCGCACCAAGGCAGGCCCATAGCTTTCAATGTTGGTCTCCGGCAGCGTCATCATCGGAAATCAGAGCTCCCCTGTGAAGGCCTGGTGCAGCAGCGACTTTTTCAACGCCGCCAGCGCCGCGAGCTTTTGCTGGTAGAGGCTGGCGAGGCGTTGGGTTTCTTCCAATAGTGAGTCGAGCGTGGATACAATTTGTTTTTGCTTTTCCATCTTGGGCGGAATGGCCACGCTCAATGCGCTCCACTTCGACTTGTTGATGATTGGGAGCGTTGCCTGCGCGGAACTGTGCATAACACTGCGCTGAAAACTCTCTGTCAGCATCCGGTAGTAAATGAACTTGTGAGAGATACCAGCGGACGGCGTGAGCGCATTGATTTGCTGGTTCGTCGTCACGTCGCGATCGCAATAGTCGCACTCCCCGATGGTCGCACCGATGCACACCATCAGCACCGAACTTGCTGCGACTTTTCGGGCGCCATCCAATCCTTTCTTGCTAAGTCCGTCATTCTCGCAGTCGAGAGAACCATCCGGGTCGAAATCGCCAGGCTTCACAAACGGAATGAAATCGCCGTAGCTTGCTGGGTCGCTGGCCTTGGGCGTCGAGCCGGTCTGCATTATCCCGATTTGCTCAAGAGGCTTCTCCACCCACCCTTTCCCCCGCTGGGTGAAGACGGATTGGAGGTGGCTTTGAAACAGCGCACGGGCGTTTTGGAGGTTCTTTTCGGCGTTGGCTTTGGCGGTGACGAGGCCGGTAAACGCTTCGTCCAGCACGCCGACGATCCGCTGCTGTTCAGCCAGCGGGGCAAATGCGATAGGCAACGCAGCGATTTCCGATTTGTTGATTGAGCCAAAGACAGCTCCTTCTTTCCCTGCAATCTCCGGTTGTAAGTGTAGCAGTTGGTAGAACAGGAAATCGCGGTCTAATTCTTTCCTGCTTCGTATCGCGGCCAATCCGCGCCCGATGCAGACTTCTCGGCTGGCAAAGTTCACCGGCCCGACCGGCGCACGCACCGACATGAGCGCAGCCTTGCTGCCTCCGAGGATGTTTTGTTTCCCGGAGCGGGCCGACTGGATCATCTGGTCAATGGTGCGGTCGCCTCTGGCGAAATACTTATGCGCGAACCGGAAGGTGAGGTCATATACGACCTCGGCTTTCTGGTAGGCGAGTAGCGTCCGGTAATCGCCGCGCCGAGGGATGATCGGGCGGGGCGGTGGGTTCGCACCGGCGGGATGAGAAGCATGGGAGTTATGTGGCCCATCGCTCCCATGCTTCCTATTCTTCCCTTCGTCTTTCAAAGCAGAGCCTTGATGTGGGCCAGCACGTTCGCGCTCTTCACATCCAGCGCCGCAATCTCCGCCATGATGGCCTGCGGGCTGCGATGCGCGACTTCCTCGCCGCCGTCCGGGTTTTTCACGAGAGATCGTAGGTTTTCTTATCGATGCCTTTGACATCCACGCTCCAGCTTTTCGGCGAGTCCGCGCAGGTCTTCTGCAACTCGATGAACTCGGCGAGGTCGGCATCATTCAGCGGGTTGGTCTTCCCCATGTTGCGACCGAGGTCGAGCTGGTAGAACCACACTTTGCGGGTGGGCGCGCCTTTCTCGAAGAAGAGCACGACGGTCTTCACGCCCGCGCCTAGGAAGGTGCCGCCGGGTCAGTCGAGCACGGTGTGGAGGTGGCAGCTTTCCAGCAGGAGTTTCCTCAGGCTCACGGAGGCGTTGTCGGTATTGCTCAGAAAGGTGTTCTTGATGACGATGCCGCCGCGTCCGCCGGCTTTGAGGATTTTGATGAAGTGCTGGAGGAAGAGGAAGGCGGTCTCGCCGGTGCGGATGGGGAAGTTTTGCTGCACCTCGGGGCGCTCCTTGCCGCCGTAGGGAGGATTGGCCACCACGATGTGGTA
>Ga0163144_10016934_pt1 | contig 14898 bp, 11 predicted proteins | sample OliLak19BULKMAT1_FD_123175 | JGI IMG/M metagenome (GOLD analysis project Ga0163144, IMG submission 123175) | Freshwater microbial mat bacterial communities from Lake Vanda, McMurdo Dry Valleys, Antarctica - Oligotrophic Lake LV.19.BULKMAT1 | ecosystem: Environmental > Aquatic > Freshwater >... | reverse complement strand
TGCTGTTGTGTCCTTCGAACGAGCTAGATGCAGCTCCTTGGGCACGATGCGGCGTTTGCAGAAGTGCGGCGCCTGCGAGACGAGGAACCTCGATGTTTTGAAATGCGCTATCGACAAGAATAAATTGCAACTCAACAGAGCCTGCCTGAATGGTGTCGAAGGGTTGGAGGGGGGCATCGGCAACGGTGACTCCATTGAGCTTGGTGCCGCTAGAAGAACCCATATCTTGCAATCGATATCGATTGTTCATTTTTATGATTTTAAAATGCTGCCGAGAAATCTTTGTGCTCTCAATGTGAATGTGAGCTTTTCTGGATCGACCCACGACCCACACACTGCCTATGTCCAGTTTAATTTCACGCCCGTCTTCTTCACCTTTAACAATACGAAGTTTGGGAAGAGCCTGTTGTTGAGAAACTTGTGTAGCTTCACTTGCAGAAATAGCCGCGAAGTCTTGACTGTCAAAACCAGCAGACGAGGCATCTTCAACGCTAAAGGCATTGGCAGCTTGGTTGGGATTAAACGCTTGAAGCGCGCCGAGCTGAGCCTCTGGATTAAAGGGGGCGTCGACAAGCTGAGGGTTCATAGGCGAAACGGAGGCTATGGTGACCTCTGGGGTGGCTGCACCCGAGGATATGGCTGAAGCGTCAGCATTGTTTTGTACTTTGCCCACTTCTTGGAATGCAGAATCTTCAACATGTCTCCATACGAGGACATAGGGGCCGAGGTTGATTTCGACACCTTCTTCTAGCTCGGCGTATTCGGTGGCTTGGCCTCCCTTGAAGATTTGTCCGCTTGGAGAAATGTTTTCGATGTAAATTTTTTCAAAACGAAAAATAATCGCGGCATGTTTTCTTGAGATGGCCACATCGTCCAGAACAATGTCACAAGACTTGTCCCGGCCCAATAGGGTCTTCTCTGCCTTAAGTGGATAAATGTATTCTTGTCCGCCTTTTACGAGGACTATGGCTTTTATGCTCATCTGAGTGTGTCCTCCTCTCCGAGTGCTTGTCGCGCTTGTTTGATGAGTTCAACGGCAAGTTTGCACACCGACTCTTCGCGCGTCTTGTTGCATGGAATATCTAGTAAATTTTCTTCTTGGGCGGGCTTGCGATCGTTCTCGCCCGCGTTCATGGTTCTTTGTGCCACTTGCTGCCAATAGCCTGGAATTTGTTCACTAAGAATTGAAAGCACGTTCATGAATTGGGCTTTGGATCGAGCAAATTGCAATACAGCAAAACTGCGCTGGCCATCCTGCATAAAGTTAGTGATTTGAATTTTAAGGCGTGCCTGTGAAAACTGGAGGTAGTCACTCGCTTCTTCCATCGAAGGGTTTTGTGTGAGAGCTTCTTCAAAGCGATTGATGGCACGCACGTAGTTGCCATTGTTGTATTCTCTGAGACCTTCGTTGAATTTGCCTTCGGATTCGATCTCTCCTCGAGATTTATGTCGAAGCTTGGCGGCCATGTTTGTAGATGAGTCCAGAGTGTGTTCAATGGCTTCGGCGTTGAGAACGAGGTCTTGCACCTGCGGGGGAGCTGCTTCTTCTCCAGGCATTGCAAAGATGGCTATAAATACAGCGGCCACACCCGCAAGAAGGAGGCGGCGTTTTTTCTGAGCTTTGCTGGCGCCTGTGTCGGGCTCTAGATCGGGACGAGGAATGTCTTTATTGGGAGAGGCTTCTTTTTCAACCTCTGCGATAAAGACGGAATAGTTTTGAGTGCCGACCTTTAGAAGATCGCCATTTCTGAGTGAGACGGGGTTTCGTTGAGCTACACCATTCACAAAAAATCCGGTTTTTGATCCGGCATCTTCGACAATGAGGGCGCCTTCTTTGATGTAAAGATTCAGGTGATAGCGAGACACGCTCGCATCATTAACAATGATGCTGTTGTCTTCGGCGCGACCTAGGCGAATGAATTCGCCCGATAGGCGAATCTTCACGCCACGTTCTTTGTTTCGGAGTTCAAATCTTTGAGTCATCTCAAGAATCCTCCAGGTCAATGTTCACGAGAAAATTCTTGGAGCCAAAAACCATCGATATGATGTAATAGCGTCCGCTAAACTCAATGGGCCGCGACACGGGAATCCATGCGCTGGCGCGAGATTCTTCAGCCATTTCCCGAACGGCTGTTTCGAAAGCCACGTCGCGACTTGCCTGAGAAATGTCGGCTCCCACAGCCATTTGTTCTTGAATGCCAATCACGGCCACCATGCCTGCGCTCCAAGCTGTGACCATGAGGCTTTCGTCAAAAGCCGCAGCGGGCTTTTTGGTGTTTTTGACAGAGGCATTGGCCCACTCCGAAACGGAATTTGCACCAGCCACACCTGTTTCATCTTGGCCGCCCTCAATCGCTTTTGTAAGGCAGTAGCCAATTTCCTGAGTGACTCGGCTTAAGGAAGGCCAAGTGACGTTAAGTTGAATTGAGGTGCGTCCTTCACGAAGAGCGTTTTCGGTGGCCTTTGCTGCTCTACGCAGAGATCCATCCATCCAGCGGTAAATGAAGATCAAAAAGACTCCCGAAAGAATCAAGGCATACAATAAGGAGCTCACGATTCGATCGACAAGGTTGTTGATGGTGAATTGGGCATCAACATAGCTGTATTCGACATAGGCGGCGGCAACGGTTTTGTTTCCATCGGCCGTCCCTACTTTGATAGGAATAGAGACATAGGCGACTTTGTTCTTTTCATCGATGCTCACATGTTCAGTGTTTTTGCTGAGAGCGATCTGTGCATAATACATGTCTGCCGAAATAGCTTGGCCGAGTCTTTCGGCTGGAGCCAGAACTTGTCCGTTCACCACATCGAAAATCATGGCGTCCAAAATTCCCGGGGTTTGTCCGCGTTGGGCATCGAGATCGGCCACAACGTCTTTGTATCGTTGTTCAACGATAGCTCGCTGATTGAGGCGAACGACTTGGCGAGCGTAGAGTTTTGCAACTTCAATAGATTCATTTCGAGCTTGTACGTTTGCTAGGTCCTTAAATGGATTCAGGCTGAGGGCTGTAACGATGAAGGTCCATATTGCGAGGGCGATTATCGACAGAAGGCGAACGTCCAATTTTGCACTGAGACGATCAGCCAAGGGATAAACATTTTCCTCGAGCCATGCGTCCAATTTTTCGGCAAAGCTTTGATTCTTTTTGATGCTTTCTGCATCAATAGAATCGTTGCCATCCATGAAGGTGTTGTGGAGATTGTCGTTGGCAGCTGCAAAGGCGACATCGGGCACGCTCTTGGAGAGCTGAAGCACAAAGTTATGAATGCTAAGAGTGTCTCCGGGTTGCATGATGTGCTTTTTCACCAAGAGACCGTTGATGTAGGTTCCGTTTGAAGAGCCTAGATCTTCAACTTCCACACGGCTTGTGGAGATGGGTGTGAGCACACAGTGTTTTTTAGAAACACCGGTCGAAGGCAAGCGAATTTGGCAGTCTTCGGCTCGGCCCAAGGTCATGGAGCGACCTTGAAGAATGGAGTAGGTTTGCGACGAGCCCGAAGGCCCTTTGATCACTTTAAGCTCAAGCATCGCGCAGCTCCAGCTTTTGTCCCTTGTTGAGGCCGAGCGATTCACATTTTCCAAGAGGGAGTTCTAAAACCTTGTGAGCCTTCCAGACCATGGGAGAAAGTTTCCAAGGAGAGAGAGAGCGAATGTCGAGAATGGTGTTTTCTTTGTCGAGGAAAACCACATCAATGGGAAAACGCATAAAAAAGGTATGAACTTGTTTGCAGGGTTCAATAAGAAGTGACTCATTGTCTGGAAGAGTAGAGTGCGCAAGAAGGCCTACCAAACGACGATAAGAACTGCGTGCCCAGACGCAGTTCTCGCTCAGGCAAGTGCCTTTGTCGGAGATAAACACTCTGAACGTTTTTTTCATCCGCCAGAGCCTCCCTGAATGAACTGAACCACGAAGGGACCAAAGATGATCAGGAACACTGCGGGCATAATAAAGAAAATCAGAGGAACAAGAATCTTCTGACTGGCCTGTGCACCGAGCTTTTCTGCTTTGGTCAGGCGTTCGTTTCTCATGGAATCAGACTGCGCACGCAAAACGTTTCCGATAGAGGCACCCATCTGATCTGAAGAAATGAGGACGGCAACAAAGCTGCCTATTTCCTGCATGTCGATGCGATCGGCCATCGCACGCATCGCTTGCCCACGGGTTTTACCGAGTTGGATATCTTTTAGAAGGATCGAAAGTTCTTCAACGAGCGGGGTGTCTGGAGCTTTCTCCACTACGCGACCAATCGCTCCCATGAAATCCAAACCCGCTTCGATGCTGAGCGTGAGGAGGTCAACAACATAAGGCATGGCGATACGGATTTCTTGTTGGCGAGTTTTACGAAGCGAGTCCAGGTGCAGGTTCGGCATGAAGAACATGGCTGCGATTGAAAGAATTGTCATGATGGGACCGGGCGGATTGTCGGCGAAGGCTTGCATAAACATCAGTGAAGCGGAAGTCATGAAGGTCATCCAAAACTTTGCTCCAACAAAATGCTCGGGCTCGATGTAACGTCCGAGTCCTGCAGAGATCAATTTAATTTTCCATTTGGTAAGTGATTCTGGTTTCCAAAATCCAGAAGCAAGATCAAGGTAAGGTCCCTTGAGAAGAGGCTTAGTTAGTTTGATGTAGAAGGGTGGTTTGAACGCGGCTTTTTCTGGAGAACTCCAGTTGATACCAAGGCGATCTTCGGCTGCAGTTTTTTCTGCCGACACTTGAATCGTGTAGACAATAAAAAATACAGCTAATGCAATAATCAGAGATGCGACAATAGCCAGCACGTTAGATAACCCTCCTCACAAGTATTTATCGGGTGTTAGGGTCGCCATATTTAGCTAAAAGCTTTTTTTGACGCCCCTCGCATACGCGAAGCCATGGGAAACCCTTCTCTCTATATAATTATGTCCTTTGTGCGGCGTGGCTCGAGTGAAGATTTGGTTAAGAGGGCTCTCTTGTGTGAAGAGATGTTTTATACCGTCAAGATTTTGTCTCAAAGGTCGATATTTCATATGTGACTACGAAGCGTGGAATTTTGGGAATCTCTTGGGCCTTGGATTTGGGAATTTTGGGTCTAACGACCTTTCTCATTTTTTATGGCAAACCAAGTGGCGCGGACTTAGCAAGGTGGATGCCTGTTCATCGTTCGGATTCGTCTTGTTTGCTTTCAGAGAAGCAATCGGGCGTGGCATTGCAGGATGGAAAAATTATAGAAGAGGGAGCTTTCCCTTATCCCGTTTATTTCGAGCGATTGAGCTCACAAGATAACAAGGCCACTCGGTATTGGATTTTGTACACCGAGCATTCCACTTTAGAGAGAACAGAAGAAGTGCGTTCGATTGCCTCTGGAAAAGAAAGAGAGCCCGTTGCTCTTTTGAGAGACGACAATGCCGACTCATTCCCCGATGTTGCGTTTCTATTCTATCAGGATCGCGAAGACCCTGTTGAACTGCGTCTTGGCAATGTGTCTGCCGACGGTTGCGAGTTTTGGCGTAGTCCTGTCTCTCAATTTCTGCGAACAGCATTAGAGAAAAAGTCTTGGCACATGGGTCTGGCGCATTCTCATTCGTGGATTCCTTTTCTGGAAAAACTTTATAGTTTTGAAATCACGCCATATAAAAATTCAGAAGATCTGAGTGTTCTTGCCGAACCAGAAGCACATCGTCTTTTTGAGTTGATGACGTATTCGGTTTCTTCGTTCCGAGGTCAGGCCGTCGACGAAGAAAATATTTTTGAAGGAACTCAACAGCGGGCCACAAAGCTACTCACATGGATGGGTTTACGCCATCGCTCCCTGCGAGCACCTTCTTCGGCTGCTGTTTGGGTTGATGGAATGAAGGAGCCTTTGAAGTCGACTCATTACGACGCTCCCGTGATTTACGTGACTAAAGATGGTCAAGAGGTGGCGGCTGTGTTTGACGTGCTGCTCTTCAACGATTGGACCACCGAGAGCGAGTGGTCGCGTCGGGTTGTTCGGCCCGCATTAAAGTAGGTCTCCTCCCTGATTTCCTTGCCTCTTCTACAGAGCCGACCTAGAGTTGGGCCCCATGGAACTTCGTTATCAAACAGGTTTTGGCAATCACTTTTCCACGGAAGCTGTTGAAGGCGCATTGCCTCTCGGACAAAACTCTCCGCAGAAATCTCCCTTAGGGCTTTATGCTGAACAGCTTTCTCTGACGGCCTTCACGGCTCCTCGTTATTCCAATCGACGCACTTGGTGTTATCGCATTCAGCCATCGGTCACTCACGGCGCCTTCCAAAAGAAGGTGCCTCATCCTGCATTCGGCAGCACCATTTCGGCTGTTGATCTGGGCCCCTTACAGTATCGCTGGAGCGCACCTGCCGTTGATGAAGGGGCAACTTTTTTATCTTCTCTCGAGCACTTGGCGGGCAATGGTGATTCCGAAGCGCAGTATGGGATGAACTTTTACGTCTACGCATTTTCAGAAAACGATCCTGACTCTTTTTTCTACAGCGCCGACGGCGAATGGGTTTTTCTTCCTGTTGAAGGACAAGTTCTTATCAAGACCGAATTGGGCAACATGAGTGTGGCTCCTTCGGAAATCGCAGTTGTTCCTCGCGGTGTTCGCTTTCAGGTGGAAACGGTGGGGGCGCAGGCTCGCGGTTATGTTTGTGAAAACATGGGCGCCGCTTTTCGTTTGCCCGATCTCGGACCGATCGGTGCCAATGGTCTCGCCAATCCGCGCGATTTCCTCACTCCCGTTGCGGCTTACGAAGAGCGAAAAGGTCGTTTCAAGTTGTACGCAAAGTTTTTGAATCAACTCTGGGAAGCTTCGATTGATCATTCTCCTTTGGACGTTGTGGCGTGGCATGGCAACGCCTGTCCCTACAAATATGATTTGCGTTTGTTCAATACGATCAACACCGTGAGCTTTGATCATCCCGATCCATCTATCTTCACGGTGCTGACCTCTCCTTCCGACACACTTGGCGTGGCCAATATTGATTTTGTAATATTCCCACCTCGTTGGATGGTGGCGGAAAATACTTTCCGTCCTCCTTATTTCCATCGCAATTGCATGAGTGAACTCATGGGTCTCATCGAAGGTGTCTACGATGCTAAAGAAGAGGGCTTCTCTCCGGGCGGAGTGAGTTTACATAATTGCATGTCTGGTCATGGTCCCGACGCAGCCACCTATGAAAAAGCTTCTAATGCTTCGTTGGAGCCTCAGTTCTTGGCGTCCACTCTCGCTTTTATGTTCGAGAGTCGTTATGTCATTCGTCCCAGTTCATCGGCGCTGAAATCTTCGCTTCTTCAAAAAGAATACGTTGAAGTTTGGGATGATTTGTTGCCCAAATTTAAGGTTTAAATCGGGTGAAGTTGAATTTCTTTCGCAGTCGAGCGATCTGGGTGGCTCTTGTGGCGCTGCTTATTTCTGGATGCTCCGAGAATCACAAGGTTGCTAAGATAGTTGCTGCTGTTTCTGGAGATGGGCATGTTGTTGTGCCGATTTCAGGTTTAGACACCAAGGGAAAAGAGAATCTTGTTTTTAAAACGCGGGCCTTTGTTGTGTTTGTTTACCGTTGCCCTCTTTGTCCCGAGGGGGCTCTGTGCAAACCGTGCATGAGAGACAATGTCGTCATCTCCGAATCTCCCGAACCAAGAACGAACTACAACAACATGGGCACCAAGGATTTGATTCTCTACACAACGCGAGAGGCTCCCGATTTGGAGATAGCTAAGAAATACGAATTTGAAATTCGTCTGCAGGAGAGGGGCGAAAGCCTTTCCTGGTCGGGAAATTTTATTTCAGTCCGCTCGCTCAACTGAGCTTCTCGCTCAGCTTGAAAACAAATATTTGGAAAACAAAAAACCCCGAACCTTTGTGGGGTTCGGGGTCTAAAAAGTTCTTTAGCTGCCGACGACCTGAGGGGGGGAGGGGAGGGTTGGCTATCGACGGCTAAAGCTTATTTACAGATGAAAATCTTGATTAAAAAATCAACTTTAAAATCAACTTTAAAAACAATGTTGCTGGTAACGAATCAGTCATGCAGTTTGCGTGCCAATCGTTCGCACGTCTTAAGGCTTTGTTTTTTCGGGTGCGAAACTTTTGAAGTGAAGTGCCATTTTGGTACTTGGGTTGAAGGCAGTTCCATTTCGGAACCAGCCCCCACAGAGAAAAACACGCCGCTGCGCCGCATTAAAAAAGGCAGCCTTGTTGATTGAAAAGCTAAGACGACCTAGCCCTATGTCCCACGATGTCCAGCGACCTACGAGACCAGCTTTTGAAACAACTCAACCCACCTCAAAAAGAGGCGGTTGCGCATGTGAACGGGCCTCTTTTGGTTCTCGCCGGAGCCGGTTCCGGAAAGACTCGAATTCTCACTTACCGGATCATTCATTTGATCGAATCGGGCGCTGCATTTCCAGCCGAAATTTTTGCAGTTACTTTTACAAACAAGGCCGCCCGAGAAATGAAAGAACGTGTTTCTCATTTGCTCGAAGGCACGGGCATTCCCGCTGAAGATGTTTGGATTTCTACCTTTCATAGTTCGGGAGCACGTCTTCTAAGAATGTACGGAGATCGGGTTGGCTTGCGTCCTGGGTTTAGCATTTTCGATGACAGTGATTCGAAAACACTCATCAAACAGTGTCTGACTAATCTTGATATCAGCGACAAGGTGCTTGCTCCCAAGGCAATTCACCATCGCATTCAAGCCATCAAAAACGAGGGAGTGGATCCCTTAGAGTTTAGTGCGAAAGGTTCCGATTTCTTTGAACGAAGAATTGAACCCGTGGTGCATGCTTACGAGCGAGGGCTGCGCGATAACAACGCTGTCGACTTTGGTGATTTGCTTCGTAAGACTCTTGAGCTCTTTGAAAAACATCCTGACGTCCTTGATCGTTTTCAAGAGCAATACCGGTTCTTTTTGGTCGACGAGTATCAGGATACCAATGGTGTACAGTACCGTTTGCTGAAGCTATTGGCGCAAAAGTATCGCAACATTTGTGTGGTAGGTGATGAGGATCAGAGTATCTACAAATGGCGTGGTGCCGACATCCGTAACATTCTCGATTTCGAGAAAGACTATCCCGAATCTACCCTAGTAAAGCTCGAAGAAAATTATCGTTCCACGTCGAGTATTATCTCGGCCTCTAACCTTGTCATTTCTCACAACACCCAACGCAAAGAAAAGAAGCTCTTTACCAACAACCCGAAGGGCGATGCTGTTGAAGTGCATGTTTTGGGCAACGACTTTGATGAGAGTGACTGGGTCATAAAAAAGATTTCTACTCTGCTCGCCAAGGGTGAAAAACACGAGGAAATATCAATTTTTTACCGAACTCATGCACAGTCTCGTTTGTTCGAGGATCGTTTGCGTTCTGAAAGAATTCCTTATCAAATCTTCGGTGGTCTTAGATTCTATGACCGCGCTGAGATTAAAAATGCACTCTCCTATTTAAAGCTTGTGGCAAACCCTATGGACAACGTGGCCTTGAGTCGCATTATCAACGTGCCAGCACGAGGGATTGGAAAGGCGAGCCTCGAATCATTGCAGGGCTTGGCTCAGGAAAAAAGTGTGTCGTTTTCCACGGCAATGTCGTTGCTTTCTGAGGGCGAAGGCAGCATGGGGGCGGGGGCTCGTAAAAAGATTGCAGCTTTCGATGAAATGATTCTTAAATTGCGTAAGGCATTGGAGACTATGCCCGTTCGTGATTTCTATTCGTTGATGCTTGAGGATACGGGATACCTTGCTTCTTTGCGAGAGAGTGAAGACATCGAAGCCGCCACAAAACTCGAAAACTTACAGGAATTGGCGTCGGCGATTGCCGACTATGAGGGTCGAGTTGAGACCCCCACTTTGTCAGGGTTCTTGGAAGAGGTGACTCTTTATACAGATCAAGACCGCGCGGAGCAGGATGGGCGCGCGATCACGATGATGACGATCCATTCGGCCAAGGGTTTGGAATATCAAAACGTGTTTTTGGTGGGTCTTGAGGAAGAGCTTTTTCCAAGTATTCGAGGTGATTCGTTTGAGGCTGATCCGGAAGAAGTCGAGGAAGAGCGCAGGCTTTGTTATGTGGGCATGACTCGAGCGCGCGAACGACTTTATCTTTCTTCGGCTCATGAACGCAGGGTTTTCGGTGTGCGAAAGGTGCGTCGTTTGTCTCGCTTTATCAACGAAATGCCCCAAGACGAGATCTTGCTCAAAGATCATGCTCCTTCTTATGGCGCCTCCGCACTCTCGGGTGGCTTTTCATCCTCTAAATCTTTTGATGATGCCTACGACAGTTTCTCCTATTCGGCTCCTAACGCGAAGTCGGATGGTTTTGATGAGTTTTTTGAACAGCCCGAGGTCACCTACAAAGATGACTACGCGGTTGGAGTGAAAGTTCGCCACCCAGACTATGGAAATGGGGTTGTGGTGGCTCGCCAAGGGGCGCGTGACACGCTCAAACTTTCCATTCAGTTTTCGGATGTAGGCACCAAAAAATTTCTAGCCAAGTTTGCTCCCCTCGAAAGACTCACCTAATATTCTCGAGCTGTGAGCAAATTAATCGACGTCGCCGCGAGTATGGCGAAACTATCTAAGTTGGCGCGTGTGGAGCTTCAGGACGGGGATCAAGAATTGATTTCTGAGCGGCTTGAAAAAATTCTTGAATCTTTTGATTCCTTGCAGACGCTCAACTTGGACGGAGTGGAGCCGCTCTACGGGCTTAATGAAGAAATGCACTTGCGTGACGATGTTACGACGAAGCCGCTCTCACGAGATTTGCTGATGGAAAATGCTTCAGATTCTTTTGATGGAGCTTATCGTGTGGGACGAGTGGTGAAGTCGGATGCCTAAGTTTTCCAAGGCCCGTGAACTTTTACAGAGCAAATCGATTTCATCCTTGGAGCTCACTCAAGAGAGTCTAGCGGCTTCAAAAAAAGCCCATGCTGAATTGAATTGTTATTACGAAATTTGCGAAGACACCGCCCTAGGCGAAGCGCGTTCAGCCGATGAGCTTCGCTCTCGTGGAGAGAATGGCCCACTCTTGGGTGTTCCCTACGCTCTCAAAGATCTCATTCTAGCCAAGGGCTTCAAGTGCACCGCAGGTTCCAAGATCTTGGAAAACTTTGTGGCTCCTTATGATGCGCATGTTGTTGAAAAACTCCAAAGAGCAGGCGCTGTTCTTGTAGGGAAAACTTCCATGGACGAATTTGGAATGGGTTCTTCTAATGAAAACTCGTTTCGCGGCCCCGTTCGCAATCCCGTTGATAGCTCCTGCTCCCCCGGAGGAAGCTCGGGCGGATCGGCAGCAGCCGTGGCTTCTGGAAGTGTGTCACTTGCTCTCGGCACTGACACGGGTGGGTCGATTCGTCAGCCCGCTTCATTTTGTGGAATTGTGGGTTTGAAGCCGACTTACGGAAGAGTGAGTCGTTATGGCTTGATGGCCTTTGCGAGCAGTTTGGATCAGATTGGTCCTATGGCTTCCGATGCCGAAGGCTGCGCCTTTCTGTTGGAAGCCTTCGCAGGCAAAGACGATCGTGATGCGACTTCGTCTTCTACCCCAAGCTTGGCTTACGGTCAGGAGCTTTTGAGGCAACGGAGTTCTTGGTCTTGGAAGGGCAAGAAGGTTGCTTTGCCTAGAGAGCTGTTGAACCTTTCTTATGAAGACGAAGTGTCGAAAGAGTTTGCGGCGTTTCGCGATTATCTTTCTAAAGAGGGTGCGCAGCTTGTCGAGCTCGATTTGCCACACGTCTCTCACTCGCTTGCGACTTACTATTTAATTTGCACTTCTGAAGCTTCGAGCAATCTTTCTCGTTATGACGGTGTGCACGTTGGCAAACGAGCGGCTTCTGAAGAGAATCTTTCCTTGGACCAAATCTATGCTAAGTCCCGTGGTCAAAACTTTGGACTCGAAGTGAGAACTCGCATTCTCCTGGGCACCTATGCGCTTTCGTCGGGCTATTACGATGCCTATTACAGGCGAGCCGCTCAGGCTCGTCGAATGATCTATAATGATTTTAAAAAGTCTTTTCAATCGGTAGACTTTCTTCTTTCTCCCACGAGTCCAGAAACCGCTTTTGCGTTGGGCTCCAAAACTTCAGATCCTTTGAAAATGTATGCTTCCGATTTGTGCACCTTGCCCGCTAGCTTGGCGGGTGTGCCGGCTATATCCTTTCCATCGTCACTCTCGTCGCCAAGCCGTCCTGTCGGAATGCAGCTCATGGCTCCTTGGTTCTCGGAGATGAGTTTGTTAAGTGCGGCGGATCACTATTCTCATTCGTGTGAAGGAGCTTCAGATGGTCATATATGAAGCGGTGATTGGGCTTGAGGTGCATGCGCAGCTCCTGACTAAGAGTAAAATATTTTGTTCTGTTGAAATCGACAATCGCTCGGAACCCAACTCCCACGTGGGCGTGGTGTCAGCGGGTTTGCCCGGATCCTTGCCTGTCTTGAATCGGCACGCTGTTGAGCTGGCCGTTCGCGCGGGAATTGCGTGTCATTGTGAAATCAACTTAGACAGCCGCTTTGATAGAAAGAACTATTTTTATCCGGATTTACCAAAGGGCTATCAAATCACTCAGTTCGAACATCCCATCTGCGGTGAAGGTTTCTTGGATATTGTTTCCGATGAGAAGACTGGAGCAAAGCGACGAGTTCGAATCCAGAGAATTCACATGGAGGAAGATGCGGGTCAGCTCATGCACGTCGCATCGAGCACTCTTGTGAATTTGAATCGTGCGGGCACTCCTTTGATTGAGGTTGTTGGTCACCCCGACTTACGAACTCCCTTTGAGGCCAAAAGCTATCTTAAAGTTCTTCACTCTTTGCTTGTTCATGCCGCAGTTAGCGATGGCGATTTGGAAGAGGGCAATTTCCGTTGTGATGCCAACGTGAGTATTCGTAAAGTAGGCGATACCAAACTTGGAACGCGCACTGAAATTAAAAACGTAAACTCCTTCCGATTTGTCGAGCAAGCTATCGAGTACGAAATTGCGCGACAGATTGCTGTCGTAGAGGCGGGCGGACGCATCGTTCAAGAGACGCGAGGCTGGGATTCAGCGGCGTCTAAAACCTTCACGATGCGAACAAAGGAAGATGCCGATGACTATCGCTATTTTCCCGACCCCGACCTGCCTCCATTAAAGCTGGAAGCCGCGTGGGTGAAGTCACTTCGTGAAAGCATGCCGGAACTTCCTGATGCCTTGATGCTCACTCTTCAAAATGAGTGGGGCTTGGGCTCAGACGAAGCAGAGCTTTTGATTCAGCAAAGGCAATGGCTTTTTTATTGCGAAAAACTAGTCGCGGACGGCGTCGAGCCTAAGGCTGCGGTGTCGTTTGTTCTGACGGAGTTGGTGGGCGAGTTGAATCATGTGGGACTGAGTTTCTCTCAGAACCCGTTGAACCCGTCGCAGCTTTCGCAGCTACTCAAGAAGACACAATCGGGTTCTTTGTCTCGACGCCAAAGCAAAGAGCTCATGATTTGGTGGATGGGCGAACCGAACGCTGATTTAGACAAAAAGATTGAGGCTGAGGGTTGGGTGCAAGTGGACTCTTCGGAGGCTCTTGGTGTTTGGGTGGATCAGGTGATTCAGGCTCATCCCGAGCAGGTGCAAGACTTTAAAGATGGTAAAGATAAAATTCTTCCTTTTCTAATGGGGCAAGTCATGAAAACTTCCAAAGGGAAGGCGCACCCGCAACGAGTTTCTGAAATGCTCATCGCAAAAATTAGGTGCAAAGATTAAAAAATGAAATATTCGACCAAGTTCTCTTTGTTAATTTTCACTACGTTTGTTTCATTCGCTGCCGAAGCCAGACTCTACAACTACGAAGATATGCCCGTTGGACAGCGCTCTTTTGGAATGGGCAACACCGGCATGGCGGTTACTGATGATGTGGGCAACGTCTATTTCAATCCCTCAGTTCTTTCATGGGCCGAAGGCAATCAAATAGCGGCGAGTGTTTCTGCCTATAGTCGCATCGACACAAGGACAGGCGAGTTTGTGAGTCTTTTTAAATCGGCCGCGGACAATGTGAATCGCGGAGGTTTTCTGTCTGTTCCTTCTACAGTGGGAGGCTTTCTGGCTAAGGGAAACCTCACTTGGGGCGGAGCTGTTTTGGTGCCCAACGCATTCAAAAGCGCCGGATCTTTGGATATCGGCGGGGACCGAGTCACTAGTTTTGAAAGCGAGTTTGAAGACATTTGGATCAATGGCTTTGCTTCGTGGAAGCTTGATGCTCATACGAGTTTGGGGTTGGGACTTTTTTATGTCTCTCGTCTTTTCAATGAGAAGTTTACCTTTCTAGACAACAGCACAGGCACCTTGGCCATTCGTTTCCGAGAGCAAATGTGGGATGTTAATGGGGCCACGGCTATTCTGGGTGTTACGAGAAAGCTGTCGGACGACTTTTTGTGGGGAGCCTCTCTTCGTCTGCCCGTTTGGAAATGGGGCGGGACAGGTAAGCTTTCGAGCGTGGAGAGTGGCGCAAGCGAAATCATCAATGGCGACTTTGTTCCGACTGCTTTTCCTATGCCGATGCGTTTAAGTCTGGGGGCTTTTTACCGCTTCAATGTGAAACACGCCTTCAGTGCAGACCTTCATGCTTATGCGCCGTTAAAAGAGAACATGCATCCTGACAATCAAAGCGCTTTTCAGGTCGATTTGAAGGCGATTGCTAATTTGCATTTGGGTTACGAATATTTTCTTAAAAAGAGCTTGGGCTTTCGTTTTGGCTTTTTCACCAATATGTCTTCAGCGAGAAAGCTAGATTCTCAAATTTCCGCAATCAACGACAAGGTTCATATGTTTGGCGCAACGGGGGCTTTGGTTTTGGCTAAGGACTCCGGCGAGGTGGTTTTGGGCGGCTGGGCTCAGGGTGGGCAGGGGCGCGCCCGTTCGGTGGACCCCGAGAACGCAGATGCAGTGCCGCGCAGCAATTACTT
>Ga0163144_10016933_pt1 | contig 14899 bp, 14 predicted proteins | sample OliLak19BULKMAT1_FD_123175 | JGI IMG/M metagenome (GOLD analysis project Ga0163144, IMG submission 123175) | Freshwater microbial mat bacterial communities from Lake Vanda, McMurdo Dry Valleys, Antarctica - Oligotrophic Lake LV.19.BULKMAT1 | ecosystem: Environmental > Aquatic > Freshwater >... | reverse complement strand
GAGCGGATCACGCGCGAGATCATCAATGCGCAGAAGGAGTTTTTCGAAAACGGCGTGTCGGCCTTGAAACCGCTGACGATGACGCAAATCGCCGACGTCGTAGGTGTGCACGAGACAACCGTCAGCCGCGCCATCGCGAACAAATTCATCCGCACGCCGCACGGCGTATTCGACTTCAAATATTTCTTCACGCCCGGCTACCAGGCGGAGAGCGGTGCGTCCGTGTCGAACACAAGTGTGAAAGAGATGATCGCCGATCTCATCAACATGGAGGATAAGGGCGGCCCGCTCAGCGATCAGGAGCTCGTCGCCAAGCTGCAGGAAAAAGGCATCACGATCGCGCGTCGCACCGTCGCAAAATACCGCGAGGAACTTGGCATTCTGCCGAGCAATCTGCGGCGCGATTACAAGTAATGCCAGGGGCGGTTATCCCTAACCGCCCTCGATTTGCGTGCGGATGTCCCAATCGGACGTTTAGCGACAACCGCCCCTACCCCAGCGCCCCGCTCGGCTCGATGCGCAAGCCGAGTCCCGCCGAATCGCCCGTCGCCGCCGGCTCGGCCCACGCCGCAAACGCGATCATGCCCGCGTTGTCGCCCGTGTGTTCCGGTTGCGCCGCGAGAAACGGCACGCGGGCGCGCTCCGCTTCGGCCGCCAGCACTGCGCGCAGCGCGCGGTTGTTGGCCACGCCGCCAGAGAGCCCCAGACTGCGATACGCGCCCTCGCCCAGCCGCAACGCCGCGCGCGTTTTGCGCACGAGCGCATCGATCGCAGCTTGCTGATAGCTCGCACACAAATCCGCCTGTTGCGCCTCGATCTCCGCCGGCGACATTTTTTCGAGCAGATAGCGCAGGCTCGTTTTCAGGCCGGAAAAACTGAAATCGAGTTCGTCGCGCCGACCGATCCCGCGCGGAAAATCAAACGCGTCCGCTCGTCCGCCCGCGGCGAGTTTTTCCACCAACGGACCACCCGGGTAGCCGAGTCCGAGCAGCTTGGCGCCCTTGTCGAGTGCCTCTCCCGCCGCGTCGTCACGAGTCGACGAGAGCACGGTGAGGCGGCGTCCGGGATCGAGTGTGAAAAGGATCGTGTTGCCGCCTGAGACGATTAGCCCGAGGTGCGGCAGCAGTGCGTCGAGCCGCGCCTCGAAGTCCGCCGGCGATTCGGCCTGGAGTGCAATGAACGGCGACCACACGTGCCCGCGCAGGTGATTCACGCCGACGACCGGCACCCGCAGCGCCAGCGAGAGCGACTTGGCCGCAGCGACGCCGATCGCGAGGCAGGCGGCAAGCCCCGGGCCGTTGGTCACGGCGATCCGGTCCACGCGGTCAAAACCCACCGTGTCGCGCGCACGGGACAGCAGCGGCGCGAACGTGCGCAGGTGTTCGCGGGTCGCGAGGTCCGGCACCACGCCACCGTGTTTCTCGTGCAGCGCGATCTGGCTGTGGATCCACTCGCCCACGAGCCCGCGCGCCGGATCGAAAAGCGCGACAGCCGTTTCGTCGCACGAACTCTCGAGGGCGAGAATCATCTCACGGCGTCGCGCGCGCGACGGAACGCGGGCCGAACAACCGCAACCCCTTCAGCATCGCGACCGCCGTCTCAAGCTGCCGATCAACGACGGGCTCGAAGCCGAAGCGCTCCTTGAATGCCGCCGGATCCGTGATGTCAGGCCGCGCGCGCTGGCGCGCGAGCTTCGTGTCTTCTTCCGGTGTCATCACCACTTCGACGTGCGGCGTGATGCCCTTCTCGTGAATCGTGGCACCGCTCGGCGTGTAATAGCGCGCGGTCGTCAGCCGCAGTCCTTCGCCATTTTCCAATTTGAAAACCGACTGGACCGAGCCCTTGCCGAACGAGCGTTCGCCCACCACCACGGCGCGGCCCGTGTCCTTGAGTGCACCCGTCACAATTTCCGCGGCGCTCGCGCTGCCCGCGTTGATCAGCACGGCGATCGGCAGGGCGATTGGCGGGCCCGATGACTCGGCCTTGAAGTCCTCGCGGTCGCTCGGTTTGCGACCCTTGGTGTAGACGATCAATTCGTCCTTCCGGAAAAACGGTTCCGCCACCTCGACGGCGGCATCGAGCAGGCCACCGGGATTGTTGCGCAGGTCGATGATCAGGCTGCTCGCCCCCTGGGTCAGGAGATTCTCGAGCGCGCGTCGAAATTGCCCCGCGGTCTGATCCGAAAATTCCGTGAGCTGCACATAGCCGATCCCATCCTCGATGACGCGCACGGTGCGGACGCTTTCGATTTTGATGACTTCGCGAATGAGCGTGAGATTGAGCGTCTCCTGCGACGACGGGCGGAAGAGTGCCACCAGCACCTTGGTCTTCGGCTTGCCGCGCAGTTTCCCGACGATCCCGTCGATGTTGCCGCTGGTCTCCACGGCCTTGCCGTCGATGCTCACGATCTCGTCGCCGCGCTGGATTCCGGCGCGCTCGCTGGGCGTGCCGGCGAGCGGCGCAATCACCACGATGCGATTGTTCCGCGTCTCCACCTGGATGCCGACGCCGCCAAACTCACCCGTGAGATCTACCTCAAAATCGTCGTTCTCTTTTTTTTCCAGAAACTCGGAATGCGGGTCGAGAGTCTCGACCATCCCGTGGAGCGCGCTGCGGGCGAGTTGATCGTAACCGGCGGCCTTTTGGTCGACGTAGTTTTCGTTCACCAACCGCATTACATCCTTCACGTAGCCGGCCGAGCGCGAGAGGTCGCGGTTCGGCCAGAGATTCCAGGCGGCGGTGACCCGCATGCCGACAATGCCCAACGCCAAGCCCAGCACGGCGCCCGCCGTCAGCGTGAGAATGCGTTTGAACATGCCCGCCACTGTGGGCATCCGCATCGGTTTGTAAATGGGTTCGTCGCCTGACTCTTCGCCGGTTCCGGTTTCACCGGACTTTCTCAGGGTGTTTCGCGCCCATGCCGGCACCGGCGCGACCATGCCGTTCGCGCAGTTCATGGCGCTCGCGCTCTACGATCCGGAAGTCGGATACTATCGGCGCGACCGCCCGCGCGTCGGCTACGGGCCCGGCACGGATTTTTTCACCGCGAGCACCAGCGGCGCGTTGTTTGGAGAACTCGTCGCGGCCGCCGCGGAAAAACTCCTGCGCGCCGCCGGACGCGATCCCTGCGAACACACGTTCGTCGAAATCGGGGCCGAGCCCGACGGTCCCGGCGTGCTCGCCGGTGTGAGCCACTTCTTCGGCGGCGCCCGCGTCGTGCGGGTTGGCGATCCGCCTGAACTCGCGGGCGCCTGCGTGGTGTTTTCCAACGAACTCTTCGACGCCCAACCTTGCACGCGCACCGTGAGGCGCGGCGGCCAGTGGCGGGAAATCGGCGTGCGGCTGGACGGAGACGCCCTGGTCGAAACCGAGCTCCCCTCGCCTTTCGCGTCCCCCGCCTGTCCGGAAGGCTACCAGTTCGACCGCCCCTTGGCGGCGGTGGAACTGGCGGCGGCATTGACGGCGGAGCCATGGAGGGGGCTTTTCCTCGCTTTCGATTACGGCAAGACGCTGCGAGAGCTGACCGAGGAAACCCCCGGAGGGACGGCGCGCGCGTATTTCCGCCACACGCAAAGCAACGATCTGCTGGCTCGCCCGGGCGAACAGGACCTCACGTGTCACATCTGCTGGGATTGGCTGAGTGCGGCGCTGACGCGCGCGGGGTTTGCGGAACCGGTGCTGCAGTCGCAGGAATCGTTTTTCATGCGGCAGGCGGGCGAAACCATTGCGGCCATCATTGCGGCGGAGGCCGCGCGTCTCAGCCAGCGTAAGCTCTCCCTCATGCAGCTCTTGCATCCCTCGCACCTCGGCCAGAAGTTCCAAGTCCTGCACGCGTTGCGGTGAGCCAAAATTCCCCTTGCTTCGCCTCGGTCGCGGCCTTTACTCCCGACCCTTTAACCAACTCGAAACCATCATGGCCAGAATCTGTGCAATCACCGGTCGCCGTCCCGTCAAAGGCTCGATCATCAACCGCAAGGGTCAGTCGAAGAAGAGTGGCGGCATCGGCACGCACGTGACCAGCATCACGAAGCGCAAGTTCCGGCCCAACCTGCAGCGCATCCGCATCAAGACCGCCAATGGCGGCACGAAGCGCGTGTGGGTGTCGGTGAAGGCCATCAAGGCCGGCCTCGTCGAGAAGGCCTGATCGCCCGCTCCCCCACGATTTCATCGCCCGCGTTCCCCCTGGGTCGCGGGCTTTTTTGCGCCCCCATCGTCCAGCCTCAAACTCGCGGGAAAGAGCCGAATTAGACTTTCGCCGCGGAGTATCCGCTCCCATCGTGCCGAACCGCATGAGCCCCGTCATCGTGCCGAGCCCCTCTTCCGTCCCCGGCGCCGCCTCCGCCATCGATCAAAAGGTCGAAGCGGAGATGACCCGGCTGCTTTATCGATCGGCGGGCTTCGGGTTGTTTTCGAATTTCGTGCTCGGGCTGGTGCTGGTGGCCGGCACGTTCACGGCGCATCCCATCGCGCTTCACGGCCCATGGCTCGGGGCCTTGATTCTGGTTTCACTCGGACGATTGGGGCTCAACCTCTCGTTCGCACGGGCGAATCCGCCGCCCGGGCGACTGCACGTCTGGCGCCGCCTGTTCCTGGTCGGACTGGTCGTCGCGGGACTGATCTGGGGCATCGCCGGCTGGCTCTATTTTTCCAGCGGTGATTTTCTGTCCCGGCTGTTGCTGCTGATGATCCTCTGCGGCCTCAACGCGGGCGCAGCGCGCTCCCTCGCGCCGGTCGCCCTGTGTTACCGGGTGTATGTGCTGGCGACGCTGACGCCGTTGATGGTTCGGTTTATCACCCTGCCGGAGGATGGCGGCTGGATGCTGGGGCTCGCGACGCTCACCTATGCGCTTTTCCTGCTCAATACCGCGAAGCTTCACCAAACGGATCTGCGCCATCTCTGGCGACTGATCTTCGAACATGAGGTGCTGGTGAAGACCCTCAGCGAGGCGAAGGAGGATGCGGAGGCCGCCAGCCAGGCAAAGAGCGAGTTCCTCGCCACGATGAGCCACGAAATCCGCACGCCGATGAACGGCATCATGGGCATGCTCCAGGTCCTCGAGTCATCGACCCTGAACCCCGACCAGCGCGCCCAAATCGATATCGCCTCCGGCTCCGCCGACACGCTCATGCGGTTGCTGAACGACATCCTCGATTTCTCGAAAATCGAAAGCGGCAAGCTGGACTTCGAGTCCATCTCCTTTCCCCTGCCCGCGACCATCTCGGAGGTGGCCGCGCTGCTGCGGCCTCGCGCCGCCGAGAAGCGACTCGATCTGGCGCTCGATCTGTCCTCCGACCTGCCCGCCTTCGTCATCGGTGACGCCGTGCGCCTGAAGCAGGTGCTCCTCAATCTCACCGGCAACGCGATCAAGTTCACCGTGCAAGGTCGGGTGGAAATCAGCGTCCGCGTGGTTCATCGGGACGACAAGCTCGTGACGCTCCGCCTCAGCGTGCACGACACGGGCATCGGAATGGATGCCGTCACTCAATCGAAATTGTTTCAGGTCTTCTCCCAGGGCGACAGTTCGATGACGCGCCGCTTCGGCGGTTCCGGCCTCGGCCTCGCCATCTCGCAAAGCCTGGTCAAACGCATGGACAGTCACATCGCCGTGCGCAGCACCCCGGGCAAGGGCTCGGAGTTCAGTTTCGAATTGAAACTCCCCCTCGGCGCACCGCCGCAGCCCGTGAGCCAGGGCCAGGCCGCCAGCGAGGCGCGTCCCCTTTCCGGCCGGGTGCTGGTGGTGGAGGATGATCGGATCAACCAGCGCGTGATCGAGTTGTTGTTGGGCAAATTCAATGTCGAGGCCGTGATCGTCGCGGATGGTGCGGCCGCCGTGGAAGTCGCCACCTTCGAACGCTGGGACGCCGTGTTGATGGATTGTCAGATGCCGGGGATGGATGGCTTGGAAGCGACGCGCCGGATCCGCGCGCGCCTCCAGGGTCGGCCGTTGCCGATCATCGCCCTCACCGCCAACGCGATGACGGGCGATCGCGAAGCCTGCGTCGCCGCGGGGATGGACGATTTTATCGCGAAACCCGTGCGCCAGGAGGAACTGCGCGCCTGCCTCGAACGCTGGCTGCCGGTGCCCGGCCGGTAGGAGCGGGCCCCGGGCGGCCGACCCGCCACGCGCAGCGCTCAGAGCGCGCGAAACACGATGGCGGCGTTCTGCCCGCCGAAACCGAGATTGTTGCTCAACACCGTGCGCACGGCGGCGGAACGCGCGACGTTGGGCACGTAGTCGAGATCGCATTCCGGGTCCGGATCCTCGAGATTGATCGTGGGCGCGATCGTCTGCGTCTGAATCGTTTTCACCGCGATGACGGACTCGATGCCACCCGCCGCGCCGAGCAAGTGGCCGGTCATCGATTTGGTCGAGCTGATCGGCACGCGATGCGCGTGGTCGCCAAAGACCTTCTTGATCGCGAGGGTCTCGAACTTGTCGTTGTAGGGCGTCGAGGTGCCGTGGGCGTTGATGTAGTCGATCTGTTCGGGCGCGAGCGCCGCGCTCGCCATCGCCCGCTTCATCGCCATGGAAAGCCCCTTTCCTTCCGGATCGGGCTGCGTGATATGGAACGCATCGCACGTCGCGGCATAGCCCGCCAATTCGCAATAGATCCGCGCCCCCCGCGCCTGGGCGTGCTCGAGCGACTCCAACACCAGCACGCCGGCGCCCTCGCCCATGATGAAGCCATCGCGGCCCTTGTCGAAGGGCCGGCAGGCCTTCTCCGGCGTGGCGTTGCGCGTGCTCATGGCCTTCATCGCGCAGAAGCTCGCGTAGGCAAACGGCGTGATCGCCGCCTCGCTGCCGCCGGCAATCATCACATCCGCGTCGCCGCGGCGAATGGTGTGCGCCGCCTCGCCGAGCGCATGCGTGCCCGTCGCGCACGCCGAGACCACGCCGAAATTGGGTCCGCGCGCGCCGTGCTCAATCGCCACCAGACCCGAACACATATTTCCGATCAGCGACGGAATCGTGAACGGCGACACCTTCCGCGGACCCCGCTCCGCCAGCACTTTGAGCTGCGATTCGTAGGTATACATGCCGCCGATACCGGAGCCGATGATCACGCCGACGCGGTCACCGTCCTCCCGAGCCATATCCAGGCCCGAGTCGGCGAACGCCTGTTTGGCCGCCACGAAGCCGAAATGCGTGTAGCGGTCGTTGCGCCGCGCTTCCTTCGGGTCCATGTGCTGCGCCGGATCCCAATCGCGCACTTCGGCGCCGATCTGGCTGCCGAACTCCGACGGATCAAAGAGCGAAATCCGGTGAATCCCACCCCGCCCGGCCACCAGGCTGGCCCAGAACGCGTTCACCTCGTGCCCGATCGAGGTGACCACACCGAGGCCGGTCACCACCACACGACAGGAAGACGGGGAAATTTGCATAGGCGGCACCGGGAACCGCTAAGTCCAAAAAACAAAAAGGCGTTCTGCCAGATATTTCCTCAGCGGAAAAAGGCAGAACGCCGAAATCAGACGAAGCGCGATCTCAGGAGGCTCCGGCCTTGCCCTTGATGTATTCGATGACCTGGCCGACCGTCTGCAGCTTCTCCGCATCGGACTCGGGGATCTCGCCCTTGATCTCGTCCTTGAATTCCTCCTCGAACGCCATGATCAGCTCGACGGTGTCGAGCGAATCAGCGCCAAGGTCGTCGAGAAAAGAGGCGGTCGGCGTGATCTGCTCCTCGTTCACGTTGAGCTGATTCACGATAATCTCTTTGACCCGCTGTTCGATGGTTTTTTGGTCAGCCATTTTGCAAAATTTTAGAGGGAAAACTTGTCTTGCGCAGGGTTCACATCGCCATCCCACCGTCAACGTTAAAAACTTGTCCCGTAATGTAGCCGGCCTCTTCCGAACACAGATACGTCGTGAGATTGGCGATATCGGCCGCTTCGCCGAAGCGTTTCAGCGGGACGACTTCCAGGATTTTCGCGGACGCCTCGGGATTGTTCACGAACTCCGTCGTCATGTCCGTCTTGATGAAACCCGGGGCGACCGCGTTGACTGTGACGCTCCGCCCCGCGAATTCGCGGGCGAGGGTCTTGGTCAGGCCGATCATGCCCGCCTTTGCCGCCGAATAATTGGCCTGGCCCGCGTTGCCCATCACGCCGCTGACCGAGGCCATGTTGATGATCCGCCCCCAGCGCGCGCGGGTCATCGGCCGGCCGATGAGCTTTGTCCAATGGAAACAGCTCGTGAGATTGGTCGTCAGGACCTCGTTCCAATCCGTCTCACTCATCCGGAAAAGCAGCCCGTCGCGCGTGATGCCGGCGTTGTTCACGAGGATGTCGATGGTCGGGAACTCCTTCAGGAGCTCTTCCGCCGCTTTCGCGATGGCCGCACCATTGGCGACATCGACCGCCATGGCCTTGGCCTTGCCACCGGATGCCACGATGGCTGCAGCCACGGCGCCGCAGGAGTCGGCGGATTTCGAGACGCAAATCACCGTGACGCCGTGTTTCGCGAGCGTTTCCGCGATGGCCTTGCCGATGCCTCGGCCGGCACCGGTGACGAGTGCTGTGCGATTGTTGAAGGTAAGCATGTAGGGATTGCCGATTCTCGATGGGCGATTGCCGATTGAAAACAGGGGTTCGACTCCAATCGCCAATCGGCAATTGGCAATTAGTAAACGTCCCGCTGGTAGCGCTTGTCCTTCTTCATCTGTTTCACGTAGTCGGCGGCCTGCTCATGCGTCATGCCGCCCTGTGCGGAGATGATGTCGTGCAGCGCGGTATCGACGTCCTTCGCCATCCGCTTGGCGTCGCCGCACACATAAAAATGCGCCCCGCCCTGCAGCCACGGCCAGAGATCCTTCGCCTGCTCGCGCATCCGATCCTGCACATAAACCTTCAGCAACTGATCGCGCGAAAACGCCGTGTCGAGCCGGGTGAGCTGCCCCGTGGCGAGATACTGCTGCCACTCGTCCTCGTAGAGGAAATCCGTGCCGCGTTTCTGGTCGCCGAAGAACAGCCAGTTGCGCCCGGTGGCGCCCGTCATCGCGCGATCCTGCACGAACGCGCGGAACGGCGCAATGCCCGTGCCCGGCCCAATCATGATGCAGTCCTTCGCGCCGTCCTCGGGCGGACCGAAATGCGAGTCCGACACAAACACCGGCACCGGCGTCATTCCGATCTGCGCGCGATCGGCAAGGAAACTCGAACACACGCCGACGCGCTGGCGGTGGTTTGTCTCGTAGCGCACGACGGCCACGGTAAGATGCACATCGCTCGGAAACTTCCGGCCGGATGACGCGATCGAATAAAGCCGCGGCATCAGCTTGCGCAGGTGATCGATAAACTCCTGCGGCGCCAGCTTCGCGCTGGGAAACTCCGCGAGCAGATCCACGAACTCACGCTGCTCCAGGAAACCGGTCAGCACGTCCTTCGAGTCGGGCGCGAGCAACCCGGCCAGCTTCGCCTTGTCTTCCGGCGCCGTCGCTTTCGCCGCGAGTGTCTCGACGATCTTCCGCGTCGGTTTCGCCAGCGCGAGCCGATCGGTCAACGCTTCCCGCAACGAAATCGGAGCCGGCAGTTTGAGCTGCACGGGCGAAACGGACTCGCTCCCCGTCGCGCCGAGGCGCTGCAGCAGTTCGTCCACTTCTTCACGTCGATTGGAGGAAAAGACACCGAGCGAGTCGCCGGCCTTGTAGCGCAACCCGCTGCCGCGCAGATCCACGACGAAGTGTCGCGTCTCCTTGGCGGAGCCCGGGCGGTTGAGCAGACGGTTCTCGGTGAGCTTGGCCGGGAACGGACGATCTTTCGAATACGCAGCGGGATCGGCAGGGCTCGACATAGGGGCTGGATTGGCCGGATGAAGCGCGCCGCCGTTGGCGCACGCAAGCCGCTTTCGTGTCGTAGCCGCTTTCGTATCGTAGCGGAACGCCTTGCGTTCCGTATCGCAGCGGAACGCCTTGCGTTCCGTGTCGTAGCGGAACGCCTTGCGTTCCGTGTCGTAGCGGAACGCCTTGCGTTCCGTATCGCAGCGGAACGCCTTGCGTTCCGTGTCGCAGCGGAACGCCTTGCGTTCCGTATCGTAGCGGAACGCCTTGCGTTCCGTGTCGTAGCGGAACGCCTTGCGTTCCGGACTGAAGGCTGGGCCTTGCGCGACGCTCACGCTCAAGCTTGCAGCGTCCCCGGAATTGAAGCCCAGTAAGGGTCATGGCATCCGCCGAGCCCATCCGCCTGCAGAAATTCATCGCCGATGCCGGCATGTGCTCGCGGCGCGCCGCCGAGGCGCTGATCGCTCAGGGAGAAGTCTGGGTGAACAGCGCGCCCGCCAAGCTCGGGCAGAAAATCACCCCCGGCGTCGACAAGGTCACGGTGAGCGGCAAATCCGTCCGCACCACCGCCCAGCCCCGCATCACCGTGGCCGTGCACAAGCCCCGCGGCCTCGTCTGCTCCAACGACGACCCGCACCATGCCGCGACCGTTTTCGATCTGCTGCCGCGCGAGTTTTCCAAGTTTCGTTTCTTCTGCGCCGGCCGGCTCGATCTCGAAAGCGAGGGGCTCGTCATTCTCACGACCGACGGCGATCTCGCGAACCGGCTCATGCACCCGTCGCGGGTGGTGACCAAGCGCTACCACGTCGTATTGAAAAAAGCATTTCCCTCGGCGCGGTTGCCGCAGCTCATCCGGGGCGTGGCGATCGAGGGCGAGCGCCTGAAAGTGGAGCGCGCCGCGCTGATCAATGCCGACGCCAGCCACAGCGCGACGAACCTCGATGTGCACATGCACCACGGGAAAAAGCGCGAGATCCGGCTGTTGTTCACGACGCTCGGCTTTGACGTGAAGCGGCTGAAGCGTTACCAGATTGGCGCCCTGCAACTGAAGGGAATCCCGTTGCGAGCGGGAAAAATCCTTTCTCACCAGGAAATCGACTCACTCTTCCTCAACCCGACCACGCCGCGCGCCAAGTTCGAAGCCTACGCCGCGCCCGCCCGCACTCCCGCCACCACCGCTGTCTCCTCCGTCGATGAAGACTAAACTCCTCCCTGCCCTCGCCCTGTTTCTCGCGGGTGCCGCCACGTTGGCCGCGGCGCCGCTGACCGCCACGACCGCGGTGCACACGAAGCCCGACGCCAGCTCGCCCGCGATCAGTTACCTGAAAGCCGGCACCGAGCCCAAGCCCGCGACCGGCGCTCTCGCCAGCACGCCCGCGGGCTGGATGGCCGTGGAAGTCGCCGGGCCCTTCAAGATCTACGTCGAGAACAAGGATCTCGCGAAGAGCCTCGATCCGACGCCCGGCGCACCCATGCGGCTCGCGCCCAAAGCCGACGCCGGCATCCTCGCACTGGCGGAGAAAGGCGACAAGACGGAGCTCACCGGCGTGCGCGGCAAATGGACGGAGTTCACGCTCGAAAAGAATCTCACCGGCTACATCCACCTCGGCGGCACCGCCGGCTACATGCCGCCGATCGCCACGACTCCCGCCACTGCGGCACCGAAATCCGCCACGCCCGCACCCGCGCCGATCGCAAGCGCGCCCGTGGCACCCGGCGTCTACGGTGTCGCCACCGCGGGCCAGCCGGCAGCGATGGTGAATCTTGGCGATGGCGGCAGCGCGTCGCTGCCGCGGCAGTTTGCCGGGCGCTTCGTCTCGACCCGTCGCGCCTTCACGCCGCGCCGCCCCTACGACTACGCCCTGAACGACGACGCCGGCAAACGCTACGCCTATCTCGACATCTCGAAACTGCTCCTCACCGATCAAATCGAGAAATACGTTGACCATCCCGTGGTCGTCTACGGCGTGGCGAAGGCCGGCGGCCCCGATGGCAAGGACATGGTGATTGCGATCGAGACGCTGCAGTTGAAGTAGAAAATGCCGGAGCGAGCAGCGGGGAGAGAGCCGCGAGCCGGCCGCTCGCCGCTACCTGGTTTTCGACTCGCTACCCGCTACCCGCTACTCGCTACTTTCGCCATGGATCTGATCGACGGAAACCAAATCGCGGCGGCCATCGTCGCGGAGTTGAAAGCGGAAGTCGCCGGCCTCGCCGGCCGCAAGCCTTGCATCGCCCTCGTGCGCGTGGGCGAGGATCCAGCGTCGGTTTCCTACGTGAAGAAAAAGGAGAAAACCGCGGCGGAAATCGGCGTCGGCAGTCGCATCATTCTCCCGCCGATTTCGATCACGCAGGCCGAGCTCTTCGCGCTGCTTGATCAGCTCAATGCCGATCCCGCCGTCGACGGCATCCTCGTGCAGTCGCCATTGCCGAAGCACATCGACGAGGTCGCGGTGTTTCGGCGCGTCGCGCCCGAAAAGGATGTCGACGGCTTCAACACGCTCAATCTCGGCAAAGTCGCGCAGGAGGACGAGACGGGCTTCGTCGCGTGCACCCCGGCCGGCATCATGGAGTTGCTGGCGCGCAGCGGCGTCGATCTGAAGGGCAAGCACGTCGTCGTCCTCGGCCGCTCCCTCATCGTCGGCAAGCCGGTCGCGCTGCTTGCGCTCCAGAAAAAGGCCGGCGCCAACGGCACGGTCACAATCTGCCATTCGGCCACGAACAATCTCCCGGCCATCACCCGTCAGGCCGACGTGCTCATCGCGGCGATCGGGCGCCCGGAGTTTGTCACGGCCGACATGGTGAAGCCGGGCGCGGTCGTGATCGATGTTGGCATCAACCGCGTGCCCGACGCGTCGAAGAAATCCGGTTACCGCCTCACCGGCGATGTGAAGTTCGAGACGGTCGCGCCCCTCTGCGCGAAAATCACGCCCGTGCCGGGCGGCGTGGGCCCGATGACCGTGGCGATGCTGATGAAGAATACGGTCAAGGCGTTTCGGTTGCGCGCCGAAGCTCGCGCGTAGCAGGGCCGACTCTCCTGGGCTCAACGCATTTCGTCCCGCTCCGCCCGCAGAGCCGCGGCAGCCCTTGCGCCAAACGGCGCAGTCATAAATTGACCGCAGATTGCACCGAAAGCACGGATACAGACGATTCCAAAAAATATCGCCCTCGAATGCGCTCACCTGCGAGGTGAAAGCTGGGAGTTCCTCAACGGATTGATCATCCGTGTTCATCCGTGAAATCCGTGGTTTCAACTGCGCCTTCCGGGCTTATTCCCTTCGGGGATGAATCAACGCCAGCGGTTTGTCGCGAAAGCGCCGATAAACCGTGAAGTGTGCCGAATCGGTCGTGATGACCTTGGCACGGGGAAACATCTCCGCCAGCCGGACGACGGCGGCATCGCAGAAATCCATCTGGGGATACTTGGCCGACAAGGCCCGGATGTGGGGCATGTGTTCCGGCAGCAGGTCCACCACCCGCAGTGCTCCCGCGTCCACCAATCCGTAAAGACGGTCCACCGCCTCGGCCGAAGCCGCCAGTTGCCACGCCGCCTCGGCAATCACCGTTTCGCAGGTGAGCAAAGGCGGTTCGAGCGCCTCCATCACTCCGACACTCCACTCGTGCCATTGATCGCGGCGATTGATCCAGCCGACCAGCGGCCCGGTGTCCGTGATCCACTCAGCCACCGAAGCCCTCCCGCGCAGACAGATCCCGCGGGCCGTCATAGACGCCCTTGGCGCGGGCGGCCAGTTCGCCAAACGTGCGGGTCGGCTTGGCGGTCAAAAGGAATTTTTCCCCCGTCTTGCCATCGACAATCTCCACGGCCTGCCCTTTGCGGGCGGCGGCTTTGGCCTTGGGGAAATCGCGCAGGAGTGAGCGAGTCGAGAGCTTCATGTTTGACACCCTGTCATACGGCCGCGCTCCGTCAAGCTGGCCCGCGATCGGCGGTGCCCGCGGAGAAATGATCGGCGTGCCTGCGCCGAAGATATGCCGGCGAAATCTTCAACGCTCGGAATCCGACTGGAATCGAGGTGGAGCGCGTGGTCCTCAACACGCTTTCAGCGCGCGCGCCATCGCCCAAGCGCGTTCGAGCCGGAGCGCTCCACCTCGGTGCAACGCTCCGGCTTCGGACACCTTCACCACCACTACTGAACTGCACTTGAGAGAGAGAGAGAGAGAGAGAGAGAGGGGGAAGCCGAGGCCGGAGTAGCGCCCGCCGGGCGCATACCAGTCGCGACCCGCCGAGCGGCATCTGTCGGCGGCGAAATCCCAACCGCCTCCGCGGTAGACGCGGTGGGTGCCCGATGACGCACCCGCAGGGTCGGTCACACTACCGCCAGCGTAGCTCTTATACCAATCCAAACACCATTCCCACACGTTGCCGGGCGCACATGCGGTTGGCGTGTTCCAGCCCCGACGCGGAGCGGAGTCCGCGCCCTACACTTTCAAAGGTCGCGAAGGGATCGGTAGGGCGGCGCGTCCCTTCGCCGCCGCGGTGCCGACCGCCGCCAAACGGCAGATGCACCCCTGGTTGGCCCACGCAGAACATTTTTTAAATCGGAAATCTGCCCGGGGGAACCTTGGGCCGCGCTACACGGCGTTGTCCATCGCTGGCAATCACGCCCCTTCGATCTGCGAAATCTCGAGGATTGCGTCGTCGCTGGCCCTCAAATCTATCGATAACCCCGGAGTGATGCCCAAGCAACGCCACGAGATTTGCCGTCGTCGTGCAGTTGCCCGTGCGCAGCCAAATGACTTTGGGCGGCGCGCCGCGCAGGACACCGCGCTCCTCGAAATCGGAATCATTCGTGACGATGACGAACCCGTTCGCTTTGGCGTAATCCCAAATCACCCCGTCATCCTTCGCACCGAGGCCGCAGCGATCCACGTGCTGCGATTCGGGAAACGAGCTGGGCAAAGCCCCGACCAACGCGGGCGGCAAATTCTCATCGAACCGCAGCTTCATCCACGAGCGACCGCGATCCTGCGCTCGCGATCTGCGGCCTAGCCCTGCGCTTGGCCCACATTTCGAGCGCAGCAAATGTGGTTCGTGCAGCGGAATCTCACAAAGCCGCGGCCTTCGAACTGCCGAATCGCGGCTCCACGAGAAAGGGGAGAAAAGGCG
>Ga0163144_10016931_pt1 | contig 14900 bp, 5 predicted proteins | sample OliLak19BULKMAT1_FD_123175 | JGI IMG/M metagenome (GOLD analysis project Ga0163144, IMG submission 123175) | Freshwater microbial mat bacterial communities from Lake Vanda, McMurdo Dry Valleys, Antarctica - Oligotrophic Lake LV.19.BULKMAT1 | ecosystem: Environmental > Aquatic > Freshwater > Lake... | reverse complement strand
TCGCCGATTCGAACACCGACGCCGTCGCCGTACTCTCCGCCAAATGCCAGCAATGCCATAACCAGCAGATGCAGATGGCTGGTATACGCCTGTCGTCTTCCGCTGATCTAGTCACCCATCGCGACCGCGTGCTGACGGCCATCGCCTACACCGGCAAAGTGAAGATGCCGCCGACCGGTAAGCTCTCTGCCGACGAATCGAAGCTGTTTTCTACGTGGCTGGCGGCCGGTGCCGTGTTCCCCACGGGTAGCCCGACGGGCGCGAAAGTTCCTACCTGGTGGGCGTTTCAAGCTCCCGTTCGCCCTGTCGGAGCCAATATCGACCACTTCATTACCGCAAAGCTGCGGGAGAAGGGCCTAAAACGGGCGGCTCCCGCCGACAAGCTCACTTTGATCCGCCGCGCAACCTTCGACTTGCATGGCCTTCCTCCCTCGAAAGCCGAGATCGACGCCTTCCTCGCCGACAGCGGTTCGGATGCTTACCCGAAGTTGATCGACAAGTTGCTCGCTTCTCCCCGCTACGGCGAAAAGTGGGGCAAGCACTGGCTCGACCTCGCGCGCTACGGCGACACCTCCGGCTTTGAGCAAGACCCCTATCTGCTCTACTCCTGGCGCTACCGCGACTACGTCGTGAAAAGCTTCAACGACGACAAACCTTACGACCGCTTCATTAAAGAAACCATCGCCGGCGACGAGCTTTTCCCGGAGGAACCGGAAGCGCAGCAGGGCACCGGTTTCTACACCGTCGGCGCTAACCGCGACCTGCTTTTTAAACAGGAAAAAGAGAACCGCGTCGAAACCCTGACCGACTTCACCGACACCACCGCGGGCGTCTTTCTGGGCCTGACCGTCGGTTGTGCTCGCTGCCACGATCATAAGTTCGACCCCATTCCTCAGCGGGACTACTACCGGCTGCAAGCGGTCTTTATGCCACACGTGAAGACGCGCGTTTTTCTCCACTACAACCAGGCTCGCGGCTACGATCTGAACGAGAATACCCGGACGTTCCGGTTACAGGAGCTGGGCACGCAGATGATGGCGCTGCTCGATCCGCATCGGAAGGCGCTGCGCGAGGCGACGCTGGCTCAGCGGTCTCCCGAGGTGGCGCTCGCTTTTCATACCCTCGACGACCAGAAGACGCCCGAACAGAAAAAGATCACCGACCAGTTTCAGAAAGAGGTGGAGCCGTCGGACGCGCAGGTGTTCGCGACGCTTTCTAAAGAAGAGCAGGCGCGTCTGGACAGTATCGAAAAGAAGCTGGTGGCGATGTTTAAGAACTTTCAGCCCGGCCCCTTCTCGCCCGGCCTGACGGACCTGAGCCGCGAGTCGCCGCGCACGTTTATGCCCGCCAAGGGCGGCAGCGATGGGGAAGAGGTTATTGCCGGCTATCCGACCGCGGTGGGCGGCGGCGACATTCCCGCTGCGCCGCTGACGGCGGAAACCAGCCATCGCCGGAAAGGCCTGGCGGAATGGATCGCTTCGCCTGCCAATCCGCTGACCGCCCGGGTAATGGTGAACCGGGTTTGGCAATACTATTTTGGGCGTGGGCTCGTCGCGACGCCTTCCGACTTTGGAACGCGGGCGACGGCTTCCAATCGGGAACTGCTCGATTGGCTGGCGACCGAGTTCGTCGAGCAGAAGTGGTCGTTCAAGGCGATGCACCGGTTGATTTTGAATTCGGAGACGTATCGTCAATCCTCGAAGCCATCGCCGAAGGCGCTCGAGATGGATCCGGACAATACGCTGGTTTCGTATTTCACGCGGCGGCGTTTGGAAGCCGAGGAGGTTCGGGATTCGATTCTGGCTGCTTCCGGCGCGCTGAACCTGAAGATGGGCGGCCGTCCGGTGGTGCCGACCCTGGCGACCGAGGAGCTCTACGGCATGAGCCAGCCTTTGAATAACGCCTGGATCGTGACCGAAGATACCCGCGAGCATGATCGCCGCACGATCTACATGATCGCTCGCCGGAACTTCCGGATGCCGCTGCTGGAAGCGTTTGACCAGCCGGAGGGGGTGCTGAGCTGCTCCCGGCGGGATTCCTCGACGACCGCGCCGCAATCGCTTTCGCTATTGAACGGCCGCTTTACCTTGGCGCAGGCGAAGGCGCTGGCGGCGAAGCTCGCCGACGAAACCGACCCCGTGACGGCCGCCTGGCAGCGGCTGTTTGGCCGGAATCCGGAACCGTTTGAGGCTGCGCGGATGAACAAGTTCCTGGTTCAGCAGACGCAGCATTTGGGCTCGAAGCCGGCGGCGCTGACCGAACTCGCCCGCGGCCTGTTTAACTTAAACGAATTTCTCTACGTGGAGTAAGTGAACCATGAACCGTCGTGAACTCATTCAACGCGCTGGAAAAGGCTTCGCCGGGTTGGCGATGGCCGGGATGTCGCAAGCGCAGACAAACGCTGTGGCGAAAGCGAAGAACATTATCTACATCTTCAACCACGGCGGGGTTTCGCATGTGGATACGTTTGACCCGAAGCCGGTGTTGACGAAGCAGAACGGTAGTACGCTGCCGCCTAGTTTCGCGGCCGGGTTGGTGACGGCACGGATCGATTTCCGCAAAGCGATTATGCGGGGTTCGCCGTGGGAGTTCCCTCGCTATGGGTCGAGCGGCTTGCAGTTTTCCTCGCTTTTCCCGAATTTGGGTAAGCATGCCGATAAGCTGGCCGTGATTCGGTCCTGCTATGGCGACGCGTTTGACCATGCTCCAGCGATGTTCTTGAGCTGCACCGGGTCGCAGTTTCCGGGGCGGCCTTCGATTGGCTCCTGGGCGGTTTATGGGCTGGGGAGTGACAACAAGAACCTGCCTTCGTACGTCGTCATGTCCGACGGAGCGATGAAGTCCGGGGCGGGCGCTTATGGGGCTGGCTATTTACCGGCGACCCACCAAGGCACGATGTTTCGCGCCGGTCAGAACCCGGTGCTGAACTTAGCGACGCCGGCGGGGGTTTCGAGTGAAGCGCAGAAAGAGACGCTTTCGCTCGTGAACGACTTGAATCGGCGGCACTATGCTTCCCGCGAAGAGGACTCGACGCTGGACGCGCGGATCAAGGCGTATGAGCTTGCGTTTCGGATGCAGAGTGAAGCGCCGGGGGCGGTGGACTTGACAAGCGAGACCCCGGCGACGCGGCAGCTTTACGGGCTTGACGAGCCGATGACGGCCGACTTTGGGCGGAAGTGTCTTCTCGCCCGGCGGATGGTCGAGCGCGGCGTTCGGTTTGTGCAGCTTTTCTTTGGTACGAACTTAGGTGACGATTGGGATAGCGCCCACGACGACTTACTCGGTTCGCATCAGAAGATGGCGAAGAAGTCCGACCAGCCGATTGCGGCGTTGTTGACTGACTTAAAGGCGCGCGGTTTGCTGGATAGCACGTTGGTCGTTTGGAACTCCGAGTTTGGCCGGACGCCGCTGGCGGAAGGGAAGAATGGCCGGGATCATCATCCGTATGGGTATAGCATGTGGATGGCCGGGGCGGGCATTCAAGGTGGCCGGGCGCTGGGAGCGACGGACGAGTTCGGTTTGCGGGCGGTGGAGCAACCGAAGTCGATTCACGATGTGAATGCGACGATTCTGCGGCTGATGGGGATTGACCATTTGAAGCTGACGTGGCGGTATCAGGGGCGGGATCAGCGGCTGACGGATGTGCACGGAGAGAACGAGTTTACGAAGTGGTTGCTGGGATGATCGCCTAAATCTCAAATGGGCGAATAAAATTTGAGCCAATTGGGTACCTTTTTTCCGCGTTCTTTGGTGCGCGGAGGTTGCGCTAAATACTATGGCTCACACTGAGGATCGTCAGCACGAAGTTGCCCAGGGCGAAACGACCGTCCAGATCTCGCTCGAGGCCGGCCACTACTGGTCGACCGTGTGGCAGCACAGTAATAATGCCCAGCTTCGGCAGCTCCGCAAGCACCACAACGTACTGTTGCCCGGCGATATGCTGTTTGTTCCGGCCATCCGGGTTCGAGAGGTTTCCAAAGCCACCGACCAGACGCACAAGTTCGTCCGGAAAGGCATTCCTGAGAAGTTCAACTTGCAGTTCACGGACTATGACCACAAACCGCTGGCCAACGCCCCGTATGTGCTGATCCTGGATGGCACGGCCTCTAACGGGAACCTGGATGGCGACGGCTGGCTGCGCGTGTTTGTCCGGCCGGATATTCGTTCCGGACGGATTGAAGTGGGCGAGCACGGCAGCCTGGCGGCCTGCGATTTGAATTTCGGCCATCTCGATCCGCTGTCGACGCTGACCGGGGTGCAAGCCCGGCTCCGCAACCTGGGCCTTTATGATGGGCCCATTGATGGGGAGAACAACGACCTGCTGAAGGAAGCCGTCCGTGCTTTCCGCGTAGCCGAGGAGTTGCCGGAAGGCGACGAGATCAACGACGAGTTTCGCCAACGCCTGGAAGCCAAACACCGGAGCTAATTCATGCCTTCAAGTCCCCTACTCAGCGCTAACCCCAAGGACTACCACTTCGAGCCGGCCCAGGCAGACCAGTTGCGTCTGGAACAGGGCGCCTATGGCGAGCGCTTCCGGTCCCCGGTAGCCCCCCAGCAGCAGGCGCTGGTTTCTACCGCGATTGAACAGGTGTGCCGCCCGACGATTCTGCTGGAAATCATCTTCTACAGTAAGATCCACTTAGTTACCCCGGATGAGTTCGTCCTGAAGGCCAAGGACTATCACAAGATCCTGCGCGATGAATCCCTGCTGCTGTACAACGACATCAAGGACAACCGCAAGATCTACCAGGAGTGGGCGGACCCGGATGGCTTCATCGAGAGCGCCGTCGCGAACTCGACGGCCGCGTTCGCCGCATCCACCGATGCTGTCGTAAGCCTGTTCAAAACCGTCAAGCGCGCGCCGAAGCCGGACATCCAAGAGTTCGATAAGCTCATCGAGCGCTGCACGAAGGCAGCGTACGAGGTCAGTGCCGCCGCTAGCGCGTTGAACTACGAGAATATCCACTCGCTCGGCATTAACTTGGCGCTAATCCGGGAGGACTCTCGCCGGCTGTACAAAGCCGTTGATCTGTTCCGCAACCGCGCGATCGACTCGGCCGAAACGATTACCAAGGGCCTGGAGACGGCCGAAGGCGCTTCATTTCAGGTTCTGGCGCTGGTGCCGACGCTGACCGGGATGGACCCGCTGCGGGAGGCGGCGTATCGGATCAGTCTCATCGTACTGCGGGCGGGGGCTCGGTCAGCTGGGGCGGCGCTGGCGGAGAGCAACGTGCTCCGGGAGCTTTGCGGCGTGTTGAAGGCCGATGTGCCGCCGATGCTCGTCGAGGTGATTTCGAGCGTGCTGCGCGGCGCGATTCCCAAGGGGGCGGGGAAGGAGCTGCTCATCTTCATCGTGAAGCAGGAGGTGGAATTCCTTTGTGATCTGGCCCTGATGGTGCATGAACGGGGCGGCAAGCTTACTGAAGATGACATTAAGCAGCTGGGGATGAATCGTCTGACGAGTTGCCTTTCCGAGCTGCTGAGCAAGGTGCTGGGCGGCAAGCCTTCCGACATGGGCGTGCAGCGGTTGGCGAAGTCGCTGGCGGAGAACACGATTAACACGCTGTGGCGCGACATGTTGACGGCCCGCGAAACGGCGAAGACGCAAGGCCGGGAGTTCTGGGACGTGTTCCTGGCTGAGTTCCCATGGACGATCGTGAAGATTATCCAGGGCACCTTCGTGGGGGTGCTGCAGCGGAACGCGGGCCGGATTGCTTTTGAGCCACATTCCGAGGATGGTCAGCAGAAAGCGCTTGATATCTTGAAGGCGCAGAAGGCGTCGTCGATTTTTTCGGGGGAACGGGTGACGCAGCCGAACGCTTCGGCGGCCAGGAAGCGGGACCCGCTCGGGGCGATGTCGCTTTCTGAGTATCGCCAATGGCAGAAGGAACTGAGTCTGCACCCCGACATCGCGGGGCAGCTTCGGCGCTATGCCCACGATGCGGATCAGTTCGTTGCCTTCCGCGTTCCGAGTGCCGCGATGGCGGCGCACGCGGGAGAATTCTCGAAACGGCCCAAGCCTCTGTGGGTGAAAGCGAAGAGCGCTACGCTGGGCGAAACCGAGGGCTTAGTCACGAAGCCGTCGAAGGATCGGGTGATCCGGGAAGATAATGATAAGGCGATTGCGACTTGGGAGAAGTCGATCGAGTCGATCAAGAAGAACGGAGCGCTGGTCCGCGAAGACGGAGTTCTGTTTCATCCGGACATGCTCCGCGATGCAGGCGAGGTGGACACCCGCAATCGGGCGGCCTACGACCGGACTGCGCAGATTCTGGCGGAGTTCCAGGCTCGCGGCTCGTTCGACTTGACCGATCCCAACGTACGCAACGCCTTTCGGGCTGCGTACCCCAACGAGGCCGATGCGGCACTGCTGATTCTTCAGCAGGCGCGCGTGGGTTACTACCCGGACCTCGACCTGGCCGAGGTCTTCGATGCTTCGACCGGAGACCGGGTCCCCGTCGGTGCCGGCAATGAGAAAGATCCGGCTGAGCTGGCTTATCTGCAGCGAAACCGGAGCAATCTCGATGAAGCGGTAAACATCAACGACGACGTGCGGAATTTGCCGCCTGAGGCCCGGGGTCCGGACGGCAAGCCTCGCGTTTCGCTCGACAACAAATCGCCGCACCTGCAGAGCCTTTTTCAGCATGGGGCGGACAATGAATACTATCGGGGAGGCGAGGGCGGCCCCATTGGGGTGGTGGGGCCGGATGGACGGAAGTGGTTGTTCAACAACCGCGCGAGCTTCGAAGCGGGAATGCGGACGGTTCTGGGCCAGAAGTATCGCGACCCCGGGCAGCGGAATGTGCGCGGCATTCTAATGACCAAGAACTCAAAGGACGATCCGACCAGCGGCGCGATGGCGAAGGGTTCAGGCGAGCGGATTGACACGGCGAAGTTCAACCGGATCCGCTGGTACTACGAACGCGCCCGCCAGGACGCGAGTGGCGCCGGGACGCCGGTGCCGAACCACGACATTTGGATGAGTCTTTTCCAGCGTGGTCTGAGTATCGAACCGGACGTGTTCGCCTTGGCACCGGGGGGCAGGTGGAATGATCTGCATTCGATTTTGCAGCAGCACGGCACCTTCGCCGCAATTGACCTGGACGCGAAGAACCTCGTGATCGCCGGGGCCACGCCCGAGTCGTTGGCCAACGGATTGGCTCGCTTGGCGCGCACCGCCGTTGACCTGGGAGCGATGTTCGTCCCGAAGCTGACGGTTTGGTTCGAACTGTATAGCGCGTACAAGCCGGTCACCTCGGACTATATTCTGAATCGGATCGGAGGGCGTGAGCCGGGGGTATCTTCCGCGGTGGCGGATGTGAGTTCGGCGGTTCCGGTGTTCAAGCCGAAGCCGGGCCATACGATGTACGCGTTTTGCCTGGATGGTTTCCACGGCTCCTTCGCTCCGGCTTTGCCGTCGGCCCCGACCGGGCCTACCGACAAGCTTTCCGATGAGGAGCGCAATCGCTTATACCGGGAGCATACGGTGGGTTCGTTTGGGCTTCATCCGCCTAATTTTGGGAAGGTGGAAGGGCAGAAGCTGATGGCGGTTTGGGATAACCTGACGACGCGGAAGCTGACTTATGAAGAGGTAAAGATCCTGGGCCGTCCGGTGTCGATCTTCACTGCCGGGATGGCGGCATGCCCCGCGAATGTCGAGCCGATGGAGATTCCGAAGCTGATTCAGCGGGAGGAGCGCCGGATGATGCTCGTTAGCTAGAAGCTATAAGTATGGGAGAGATAGAACAGGCGTTGGCCTAGACCGGGGGTGGTCCGGCGAAAGAACTCGCCGGTGAAGAAGTAGCCGCCTCCTCCGGCGAAGGTGAACGCCCCGCGCTTCCAGCCGATGAAGAAGTCCAGCTCCCGGCCCAGGTGGTTGCCGGCGGTGCCACGGATAGAGCGCGCGATCGCCCGGCCTTGTGCGTTGTAGGCCGCGTCGGTGCGATCGGCCAGCCAACTATCGTTGAACATGGTAGTGAGACTGAGCTTCGGCGTCAGGGCCCAGACGGCGGTGGAACGGAGGTTTTGGACGTTGCGCCAGCCGAGGAGATCCTCGTGGCCGAGCTTGTCATGAGCGGCCGGGTACAACTGATCGAAGGTGTGGCTGGCGGTCGCGCTCTGGCCGCCGGAGGCATACTTCCACTCGGTGGCGATATCCATCGTGCGGGCGAGAAGCGGGAATTTGTAGCCGAACTGCCCGACGCAAGCGTAGGCGTGATGGGGGGCGTTTTCGATCCGGCCGTTTTGTAGAATTCCTTCGGTCGTGAACCGGGCCTGTTTCGACAGGCGGGCGGCCCAGCGGAAGCCGACGGAATCGGTGCGGAGCCGGCCCAAGCCGGTGAAGCCGCCGGGGCGATTTTGGGTGTGGCGGAGGGCATAGACGTCGACGACGGACTGGAGCCAGAGATCCTTCCAGGAGTTATAAGTTCCCCAGACGCGGTCGCCGAGGATGGGCCGATTCCAACCGGTGCCGGACGGCTTGATGGGCGAGACGAGCAGGAGTTCGAAGCGGGCGTGGGGGGTGCGCCACCAGGCGCGGGCGAGGTCGTAAGTGCGGGCGGTGTAGGCCCATTGGGGTGCTCCGATTAAGCGGGTATCGCCGTATTGGACCATCCGGCGGCCGAGGTCTCCGCCGGGGCCGGTTTTGGCGGCGGGGAGAATTTCGAAGTAGGATTCCTGGACGTCGAAGGGATCGCGCATGGTGCCGGGGGCGGGGCGGCCGAGGAGGGGGGCGCGGGAATCCTGGCCAAGGGCGGTGAAGCGGATCCAGGGGGTAGGGGTGTAGGTGAGCCCGAGGCGGGTACGCAGGAAGTTGGCGTGGGTGGGCAGGCCTCGGCCGAAGTCGCTTTTGTCGCGCAGTTCGATCCGCGAGCGCATTTCGAAGGAGATTTGGAGTTTCGAGCCGGTGGCCTTTTTGATGGATTCGGCGAGGTCCTGGCCGGGATCGGAGGCCCACAGGGGCAGGATGGCCAGCCCGGCCAGGAGGGAGAAGGGAAGAGTCAACTTGGGTTTCCTGCCGGTAGGGTTCCGCAGGGCCGGTGGAACGGGTCGCGCATCACTTGCAAGGTAACATGCTCGATGTCGAAGTGAGAAACTGGACGCTCGCGAAGGCGACGATGCCTGTAGTCAGCGGGACGCCGTGCCGAAGCGTGTTCTTTGTGCGCGAGATCCTCAAAATATTAGCTTGGCGCTGACCTGAGTGTTTCGCGGGAAGTTTTGTTGTTCGCGCGACAGCATGCCGAATCGGACATCGGTGTAAGTCGTCGGGGCGGGGCGATAAATGGGCCGGTTGGCCAGGTTGAACGCTTCGCCGCGCAGCTGGAATCGCCAACGCTCTGTCAGCAAAAACGTTTTTGCGGCCGCCAAATTGACGGTGATGTTATCCATTTGGCGGAGCCAGGCGTAACGGTCCTCCACCGTGCGTAACTGATAGGCCGCGTTGCCGCGCCAACAGCTTTTGTCGTTGTTCCACCAACGGCCGTTGGACTGGTCGGCGACGAGAAGATCGCCGCAGGTGTTGATGGCGTTGATGCCGGCGATGGGATTGCCCGAGGTGTATCGAACGACCCAGTTCAGAGTCCAGCCGCCCGCGACGCCGTTGAGCACGGGGTTGTTGGCTTTGGCAAGGAAGTGACGGCCTTTGCCCAGCGGCACGGCCCAGACGCCGCTGACGGAGATGTTTTGGGGCTTGTCATAGGAGACGAGTTCTTTGACGGGCTTTTCGTTGCGGAAATTCCAGGTGTTCAGGTAGTTCGCGCTTTGGAAGTTTTTCGAGAAGGTATAGGAAAAGATGAGAGTGAGACCGCCGAGGGTGCTGCGATCGGAGGTGAAGCGCTTATCTGCTCGGAGTTGGAGGGCATCGTAGCGGTACCAGGCCCAGGGCTGGGAGTTATTTGTGATGTTGGCGAAGAGGGGGAATTGGCGAAAGAGTTCGCGGCGGGCGATCGCGTTGTTCGATCCGCGGGTGCGATTGGTGGGGACGATGCCGAAGAACGGGTTCGGGACGGTCGAATCGCCGGCGGCAGGTAACGCTTGGTACTCCTGGTTTTGGTCGATTTGCCAGTAATCGGTGTTGATAGCCATGGAATCGCGCGAGGTAATGCTGCCGACGTAGCTGAGGTCGAGCAGGACGTTTTTGAGGGTTCGATGCTGGAAGCCGAAGGAGTATTGAAAGGTGCGGGGGATGGGGCGCTGACGGGAGTCAAAGGTGATCGCGTTACCGATGCTGGTCAGCAGGCCCAGATCGCGGCCTTGGGGTTGGACGAGGCCGTCGGGAAAGGGATTGGCGAGGGAGAAGCGGCCGGCAAGACTGGCGGCGGGCGTTACGTCGCCATCAAGGGACCGGGTGTAGGCGGTGGTCTGGTTATAGCCATCGGTCTGGCCGTTTTGGGTGGCGGTGCGGTGGAAGATGCCGAAGCCGGTCCGGAGTACGGTGGACTTGTGGAACTGCCAGGCGAGGCCGAGACGGGGCTGGATGTTTTGCCAGTCGGTCGAGTAGATGCGGCGGGAGCCGCCGGGTTGGACGAACGTCCGTCCGCCGTAGATGGCCGAGGGGGGATTCGGATACGGGAAGCGGGGGTTGGTCGAGTCGTAGGTCGATTTCAGAGCATTCCAGCGGGCGAGGATCTGGTCGCTCAGAGGACTGACTTCGTTGTAGGCGAAGCCGGAGTTGGCGCGGTCGTGACGTTCGACCCAGGGCATCTGCACGTCATAACGGAGGCCGATGTTGAGCGTGAGATTGCGGCGAACCTTCCAATCGGTTTGGAGGAAGAAGCCGAAATAGGGCCAACTGCGGTAGAAGTTGTCGTTCCAATCAACCTGGCCGGCTCCGGGGATGCCGAGCAGGAGGTCGGCGAGGCCGGAGCCGTCCTGGGCGTTCAGAGCTGAGCGTTGGGGATAGCGTTGGGTGCCCCAGCGGGTGAATTGGAGGTAGCCGTTCGATAGGCCCGAGGCGTCGAAGCCTTGGGCGGCGTAGACGAGATCGGCGCCGAAGCGGATGGTTTTTTTGCCGCGGGTGATGGTGAAGGTCGGGACGAGATTCCATTGGTTGTCGGTGCGCCAGTTGACGAGATTGGCGTTGTTGCCGAAGAGATTCGAAAATAAATCGACGGCGATGCGGGGTGGGAATTTGTGGCCGCTGGTGGGGGATTGGACCATGTTGGTCAGCCCGAGGCCGGCGGCGGTGAGGCCGGAGGAGGTATCGACGCTGGGGAAGTTCGAGGTGAAGCGGCCGAAGGAGAGGCGCACATCGAACAGGGCCGAGGGGGAAAGGATGCGGGTGTAACTGAGGATAACGTTGAGATTGCGGCGGGTGGAGTTGATGTTGCCGCTGGCGGCGACGCCGGGGATGCCGGTGTTGTTGCGCCATTCGCCGCCATCCTGCAACGTGAAGACGGCGCTGAAGCGGTTGTAGCTGTTGATGACGCGATCCCAACGCCCCATGTACTGTTCATAGCGGTAGCGGCCGACCGAGGCGGAGTTGACGAAGTTGTCGGTGACGCCGGGGGTGTTTGGCGTGGGGTAGTAGCTGATGATTTTGCGCCCGATCGAGCTGATACGGCTTTGAGGGAGAACGTTGCCGGGAAAGGGATCGCGAATGGTGGGGCTGGAGCAGGCGCCGGTGACATCGACCTGGTTTCGGCAGGGGTGGGCCGTGAGCGGGTCGTAGATGTTCATGTTGTACTTCGTGAAGTTCTGGCCTTCGCGCATGTCGAGCGGGGGGGTGTCGGCGACGGCGGGGAAGGGGACCCTTTCGCGAAACCCTTCGAAGCTGCCAAATAGAAAATCCTTATCTTTACGGAGGGCGCCGCCGACGGTTCCGCCGAATTGATTCGTGATGTGTTTGCCGCGCGGGGCGCCGATCATATTGTTTTGCGTATGATTGGCGTCGAGAATTTGATTGCGCATGAAGTTGAACAGGGTTCCGTTCAGCTTGTTCGTGCCGGACTTCAACTGGGTATTGACGCTACCGCCGCCGGTGCGCCCGAGGCTGGCGTCGTAGGTGTTGGTCATCACCTTGAACTCCTGAATGGCGTCGACGTTGGGGGCGAGTTGGAAGCTGCCGGTGAGGCTGATGGGAGCACCGTTGAGGCTGAAGCTATTCGAGCCGGATTTGCCGCCGCCCATGGTGAAGTTGCCGTTGGTGTCCCAGCCGCGGGTGCCGGAAAAGCCGGTGGAGCCGAACTCTTCCTGGGTGAAGAGGACGCCGGGCGCGAGGTCCATGAGCATGTAGACCTGGCGGCCGTTGAGGGCGAATTCGCTGGTCATGCGGGAGTCGAAATTCATGCCGCCGGAGGCGTCGCCGTTTTGGATCAACTCGGTGGCATCGGCGGTGACGGTGACTTCCTGGGAGAGGTCGCCGACTTGGAGTTGGAAGGGGAGGGCGAGTTTTTCGGCGACCATCAGGGTGACCGACTCTCGTCGCATTTTTCGAAAGCCGGGGGCTTCGACTTCGACGCTGTAGGTGGAGGGTTGGAGATAGGGCAGGGAATAGAAGCCTTCGGAGTTGGAGGCGGCGGTGGTGACCTGATTGGTGCTCTTTTGGGTGGCACGAATCTTTGCTCCGGCGACGGCGGCACCGGAGGAATCGAGAATCTGGCCGGTGACGGTGGCGCGGAAGTCTTGCGCGGTGGCGGCCAGGCAGGCAGATAGGAAAAGAACAGTGACGCGACCCAAAGGCGTCTCCGGAAAGTGATTTGTGTCGGAACCAGTATATATACGGGTTGGCCGGCGGGAACGAAGGGCGGAGTCTCCTCCGGGATGGGCGATTGCTCAGGATTCTTCCTGGACTGCGGAGCTTGTGTTACCCTTTGCTCTACTCCCCCTTCCAATGCTATAGGTCCCTTCCTCCGGTGATGATGCCTGAACCGAAAAGTTCTTCCGTTCCCAATTTTCTTTGCGATACAGATGCCCCGCCGCTGGCCGGGTTTCAGGGGAGGTGGTCCGATGGCTGGATCTCGCGCGTCTACTGTGTGACGCTGCCGTTGCCCCGCAGTGGCGAGTTGGAGTTGCAGATCAACGGTCGGCATCAAGCTTCTGACACTTTTCCGCTGGGACTACGGATTCGGGCGAACGGGTTGGATTTGGGCAGACACGAATTGGCTCGAGGGCCGTTTCGACTTCGGTTTGCCGTCGACGGGCTTTCCGGGCCCGCCGAGGCGAATCTGACGCTGGAGTGCGACGCGGCGTGGCGACCGGATGGGGGCGGGGACGACAGGGAGTTGTCCTGCTTGATCGATGCGATTCGGGTGATCGATAGAACGGCGATCGGTTACTTCGGCGACTATTCTTCCTGGGAGGAAGCGCTATCGGAATCGGATGGATACGGTGCTCCAATTGTTTTCGAGCGGACCCGAGCCGCGTTGCTGCAGGTGAAGAATGGGACGGCGGTCCACGAGCGAGATTCGGTTTTGTTTCCGAAGGTGGAGCATAACTTTGCGCTGGTGGCTGGGCTTCTGCAGGCGGTCGAGAACGGCGAACTGAGAGTGCTCGATTTCGGAGGATCGCTCGGCAGTTCGTATTTCCAATGTCGACCGTTTCTGGCATCCTTGCGGTCGGTGCGTTGGAGTATTGTCGAACAACCGGCTTATGTCGAATGCGGACGACGGGACTTTGCGGATGAGCGGTTGCGTTTTTATGGGACGGTCGAGGAATATCTCGAACACGAATCGCCCCAGGTGCTGTTGCTCTCCGGGGTGATTCATTGCCTGGCCGATCCGTATGGTTTTCTGGCGAAGGTGCTGGCGCATCGATTTCCTTCAGTGATCGTTGACCGCACGGCGTTTCTCAGCCGGGGTGTGGACCGCTTGACGGTAGAACGGGTGCCGGAGTGGATTTATCCGGCCAGTTATCCGTCGTGGTTCTTGTCGGAGGAGCGATTCCTGTCCCATTTCCGGGAGGGTTATGAGTTAATCAGTGACTTTCCCGCTCTGGATACGAACCAACCGGAGGGAGAGAGCGCCTATTACAAAGGTTACATTTTCCGGGCGATGGCGCGTTCGGAGGATGTCGCGATACCTTTTCCCGCCCAGCCGGCGATTGGTACGGTGGCAACGGCCCGTCATTTTTGCACTTATTTCGACTCCGCCTATTTTGAGCGGGGCATTGCTTTGTACGAGTCGTTAGACCGGCTGTATCCTGCCTTTACGTTATGGGTGTTGTGTTTTGACGAATCGACCTGGAAGCGGATGACGGCGGCGCGGTTGTCCCGAGTTCGTTTGATCCGCATCGAGGATCTGGAACGGGCGACAGCTGGATTGCAGCAGGCTCGGGGCAATCGCACCCCGATTGAGTATTATTTTACGTGTTCTCCCGCTTTGCCAAAGTATATTCTGGAGACGTTTCCAGCGGTGAATCTGGTCACGTATTTGGACGCGGATATTTACTTTTATGCGAGTCCGGAGGCTCTTTTTACAGAGCTGGGGGACCGATCAATCGGGATTATTCGGCATAAGTGCTCGCAGCTTTCCGAAAAGCTTTACGGCATTTTCAACGTTGGTTGGGTATCGTTTCGCCGGGACAAGAATGGATTGGCCTGCCTGAGTTGGTGGTTAGAACGATGCCTGGAATGGTGTTACGGCAGGACCGAAGACGGCAGGTACGCTGATCAGAAATACTTGGACTCCTTCCCCGAGCGATTTGACGGAGTCGCGGTGCTCGAAAACGTTGGTGCTAATGTAGCGGCGTGGAATATCGAGAAGAGCGATTTGCGGATCAGTGGCGGTGAAATTCTGGCGGGGGATGTCCCGCTGTTATTCTTTCATTTTCATGGGCTGAGGCAGGTGGACTATCTCTGCTACGAAACAGGGTTCGAGAACTATGGTGCCCGGTTGACCGAAGCGCTCGCTCGGGGAGTGATTGAGCCTTACGTTAGGGTGCTGCTGCGGATCACGAAGCGGGAG
>Ga0163144_10016930_pt1 | contig 14900 bp, 11 predicted proteins | sample OliLak19BULKMAT1_FD_123175 | JGI IMG/M metagenome (GOLD analysis project Ga0163144, IMG submission 123175) | Freshwater microbial mat bacterial communities from Lake Vanda, McMurdo Dry Valleys, Antarctica - Oligotrophic Lake LV.19.BULKMAT1 | ecosystem: Environmental > Aquatic > Freshwater >... | reverse complement strand
ACCTGTACGGGGCAGCACAGGAGTTCGAGTGGGCCAAGAAGCTCCTCCCGGGCCACCCCGAGCCGAGGCTGAACCTGGCGATCACCCTCGAGCGCGCTGGGCAGGTCCAGGGCGCGGAGGCGAGCTACGCCTCGGCGCTGGAGGTGTACCCGGGGTACCTGCCCGCAATCCAGGGCGCGGCGAGGCTGGCGATCGCGCAGGGGCGTCGCGACGCCGGTGTCGCGGGGTGGCTCGACGAGATCGCGCTGCGGGGCGAGTCGGAGGCGTGGCGCGCGTGGGCGAGGAAGGCCATGAGCGAGGCGGGGCCCGGCCACTGATTCCAGTTGTTCTTGCCCCGAGCGACCGCAAGTTCAGCCCTGCTGCGATCCTAGATTTGGACCACTCGATACCGAGAGGGCCGATCTTGCGACCTTGATCGGTGTCCGCAACGCCGCTCTGACCGAGAGATTCCTTCTACTGCTGGTGGAGCCACTGATTGTTCCCAGCAGCCGCTTCAGCGGCATGCCGTCCGAGACCTCGCCGAAGGTCACGACGGTATGTCCGCGGCCGAATGTCAAAGGCCGAAGGTCAACGGTCACGAGTGGTGAGATCGATCCGCACCGTCTCGCCCTCGATCTCGAACTCGGCGACGTCGCGGCTGAGCTGCTTACCGGTGTCCGGCCGTGGCCCGACCGCGAGCACTTCACTGGCGATCAAGTCCCAGTGTGCTTCGAGGGCCGCCGCCAATTCACCTGCGCACTGCACGCCGAGCTCGATGCGCGCATCCAGTTCGAGGTCGCGCTCCTTGCGCAACCCCTGCACACGATTGATCAGCTCGCGCGCAAGGCCCTCGCGCCGCAGCTCCGGGGTGAGCTCGAGGTCGAGCGCCACCGTCACGCCGCTCTGGGTCTCGACCGCCGTGCCGGGGCGCGCCGCGCGGTCGACAATGAGCGTCGAGGCGTCGTACACGAGCCCCGGGATCGAGGCGCTCGGCAGCCCTTCGCCAGCGATCACTCGCGCGAGCTCCGCGCCGCCGAGCGCGTTGACCTCGGCCTTGATCACACCGAGTTGTTTGCCGTACTTCGGCCCGAGCTTCGGCAGGTTCGGGCGCGCGCTGTAGGTCACAAAACTCGCCTCGTCCGCAGAGATGATCACCTCTTTGATATTCATCTCGTCGCCGATCAGCTCGCGCGCGCTCTCGAGAGCCGCGCGGTCCTCGGCGCCGGCCGCGACGACGATCATGCGTGGCAACGGCTGGCGTACACGCACGTCGTGTTTCGCGCGCAGTCCGCGGCAGAGCCCAACGGCCGTGCGCGCCAGCGCCATGCGGCGCTCGAGCTCTGGATCCATGAGCCGTGCGTCGGGCACGGGGAAATCCTCGAGGTGCACGGAGTCCTGGCCCGAGTCCCCCGTGAGGTTCCCGTAGATCTCCTCGCTGACAAACGGCAGGAAGGGCGCGAGCACCTTCGATAGCGTCGCGAGCACGTGATGCAGCGTTCTGTAGGCGTTGTGTTTGTCGCCGTCGGCCGCGCCCCGGCCTTCGCCCGGCGCGGAACCTGAGCCACTCTGTCCGCGCCAGAAACGTCCCCGACTGCGTCGGATGTACCAATTGGTCAGATCGTCGATGAACTCGAGCAGCGCCGGCACGACGCGGAACAGCTCGTAGGCCTCCATCCGCTCGCGTACTTGCTGCACGAGGGTCTGCAAGCGCGACAGGACCCACCCGTCGAGCTCGTTCACCTCTGGCTCCGGCGCAACGCCGTCCGGTTCCCAGCCGTCGTAGTGGGCGTACAGGGTGAGGAACGAGTACGCGTTCCAGAGCGGCAGCAACACGGAGCGCACGCGCTCTTGCACCCCGCTCTCCGTGAAACGCAGGTCCTTGGCGTTCACGACCGGCGAATCGATCAAGTACAGGCGCAACGCGTCCGCGCCATAACGCTCGAGCACGATATTCGGATCGGGGAAGTTGCGCTTGCTCTTCGACATCTTCTCGCCGTCCTCGGCGAGCACGATGCCATTGACGATCACGTTGCGGAACGCCGGCCCGCCGCGCAACGCGGTCGAGAGCACCGTCAGCGTGTAGAACCAGCCGCGTGTCTGGTCGAGGCCTTCGGCGATGAAGTCCGCAGGGAACGTCGATTCGACGAGCGCCTGATTTTCGAAGGGATAATGGTGCTGCGCGTAGGGCATCGAGCCCGACTCGAACCAGCAGTCGAACACCTCGCGGATGCGCCGCATCGTGCCGCCGGCCGTGCGACGCGATGGGAACGTCAGGTCGTCGACGTGATCGCGGTGCAGATCCGTGAGGCGCGCGAGGTCCACCCCGGCGCGCTCCGCGAGGGCTTTGCGCGACCCAAAACACTCCATGTCGCTCGGGTCCTCGTCGCAGCGCCAGATCGGCAGCGGCGTGCCCCAATACCGGCCGCGCGAGAGGTTCCAATCGCGCGCGCCCTCGAGCCAATTGCCAAAGCGCCCCTCGCCGACCTCGCGCGGGACCCAGCGCGTGCCGGCGTTGCTCTTCGCCAGCGCGTCGCGCATCGACTCGACACGCATGAACCAGTTCGGCACCGCCATGTAGAGCAGCGGCACCTCGGTCCGATAGCAATGCGGCACCGCGTGCACGATCGTGTCCTGGTCCACGAGCTTGCCCTCGGCCTTGAGCTTGGCAGTGATGCCACGGTCGGCGTCCTTCACGAACTGGCCCTCGAAGTCCGGCACGAGCTCCGTGAAACAACCCGACAGCGTGACAGGATTCACGATCGGCAAGCCCTCTGCTTGACCGACTTGGAAGTCGTCCTCGCCGAAGGCCGGCGCCTGGTGCACGACGCCTGTGCCGGCGTCCGTCCCGACGTAACTCGCGCCGACGACCTTGAAGGCCACACGCGCTCCGGATTCGTCCGTCGCGAGGTGCGCGAAATAGGGCATGAGCGGCGCATACGGGCGCCCCACGAGCGCCGCGCCCTTCAAGCGCGCGAGCTCCGTCACAGCGCCGACACGCTTGCGGTCCTGGTACTCGGTCAGGCGCGAGGGTTCGAGGTAAGCCACCTCACCTGTCTCGGCGATGCGCACCTTGACGTACTCGACCGCTGGGTTCACGGCGAGCGCGAGGTTCGACGGCAACGTCCACGGCGTCGTCGTCCACGCCCACAGGAAGGCGTCCTCGTCCTCGAGCCGGAAACGCACCGTGACGCTCGGATCCTGCCGGCGGCGGTGGCCCTCTTTCTTCGTCGCGGGATCACGCTCTTGCGGCCCGAGCGCGACCTCGAAATTCGAGAGCGGGGTGCCGAGTCTTGGCGAAACCGGCTGCACACGGAAACCCTCGTAGATGAGCTCCTTCTGCCATAGCTGGTCAAATGCCCACCACACGGACTCCATGAAGTCCGTGTCCATCGTCTTGTAGCCGCGCTCGTGATCGACCCAACGTCCGAGCCTACGGATCGTACGTTGCCATTCCGCCGTGTATTTCAGGACGAGACCGCGGCAGACCGCGTTGAAGCGCGCGACACCGAGCGCGTCGATCTCGGCCGTGGTCGAGATGCCAAGCTCTTTCTGGGCCTCGTTCTCGACGGGCAGCCCGTGGCAGTCCCAGCCCCAACGCCGCTCGACGCGCCGGCCGAGCATCGTCCAGAAACGCGGCACGATGTCCTTTAGCACGCTCGCGACGAGGTGCCCGTAATGCGGTAACCCGGTGGCGAATGGCGGCCCGTCGTAGAAGGTGTAGCGAGCGGACTCGGGCCGTTGCTCCACGCTGCGGCGAAACGCGTCGACGTCGTCCCAATGCGCGAGGATGCGCTCTTCGAGGGCGGGGAAATCGACGGCGGACTTGACGGGTCGGAGCTTCATCGGCTTTTCGAAATAAAGGCCGCGCACGACGCGGCCCACATGAATCAGAACGCCTCGCCCTCGATGATGCGCCGCACGCCGAGGCGGGCGAAGTCCTCGCGCAGGCTCTCGCGGTAACGCCCCTTGAGGCCTTCGGCCGTGCGCGACAAATGCGCGAGCAGCTGCTGCACGCGGGCATTCTCCGGGCCCTCGGCGAGCATCTCGTCGAGGACGGACTGCCGCGGGGCGCCGGAACGGTAGAGGCGTTTGAACGCGTCGCGCAGGGCCCGGATGTCCTCGTCCGGTACACCGCCGCGCTGCAGCCCGATGACGTTCAGGTTGCGCACGATGCCCCCATCGCCATCGACGATCATGAACGGCGGCACGTCGTGCGACAGGCGGCTGAGGCCACCGACGAAGGCGAACTCGCCGATGGTGACGAAGTGCACCGCCCCCACCATGCCCGAGACGTTGGCGTGATGGCAGACCTTCACGTGGCCCGCGAGTCCGCTGCCATTGGACAGCACGATATCGTCCTCGAGCTCGCAGTCGTGCGCGACGTGGCAGCATGCCATGATCAAATTATGCGAACCGACGCTCGTCAGGCCGCCGCCTTTGATCGTGCCGCGGTTGATCGAGACGAACTCGCGGATCGTATTGCGATCACCGATGCGAGTCTGCGTGGGCTCGTCGCGATACGAGAGGTCTTGCGGCGCGCCGCCGATGCTCGCCTGGCCGACGATCCAATTGTCTTCACCGATCGTCGTGTGCCCGTCGACCACGACCAGCGGCCCGATCCGGGTGCGTGCGCCGATCCGGACATTGGGGCCGATAACTGCATACGGACCGATCGACACGCCGACGCCGAGCTCGGCGCCCTCTGCGACTTGCGCGCTCGGGTGAATTTCCTTCAATACCAACGCACCTACTCCTCGATCATGTTGAACATCAGCACCGCCTCACAGACGAGACGGCCTGCGACGCTGCCCTGACCACGCACTTGCACGATGTCGCCCTTGGTGCGCATCGTCTCCACCTCGAGCCGCAGCTGATCACCCGGTGTGACCGCCCCGCGTAGCTTCACCTTGTCGATGGACCAGAGGACCGCCAGTTTGCCCGTGTAGTCGAGCTTGCGCAGCATCAGCATTCCTGCGAGCTGCGCCATCGCCTCGAGTTGTAGAACGCCCGGCATGAGCGGCCGATCCGGGAAGTGGCCTTGGAAGAAGGGCTCGTTGATCGAGACATTCTTGATGCCGACCGCGCGTCTGTACCCCTCGACCTCGATCACACGATCGATCATCACGAAGGGGTAGCGGTGCGGCAACTGCGCGAGAATGCGCCGAATATCCATGCCGGACTCGCGCTCGACGAGGCCGCCCGTTTCCTGGGCCTGCATGCGCGCGAGTAGGCGCCGCACGAGCTCGGCGTTCGTGCGATGCCCCGTGCGGGTCGCGATCACGTGCGCCGAAAGCTGCGCCCCGAGCAAAGACAGGTCGCCGAGCAGATCGAGGACTTTGTGCCGGACGGGCTCGTCTGGGATCCGCAGCTTCGTGTCGGGATCCCCGAGGACCAACGTGTTCTCGCGTGTCGCGCCCTTGCCGAGCCCCGCGGCTTGCAGCGCCTCGACCTCGGAGGCGAGGCAGAATGTGCGCGCGAATGCGATCTCCTTGGTGAACGACTCTGGCGTGAGCTCGATCATGAAGCTGCCCGAGTCGACACCAGGCTCCGCGAACGACGCCACGTACTGCAGCGTCAGCCCCTCCGTATCGACCGGCAGCGCCACGAGCGTCGAGTTGCCCTCGCGCACGAACACCGGCTCGTCAAGTTGAAACAACTTGGCGGCGGCCTTCTGCTCGACGAGTCCGGCCTGCCGCAGCGACTCGACGATCGGCAGCGCGCTGCCGTCGAGTCCCGGGAACTCCGAGCCCGTCATTTCGACGCGCAGGTTGTCGACACCGAGTCCGCTGCAGGCCGCGAGGAAGTGCTCGACGGTCTCGACTTCGGCTGCGCCACGGACGAGCCGCGTTCGGCGATCCTTGTGGCTCTGATAAGCGATGTTCGCCGGAACGCTGGGCGCATCGGCCAGGTCGATCCGGACGAATTCGATGCCCGAACCGACGGGCGCCGGCAGGATGCGTGTGCGCACCTCGGTGCCGGAATGGAGCCCGATCCCGACCAGCTCGAGCGCGGTGCGGACGGTGCGTTGTCGCCGTGTCATCGTGTGCCGCCCTCCGACGCGCCGTGATCACTTGCCCTCGCCGGCTCGACGACGTCGCTCGCCCTCGTCGGCGCGACGATGTCCAGGCGCCGCTCGAGGGCCTCGACGCGCTTGCGCACTTCGTGCAAACGATCCAACTCCTTGGTGATCCGCAGCGCTTGCAGCCTCGGCTTGGCCGGATACCCGAAACAATCGGAGCCGGCCGGAATGTCGGTGATCACGCCCGAGCCCCCGGCGATGCGCGCGCCGGCCCCGATCTCGAGGTGCCCCGCCACGCCGGCTTGCCCGGCGAGGATGACCCGTTGCCCGAGTCGCGATGATCCAGCGATCCCGGACTGCGCGATCAGGAGGCAATCCTCGCCGATCTCGACGTTGTGGCCGACGTGCACGAGGTTGTCGATCTTCGTCCCCGCGCCGATGCGTGTCGGGCCGAAGCGGCCGCAGTCGATCGCGGAGTTGGCGCCGATCTCGACTCGGTCGCCGATCTCGACGTACCCCACTTGAGGTGTCTTGACCCAGCCCGACGACGAAGGCCGAAAGCCGAAGCCGTCGCTGCCGACGACCGCGCCCGAGTGTAGGACGCAGTCGCCACCGACGATCGAATGTGGATAGATGACGACGCCCGGGTGCAGCTCGGTCCGAGGACCGATCCGTGCGCCGGCGCCCACGGTGACGTGCGCATGCAAGATGGCGCCACTCCCGATAACGGCCTCTGGCCCGACGCAGCAGAACGGGCCGATGCTGGCGTCGCTCGCGACGTCCGCGTTGGGATCCACGACCGCCGACACGTGCACGCCGACAGGCAAGCGCGGCAACGGCGGCGCGAAGAGGCGTACGACCGTGTCGAAGCCGGCCTCGGGGTCGTCGCAGACCAAGAGGTTCTGGTCCGGCCGCCCGGGGCCGACACCGCGCCCGACGATCACGGCGCCGGCGCGGGTGGTCGCGAGGTGGTGTCGGTACCGCGTCTGGGTGAGGAAGCTGATCTCGTCAGGGCCGGCCGCGTCGATCCGGGCCGCCCGCGCGACACGATGGTCGCCGTCCCCGACTAGCTCTGCGCGACAGAGCGCAGCCAACTCGTACAAGGTCCGGACGTTCATCTCGAGCGGCGCGCAGTCAAACACAGGGGCGCCCGCAATCTGGCGCGGGAGCAAGCCGTCGCCCTACAGCGCGGGCAACGCTCCAGAGAGTGACGACCGGCGGAGGCCGTGTCAATGCGCACGGCGGCCGCGATGGTTAGGTCTCGTCCCGACACCGGCACCCGGCATCAGAAAGCGAGGCGGAACGTGAACACCTGCCGCTCGTCGCCTGGCTCGACCGCGATCGGCCACCCGAAGTTGAAGGTGATCGGGAAGGGCTGCGTCAATCCGATGAAGGCGCCGGCCGTGGCGCGCAGCTCCTTCAGGTCGATTTCCCAGGCTTCCGGGTCGAGGATGCCCCAATCGACGAACAACCCGCCGCGCAGGACCTCGTTGCGTCGCGACGTACCGGGCTGCGCCGTCGCATAGAGGGGTATTCGATACTCGGCGGTGCCAAAGAGGTAGGTCTCGCCGCCGATCGCGAAATCGCCCTCGTACGGGCCCACCCCACGGAAGCGGAAGCCACGCATCCGCTGCGAACCACCCAGGTAGAACCGCTCGCCGTAGTTCACGGGCTGCCGGTCGGAGTCGAAATTCACCGCGACGCCTCCGGCGAGTCCGAGGTGGAAGCCCGACGCGGCCGTGAGCTCGTCGTCGCTCTGGTGCCAGTACCCGTCCCACGAGAGCTCGCTCAACCAGAGGTCCTGGTTGCCGCCCACCTCTTCCAAATAGAGTGTGTTCGACCAATTGGTCGACCAGCCGTCGCGCGGCGCGATGCGATTGTCGACGTCGTCGTACGAGATGGATCCCGTCAGGCCGAAGTAGGTCGCGCGCCCCTCGCTGAGCAAGAGGGTGCGCGGCAGGACCCGGTCGTCATCGAGGTTGCGACTCTCGAGCTCTTGCCATTGGATGCCGGCGGAAGCTCGCAGGTTGCCGATCCCGAAGTTGCGGCCCAAAGTCAAGCGACCGCGAGTGCGTTCCTCGTCGTGGCTCCGGAAGCGGCGCTCGCGATTGAGGAACTCGAAGGTCGTCGAATAACGATCGAAGTGCGTCCCGAAGATGTCGGGGTGCGAGTACAGAAAGCGCCAGTAACTCACCTCTGAACCAGGCGCGAGGTCGATCGAGACTCGCTCGCCGTCGCCGGTGAAGGCCGTCTTGTCGTAGATCTCGGAGAACACACGCCACGGCGTCGACGGCGCGTTCTGCGCGTCGAAGTTGCGCATCGAGAGCGAGACGAGGCCGATGAGGCCCTGATCGCTCGCGACACCTCCGGACAGGTTGGCGTCGACCGTTTGCCCATCGCGCACGCGATAGACGACATCGACCTCGTCCGGGCTGCCCTCGACGGGGACGAAAGCGACGTCCGGGTCGGGGTGACGGGGATCGCGCTGGTCGCTGAAGAAACCGAGTCCGCGGATGCGGCGCAAGGAGCGCACGATGAGGTCGAAGTTCGCGAGCACCCCAGGCATCTGGTTGACCTCGCGCCGGATCACGCGGTCGCGCGTGAAGGAGTTGCCTTCCAACTGAACGGACCGCACGACAAGGGGCCGGCCAGGCTGCACGCGGTAACGCACGGCGACGGTCTTCTTCTCGACGTGGTGCGTGTACTCGGGCTCGTGGAAGCGCCAGCCCGCCGCGTCATTCAGCTCGGCGCCCCCACGGTCCTGCGGCAGCTCGAAGAAGTCCGCCTCGAGGTGTCCTTTGTCGCCGTAACGGGAACGCAGGAGGCGTTGATCTTCGTTGATACGCGCCTGCTCGAGCGGCAATCCAGGACGGAGCTGCAGGCCCTCCAGGAGCTCCTCCTTGGGCAGGACGAGCGGCACCTCGGTGAAAGTCGGGATACCGTCGGCGTCGTAGGTGACCGCGACGCCTACGAGGTCGATCGACTCGACGCGATACAAGGGCCCTTCGTCGACGATGATGTAGACCTCCGCGCGGCGCCGGTCATCGCGGAACTCGATGCGGTCGAGCTCGACGCGCACGTCGAGGTAACCGCGCTGGCGATAGACCTCGCGCATCGCTATGAGGTCGGCGTCGAGGACCTCCGCATCGAACTTGTGACCGAGCCACGCGAAGAGCCCACGGCCCGAGGTCTTCAGCTTCGAGAGGGAACGCAGGCCGCCGGACCAGAACCAGAACCCGGTGTCAGGCAGCTCTTCATTGCCGTTCACGTGCACCTTCGTGACGCGTACACGCGGCCCCTCGCGGATCTCGAAGATGACCCGATCGCGCCGCGCGCCCTCGCCGCCGACGATCGCCTCGACCTCGACGAAGTGGAAACCCTGGCGCCGATAGGCCTTGGTCAAGCGATCGACGACGTTCGGAGCCTCGTGCACGTAGAGCTCAGCGCGTTCGTCGAGGAGCGCCCATTCGCGCAGGCGCGTCTGGTCGAACGTGACGTTGCCGACAAAACGCGGCTCGAGGTCGATCACGGGCTCGATGACCGAGAGCACGGCGCGAATCCCGTCGGCGAGCTCGACGATCTGCACGGAGTCGTTCGGCAGCAGGATGCCGTAGTCACGCCAAACCTGGTCCACTCCAGCCTGCTGCTGCACCAAGCTGGGCACGGGCTGACCGACGGTGTAACCGAGGTAACCCGCGATGCGCACCGGGTCGTGGGTCGAGAGGCCCTCGACGATGACCTCGCGCACGATCGGAGGCTCGTCGGGGACCACGCCGTCAGCGCGTTCCACTGGCCGCGGCTCCTGGCGCAGGGTCCTGGGCGGCGAGATAGCGAGCGCGGGGGCTTGCAGCGCGAGCGGCGCAGCGAGGACGAGAGCGAGGCGAAACAAAATGGAGGCTCGCGGAAGCGGAGGCGCGTGCGAACGGGAAGTTCGGGATCGCGGCCCTCAGACGATGGGCTCGGCCATCGAGGGTTCGCGGTTGGAGAAGCGCAGCAAGCTGCCCTGGAACTGCAGGTCCACCTGACCCGTCGCGCCGTTGCGGTGTTTCACCACGATGACGTGCGCTTTGCCGCGGTTCTCTTCGGTCGGGAAGTAGTACTCGGGTCGGAACAGCATCATCACCACGTCCGCGTCCTGTTCGATCGAACCGGACTCGCGCAGGTCCGAGAGCTGCGGGCGCTTGTCTTCGCGCGACTCGACGCCCCTCGAGAGCTGCGCGAGGGTGATCACGGGCACCTCGAGCTCGCGCGAGATCTCTTTCAGCGAGCGCGAGATCACGCTGATCTCCTGTTGGCGGTTCTCGGCCTTCGCCGAGAGCAGCTGCAGGTAGTCGATCACGATCACGTCGAGGCCGTGTTCGGCCTTGATGCGCCGCGCGCGGCTGCGCAGCGCGAGGATCGAGAGCCCGGGCGTGTCATCGATGAACACACGCGAGCGGGTCAAGGCGCCCGCGGCCTCCTGCAGGTCGGACCACTCGCGGTCGGCCAGGCGTCCGTTGCGCACTCTGTGCGCTTCGACGCCCGCCTTGGAGCACAGCATGCGCTGCACGATCTGCGCCTGCCCCATCTCCAAGCTGAAGAAGAGCACCGACGGAAAACGCCCGAGGGCTTCGCAATGGTGCGACGCCGCGTGATCGATCAGGTTGAGCACGAACGCCGTCTTGCCCATCGCAGGCCGCGCCGCGATGACGGTCATCTCGCCAGGGTTGAACCCGCCGAGCATCTCGTCGAGGTCGTAGAAGCCGCTCGGGATGCCTGTGTACTGCCCGCGCTTCTGCTGCGCTTCGAGGTTGCGGAACACCTCGTGCACGATGTCCTTGACGTGCGAGGCGCCGCGCAAGTCGCGTGACTTCGCGACGCTGAAGATGCTCGCTTCGGACTCGTCGATGAGCAGCTGCACCGAGCTTGGCTCCGGGGTCGTCCCGTGCGCGCCGGTGATGATGCCCTCGGCCGCGCGGATGAGCCCACGCAGCTTGGAGGTCTCGGTCACGAGCGATGTGTGGTGCCTGAGGTGCGCCGCGGACGAGACGGCGCCGAGCAGCTCGGCGACGTAGCCCTCGCCGCCCGCGTCGAGCAGCTTGCCGGTCGCGCGCAGGGTCGCGAGCAGCGTGACGGGGTCGACCCCTTGACTCTTCTCGTCGAGGAGGACCAGCGCCTCGAAGATCGCCCGGTGCCGCTTGTCGTAGAAGTCCGGCGGTCGCAGGCGATCCTGCACGTCGACCATACGCTCGGCGTCGATCAGGAGCGCCGCGAGGACGGCCCGTTCTGCGGCGTAGTCATGGGGCACGACGCGCCCCCGTCCCCCTTGCGGGATCTCATACTCCTCGTCGATCGTCATGGTGTGCCCCCTCCGGTGCAGGGGCACGATACAGGTTGGGACCCCTGTACGTCACGCGGGGTTTGCGGGTCGAATGCGACTGAGGTTGGGGTACCGAATCGGCGCCGCGTACCTGGTACCGTACGCCGATTCGGCACCTACGGTCACAGCCTCTTCAGGGCTCAGCCCATGTTGCCGGCTTCGTCCGGCACGTGGGTGTGCCGTTCGCGGTCGTCAGGTTCGAGGTCGGGTGTCTCGACGACAGGGCGACCCTCGCCGATCACCTCGACCGTGATCTCGGCGAACTCATCGTCGCGCACATGGATGCGCACACGATGGGTTCCGACGGTCTTGATCGGCGCTTCGAGGCGCACATCCTTGTCATCGATCTCGACGCCTGCGGCGGCCGCCAATCCGACGATCTTCGCCGTATTGACCGAGCCGTACAGGTTGCCGTTCGCGTCGGACTTCATCTTCGTCTCGAGCGCGAGCGCTTCGAGGCGACCCACGAGGGCGGCGATCTCCTGGAGGCGGATCTTCTCCTCCTCGCGGACACGCGTCGCCCGGCGCGCGATCTGGCGCTTGGCGTCCGCCGTCGCGACGACGGCGAGCTGCTTCGGGAACAGGTAGTTCCGGGCGTAACCCGGGGCCACCTTCACGACATCCCCGACCAAACCGAGGTATTTCACGCTGCGTTGCAGCAGGACTTCGACATCAGCCACGGTTCAACTCCTCAAGCGACGAAGGGGAGGAGACCAACGTGCCGCGCGCGCTTGATCGCTTGCTTCAGCTGACGTTGGCACTGGGTGCAGAAGCCGCTCCGGCGCCGGGACAGGATCTGCCCCTGCGGCGTGAGGAACTTCTCGAGGTAATCGATTTTCTTGTAGTCGATCTTCGGGTCGTCGCAGTGCTTCGACCCGATCACTGCACGTACTTTGCGGGGTGCCATAGATCAGTCCTCCTTGTCGTCCAGGATCATGTCGTCGTCGTCGGTGTCCAAATCGCTGGTTTCACCGGCCTCTTCGTCCATTTCGATCGCGTCGTCCTCGGGCGGGGGCGGGACCGAGAAGTCGGCGCCCTCTTCGGCCTTGGCCTGGTCGACTTCGCCCTCGGGCAAGCCGTCGACTGCGAGCAGCAGGTAGCGGAGCACATTCTCGTTGAACTCCAGCTCGCGACGGAATGACGGGATCTTGTCGCCCGGCATCTCGAAGTACGAGATGAAGTAGGTCGCGCGGTTCTTGCGACGGATCGGGTAGGAGAGGCGCCGCTCGTCCCAACGCCGGCAGGCGTGGACGGTGGCCTCATATTTTTGGAGCGTGTCGACGAGTGTCGACTTCGCGGCCTCGTAGCCCTCCCGCACGACGTCGTTGTCGAGCAGGACCATGGCTTCGTACATCTGGCTCAAGCTTGGTCTCCCATGTGTTTCGATTGTCTCCTGTCAGGTTCGACGTCGTGGATGGAGAGGCACTCGCCTCACGCACCCTGGCCCCAGCGGCTGTGGAACCGCGTCATGACTTCCTCGAGGCTTGCCCCAGAGAGCCAGGCGAGGACCGCATCGGTCGCCTCTTCGAAGGCGACTCCGTAGTCCTCGCGCTCACGCTCCGGGATCGGCTCCAGGACATGACGCGCCGCGTCGGTCGCCGGACGTCCGATGCCGACCCGCAAGCGCGGGAAGCGATCGGTGCCCAGCCGTTCGATGATGGATCGCACGCCGTTCTGCCCCCCCGCGCCGCCGTGCGGACGGATGCGGAGGCGACCCGGCGGGAGATCGAGGTCGTCGTAGACGACCAGGATCCGCGACGGATCCGGCTGTGGTTCGAGCGTCGGTTCTGCGCTGGCCTCGTCCGCCGAGAGCGTGAGCTCTCCGCGGCGCGCGAGCCAGCGTGCGACCGGCGCCAAAACCTCACCCGACCGGTTCATGAAGGTCAGCGGCTTCAAGAGGAGCGCAGGCGGATCCGCGCTGCGTGCCCACTCGAAGCCCTTGGGCCCGTCGGCACCGGTGAGTGTGTTCGGCCTTGCAAAGAGCAGCCCCCGCCGACGCGCGAGGGCGTCGAGCACCAGGAAACCCGCGTTGTGGCGGGTCCAAGCGTATTCCGGACCCGGGTTGCCGAGGCCTACCACGAGTGGGGTGGGCTCGGACTTCTGGTCCATCGTGCAGGGTCCCTCGCCCGAGCGGACGAGGGGCGGAGAGGTTAACGCGGGCACCGGGCCGGGGACAGGGCCGAGGCCCGAATCCGCGCCCGGAGCCGCTCAGTTGGCCTTGGGCGGGGGCGTCGGTGCTGCCGGCGCGGCGTCCTCGGCCGGCTCGGGCTCGGGCTCAATCGTGACACCCGAGATGACGGCGATCTCGGTCTCCGGCGGGATCGCGAGCGCGACACCCTCGGGCAGGATCAGGTCCTTGGCCCGGATGTGGACGCCCTCTTCCAGGCCCTCGACTCTGGCCAATACGAAGTCCGGGATCGCGCCCGGAATGCAGCGGATCATGACCTCGTCGAGGATGTGCTGGACGATACCGGCGGCTGTGCCCTGGAAGCGGATCTCGACTTTGGAGTCGATGGCGACGCCGCGCTCGACGGCGCGGAACTCGACGTGCAGCAACGTGTCGCCGAGGGCGTCCCATTGCAGCGCGTTCACGACCGCGCTCTGGACCGACGAGCCCATGTCCAAGTCGAAAAGGTGCACGTGGTGGCGCCGCGCGGTCTCGAACTCCTTGGCGTCGAAGTGGATGTCCGTGTGGCTCGTGCCTTCGGCTGCTTGGATGCAGCCGATGGCGCGGCCTTCGTAACGGAGGCGGCGCGCGCTGCGGCTGCCGACCTCGGTGCGTCGCTCGCAAGCGATCTTCGTGTCTTTCACGCTCATATCCCGGTACTCCTTCTAGTGGTCCAGGGTGTCCTGGCTGGTTCGCCGCCCGACGGAGCGTCGCTGGGCGCACAGGTGTTTGGAAGCGAAGGAGGATAGCGGGGCGGGGCGGGTTGGCTAGCCCTGAGGGGTACAAACGGGCGTTGTGGTCTCGGGACAGGACGCCGCAGGGTTGATTTGGGTTGGGGGTGTGGGCTGGGGGTGGTGCTCAGGATGCCCTCCGACGGTTTTGTTGCGAGTGTGTTGAGGGATCGGGTGGGGTTGGGGGTTGCCAGAGAGTGAGAGAGAGCGTCAGGCGCTCGAGCGTCGCTGCGCAGGCGGGACGCGCGGGCAAGCGCAGTGCCAGGCGGCAGACCGCCTGTCACAGCGCTTGCGAGACGCGGCCCGCTGCGCAGCGACTCGCCGACGGGGAGTGATGCCCCCTGCCCGCCCGCGAAGTCGCGGGCGGGCGGGCAGGGGGCGAAAAAAATGGGTAGCCCAAAGGGAGGGAGCGGCGCGCGTGAGCAGTCCCGGCGGCGCGGGGGGCGATAGGTGCGCGCGGGGGGGGAGAGAGAGAGAGAGCTGCGTGGTGAAGGGTTTGGGGTGAGTTCCTGGTTGTGGTCCTAGGCTGCGATTGCCGGTTGCGGTTGCCGGCTGCGGCTGGCGGTTGCGGCTGGCGGTTGCGGCTGGCGGTTGCGGCTGGCGGTTGCGGCTGGCGGTTGCGGCTGGCGGTTGCGGCTGGCGGTT
>Ga0163144_10016929_pt1 | contig 14901 bp, 15 predicted proteins | sample OliLak19BULKMAT1_FD_123175 | JGI IMG/M metagenome (GOLD analysis project Ga0163144, IMG submission 123175) | Freshwater microbial mat bacterial communities from Lake Vanda, McMurdo Dry Valleys, Antarctica - Oligotrophic Lake LV.19.BULKMAT1 | ecosystem: Environmental > Aquatic > Freshwater >... | reverse complement strand
GTTTCGGTCAATTCGACCCCCGGAGACCGCGGTTCCGTGATGGCCATCGAACGATGAGCGTTTTGGGGACTTCCGGGGCTTGTCTCGCCCGCTGGCCTCTGGGACGATCGGGGTCATGAAGGCCTGCCTGTCCCGCCGGCGATTCCTAGGCTTCTCGGCCACGAGCGGCCTGGCGCTCGCGTTAGGGCTGCCCGCCGCCCGCGCCGACGAAACCGCCTTGCCGCTTGCGCGGCCCGCCTCCGTGACCCTTTCCGGGGCCCATTCCGGGATCCAGGGCGTCGCCCGCTGGGTCGAGCTGTTCAACACCCACACCTCCGAGACGCTGCGCATCGCGTACCGCTCCGCGACCGGCTTCGTGCCGGCTGCCCTGGAGCGGTTGCAGTGGGTGCTGCGCGATCATCGCGCCAACGAGTCGGCGCCTATGGACCCGCTGCTGTTTGACCAGCTCGCCGCGCTCGCCGCCGCCGCGGGCGTACAGCCGCGCTACCAGATCATCTCCGGATATCGCTCGCCGCACACCAACGCCGTGCTCGCGGCCGCCGGCCGCGGCGTCGCCCGCCAGAGCCTGCACATGCAGGGCAAGGCCATCGACGTGCGCCTGCACGGCGTGCCCTGCGATGCGCTGCGCGATCTCGCGCTGGCCGCTGCGCAGGGCGGGGTCGGCTATTACCATAAGCCCGACTTCGTGCATATCGACACCGGCCGCGTCCGCACCTGGGCGGGCTGAGCTGCCATTCGCTCGACTTCGTCGCCGGCGCCCGCGCAGCCCGCGGTGTCGCCATCATTATCGACGTGTTCCGCGCCTGTTCGGTGGTCGCCCATGCGCTGGCCGCCGGCGCCGCGCGCGTGATCCCGGTCGAGCAGGTCGAGGCGGCGCGCGCGCTGAAGGCTGAGCATCCGGACTGGCTGCTGGTCGGCGAGCGCCATGCACGGCGGCTGCCCGGCTTCGACTGCGGCAATTCGCCGACCGAAGTGCTCGCCGCCGGCCCGCTCGTGGGCCGGACGCTGATCCACACCACGCATGCGGGCACCCAGGGCCTTTCGGCCGCCGCCCGCAGCGCCGATGCCGTGCTCACCGGCGCCTTCGTCAACGCCGCCGCGACGGTGCGCCGCGTGCACGCCCTCGGCGCCCGTGAAGTCTCGATCGTCGCGATGGGCCACGAGGCGCGCGAGCACTGCATCGAAGACGACCTGTGTCGCCAACTCCTGCTGGCGCGGCTGCTGCGGCGGCCGTTCGACCTGGGGTCGATCGCGCCGACGCTGCGCATGGCTCCGGCTGCCGTAAAATTCTTCGATCCGGCGGCCGACTGGGCGCCCGAGGGCGATTTCGCGTTGTGCAGCGCCGTCGACGTGGTCGACTTCGCGGTGCAGCTGCGTCGACAGCCCGAGGGCTTCGAAGCGCTCGAGCGCGCGTGCTGAGCGGCCGTCCGGTGCGCGCCGTCCTTGTGTTCCACATGCGCGAGCCGCTGGAGCTCGACTACCTCTGGGCGGCGCTGTGCATACTCGGCGCCGTGTATTTCATGTTCCGCAGCCCCGCGAGTCACTGAGCGATGCCCACCGCGATCCATCGCCTGGTCGAGTCGGCGCGCTGCGGCGACGATCCCACCGTGATTGCGCGCCTGGCCTCGGGCTGGGCGGTGTTCGGCCGCCAGCAGTACCTGCGCGGCTATGCGCTGCTGCTGCCCGATCCGGTGGTGCCGCACCTGAACGCGCTGGCGCCGGCGCCGCGGGGGCAGTTCCTCGCCGACATGGCCGCGCTCGGCGACGCGCTGCTCGCGGCCAGCGGTGCGCTGCGGATCAACTACGCGATGTTCGGCAACCAGGAGCCGGCGCTGCACGCGCACGTGGTCCCGCGCTATGCTGACGAGGCCGCCGCGCTGCGCAGCGCACATCCCTGGGCCTACGACTGGGCCGCGGCGCCGGCCTTCGATGCCGCCGCCCTCGCCACGCTCAAGGCCGACCTGCAGGCGCGCCTCGCCGAGCGGCCGCGCGCAGCGGCGGCCCTGGGAAACGCGCGATGAGCGGCCGGGAAGGCGGGCCGGACGCCGCGGCCGCTGCAGCGGCGGCCCGGGTACTCGAGTCCTCGGCGGACTATCGCGTGCTGCGCCGCTTCGTGCCGCACGATCATTTCGCCGATCCCGCGCCCGGGGCCGCGATCGGCCGCGCCGTCGTGATCGACACCGAGACCACCGGCACGGACGTGCAGGGGGACGCGGTGATCGAGCTCGCGCTGGTCGTGTTCGAGTACGACACCGCCAGCGGCGCGGTGCTGCGGATCGTCGATGTCTACGACGGACTCGAGGATCCGGGCCGCGAGATCCCGCCGTCCTCGACCGCGATCCACGGCATCACCGACGACATGGTCGCGGGCCACAGGCTCGACGATGCACGCGTCGAGGCGCTGCTGCAGGGCGCGCAGTGGGTGATCGCGCACAACGCCGGGTTCGACCGGCAGATGATCGAGCGGCGCATGTCGGTGTTCGAGAAGCAGCGCTGGGCCTGCTCGCTGGCCGACGTGACCTGGGAGCGCGAGGGATTCCCTGGCGCCAAGCTGCAATACCTCGCGATCCACCTCGGCTTCTTCTACGAGGGGCATCGCAGCGAGATCGACTGCCGCGCGCTGCTCGAGGTGTTGTCGCGCCCGTTGCCCAGTAGCGGCGAGGTGGCCCTCGGCGTGCTGCTGCGAAGCGCCGCCGAATCGCGCCTGCGGCTCTGGGCCACGAACTCGGCGTTCGAGACCAAGGACGTGCTGCGCGGCCGCGGCTACCGCTGGGACGCCGCGCGGCGCTGCTGGCACATCGTGATCAGCGGCCGCGATGCGGCGGTCGAGGAAGCAACCTGGCTGAAGAGCGAGATCTTCGGCGGCCGCCAGGTCGAGATCGAGGTCGAGGTGCTGGACGCGACGGTGCGTTTCTCGGCCCGGCCTGGCCTGCGGCGCAGGCGGATGCTCTGAAGCCCCCTCAGAGCAGCGCCGCGATGTCCTTTTCGAGACTCTCCGGCGTGTCGTTCGGCGCATAGCGCTTCAGCACCTTGCCGTCGCGATCGACCAGGAACTTGGTGAAGTTCCACTTGATCGCCTCGGTGCCGAGGATGCCCTTCGCCTCGGCCTTCAGGTGCCGATAGAGTGGGAGGGCGCTGTCCCCGTTGACCTCGACCTTGGCGAACATCGGGAATGATACGTCGTAGGTCAGCGAGCAGAACTTGGCGATCTCGGCATCGTCGCCCGGCTCCTGGTGGCCGAACTGGTCGCAGGGGAAGCCGAGCACGGCGAAGCCCTTCGGCCCGAGCTTGCGCTGCAACGCCTCGAGCCCGGTGTACTGCGGCGTGAAGCCGCACTTGCTCGCGACGTTCACGACGAGCAGGGCCTTGCCCATGAAATCGCGCATTGGCTGCTCGCGGCCATCGATCGTGCGGGCGGTGAAATCATGGACGGTCGTCATTGGGGTTGGCTCCGGGTGAGTCGAGTTGCAGACGCAGGTTGCGCACCAGTTCGGCCAGCGACGTGATCGGCGCCGAACACTGGCTGCCCTGGCAAAGGTAGGCGATCACGGCGTCGTCGTGCGCGGCGGCCGGCGGCCGCTTGTCGGCGAGGCCCGCGGGCAGGGCGCCCGCGTCCGACGGAATCGCCAGCAGCATCCGTCGCGGCGCGTAGAGGCGGTCGATGTCGATACGCCAGCGTTCGATCGCCGCGGCCGTGCCACGCAGCACGACCGTCTGCGGCGGCTGCAGCCATTCCTCCAGCGCCGTCAGCATCGAGCCATGCGCATGCGCGAACTTCTCGAGCGCGGGCCACGTGGCCTGCAGCGTGCGCTCGGCGGCGGCCAGCCAGCGTGGCTCGCCGAGCAGGCAGCCCATCCGCTGCAGCACGGTGGCCGCGACGCCGTTGCCCGAGGGTGTGGCCTCGTCGGCGAAGCTCTTGGCGCGGTGGAACAGCGTCTCATGGTCGTCGGCGGTGAAGAAGAAGCCGCCACCGTCCGGATCCCCGAAGCGCGAAAGCATCAGCTCCAGCAGTTCGACCGCGAACTCGAGCTCGCCGTCGCGCCAGCGCACCTGTGCAAGTTCCAGGATCGCGTCCGCGAGCAGCGCGTGATCGTCGAGATAGGCGGGCAGCCGGGCGCGGCCCTCGCGTGTGGTTGCGAGCAGGCGGCCATCGCGCCACAGATCCCGGCGCACGAAGTCGAGCGCGCGGGTCGCCGCCGCGGCCAGGTCCGGTCGGTGCAACGCGCGGGCGGCGCGCGCGAGGCCGCGAATCGCGAGCGCGTTCCAGCTCGTCAGCACCTTGCCGTCGCGCGCTGGCCAGAGGCGGCGGTTGCGCCGCGCCAGCAGCGTGGCGCGCGCGGCATCGATCCGGCGCGTCGCCTCGGCCGGTGGCAGCCGTGCCTCCTCGGCCAGTGCCTCGATCGGCCGGAACACGTGCAGGTGCCAGTCCCGACCCTCGAAGTTCGGCTCGCGATCGAGGCCGAAGCGGCCCGCGAACAGCGCATAGTCCGCGGGCTCGAGCACGGCGCGCACTTCGTCGGGCTGCCAGCAGTAGAAGCGGCCCTCGTGCCCGTCGGAATCGGCGTCGAAGCTCGAGCCGAAGCCGCCGTCGGCCTCCTGCAGGTCGCGGATCATCCAGTCGGCGGTCTCGCCGGCGATGCGCGCGAAGAACCCGTCGCCGGTCGCCACCGCGGCCTGCGCATAGACCGCGAGCAGTGCACCGTTGTCGTAGAGCATCTTCTCGAAGTGCGGAATCATCCAGGCCGCGTCGACCGAATAGCGGCAGAAGCCGCCGCCGAGCTGGTCGTAGAGGCCGCCGTCGGCCATGCGCTTCAGCGTCAGGGTAGCCATGTAGAGCGCCTGCAGGTCCGGCTCCGGATCACCCGCCGTCGCCTGCCAGTCGCGCAGCAGCCGCTCGATCATCGTCGGGTGCGGGAATTTCGGCGCGCCGCCGTAGCCGCCGTGCTGGGCGTCGAAGCCCGCCTCGATCTGGCGCCTCGCGTTGAGCAAGGGCGTTTCGTCGAGCCGTTGCGTCGGGTCCGCTGGCGGCGGCGCGACGTCCTGGAAGGCCTGCACCAGCGCTGCGTTCTGCTCGCGGATCTCGGCGCCGCGCTCGCGGTAATACTGCGCGACCCGGTCCAGCAGGTCGCGGAACGCCGGCATGCCGTAGCGCGGTTCCTTCGGGAAATAGGTGCCGCCGAAGAACGGCCGCTGGTCCTCGGGCGCGAGGAACATCGTCAGCGGCCAGCCGCCGCCGCGCTGGGTCAGCATCTGGTGCGCGAGTTGGTAGATCCGGTCTAGGTCGGGCCGCTCCTCGCGGTCCACCTTCACGTTGACGAACTGCGCGTTCATCAGCGCCGCGGTGTCGTCGTCCTCGAACGACTCGTGCGCCATCACGTGGCACCAGTGACAGGCGGAATAGCCGATCGAGAGCAGGATCGGCTTGCCCTCGGCGCGCGCCCTGGCCAGCGCCTCGGGGCCCCAGGGATACCAGTCGACTGGATTGGTCGCGTGCTGCAGCAGGTAGGGGCTGGTTTCACCCGCAAGGCGGTTCGGCATCGACACTCGGACCCACTTCCGTTTGAGTAGAATGCGCCCCCTCACTATAGCCCATCACCCGGTGATCCTTTGTCCGCCACCTCGCCCACCGACTCGCTGCCGATCCTCAAGCTGAGGCATGGCGAAGATCGCCGCCTTCGGGCCGGGCACCTCTGGGTGTTCAGCAACGAAATCGACATCAAGGCCACGCCGCTGACGGGCCTGGAGCCCGGTGGCCTGGTCCGCGTGGTCACCGACCGCGACCACTTCATGGGCTATGCCTATGCGAACCCGGCCACGCTGATCGCGGCGCGCATCGTCTCGCGCTCGGCCGCGCATCCGGTCGGCCCGGCGCTGTTCGACGAGCGGTTGCGACGCGCGCTGGCGCTGCGCGAACGCCTCTTTGCACACCCGAGCTATCGCTGGGTCTACGGCGAGTCCGACGGCCTGCCGGGCCTGGTGCTCGACCGCTTCGGCGACGTGGTCGTTGGCCAGATCGCGACCCTCGGCATGCAGCGCCTGAAGGGCGAGATCGAAGCCGCGGTGCGCCGCGTGCTCGGCCCAGCGGTGCTGTTCTGGAAGAACGATTCCGGCGCACGCACGCTCGAGAGCCTGCCGGCCGAACTCGAGCTCGCCTGGGGCGAGGCGCCCGCGGCGCTACAGGTGATCGAGAGCCTCGCGGATGGCCGCGCGCTCCACTATCGCGCGCCGTTCACCGGCGGACAGAAGACTGGCTGGTTCTTCGACCAGGCCGTCAATCGCGCCGCGCTGGCGCGCTACGTCGCGCCGGGCGCCCGCGTGCTCGACGTCTGCAGCTATGCCGGCGCCTGGGCGGTCACCGCGATGGCCGCCGGTGCTGCCGCCGCCACCTGTGTCGATTCATCGCAGGCCGCGCTCGACCAGGCGCTGGCAAACGGCGCTGCCAATGGCTTCCCGATCACGGCCCGCCGCGGCGATGCCTTCGACGTACTGGCGGCGCTTGCCGCCGAGGGCGAGCGCTTCGATCTCGTGATCCTCGACCCGCCCGCATTCATCAAGCGGCGCAAGGAATTCCCGCAGGGCGTCGCCGCCTATCGCAAGCTGAACCAGCTGGCGCTGCGGCTGATCGATCGCGACGGGGTGCTGGTGTCCTGCTCCTGCTCGTGGCACCTCGGCAGCGAAGACCTGCTCGGCGCGATCCAGGGCGCCGCGCGTCACGTCGACCGCTTCGTGCAGTTGCTGCAGGTCGGGGGCCAGTCGCCGGATCATCCCGTGCATCCCGCGATCCCGGAGACCCGCTACCTGAAGTCGTTCTTCTGCCGGGTCACCCGCGAGTGATCAGGCGTCGCGCCGTCGGCCCGAACGTTTAGAATCCACCGATGATCCAGTACCCCGATTTCGACCCCATCGCGATCGCCGTCGGGCCGGTCAAGGTGCACTGGTACGGCATCATGTACCTGGTCGGCTTCGGCGCCGCCTGGTGGCTCGGTCGGCTGCGCGCCGCGCGGCAGGGATCCAGCTGGAAGCCGGTCGATGTCGACGACTTCATCTTCTTCGCGATGCTCGGCGTGATTCTCGGCGGGCGCCTCGGCTATGTGCTGTTCTACGGCCTCAACTACTGGGCCACCGACGCGCTCTATCCGCTGAAGATCTGGGAAGGCGGCATGTCGTTCCACGGCGGCCTGCTCGGCGTGATGGTCGCGATCGCTGTGTTCGCACTGCGCCGCGGGCGTCACATCGGCGATGTCTTCGATTTCGCCGCGCCGATTCCCGGCATCGGCCTGCTGGCGGGCCGCCTCGGCAACTTCATCAACGGCGAGCTCTGGGGCAGGCCGACGGACGTACCCTGGGGGTTCCTGGTCGACGGGCAGGTGCGTCATGCGACCCAGCTCTACGAGGCCGCGCTCGAGGGGCTGGTGCTGTTCGCAGTGCTGTGGTGGTTCACTGCCCGCGCGCGGCCGCGCTACGCGCCATCCGGCCTGTTCCTCGCGCTCTACGGCGCCTCGCGCCTCACGATCGAATTCTGGCGCGTGCCGGATGCGCACATTGGCTATCTGCTCGGCGACTGGCTGACGATGGGGCAGGTGCTGTCGCTGCCGATGCTGGTGGGGGGCATCGTGCTGTTGGTGGTCGCGTACCGGCGCCGCGAGCCCTCCGGCAACTTCGTGGCCCCGGTCGCGGCGCCGGCGAGCGCCCGCGTGCCGCTGCGCGGGGCCAGTACGCGCGCCCGGTGACGGCGCTGCGCTCGTGAGGGCCTACCTCGACCTGCTGCGCCTCGTGCGTCACCACGGCACGCGCAAGACCGATCGCACCGGCACCGGCACGCTGGCCGTGTTCGGTCACCAGATGCGCTTTGCGCTGGCGGAGGGCTTTCCGCTCGTCACGACCAGGAAGATCCACCTGAAGTCGGTGGTCCACGAGCTGCTGTGGTTCCTGCGCGGCGACACCAACACGAAGTATCTGCGCGAGCACGGCGTCTCGATCTGGGACGAGTGGGCCGACGCGAACGGCGAGCTCGGGCCGGTCTACGGCCGCCAGTGGCGGGCCTGGGGCACGCGCGATGGCCGCACGATCGACCAGCTCGCCGCGGTGGTGCGTCAGCTGCGCGAGACGCCCGATTCGCGCCGCATCATGGTCTCGGCCTGGAACGTCGGCGAGCTCGACCAGATGGCGCTGCTGCCCTGCCATGCGCTGTTCCAGTTCTTCGTCGCCGATGGCCGGCTCTCCTGCCAGCTCTACCAGCGCAGCGCCGACGTGTTCCTCGGCGTACCGTTCAACATTGCCTCCTATGCGCTGCTGACCCACATGCTGGCGCAGCAGTGCGACCTCGAGCCGGGCGACTTCGTCTGGACTGGCGGCGACTGCCACCTCTACTTGAACCACCTCGAGCAGGCTGACCTGCAGCTCGCGCGCGCACCGCTGCCGCTGCCGCGCCTCGCGATCCGGCGTCGTCCGCCGACCGTGTTCGACTACGAATTCGAGGACTTCGAATTCGTCGATTACCAGTGCCACCCCGCCATCCGTGCGCCGGTGGCCGTCTGACAACAGGAGAGCGTTACCGATGTCGTCGATCGTTTCGAAACAGCCCCTCTACAAGGTCCGCAATTCCAGGATCCATGGCCGCGGCGTGTTCGCCGCACGCAGGATCCGCAAGGGCACGCGGATCATGGAGTATCTCGGCGACCGCATCTCCCACGCCGCCGCCGACGCGCGCTACGAGGACCACGACCCGAACGACAATCACACTTTCCTGTTCATCGTCGACAAGAACACGGTGATCGACGCCGGCGTCGGCGGCAACGAGGCGCGGTACATCAACCACTCCTGTGACGGCAACTGCGAGTCGGTGATCCAGAAGAGCCGCGTCTACATCGAGGCGGTGCGCACGATCCAGCCTGGCGAAGAGCTTGGCTACGATTACGAGATCGGCCGCGAGCCGGACGATCCGCCGAACGTCGACGAGATCTTCGCCTGCCGCTGCGGCTCGCCGAAGTGCCGCGGCACGATGCTGTGGCCGGCCAAGCGACCCGAGCCGAAGGCGGCGGCGCCGAAGAAGCCTGCCGCCAGGGTTTCTGCCAAGAAATCCGCGAAGAAGCGACCGCCCGCGTCCGCGCCCGGGAAGTCAAAGGCGAAGTCGGGAAAGTCGAAAGCGCGCAAGCCGAAATAGGCGGGCTATCGCACCCGGACGCGGAACCTGATCGTGAACGACGGGTTTCCGCCCGGGCCGGTCGCGGCCAATGCACCGGTCGGCGCGACGCGCAGTCCGGTGACGTTGACATCAACGCCGTTTGCGTCGGGCGTCGGCAGGTAGCCGTATGGCGCCCCGCCGCCCGGCTGGTTCGAGAAGCTCACTGCGGCGGGATAGCTGAAGGCCAGGCCGCTGGCGGGGCTGCCGTCGAGGAATTCCACCGGCGGACCGCCCGCGGTGGAGACGAAAAGCGCAGTGCCCGCGGGCACAGGGTCGGTCAGCAGGAGGCTCGTGTTGTCGACCGTGCCGGTGCCGCTGTTGGTGATCGTCACGGCATAGCGCACCGTGGCGCCCGGAATCCGCTTCGGCAGCGTCGTGCCGTTGTACGGGTCGGTGAGCACCTCCGAGGACTTCTGCACCTGCAGCAGCGGTGCGATCACGTTCGTCGTGACACTGGAGACGTCGTTGGAAGGGTTCGCGTCGAGGCTCAGGCTGGAGACCGTGGCCGTGTTGTTCACGATCGGCGCAGCGGCGGTCGAGACGGCTACCGTCATCACCAGGTCCGGCAGCGACTGGCCCGGATCGAGGAACGGCGCATGCGTGCAGGTCACCGCCTGGCCCGCGGTGACGCAGGTCCAGCCGGCGCCGCTGGCCGAGACATAGGTGAGCCCGGTCGGCAGCGTGTCGGTCACGACGATCGGGTTGTCCTCGCGCTCCACGGATGCACCGGCGATGTTCTGCACCCGCAGCGTATAGCGGCCGTTCTGGCTGGCGAAGAACGGTACCGCGGTGGCCGACTTCGTGAGTCCCAGGTCCACCTTGGGTTCGGTCGTGATGCTGACGATCTGCGCCGCCAGCATCACGAGATCGCCGCCCGCGGAATATAGAGTCGTCGCGGATTCCTGGCCGGGTGCCAGCAGCGCGCTGACGTTGTACTGGTCGACGTCGACGCCATGGCTCGTGACGCTGCCGGTCGAACTGATGGTGCCGTCGAACTGCTGCAGCGTGGGACTGCTGCCTGCCGGGACCAGCCCGTCGTCGATCGCCGTGCCGTTGAAGCGCAGCGATTCGCTGAAGCCGTTGAGCGGGTCCGAGTTCCCCGGGTCGCCTTCCCAGCTGATCACCGCGACGCGCCCGTCGATATTGGCGGCCGGAACGCGAAACCCGTCGGGCGTCAGCGTCAGGGCGCTGCCGCGGAAGAACTGCAGGCCATCGAAGATGTTGATCGCGCGCAGGCGTTCGTTCGTGCCCTGGTAGATCACCACCAGGCCCCATCCGGCCAGCACCGCCTGCGAGGCGCAATGGGGCGCGCCGGTGTTCACGGTGAGGCCACCGAAGGCGAAAGTTGCATTGCCGGTGACGAGCGAGGTGACGTTGGCGACGCCACCGAAGAAGCGGAACAGCGTGCCCGCGTTGTCATAGGTGCCGGTGAACGTTCGGCTGGCATTGACTGCGGCGCCGTTCAGCGTCACGGCCGCATCGACGATCGTGCCGCCACCGCCGCTGGTCGACGCCGAGCCGCCCCAGTACAGATAGGCCGCGACCACGGTCGTGCCCGCAGGAATCCCGGCCAGCGCGCCGGCGCTGGTCGTGCCGACGGTGCACGCGTTGCCCGTGTTAGATTGCGTGCGCAGCGAACCGCCCGTCGTGACGAAGTTGATCCTGCCGGTGAAGCGCTCGGAGCGGGCCACCGGCGTGTCGACCGTCTGTGCAAGCACCTCGCTGCCGAAGAGGGCGAGCAGCAGGATCAGCACGACGATGTGGAAGGGCTTGTACATGGGCTCGGTGCGCCGATTGTGCAGAGCCCGCGCGCCCCCACCGAGTGACTGACTCACAAAGACTGGACTTATGCCGACCGAATCGAGAAGCGCGTCACACTCCGCTGGCCATGGTGGCCAGAGTTTGCCGCGGGTGACCCTGGTGGTCGCCGTCGCCGACAACGGCGTGATCGGTCGCGACGGCGCCTTGCCCTGGCGCCTGCCCGAAGACCTGAAGCGCTTCAAGGCGCAGACCCTCGGGCATCCGGTGCTGATGGGCCGGCGCACCTTCGAGTCGATCGGGCGTGCGTTGCCGGGCCGCCGGAACATCGTGATGACGCATGCCCGCGACTGGCATCCGCCATCCGCTGCGGAGGCGGTCGTCATCGTGCACGACTGGGGAGGGGCGTTGCGTGCCGCGGGCGAAGTCCCCGAACTGATGGTGATCGGCGGCGCGGAGATCTACGCGATCGCGCTGCCGCGCGCCGAACGCGTGCTGCTGACCCGCGTGCATGCCGACGTCGAGGGCGACACGCGCCTGCCGCGCTTCGATCCGGCGCAGTGGCATGAAGTCGCCTGCGAGCGTTTCGAGCCCGATGCGCGCAACGCGTTCCCGATGAGCTTCGTCGAACTGCGTCGCGTGTAGCGCGGGCGCCAACTTAGGCTCGGGAACCAACGCCTGGCGGCGCTTCGCCCCGCGGTTTCGCGCTGCGCGCCCGGTCGATCCGGCTCAGGCAATCCACGATTCGCGGCAAGTTGAGACATCGGGCCCGCTCGTGGGCTTCGCGCTGTGACGGCCTTCGATCCAGCGCGGCGTGCCGCGGTCGTTAATGGGCATGCGGGGAGTCCCGCCGGCGTCGTCGCCCGACCATTAAGCGTCCTCACGCTGGCCTGGACGGCGTCGTCGTCATGCCTGGCTTCGGACGCCGTGGACCCGGCCCGCTCAGGATCGCAGTTCGAGCTCCGGCAACTGCGTCGTCACTAGCCGATCCGCCAAGTCCCAGTCGATCGGTCCCGCTTCGGCACCTGCGCCCTCCGTGTCGAGCGCCTGCAGGATCTGCGCCTGCAGCACGCCGCGCCGCAGCGCCTCCGCGTACGGGATCTCCGGGTGGAAGCTGACCATCGAATAGCGCGGGATGAAGCGCCGCGGATGGCGCCGCTCCAGCTCCAGCGCGATGGCCTTCTGGCGCAGGAATCCCGGCTCTCGCAGCGTGTCGCGCATCTCGACGTAGTTCTCGAGCGCCATCTGCGCGATCGCGTCGGTATTGGCCTGGCGGCGCTGCTGGAAGCGCTCGAACACGCTCTCCCAGTCGGTGCCGCCGTCGACCAGGGTCGCGAGTTCGACGCAGTCCTCGAATGCGCAGTTCATGCCTTGGCCGTGGAACGGCACGATCGCATGTGCGGCATCGCCCAGCAACAGCACGCGTCCGCCCGCATGCCAGCGGTCGCAACGCACCGTGCCGAGCGGGCCCTGCGGGTTGGCCGCGAACTGCGTCGCGACGTCGCCGAGCAGCGGCACCGCGTCGGCGAACTCGCGCGCGAAGAAGGCGGCGACGTCGGCGCCCTGGCGCAGCGCGGCGAAGCTGGTCGCGCCAGAGCGCGCCAGGAACAGCGTGACGGTGAAGGTCGCGTCCGGGTTCGGCAGCGCGATCAGCATGAAGCCGCCGCGCGGCCAGACATGCAGTGCATGGCGCTCGAGCTTGAAGCCGCCGTCGACGCGCGACGCGATGCTCAATTCCTTGTAGTCGTGGTCGAGCAGGGATTCACGTGCCTGCAGCATCCCCGCGGCGGCCAGCGCGTGGCGCACGGCCGAGCCGGCGCCATCGCTCGCGATCGTGGGCGCGAGCGGCACGGCGTAGTCCTCGCCGCTGACACTGTCGCGCAGCAGCAGCGCATCGGCCGACGTGTCGACGCCGCGACAGGCCTGGTCGAAGCGCAGCTCGACGTTCGGGAACGCCGCTGCGGCCTCGAGCAGTGCGAGGTTCAGGGCGCCGCGTGCGACCGAATGAATCACTTCATGCGGCCGCTGGCCGTAGGGGACCAGCGACTGGCGGCCGTCGGGGTCGTGCACCATGCGGCCGCGCATCTCGATCAGCAGCGGTGCGACCTGCGGCATCACGCCGGCCACCTCGAGCGCCCGGATGCCGCGTGCGGCGAGCGCGAGATTGATCGAGCGGCCGCGCTCGGCGTCGGCCAGGCGCGGATCGGGGCGACGCTCGAAGACGCGTACGCGCAACCCGCGGCGCGCCAGCAGAAGTGCCAGCAGTGAGCCCGCGAGGCCCGCGCCGACCAGGTTGACCGTTTCCGCGCGCATGCTCAGCCGGCCTGTCGCAACGCCGCGCCGAGTCGATCGGCAAAATGCCAGACGTCCTCAAAGCCGTTGTAGAGCGGCACCGGCGCGATCCGCATCACGTCGGGCTCGCGCAGGTCGCAGACCATCCCGTCGGCGCCGAGACGCTCGAACACCGCGCGCGCCTGCACGCCGCCGCCGGCAAACTGGAGCGACAGCTGCGCACCGCGCTGGCGCGGCCCGGCCGGCGTCAGCTGGCGCAGCGCGGCGCCCGCATGCCGCGCGACCATCGCCTCGAGGAAGGCCGTCAGTTCGACCGATTTTCGCCGCAACGCCGTCAGGCCGGCCGCGCCGAACACTTCGAGCGAGGCGAGCAACGGCGCGGTCGAGAAGATCGGCGGGTTGCTGAGCGCGAAGCCCGCGGCACCTGCCTCGCGCACGAATTGCGGCGCCATCAGGAAGCGTGTTGCGGCCTCGTGGCCCCACCAGCCGGCGAGGCCCTGCGCGCCGGCGCCAGCGGTGTGGCGCGGGTTCACCCACGCGCCGCCGACCGCGCCGGGACCGGAGTTCAAATACTTGTAGCTGCACCAGATCGCGAAGTCGGCGTCGTCCGCCTGCAGCGACAGCGGCAGGTTGCCGATCGCATGCGCGTGGTCGAAGCCGGCGAGGGCGCCGACCGCATGGGCGGCGCGCACGATCCGCGCGCCGTCGAAGGCCTGGCCGCTGCGGTACTGCACGCCCGGCCACAGCACCAGCGCAAGGCGCTCGCCCTCGCGCGCGATCGCCGCCTCGAGCTGCGCCTCGTCGAACACGACGCTGCCTGGCTCGGGCTGCAGCTCGACCAGGTGCGCATCGGGCGCGAGACCATGCCAGGCGAGTTGCGAGGCAACGGCGTGGCGATCCGAAGAGAACGCACCGGCTTCGATCAGAATGCGGGTTCGGCTCCCTTGCGGACGGTACAGCGCAGCCAGCATCAGGTGCAGGTTGGTGGTCAGCGAATTCATCGCGACCACGTCGGCGGGCGCGGCGCCGACCAGTGCGGCGAGCCCGGTCCGCGCGTGATCGGCGTAGCCGACCCAGGGTCGGCGCGCCGCGTGATGGCCGACGACGCCCAGCCGCGACCAGTCCTCCACTTCCTGCAGCACGTAGTCGCGGGCGCTGCGCGGCGCGAGGCCGAGCGAATGACCGCAGAGATAGGTCGACGGTCGGCCGTCCGCGCCGGTCGGCAGGCAGAAGCGTTCGCGGAACCCGCGCAGCGGATCGGCGGCGTCCCGTTCGCGGGCGCGCGCCAGCGATGCGTGATCGCCAGCGCTCATGTGCCCACCAGTCGGAACACCAGCGGGCGGCTCGGCACCGCGTCGCCGGCGAGGTGCGGCAAGGTCAGCTGCAGCGCGCAGGGGCCGTCCGGCAGCGTCGCGGGCACGCTGGCGAATTCGGTGATGGTGCAGCCGGGACGCTTCGCCTCGGCCAGCCGCGTGCTGCCCGGTGGCAGGCCGAAGAACAGGCGGTGGCCGCAGAGTCGTCCGCCATCGTGACCGCGGTCGATCGACGGCAGCTCGACGACCAGGTGCTCGATGCCGCGCTCGACCAGTTCGGCGACCAGCTGCCGCGAGAGGTACGGCGGCTCGTCCGACTGCGTTGCCGTATCCGCGCCGCCCGCGCCGCCCGCG
>Ga0163144_10016927_pt1 | contig 14901 bp, 13 predicted proteins | sample OliLak19BULKMAT1_FD_123175 | JGI IMG/M metagenome (GOLD analysis project Ga0163144, IMG submission 123175) | Freshwater microbial mat bacterial communities from Lake Vanda, McMurdo Dry Valleys, Antarctica - Oligotrophic Lake LV.19.BULKMAT1 | ecosystem: Environmental > Aquatic > Freshwater >... | reverse complement strand
TCTTGTTGGCCATCGCCGCCATTGGCGGACATATCCGCCACAACGGTGACCCGGGCTGGGCCGTCATCATGCGCGGCTATGTGAAGTTCCTTGCCGCGTGGCCAATCTGGGAACTGGCCAAGGGCCCGCGAGCCGCGAAAAAAAGGTGATCAATCATGAGGATTCATCTGCCGCTCTCCCGGTCAACTTCACCGAGAACCGCTGCAAATCTGTGAGGGCACACTGCGCCAGGATGCGGACGGGTCTGGAACCCACTGTGAGGTGTGCGCCGTGAAGGCTGCAGGGCTCAGGGCAAAGGCGCTTCAAACCAGGTGAATGTGTCCAGCAGGTCCAACACGGCCTGCTGGTCCGCTGCCGGCGCAGTCAGGAATTTGGACAGGCTTTCATTGGCTTCACCGCCGTGGGCCAGGATGGCGTCCCGGATGGTGGGCGCACGTCCGTCGTGGAGGTAGGGCGCGGTCACCGCGATGCCCCACAACGGCGTGGTCAGGAACTCGCTGCGGCCAAAGAACGTTGCGAATCCATCAGCCGTTGGCAGACCGGGCGCGTCATCACGAAAGGTGTCGTGGGCGTCCGCCAGCGCCGGGCCCATGTCATGGCGGCGCAAATCAGACCAGATGGGCAGCAGCGTGGCCGCACCGGGTTGTGGCTGCGCGGGCTGGTCTCCAAATGCCCATTCGTGCAGGTTCACGCGCAGACCTTCACGGCCGTCCCAACCACCGATGCCGCCCGCCACCACGTAGGTGGGTTCGGTGACCGCAAAATGTTGTGTGTGGCAGCTGGTGCAGGCCAGCGATTCCATCAGCGCCCTCCCGCGCATGGCGCTTTGCTGGCGGATCGGGTCGGATGGCTGGGTTTCCACCGGGGATGGCTGCAGGGCCAGCCACAACGAAACCGCGGCAATCTCGCCCATGGTCACCTCATCCAGCGCGCCGTCCGAATCAGGGTCCTGGCTATCAGGTCCGTCGCCAACAATGCGTGAGAGTCCAGCAGTGAACCCCTGGGACTTGTAGTACCCGTGTCTGTTCACAAGTCGGGTGGATGCCATTCCAAAATGAACCTGGAACCCGCCTTCAACAAAGCCCGCAATGGTGCTGGCGCGGCCTTTCCAGCCAAAAGGGGGATCGGTGAACGTCTCCTGCGAAATGAGCTGCAGCCAGCCCAGCCCCCACAACATCCGGGCGTCCCGTACCAGCGCAGTTTCCCTGGACACGCCATCACCGTCCTGAAGCATGGCGTTCTCAGCAGTTCCTGCGCCCGCGTAGCCGCCACGCACGTGACAGTCCACGCAGGACTCTGAGTCCGGGCCACCAAACCGCCCATGGTGCAATTGGCGGCGGTTGGGGCGCGGCAACGGACCCGCAATAGGCCCCCTCAGCGCGTTGCCAAGACCCTCTTCAGGCGTCCACAGCTTTTCGTAGAGGCGGCGCCCCTCATCGCGGATTTGCGGAACGGTGTACCTGCCGGCGTTGATGTCACAGATGGACAGCCGCGGTGCACCAGGCCCGTCAACGCAGGGCGGAACCTCGCCTGCATTGGAGCCCGGCGGCAGAATTGACGACGTACACCCCAACACGAAACAAAGAACAACGGCGCACCGCGCCCCACTAAAGAACATTCTCACCCCCTGACAGCCGCATGCGTCCCGTGTCCGAACATTGCGCATATGTCAATCCGGACGTGCTGGATTTTAGGCAGGGACACGCCGCGGCGTGTGTCACACCACGGTCATGGTGCGTGCCTTCTGGACGTTTCTCGTCGTCAACCTGTTCGGCATGATGCTGTGTCTGGCGCCTGCCCGTGCAGATGACCTGGAGGAAGCAGCACCACTCCAGACTCCTTCCAAGCGAAACTCGGAGGACGCGGTTCTGGCTGCTGGCCATCTTCCTACGGCGGTTGCGCCCGTGTTGCTCGCGGGGCTTGTTGGAACCGGAATTGTCCTTTGCACAGCGCCCTGGTCCGCGATGATTTTTGCCCTCACCGTGGAGTCATGGCAGAGCGATCCTGCGATACGTAACAACCCCCTGTTTCTTTTCGCGGTGGCTGCCGCGGTGATCTACATGTCCGCCGTCTTTGCAACGTGGATGATGTTTGTGATTGGTCCTTTGGCGGTAGGCCCGGTGTTGGTGTGGGAGGGTGTTGGCTGGGTCGTCGCGCAAGGACTTCTTCGGCGGAGCGGGCGGGCGGCGGGTACTGCGTTGGTGGCCCAACTGGCCATGATGCCCGCGTGGCTTGCGTGGACCGCAGTGGCAACCGCCATGTTCGCACCGGTGTGGGCCATGCTGGCCTTCTTTGCCGCCGCCTCGGTGCGGCCGGATCTGCTCCCACGGGGCATTGGATTGGACATCTTGCTGATGCCCCTGATGTTGTTTCTGGGAATCGCGGTGGCGGCGTCAATTTCTTCGTTGGTCGTGCTCCCTGCGCTGTTTGGTGCGGGACTTGTTGCCCGGGTGGTGGCGTTCCACGCGTTGGAGGCCAGGTCCAATGCAGCCGAGTTCACCACGTCAATCACGGAGTGATGGCCAGCCGGCGTTGCAACGGAAAGGTCCGCGCCCACTGCAGAACGCAATGCCCAGGCGCAAACGCGGCTTCACTCCGGTTCATCCTTGATGACGCCACGCTCAACCAGCAAACGCGCCAACGCCAGGTGCAGCTCACGCCCTTTGGGTGGTGCGGGCAGGCCGGCGGCGCGGCCAACCTCCTCGGGGCCGGAGAAATGCAGCAGCGCCAGGGACGCGCGCACCGCCTTTTCCCGCTCTGACGGCCGGCTGCTGAAGAGCCGCTGAATCAGGTTCTCTCCGTCCACAGAATACGCGTGCTCCAACGCCCACTCCTTCCACGCGCGGTAGGACGGTCCATGATCCTGGCCCGTCACCGTGGTCAGCGCGCGCGCAATGGCCGCCTGACGCGTGGTGAAGGCGCCTTCATTCCAATCCTCGCTCAGGCCGGCCAGCAACGTGGTCAGGCCCAGCGTCAGGAACGCTGGCGCAGCGTCAATGGGGCGGGTGCGCGTGGGCGTGTATTTCTCTTTGAGGGCGGCAATCAGGCACGGCACCGCGGCTTTGCTGGGATGGGATGCCAGCATTCTTGCCGCGGACAACCGGGTGTCCTGGTACGCCGCGTCCCGCCCCACGCGGCACAACCCCGCCGTCACCGCGTCCGAGTGAACCTCCGGAAACGCCACAATCGCCCCGCGCATGAGCGCGTCATCCCGCGAATTGAGTCCACCCAGCATCATCTCTTCCTGCGTCCGGGCATCTCCCAGGCGCGCAATGCCGTGGTACGCGGCCAGGATGTGCGCGCTGCGTTCCTTGCGCGCAATGACGTCAAGGAAATACGGCACGTCCGCCTTGGTCCCGTGCTGCGCCAGCCAGCCCAGCACCGCTTCCCGCATGGCCAGCTCATCTTTGAAAGCCAGCACGTCTTCCCGCTTGAGCACGCCGCGCGTGGAGAGCGTCTTCAACACCTCGGCGCGCTTGGGATTGTGGCGGTCTGCCAGCAGACCGCGCAGAAACTCCTCAGAGCGCGCGTCCCGGGCATTCCCCAGCAGCGGCAGAAGCTTGTCTCCCGCGCTGGGCCGCTCCTTGTACGCGTCAATGAAGGGCGTGCTGTCCTTGATGCCGCGGTCCCCAAACCCGGACTCAATGTCTGAGGCCACCATGTGATCTTCCAGCATGGTCTTGATGAGCGCGCGGTCTGCATCCGGCTCCTGCAGCACCAGCAGACCATCCACCGCGGCCAGCCGGTTCCAGTAATTCTCATCCTGCAGCAGCTCCATCAGGAGCTTCCTGGCCTCCGGCCCTCCCCGCTTGCCAAGCTGGCGGCCCTTGTTGCGTTTCTCATCCAGAAAGCCCTCTTTGAGGATGGCCTGCTTCTCCGCGTGCAGCGGCTCCGGCCGCCCTGGTTTCCCCGCGGGCAGCAACAGCAACAGCGCAACCACCAGCTCAACCATCACGAATCCTCCGCGAGAACCATGACGTGCGGCGGGGGTGTTCTAGCATGTGTCTCCGCAGCCCGGGAACGCGGGCCGGGCCTTGTCCCACACCGGGCAAATGACTTCCCGCGCGTGTGCGTTCTAGGGTGCCCGCCCCCCGCTGGAAGGTCCGCACACCCATGGCCACCAAGAAGAAGACCCAGGAGCTCAGCGTCAAACGAAAGCGCAGAAAGCCTGCCGGCCACAAGGCAGTTGGCAAGCGTGTGCATGAGTGGGAACGCGTGTTGTGGCGTTACGTGGCCGTGAGCAGCGTGCTGGGCGTGTTGGCGCTCATCTACAACCTGCATCCGTATTACGCGCGCACCTCGCCAAACTTCCGGGATGTGTGGCAGCCGTTCTTCAACTCCGCGGCACGCCTCTGGCTGGTGGCGGGCATTCCTTACGTCTACGTCACCCGCCGCGGTTTTGGCGGCACCCGGATGGACCTCACGGACGGAGCGGTGCACTACCTGCTCTTCTTCCGCGGGATCTTCTACTGGGTCTTTGAAGGCTGCGCGTGGCCGCGCCACATCTGGCGCAACCGGCGCATGCGCATCACCATCCTGTCATTGGGCGTGAAGAGTTTCTTCACTCCGTTGATGGCGTGCTTCATGACGGAGCACTGGAACAACATCTGGGGCATGTGGTTCCGCCACAAGGGCGTGACGCCGCTGACACCGGACGCCATCAAGGAGCTCAACGCCACGGGCCCGCTGGCCTGGTGGAACTACATGCTGGACGTGGTGCCCAAGCTGCTGCCCACCTGGCAGGGTTTTGCAGACGGCATCAGCCGCAAGTGGATGCTTCCGGATTGGAGATGGGGACTGGATTTCTACTACCAGCTCCTGTTCTTTGTGGACTGCATCTGGGCGCTCACGGGTTACGCCGCGGAGAGCCGCTGGCTGGGCAACAAGACCAAGAGCGTGGAGCCCACCGGCTTTGGCTGGATGGTGGCGTTGATGTGTTACCCGCCGTTCAATGACATCAGCGGTACACTCTTCCCGCTGAACATGGATCAGTCACACTCTTTCCATTTCTCCCCGGAGACCATGCTGCTCCTCAAGGGCATGACCTGCGCGTCCTTCACCATCTATGTCTGGGCCACGCTGGCGTTTGGCCCCACGTTCAGCAACCTGACCAACCGCGGCATCATCACGCGCGGTCCGTACGCCGTCATCCGGCACCCCGCGTACACCTGCAAGAACTTTGCATGGTGGCTTGAGTACATTCCGTACATGAACCACTTCCACAACCTGCTGCCCATCATCATCTGGAACATCATCTACGGGCTTCGGGCGTGGACGGAAGAGCGCCACCTCTCCAGGGACCCGGACTACGTGGCGTACAAGAAGAAAGTGAAGTGGGTTGCCATCCCCGGCGTGTTCTGAACCGTGCTGGCCGGCCTGCTCCTTGTTGCCCTGGGCGCGGTGGCGGAGCCCACGGTCATCAACCGGTGGGGTCATTCATTCTACTTCCCCGCGTCCGCCCCTGCAGACGGGCGCATCCCGCTGGTGGTCTACCTGCACGGCTGCCAGCAGTTCCGGTGGCACTCTGAAAAAGTCACACAATTGCACGCCTGGGCGGAGAAGCTGCACTTTGCCGTGCTGATGCCGGAGCAGTCGCGGCTGCGCAATCCGTGGAAATGCTGGAACTGGTTTCTGGGGGATGATTCGTTGGAGATGAATGAAATCATCTCGCTGGTGAAGCGCTACCAGGAGGCGTTCCCGCTGCTGAAGACGCAGACCCACGTGATGGGCTTGTCTGCAGGCGGCGTGATGACGGCGCATCTGCTGGCGTGCCGCGGAGATGTCTTCCAATCCGGTGCGGTGTTTGCGGGCGCGGCGTTCCGGATGGTGGCACTTCCCAGGTCACCCTTGGATGACGTGTGGTCCGGCGCCAGCTTTCGCACGCGGGGTGAGCTGGCTGAGCAGGCCTTTGACTGCATGAAGCATCAGCCGCTGGCGCACCCGGTGGGCGTATTGGTGGTGCATGGCGGGACGGACCGCATCTCACGGCCTCGCAATGGTGAGCAGGTGGCGGCGCAGTTTGCCGGGGCCAACCACCTGATGACGGCGGGGCGCCCCGGTTTTGCACAAGCCCTCCTCCCGGTGGACGAGCAGCGCTTCACCGGCGCCCACCGCACCTACACCCGGACACGCTACGCCACGGCAGGAGACGCGCGCGTGGAGCTCATCCGGATTGAGGGGCTGGGGCACGCGTGGAGCGGCGGCCCCTCCTGGATTCCGTTCAGTGATGATGAGGGACCGGACGGAACGCGCCTGGCGCTGGAGTTCTTTGGGCTGGCACCTCAGGGAACGGACGTTGCCACCGTGCCCGCGCCGTAACGCCCAATGGCACCGGGCCGAGGTTGTCCGGGATTGACCCGCCCCAACCAGTCCCCGCCGCTGACCCAGACCGTGCCACCGCCGTCATCCCAGGCCGCATGCAGGTTGGTGAACGGTTCATTGGCGCTCTCATCCACAAACGCGCCGTCCAACCGCCGCAACTTCACGGATCCAAACCCCACCGCCGTCACGACGCCACCGGCACCACACGCAACACCGTTGAGCCCGCCCACCCCGGAGAGCGCCACGCGGGACCACGCAGTACCATCAAAGTGTAATACAGCCTGACCACCCACTGCCCAGACATCGGACGGGCTGCAGCCGTGTACGGTGAACAGGGTGCCCTGGGCCAGCGCTGCGGAGGTTTCATCCGTCCATACCGTGCCGCGCCGGTGCCAGATGACGCCGTATTCGCCCACCACAAACAGGTCCCCGTCCGGCGCGCCCCAGACCTTGAAGAGGGCCGCGTTCCTGGGTGTTCCGGGGAGGGTTTCCTGGGTCCACTGAATCCCGTTGTAGTGGAACAGCAGGTCATTGGGCGCGCCGCTGCCACCTTCCGGAGAGCCGCCCACCACCCAGACATCCGTGCGGGACGCGGCAAACACGCCCCACAACGTGGCGGTGCCGGCGCGTGGATGTTCCGTGAAGGTGACGCCGTCAAAATGGGTTATGCGCCCGCGCTCGCCCACCAGCCAGACGTCATCCGCGGCGGTGCCGTGGATCCACCAGTAGGTCTCCGTGCCGCCCGGGCTGAGCCGCTCCCACGCGCCGGCCTTCCACCGCACCGCCAAGGATGGCCTCCCGTTCCCCAAAGACCCGCCCACGCCCCACACCTCATCCCGCGCTGGACCCCAGAGGCTCAGCACGGCGCCGTCCACATCCTCCTCATCAAGCACGTCCTGCCAGCGCGGGGTGCCTGGTGGCAGCCCACCGTCCGGTGCTGGTTCCGGACACCACGGCGCTCCGGGCGGACAGGTGCAGGCGGCGAACAAAAGTAACACCCAAACTGCTCTCATCATCCGCCTCCGTCCGCCGGCATTCCACCATCCACGCAGGACATGCCCAGAGTGTAGTCCTGCTGGCAGATGCAGCGGCACTCCGCTTCATTGGCGGGCTCTGCGCAGTAGGGCTGCACGCGGAGGGACTGGCTGACGGTGCGGCCCTCCCGGTCCGTGAGACGCATCTCAAGCTGGTAGCTGTTGCCGTGAACGCTGGTGTCAGACCATTGGTTGGGGCAGACGGGGATGTTGGCAAAAGTTGCCGTGTTGGTGTCCACGCTGCCCACCCAGCCGCCGTCCAGCCGGCGCAGGTTGGTGGTGCGCTTGTCCAGACGCACCTGCTGGTTGCCCGGATCCCGCAATGCACCCTGCACTTCTGCGCCGCAGGCGTGCACGTTGTTGGCGCGCACGCCGGCAAACACCACCCGCCCACCCTGCGGCGGAAACATCAGCGGTACGCCGTCATTTTCGGCCAGGTCCCGTGACCGGCCGTCCACCGGGTCCAGCACGGTGACCACCAGCTCTGGCGCCAGGCCGCGGTCCCCGGCAAACCCAAGCTGGCACCCGGTGGTCCCCGCATCCGGTGGCACACCCGCGTCAGGCGGCGGCGGGAAGACCGTACACGCACTGGCCAGCACCACCACCATCATCAGTCTGTACGGGGGCATCCAGCGCTCAGAAGCAGTTGATGTCATCAACCTTGGGATAGTAATACACAAAGATGTTGCAGTGCTCACTCTTCTCAACAATGCCGCCAAAGGTGTAGCAGCAGTCCAGATCATCCTCAGCAGTTCCCTTGGCGCGGTCCGCGGCGTTGAGCCCGTCACAGCCCACGGAGGCCGGCGGTGCCTGCCAGTCATATGAGCAGGTGTACCAGACGCCACCATTGGCCGGGATGGTGCGCGTGAGCTCGGGCGAACGGCTCATGGGCGGGTCATCCCAGACCTCAGACATGTAGAAACGTTCTGCAACCGCCGGCTCATCCACGGAGGTGCCGTCCCAGGTGAACATTTCAAACTGCTTGCCGCGGCTGTGGAAATGCCCGTTGGCGCCAATCACCGTGAGTGGCGTGGTGGCGTTGAACTGGCAGCTCCCGGCAAACTTGGGCGCGTCGTCATTCTGGCAGATGCGGATGGATTGTTTGGTGGCAAAGAGGGTGCCCAGCTCATGCTCCACGGCCGTGGCGGGGGTGGTCCAGAAGTTCACCTTCACGGCGCCACCAAGCGGTGAGTCCTGCGTGGTGGCGTTCACATAGTGCGTCTGGAGCATCACCCATTCACCGCCGTGGAACAGGTGCGCCACGCCGGTGGGCAACGTCCAGTCCAGGTGCCCGCCCTGCTGCGTGTTGATGATGAGTGGCCAGTCCGCCCAGTTGGGGCTCTTGAAACATTCGCCGGTGCCATTCTTGGCGCGCTGAATGACCGCACCGCCGTTGTCCGGGGTGCGCAAACCATCCTGGGTCCGCACGCGGAACATGTTCATGTGGTGGCTGCCTTCATTCATGGCCAGCTCCACCTTGTTCACCCAGACCTCATCCGTGGCCGCGCCGGGAATCTGGAAGAAATAACAGTCTTGCACTTCATCACCCGGGCCCACTTCAAAGGGGCCGGTGCCGTATTGGAATCCCTCATTGGCGGCCGGCGCCGCAAGGACCACGTCCTGCGGTCCGCCGCTGGAGGTCGTTGAAGTGGACGTGGAGGAAGGCGGGAAGGCTGTGCATGACGAAGCTGCGGCCAGGACCGCAAATGGGGCCAACACGTGCTTGAAGTGCATGGACAGCTCCAGTCACAGAGGGCGCGGAGGCTATCGGCTGCTCAAGCAGTGTCAAGAACGTTGGGCGCGGTTCATACCAGGCTGGATGGGCAATCCGGCGCCAGCACGCACTTCCCGCAGTCCGGCGTGCGCGCATGGCAGACGCGGCGTCCGTGGATGATGACGGTGTGGTGGGCAGCAATCCACTGGCTCTCCGGCCAGAGCGCGCAGAGGTCCTGCTCCACCTTGTCCGGGTCCTCCTGCACCGTCAGCCCAAGACGCCGGGCCAGCCGCCCCACGTGCGTGTCCACGGCCAGCGCCGGCACACCAAACGCGTTGGAGAGCACCACGTTGGCGGTCTTGCGCCCAACACCTGCCAGCGCTTCCAGCGCCTCACGTGAGGACGGAACCAGTCCTCCGTGCTGGGTGGTGATGGCGTTGGCCGTGACGATGAGGTTCCTGGCCTTGTTGCGGAACAGGCCCAGGCTGCGGATGAACGGCTCAACCTCCTCAGCGGTGGCGCCCACCATGGACTGTGGCGTTGGAAAACGCGCGAACAGCGCGGGCGTGGCCTTGTTGACGTTGACGTCTGTGCATTGCGCGCTGAGCACCACCGCCACCAGCAGCTGCCACGGGTCCGTGAAGTCCAGCTCACAGCGCGCGTCCGGCCATTGCTGCCGGAGCGCGTCCAGGATCCGGGCCGCGCGGAGCTGGCGCGCAGCGGCGGATTCCCGGCCCCGGCGCTTCTTGGTTTCAGTGACCATGCATGGTTGGTGGCGTTGTCCGGTGCGGGTGTCAATCCGTCAGGGCGGCAAGCTGCGCGGCGGTCAGCTCCACAATCTCCTCGCCATGGCGGTAGTCACTGATGCGCAGCCAGCGCGGCGTCACGCGGACGTGCGTGATGCCGGGCCAGGCCAGGCGCTCCACACCGTCCGGAAACTGCGCCAGGTAGGCTGCACGGAGGCGCGTGAGCTCATCACCCGCTGGCTCATCCGCCCTCCCCTCCACCTGCACCGTGCACACGTCCGAGACAAAGACCACGGCGACGTCCGCGCGCTGCCGCAGGTTCTGGCATTTGCGCGTGGTCATGAGCGTATCAAAGACGATCTCCAGCCGGTCCGACACCGCCAGGCCCACCAGCGCGGCCTGCGGCGTGCCATCTGCGTGCACCGTGGAGACCACACCCAGTTTGTGGTCTTGCAGGAACTGCAGGAGCTGGGAGCGGTTCATGGGGTCCCCCTGGTCAGGCGGCTATCAACCTCTCTGTCACGACGTTCCATGCGGCCACAATCCTGGCCTTTGGGTGCATCTTAACTTGCGCCACCTACAGCCCCGGGGAATGCTGAGGGCACCAGTGAGCTTATGGGACACGTGCATCAGGAAGGTCCCATGCCTACCTTGCTTGCCGCAAAGCCACCGCGCAGCCGTTGGCCCCCCGGCACCCCGCGAGCACCCGCATGTCCGACCCAAAACAACCTGAAAACCCCAAAGGGGACCTGGCCACCAAGGAGCGCTCCACCACCCGAAAGCCGCGCAACTACAAGGTCCTGCTTCACAATGATGACTTCACCACCATGGAGTTTGTTGTGCAGGTGCTGGTCAAGTTCTTCCGGAAGAATGAAACAGAGGCCACGCAGATCATGTTGACTGTGCATCACGCAGGCATGGCGGTGTGCGGGGTCTTCCCGTTTGAGGTTGCTGAAACCAAGGTCCAGCAGGTCACGGACTACGCACGCGAGCACGGTTACCCGCTCAAGTGCACGATGGAACCAGAATGAAGCTCTCCAAAGAACTGGAAATTTCGTTGCAGGTTGCGGTCAGTGACGCCGCGCGCCGCCGTCATGAAATGGTGACGGTGGAGCACCTGCTCTTTGCGCTCCTGCATGATGACAACACCATCAAGGTGGTGCGGCACTCAGGCGGCAACATTGCCACGCTCAAGAAGACGCTTGATGCGTTCCTGTCTGCTGAGCTGGCCGCCGTGGCGGAAGAGGAGGACGTGCAGCCCACGGCCACCGCTGCGTTCCAGCGCGTGTTGCAGCGTGCGGTGCAGCAGGTGCTGTCCTCCGGCAAGGAGGAGGTGAAGGGCGCCAACGTCCTGGTCTCCATCTTTGCGGAACAGGAGAGCCAGGCGGCGTACCTGCTGGAGAAGAGCGGCGTCACGCGGCTGGACATCATCAACTACATCAGCCACGGCGTGAGCAAGGACGGCCTGGGTGACGGTGAAGGTACGCCCGGCGTGGAAGGAGCGCCCTCCGCGGATGAATCTGAGCCGGGTGGTGACCGGGACCCGCTCAAGGCGTTCTGCACGGACCTGGTGGAGCTGGCAGCGGCGGGAAAGATTGATCCGCTGGTGGGCCGCATGCGGGAGATTGAACGCACCATCCTGATCCTCTCGCGCCGCAAGAAGAACAACCCGCTTTATGTGGGTGACGCCGGTGTGGGCAAGACCGCCATTGCGGAGGGCCTGGCGCTCAAGATCCACGAGGGGAAAGTCCCGGAGAGCCTGAAAAGCGCCCACGTGTTCAACCTGGATCTTGGCGCGCTGGTTGCCGGCACGCGCTACCGCGGTGACTTTGAGAACCGTCTCAAAGGTGTGCTGCGCGCTTTGGACAAACATCCCAACTCCATCCTGTTTATCGACGAGATCCACACGATCATTGGCGCCGGCGGAACCTCCGAAGGCTCCATGGATGCCTCCAACCTGCTCAAGCCGGCACTGGCCAGCGGGCGGTTGCGTTGCATTGGCTCCACGACGTTCCAGGAATACCGCAGCCGTTTTGAGCGGGACCGTGCGCTGGTCCGGCGTTTCCAGAAGGTGGAAGTGCTGGAGCCGTCCGTCAGTGACACCATCAAGATCCTCAAGGGTCTCAAGAAGCACTATGAGGATTTCCACGGCGTCACCTACTCGGTGAGTGCGCTGCGTGCAGCGGCACGGCTGTCTGACCGCCTGCTGCAGGACCGCAAGCTGCCGGACAAAGCCATTGACCTGATGGATGAAGCCGGCGCCAAGGTGAAGCTGGCGGAGAAAGACGCCGCCAAACGCAACGTCACGCAGCACCACATTGAAGAAGTGGTGGCGCGGATTGCGCAGATTCCTGCCAAGCAGGTGAACTCCACGGACAAGGACTCGCTGCGGAACCTGGATGAGCGCATCAAGAACCTGGTGTTTGGCCAGGATGACGCCGTTGGCCAGCTTGCCACCGCCATCAAGATGAACCGCGCGGGCCTGGGGCATCCCAGCAAGCCCATTGGCGCGTTCCTCTTCACCGGCCCCACGGGCGTGGGCAAAACGGAAGTTGCCAAGGTGCTGGCCAAGGTGTTGGGCATTGGGTTTCTGCGCTTTGACATGAGTGAATACATGGAAGCGCACAGCGTGAGCCGGCTGATTGGTTCACCGCCGGGTTACGTGGGCTTTGACCGCGGCGGCCTGCTGACGGAAGCCATCACCAAGATGCCGCATTGTGTGTTACTCTTGGATGAGGTGGAGAAGGCCCACCAGGACATCTACAACATCCTTTTGCAGGTGATGGACCACGGGACACTGACGGATGCCCAGGGCAAGCCGGCGGATTTCCGGCACATCATCCTCATCATGACGTCCAACGTGGGCGCGCGGGAGATTGCGGGCCGGCGCGTGGGCTTCAATGACAACCCGCAGCCGGTTGGTGAGGATGACAAGGCGTTCAAGCGCTTTTTCACGCCGGAGTTCCGCAACCGCCTGGACGCCAAGATCTCCTTTGGCGCGCTGTCCAAGGACGTGGTCCTCAAAGTGGTGGCCAAGTTTGTGGATGAGCTGCAGGACCTGCTGCGGCCCCGCCACGTCACCATTGTGACCACGGAGAAGGCGCGCGAGTGGCTGGCCAAGAAAGGGTATGACCCGCAAATGGGCGCCCGTCCGCTGGCCCGCGTCATCCACAATGAGATCAAGAAGCCGCTTACGGAAGAGCTGCTCTTTGGCAAACTGGAGCACGGCGGCACGGTCAACGTGGACCTGGACGCGGAGGACAAGCTGACCTTCACGTACGTGTCTCTGACGGCGGATGAGCTGGCCGCGCGCAAGAAGGAAAAGAAGCACACGGTGAAAGCAGCACCGCCGGGCAGCAGCGTCCACTGAGGCCCGGGGGACGCCTGATCCCGCGGCCTCCACAACGTGCACGCCGGAAAACGCATCCACAACCAACCCAAGTGTAGCCGTGGTGCCAAACGAGGCTCCGGAGAACGTCTTCCCGTTCCGGAGTGCACCATGAAGAAGCCCCTCTTTTCCGCCGTCACCCTGCTTGCCGTGGCTGCCATCGCCGTTGCGGCGCACGCGGCCACCACCAAGGACAGTGCACAACCCGCCGCGGCCTCCCGCTTTGAGGCGCTGAGTGATGAGGAGATTTCCGTCCTTGCCATCAAGGAGGTGCTGGGTGTGGCGCATGAGGTGACAGCACTCAGGCCGGGCTCCAATGGAGACCGGCCTATGGCGGAGGGCACGTTTGTGTATGACTCCGTGAAGGACTGGCGCGTGTACCGCCAGCGCGTGGATGGCCTGATCCAGAAGGAGAACCCCGGTGACGGCGAGCTGTCCAGCATTCTGGCCAACCGCTACTGCGAAGAGCGCTACCTGAAGTTCCAGGGCGCCAAAGGCCCTGAAGTAGAAAAGATGTGCAAAGAGTACACGCGTTTCCGCTACTCCCCATTTGAGCAGGAGCACGCTGTCAAAGCGGCCATCCGCATGGAGGCGCTGCTCAAGAACGTGAAGGATGAAAAGACCGCGCAGGACCTGCGTGATCAATTCATCCGCACGTTTGGGTATGAGCGTGAGCAGTACCGGTGGATCAGCGTAGACACCACGTCACCGCTTGTCCTCAACCGTGAGGAGTTCTGGGGCGTGCGTCTGAAGGAGAAGCCACTGAACCAGTGGAGTCACCGCACCGTGAAGTACGCGCTGGCCTGGGCCAAGGACCACAATGTGTCTGCTGACGTGGTTGCCCCGCTGGTGGCAGCCCTCCCCAAGGCGCCCCGTCTGCGGTGCGCCAAGGGAGCTGCGGTGCTGCTGCGCGAATATGAAGGCGGCACCACCTACGGTGCCCTCCGGTATGACTCAAAGTTCTTTGATCCCAAGGTGGTGGACTGCAGCGAAGCCAAGATGAAGAGTGACAAGGACCATCTGGCGGTGCTTCCCAAGATTGAGCCCCACCATGACCGCACCAGGTGGCTGGCCGTGAAGCCGGATGGTGACTGGCGCGTCTATGACACCAACCGCGGCCGGATTGGCGGCAAGCGCCTGCCAATCACCGTGTACTGGGAAATGGAATACTGAGCAGCGCGCTCAAGAGTCATACATATTAGCAAGGGAGGGCCTGGCCAACGCGTCCAGGCATCTCCGTTTCCCGGGTGCGCCTCCGGGATCCTGGGGATGCGGTCCGTGCCCACCTGCCGTATGGAGCGGCATGGGTTTGTTCATGATGATGAAGACGCGGCGGTCACCTCCATGATTCCGCTCCCCGTTGATCTCTCCCTTGCGCGCATCCTGGACAGCCTGCGCGCCCATCCCAACCTGGTGCTTCAGGCAGAGCCCGGCGCGGGCAAGACCACACGGGTCCCACCCGCGGTGATGGGAATTGTTGACGGGAACAAGCAGGTGGTGGTGCTGGAGCCGCGCCGCCTGGCCGCGCGGATGGCGGCGCAGCGTGTGGCGGAAGAAGGCGGTCACACCCTGGGGGGCGTGGTTGGCTACCAGGTGCGCTTTGAGGAGAAGGTCAGCGCGCAGACCCGCATCCGCTTTGTCACCGAGCAGATCCTGGTCCGCCAGCTCCTCCAGAACGCGCGGCTTTCCCACGTGGGC
>Ga0163144_10016924_pt1 | contig 14903 bp, 13 predicted proteins | sample OliLak19BULKMAT1_FD_123175 | JGI IMG/M metagenome (GOLD analysis project Ga0163144, IMG submission 123175) | Freshwater microbial mat bacterial communities from Lake Vanda, McMurdo Dry Valleys, Antarctica - Oligotrophic Lake LV.19.BULKMAT1 | ecosystem: Environmental > Aquatic > Freshwater >... | reverse complement strand
GAAAAACCCGGCCGCGAATGACCGGGTGATTTCTAAACGAGACTCTGCGCCGGGCTATCGCCGCGCAGGATTGCGATCCGCCGTGGCGAGGTCGCGCAGGTCGGCGCGGAGACGGCTAGGCGGGTTCTGCCCGTTGCACGATGCAAATTCGGCGAGAATGCGCCAACCCTCGCCAGCTTCGAGCGATCCCTAACAAGTTAGTGTAATCGGTGTCTGGGCGAACCGGCCTAATGGGAGCCATCTCTGCTTTGACCAGCCCGCTTCCCGTTGCGCTGCCGTCTGCTGGCTGGATCGCCCCTGACAGAACTCAGCGACAACGCCGGCGAATCAAGTCCACGCCGTCAGGCGAATGGCTCACGCGTCGACGCAACGTGCAACAGGCTGACCCCATCGGTCCGGTCCGCCTCACTAATGCGGTTGAGTGAATCCGCGATTCCTTCGGATTCACATTTGCGGTAAAGTGCTACCGCACTGCTCGCGGCACCGCCCGCGCTACCCGCCACCACTTCGATGTCATCGCCGCGTCCTCTCGATTTCCTGACCACGGGCGCATGGATCGTGCTGGCCCTCGCGGTTCTCTCATCAGCCGCCTACCTCGCATGGCCCGTGCCTTCGCGCCCGGGCCGGCAGTTCTGGCTCTTCAGCCCGCCCAACGAGCAACACTACCGCGCCGCCCTCGGGCGTTGGAACGCCGCGCAGCCCAATCCCGCCGACCACGCCAATCTCACTCTCATCCATTTTCAGGCGCTTGAGCGACGGCTCGTCGCGGCGTTCACCGTCGATGCGCCCGTGGCCGATCTGGTCGAGACCGAGAGTCTCATGATGGCGCGGGCTTTCGGCGCGCCGCTGGCCGACATCGGCTTCGTTGATCTCACCGACCGCCTGCGCGCCGAAGGCCTCTTCGACCGCATCAACGCCCCGTCGTTCAGCGTCTGGACGACACGCGGCCGCACCTTCGCCCTTCCGCACGACGTCCACCCCTGCCTGCTCGCCTACCGCGCCGATCTCGTCGAAGCCGCCGGCATCGACGTCTCCACCATCGAGACATGGGATGATTTTCGCCGCGTGCTCGGGCCGTTGATTCGCGATCTCGACGGCGACGGCCGGCCCGACCGCTACCTGCTCAACTTTTGGGAAACCAACCGCGACCTCGTGACCGTGCTCCTCCGCCAGGCCGGCGCGCAGTTCTTCGACGCCGACCAACGCCTCGAGCTCGACACTGCGCGCAACGCCCACGTGCTCGCCTCGCTCGTCTCATGGATCGCCGGTCCCGGCCGGTTCTGCGTCGATGCACCCGAGTTCACCGCGGGAGGCGACGCGATGCGACTCGATGGTACCGTGCTCTGCTCGATTCTGCCCGACTGGCAGGCGGGCACATGGAAAAACTATCTCCCCGGTCTCGGCGGCAAGGTGAAGCTCATGCGCCTCCCCGCGTGGGAGCCGGGCGGACGGCGCACATCCGTCTGGGGCGGCACGAGCCTCGGCATCACCAAGGCTGCGCCGGATTTCGAGCGCAGTTGGGCGCTCGCAAAATACCTCTACCTTTCGCCGCAGGTAGCCGAGAGCCTCTTTCGCGCGACGAGTATCATCTCTCCGGTGAAGGAGCTCTGGACGCTGCCGTTTTATCACGAGCCAGATCCCTATTTCTCCGGCCAGAAAGTGGGTGCGCTCTACATCGCCGAGGCGCCGCACGTGCCGGAACGGCGCTCATCGCCGCACGCCGCGTTCGTGATGGATCGCATGGTCACGGTGCTCTCCGCGCTCAAGGCCCGCGCCGTCGCCCAAGGGCAATTCGACGCGCCGGCGCTGCTCCCCGAGGCCCGCCGCCTGCTCGCGCTCGCGCAGCGGGACCTCTCGGTGCGGATCGACCGCAACGTCCTCGCCGGCTCCGCCCCGTGAAACCCGCGCCGCCGCATCCCCGCTGGGCACCTTGGTTTTTCGTCGCGCCGTTTCTCGTGCTCTTCGGCGTGTTCACGCTCTGGCCACTCGCGCAGTCTCTCGTGCTCGCGCTCCAGCAGACGTTTGGTCCTAAGCTAACGGTCTTTGTCGGTCTCGGCAACTTTGAGTTTCTCCTGCGCGATCCGCTCTTTTGGCACGCGGTGCGCAACACCGCGCTCTACACGCTCGGCGCGGTGGCGATTCAGCTGCCCGGCGCCCTCGGTCTCGCGTTGCTCCTCAACCGCCCCGGACTGCGCGGACGCGCGTGTTTCCGGCTGATCTTCTTCGCGCCATCGCTCGTGGGCCTCGTGTTCGTCGGCGTCATGTTCACGCTGCTCTTCCAGAAACACACCGGCCTCATCAACGCTGGCCTGCACACGCTCTGGCGCGGGTGGGACCCCGAGTTCGCCTGGCTCGACCAGCACGTGATGCCCTCGCTCATCGTCGCCTCGGTGTGGCTCTACGCGGGCTTCAACATGATCTACTTCCTCGCCGCGCTACAAAATGTGAACCGCGAGCTGCTCGACGCCGCGAGCATCGACGGCGCCGGCCCGTGGGCGCGCTTCCGCCACATCGTGCTGCCCGAGATCCGCCCGGTGGCGGGCTTCGTCGTGCTGCTCTCGGTGATCGGAAGTTTCCAACTCTTTGAGTTGCCGTGGGTGCTGCTCAACAACTCCGCCGGCCCCGATGACCGCGGCCTCACCATCGTGATGTATCTCTACCAGACCGGCTTTCTCACCGGCGATCTCGGCTACGCCAGCGCCATCGGCTGGGTGCTCGGCCTGTTGCTCGCCGGAGTCGCCCTCGTCCAGACCCGTCTCGCCCGCGCAGAGGAGAACTGACCATGCACCGCCGCATCCTCGCGCTCCTGCCCCTCTACGCCGCGCTCGTGTTCTTCGCCGCGCTCACGCTGGTGCCCTTCGCGTGGATGCTCGCGGCCGCGTTTAAGAGCCGGGAAGATTTCTTCGCGTCATTCTTTTTGCCGCACGGCGACGGCCTGCTCGGCATCGCATGGGGCCGGCTCACGCTCGCGAATTTTCAACGGCTGTTCGCCGAGTTTCCCATCAGCCGCGCGATGCTCAACTCGCTCTTCCTCGCCTCGGTCACCAGCACGCTCGCCACGCTCGCCTGCGCGATGGGCGGCTACGGGCTGGCGAAATTCGCGTTCCGCGGCCGCAGCGCGATCACCGCCCTCGTGCTCGGCGCCCTTATCATCCCCACCTCGCTGCTCATCGCGCCGAGCTACCAGCTGCTCTGGCAACTCGGCCTGCTCGACTCCTACGCCGGACTCATTTTGCCCGCACTCGCACCGGCCTTTGGAGTGTTTCTTTTCCGGCAGGCGATGCTCAATACCGTGCCGCGCGAGTTGCTCGAGGCCGCGCGCATCGACGGCGCCGGGGAACTGCGGATTTTTTTCACCATCGTGCTGCCGCTCGTGCGGCCGATGATCGGCGCGTTTTTGCTCATCATGTTTCTCGGCGCGTGGAATAATTTCATCGGCCCGCAGACGGTGTTGCAGGAGCCGGGCGCGTTCCCGCTTTCGGTCGCGATCAACAACCTCCGCGGCATCTACGCGACCGACTACGGTCTCATCATGGCGGGCACGCTGCTCTCGATCGCGCCCGTGATGTGCCTCTTCCTCCTGCTCCAGCGCGAGTTCATCGCCGGGCTCACCTCGGGCGCGGTCAAAGGATGAACGGCCCGACGATACGCCGGGCGATGCTCCGGGATCACACGCGCGCATGGTCGAAAGAAACTCCGTGGAATCTCGGGCGCTGCAGCGGAATGCTCGAGCCATGACCTTCATCGCGCGGACGAGCGCGGCAACTTTCCAGGCGCCCTCGCCGCCGAAGCCGTAGCCGGCGGCCATCAGCCGCTGCGTGGCCATACCGGGGATTTGGCGGAGGGACGTGGAGATCCTCAAAGGTGTCGGTAAAACCCTTGTAGCCGCCCTCGGTGACGACGACCTGGCGCATATTGTCGCCGAAGCGCACGAACTTCGCGCCCTGCCAGTCGTGCCAAGCGCGGGCGGCGCGCATCCACGCGGCGGGGCGGTCGCGGACCTCGGGGTCGGTCCAATGGCCGACGACGACCTTGCGCGCGAGTCGCATCCGCGTGGGGAGAAACCCCGCCTCGCGGTCGCCGTGGGCGGCCTGATTGGGGTTCATGAAATCCATGCCGATCGTGCCCCAAGGCAGGTCGCGGATGAACTGCGTGGGGAGGTGGAGAAACGGTTTCTGGAGAATGCCGGGGCCGCGGATCCACATCTGCGCCGGGGAGAAGGTATGCATCCAGAGGACGAGGCCGGCGCAATTCGGATCGGAGTTGGCGGCGAGCATCGCACCGGTGATCTCTTCGGGCGTGGTGAGGAGCGCTTTGAAGGCGGTTTCGAGGGGAAGTTTTTTTGAGGCGGCGAGAGCGCCGGCGATTTCTCGAGCGTGGGCGGCGACTTCTTTGAGCGGACCGGGGCCGTAGAGGTGCTGCGAGCCGCCGAGGAACCAGACGGTGGGAGTGCCGGGGAGTTGCATGGCGGACGGAATTGAACGTTGCCGGCCGGTCAGCGGAGGGCGCCGGAGTTGGTGCCAAAATCGATACCAAGGGTAAACTGCATAGGCTGGTGGGCCGATGGCGGGACACGCCTCACGCGGGCAGAGCGTCTCGCCGGACCCGGGGAAAGTCCCGGCGCAGCCTGAAGTGGCGATCCGGCAGCGCGGGAGCGGGTGTTCAGAAACTGCCGCGCAAGGACAGTGTGAAGGTGCGCGGAGCGCCGAAGCGGAAGCGGTTCTCGAGGTAATTCTTGTCGGCGACGTTTTTCACGTTGAGCGCGATGTTGTAGGTATTCCTGCCGATGTTGAAGCGGGCGCCGGCGCCGAAATCGAAGATCGCGTAGCCTTCGAGCGTCGGAGGCTCGGTGGGCACGCCGCCGATGATATTGTAGGCCTCGACCATCGCGCGCTCGGTGACGTAGCGGCCGCCGCCCATCACGTAGGTGCTTTTAATGCGGCCGAAGCTGCCGAGTTCCTGACGCACCCAGCTCGAGGCGGTGTGCTTGGGAGAATTGGCAAGCCAGTGGCCGGTGCGCGTGAAATACACCGCGCCGCCGGGGAGCGTGGCGCGCGCGGAGGTGTCGCTCTTCACCCACGCATCGGTGTAGCCGTAAGAGAAGCTCACCTGCGTGGACTTCGCGGGCTTCAGGCGCAGGTCGAGTTCGGCGCCTTCGCTGCGATCCGTGCCGGATTGCTCGATGGGAGAAAACGTTTCCGAGAGACCCGTGGAGCCGATGATGGTGACGCCGGGCAGGAAGCGCACGATGTCGGTATTCTCGACTTGGTAAACGGCGGCGTTGCCAGAAATGCGTCCGCCCATGAGCTGGAATTTCGCGCCGAGGTCGAAGCCCACGCCCGACTGCGGCTTGGGGTTGAAAGTGGTGCCGTCGGGATTGCGTCCGCTCGAGAAGACCGGGAGGAACGACTCGGAGTAGGTCGCATAGAACGAAAGCGTGGGGAGCGCCTTGAAAAGCACGCCGACCTGCGGAATCCGAGCCGTGGGCGAGACGGCCTGGCTGGTCTTCACGGCGGCCGGCGAACCGGGGTTGAAGTCGAACACGCGGAACTCGTCAGAACGCAGACCGGCGAGCGTGCGGACGCGGCCTTTTAGGAAGGATAGCTGGTTGGTGAAGTAGTAGCTCTTGGTGACGTTGGTGGCCCAGAGTCCGGTGGTGCTGGCCGGCGCGGTGTCTCGCTCGGTCAGCTCGGTGACGACCCAGGTGGACGGATCGTAGATGTTCCACTGGTTGAGCGGGCTCGGCGTGACCTGCGTCGAGGCGAGCACCTGGCGGAACTCGAGCGCCTCGAGTTGGTAGCCGGCGATGTTCTGCACCTCGACGCCCTTGAACGAGAAATTGTTCACGAGCTCGAACTGGCGCCAGAGATCGTGGGAGCCGCGCTTGGTGTAGGCGATGCCGCGGCGGTTGAGCAGATTCAGGCCGGCACCCGTGAGGTTGATGTTACCGCCGTTCTGGCGGACCTCCTCATACCAGACGCTCTTGGTGACGTTGGCGCGCAGCAGAAGGCTGCGGTTGAAGCGGTGAATGAACTCCGCCGTGGTGGCGGTCATGTCGGTGTCGTTGTAATCGCCGGGCGCGCGGGTGTTGAACTTCCGCGTGATGGCGCCGGGGCGCGTCTCGAAATCGACGGTGGGGTTATACGGGATCGAGGCGGTGAAACCGTTGATGTGGCGTTTGCTCTGCTCGAACTCGACGGTGAGGGTGGTCTCGGGGCGGATCCACCAGGTGAGCGAGGGATTCAGGAGCGAGGTGTTGTTGTGGTAGTTGTCGTAGATCGCCGCGAAATCCTCGTAGGAGGCGACGAGCCGGAGCGCGAGTTTCTTGGGGATGATGGGCACGTTCACATCGGCGGTGGAGCGGTAGAGCTCGTAGCTGCCGACCTCGACGCTGAAGTTGCGCACGTTCTTTTGGGGCAGCGGGCGTTTCGTGAGGTAGTTGATGGAGCCGCCGGGATTGAGCTGGCCATAGAGCATGGAGGCCGGGCCCTTCAACACCTCGACGCGCTCGATGTTGGCCGAGCCGACGAGGCGGAGGCGGCGAAAACCGTTGCGCATCGGCACGAAACTCACCTGGCCGCGCAGCGTGAAGCTGGTGTTGTCGCCCTCGTTGGTCGCCTGGCCGGTGCCGACCGAGACGCCGCTCGCGTAGGCGACGACGTCGATGAGGTCGCGCGCGCCGATGTCCTTGATGAACTCCTCGGTGAACACCGTCATGCTCAGCGGCAGGTTGATCAGCTCGGTGCGCGTGCGCGTGCCCGCGACCCCGTCCGGCGCGTAGTAGCCCTGGTCGTTTTCGGAGGTGACGGTGAACGGCGAGAGGATGATGGCGTCTTTTTCCTTCAGGGCGGGATCGGGAGCCGGCTGGGCGAAAGCGCCGCTCGTCGCGAGCAACGCGGCGAACAGGGGCCGGGCGAATTTTCTGTGGTAGGTCGGGATCGGTTCCATAGTGGTGAGGGCTTGGGTGGATTGGAATCGGGGTGCGCGGCGGGGGAAAGGGGAACGAAGAACGGCGACCGGCTGCGGGCCGGCAAAGACAGGCTCACGCCCTCCACGTAGGAGATAAACTCCGGGCTTACTCAACCGCATGAATGTCCGTCGCGCCGCGCACGGTTGCGGAAGGCTTGTGCGCCGAGTGCGGTGGCCCTGCGCGGCGGGCGCGCCCTCAATCGCTTGAATGAGACTGCGGTTCACCGCGCTGCGGCTGTCCTCCAGCCTGTTCCCCGCATGCAATCTTCCGCCCCACCCACCGACGTCGCTCCTCGCGCGATTACCCCGCGCCAGCTCCAGCTCGCGCCGCAGTGGGCGAGGCCCGGCGTGCTTTTCCGCCACACCTGGGAAGGGGTCGCCAATATCGACCAGTTTCGTTGGCTGGTGCGGCGCGACGTGCAGGACCAGATCGCCCTCGCGCAACGCGAGCTCGGTGTCCGCCACGTGCGCGCCGTCGGCATGTTCGACGACGAGCTGCGCGTGTTCTGCCCGAGCCCCGCGTCGTTCATGGGCTACGAGCCCAAGGAGCCGCGCACCAACTGGCAGACCGTGGACTACGTGATCGACTCGCTGCTCGACCGCGGCGTAAACCCGATGTTCACGACCTCGTTCATCCCGAGCGCACTCACGTCCGGCCCCACCACGGTCTTCACCACACGCGGCCGCACCAGCCCGCCCGACGATTGGAAAAAATGGGCCTCCCTTGTCGCCGAGTCTGTGCGCCACGCCGTCGAACGTTACGGCCTCGCGGTCGTGCGCCAGTGGTATTTCGAAGTCTGGAACGAGCCGAATCTCCAAGGCTGGTTCTGGGGCGGCAACCAGGCCGATTTTTTCAGGCTCTGGGAAGTCACCCACGCGGCGATCAAAAGCGTGGACGCCTCCCTACGCGTCGGCGGTCCGTCCTGCGGCCGCGCCGAATGGATCGAGGAACTCGTGGCTTACGGCCTCCGGCACGGCTGCGTGCCCGACTACCTCATCGCGCACGTTTACAACAACGACAGCAGCGTTGGCGAGGCCCTCGCGCCTTTCGACGGACCGCAGGCCGACCAGAACAGCCGATCCCCGAACTTCGCCATCGGCACCATGCGCGGCGTTCGCAGCCTGGTGAATCGCCTCGGTTTTAAGGGCGAACTGCATTGGAACGAATGGGGCCGCTCGTTCCACGGCGTCGATCACCGCCGCGAAGACGCGAGCGAGGCCGCGTTCATCGTGCGCCTGCTCGCCGAGGTTTCCCAAGAGGCCGACGCCTTCGCCTACTGGTGCCTGAGCGATGTTTACGACCAGGTCGGCTACGGCCGGGAAGCTTTCCATGGCGGCTACGGCCTGCTGAGCCTGCAAGGTCTGCGCAAGCCCTCCTACCACGCCTTTCAGTTGCTCTCGCGCCTCGGCACCGAGCGCAAAACCGTCCTCGGCACCGGGCTCGACGGCGACCACCACGCCATCGCCACCACCGACGCCGCCGGTCGTGCCCGCATTCTCGTCTCCGCGTATCAGCACGACGATACGCCTGCGCGCCGCAGCGTTTCCGTCGCCGTCGAGTTGCCCGCCGGCACGACCCCCGGCGCGCTCTATCGCATCGACAGTCACGAGAACAACGTCGTCACCCAATGGCGCGACCTCGGTGCCCCGGATTATCTTTCCCGCGCGCAACAGGGAGAACTCGCCGCGCGCAACGAGCTCCGCGTATCCGACGCGAAGCCGCGTCTGGAGATCGTCGGCGACCGACGCAGCGCGCACTTTATTATGGAAAGCCCGGGCGTCGCCTTATTGGAGATCAAGCCGGAGTAACCGGGCTCCCGTTCAAGCCGCGATCACCGCCGCTGAAACTGCGGCTTCCCGCCACGTCCCGCGGACGAGCAGCGTCTGCGGCGCATCCGACGGCCCGCGCTCGAAGCGCCGGATCTTCGCTGTCAGCCGCTCGACCGCCGACGCCGCAACAAGTTCGGGTCGCTCATCGATTCCGCAGACGTCCGCCGGTTCCCCGTCGAGCCGCAGCTCAATCGTTTCGGCGGGCATTGCGCGCAGCCCGCGCGGCAGGCCATGCCCCACGATCACCTCGACGCCATGCCGACGCTGCCACGCGACGATCTGCTCAAGAGCGGTCTCCCCGTCTTCGTCGTGCAGGCACACCGGAATCCGCTCCGTAGCCGACTGCGTTTCCTGACTGCACAAAAAGCCGCTCCGCGTGAGCCCGCCGTTTGCGGCGTCGAAGCTGCGCGACAGAGCCAGCCCGATGCGCCGTTCGCCGCGCGCGCTGAGCCGGGCCAGCGCGAGATCCATATTGTGGAAATAATCCGGGCACACCTCGTCGAGCCCGGCTTCGCCGAGTCTACCGTTGACGACCACCGTCGAGAATTCCCGCCACGCCGCCGCGTTGGTCGCGCCCGCCGCCGCGTGCGCCGGCAGCAGCACGCCTTGGACGCCGCGCGCGCGCAGAATTTGGGCGAGCCGCGCAGCCGACATGTGCGCCGCGTGCAGCCAGTGCTCGTCGAGGTAATAGCCGAGCCCTTCCGCGCGCCGCCGCGTCGCGCCGAGCAGCCGCCGGCCGGCCGGGTCGGTCCGCCAGAAATCTTCGCTCGCACTGTGGTTGATCCACGCCAGCGGCAGGTTGCTGGCCGGCAATTTCTCCGTGCGTAGGCACGCCAGGTTACGCGCCGCCGCATTCGGCTGGTAGTTGGATTCGGCCGCGATTTTCTGGATGCGCACGCGCGTCGCCGCCGGGATCGCGGGCGAGTTGCGCAGCGCGAGACAGATCGTGCTGGGATGCACGCCGCACCGCTCGGCGAGATGTCGCTGGGTCACGGGTGGGGAAGTATTCATGAACTCTTTGGGTTAACTGACCCCGCAAAGGTAGCAGCTTTCGCTTGCAGCCAGAATGCTTCCCATGGTAGAAAACCTGTGTTTTCTGGTATGCCCGCAACCCCCGCCGATCCCACCATCAAGACGCGCCTGCTCTCACGGCCCGTGCGCTCCAGCCTCGGCACCATCCGGCTCGCGGGCCTCAACAAGGGCGGCATCGGCGTCGGCGTGCGGAACCACACTCTGCGCACCCTCACCCACTATGGGCTCAACTATGTGCTCGGCGGCGAGGGCATCTATCGCGATGCGCGACACGACGACCTGCCCGTCCCGGTTGAGAGCCTGGAGATTTTCTTTCCCAAGATTCCCCATGCCTCGGGCACTGCGCCCGGCAAGGTGTGGGACGAACTTTGGTTTGAATTTGAGGGCCCGATTTTTGAACTCATGCAACGTCAGGGCATCCTCGATCCCGCCCGGCCCGTCAGCCTCGCGAAGGGCCGCGACTACTGGCTGCGCCGGCTGACCAACCTCATTCCGCCCGCGCATCTCCGCCATCAGACGCCGCCCGACGCGGTCGTGCTGCACTTCGCGCACGTCCTGACCGATATGATCCACGCCGGCCGCCAGCCCGCCGCGTCCGCGCCCGCCGCCGACTGGCTGCACGAGGCCTGCCAGTTGCTCTCGGACGAAGAGACCATGCCCGTCGCCGATCCTGCCGCCGTCGCGAAGCAACTCGGGCTTTCCTACGAAAGTTTCCGCAAAAAATTTCGCCAAGCGGTGGGCGTTGCCCCCGGAAAATTTCAACTCGATGCCCGCACCGACCGCGCTGTCGCGCTTCTCTACCAGGGCCGCCATACCGTCCGCGAGATCGCCGAGCTGTTGGGATTTTGCGACGAGTTTTATTTTTCCCGCTGCTTCAAACGCCGCTTCGGCCAGTCGCCCCGCGCCTTCCGCAAAAAGAACCGCGGCCACTGATGCCCCGCGCCTCGCCACGTTCAACCGCATGAATGCAGATTGCGTCGTCCACCCGCCCGGGCCCAACCCATCTTCATCGCCCCGTCCGCCTCGTCCGTCGGCGGGCGCGTCGCAAAACCCCTCATGGCCACAGTCACCCTTGATCGGTTGAGCAAGACCTACCCGGGGAAAACCGGGCCGGGTGCGACGGCGGTCAAGGGTATCGGCCTCACCGTCGAAGACCGCGAGTTTATGGTTCTGGTCGGCCCCAGCGGCTGCGGCAAATCCACCACGTTGCGCATGATCGCCTCCGCTCGCCCGCGATGAATTTTTTTTGCGGCACGCTCCGGCGCGAAGGCGGAACGTTCGTCTTCGTCGAAACGAGCCCGGCCCCGCGGCCGCTCACGTTTACTCTCGATGCCGCGCTGGCGCGCTGCGCGGGCGGACCGGACCGTCGTCTTCGGCGTGCGCCCCGAGGATGTGCTCGATGTCTCCGTCGCCACGGCCGGTGCGTCGCCGTCGGCTCCTTGCGTCGAAGCGAGCGTCGATGTCGCAGAGCCGCTCGGCGCGGAGACGCTGTTGCATCTCACGAGTGGGACCCACGCCGTCATCGCGCGCGTGCCGCCCGCGGCGCGCTACGCCCCGGGCCGGCGCGTGCCCGTCGCCTTCAAGCTCGCGCAGTCCCATCTCTTCGACGCCGAGACCGAGCTCGCGTTGTGAGCGCGCACCCATGACCGCGGCGGAACTTTGCTCCTGGTTGCGCGCGCTTCATCCCGTGACGGAGCCTTCGGTGGATCGCATCGTCGTCGGCGATCCGGCCACGGAAATCCGCGCCCTCGCCAACGTCTGGCTGCCCACGTGGCCCGCGCTCCGTGCCGCCGTCGCCGCCGGGGCCAACGTCGTCGTCGCCCACGAGCCCACATTCTACACGCACTGGGATTGGGAGGGTTTCGACGAGGCCTTTGCGCCAATTCCGCTCGAGGCGCGCGCGGCGGTCGCGAAAACTCGCGATGAAAAACGGCGCTGGATCGAGGCGCAGGGCGTCGTGGTGATTCGCTGCCACGACGTGCCCGACCGCATGCCGCGGGGCGTGGTGGATGCGTTGGTCGCCGCGCTCGGTTTCGCGGCGAGCGAGGTCGTGGCCGCGTCGCCGCACTCGCGCGTGGTGCGGTTCGCGCCGTTGCCCGCCGGTGAACTGGCGCAGCGGCTCGCGCGGACGTTTTTCGCCCTCAACCAGCCCGGCGTGGCCTTTTATGGCGAGGCCCGGCGCCCGGTCGGCACGCTCGGGCTCGGCACCGGTTTCAGTTCCAACCTCTGGAACCAACTCGCCCTCGGTGCCGAGATGTCCGTCGCCGTCGACGACGCCGTGCAATCCTGGAGCCACACCGCCTATGCCGAGGATTCGGGCTATCCGCTCGTCGTCATCGACCACGGCACGAGCGAAGAATGGGGCGTCCGCCGCGTGGGCGAGCGGCTGCGCGCCGCGTTCCCGGGAATCCCGATGTATCATCTCGCGCAAGGCTGCGGCTTCCGCTGGATCGCCGGCGCGCCGCCGATTTTATGAACGACTTTTCCTTCCCCGCCGGTTTCGTCTGGGGCGTCGCCACTGCCGCCCCGCAGATCGAAGGCGCCGCCACCGCCGACGGCAAAGGCCCCACGATCTGGGACCGTTTCGCCGCGCGGCCCGGCGCGACGAAGGATGGCGGCACGCCCGCCGTGGCCTGCGAACATTACACGCGCTACGCCGCGGATTTTGCGCTAATGCGCGAGCTTGGCGTGAAGCACCATCGCTTTTCCATCGCGTGGGCGCGGCTCTTCCCGGCCGGCGACGGTCCGGTGAATGCGGCCGGGTTTGCCTTCTACGACCGGCTCATCGACGCGATGCTCGCGCACGGGCTTACGCCGTGGGCCACGCTGTTTCACTGGGATCTGCCGCAGGCGCTGGAGGATCGCGGCGGCTGGCGCTCCCGCGTCGTGCCGGAGGCTTTCGGCCCGTATGCGGATGCGGCGGTGCAGGCGTTTGGCGACCGCGTGAAGCACTGGTTCACGTTGAACGAAATCCCCGCGTTCATCGGCCACGGCTACAAACTCGGCCTGCACGCGCCCGGCGCGCAGGAGCCGCCCCGCGTCGTCACCCAGGCCTACCACCACGCGCTCGTGTGCCACGGGCTCGCGGTGCGTGCCGTGCGCGCTCACGGCGGGCCGGGCGCGCGCGTGGGCCTCGTGCACAACCCGGAGATCACCGTGCCCTGCATCGAGACGCCGGCCGACATCGCCGCCGCCAAAACCATCTTCGCGCAGACCAACGAGCACATCCTCGCGCCCCTCGCCACCGGCCGCTACCCCGAGGCCTACCTCGCGCGCTGCGGCGCCGATGCGCCGAGCTTCACCGCTGAGGACATGGCGTTGATCGGCCAACCTACCGATTTCCTCGGGCTCAACGTCTATCGCGGCCATTTCGTCCGCGCCGGTGCCGACGGCCGGCCCGAGTTGCTGCCGCTGCCGGCCGGTTACCCGCGCGCCGATGCCGCGTGGCTCCACCACGTGCCGCAATCGATGTATTGGGCACTGCGCTTTTGCCGCGAACTCTACGCGGTGCCACAGTTCTACATCGCGGAGAACGGCGCCGGTTATTTCGACACGCCCGATATTCCCGCCGAGCAACCGACGATCCACGGCTGGCCGGAGGAGCCCGCGCAAGCAAACGGCGAGGTGCTTGACCTGCATCGCTGCCACTATCTCCGCAGCTATCTCCAAGCGTTGCACCGCGGCATCGCGGACGGCCTGCCGGTCGCGGGATATTTTCTCTGGTCGTTCATGGACAACTTCGAGTGGGCGGACGGCTACGTCTCCCGCTTCGGCCTCGTGCATGTCGATTTCACGACGCAGCGCCGTCTGCCGAAGCTGAGCGCGACGTGGTATCGCGAGGTCATGCGCCTCAACCGCGTGGTCTGAAGCTGGGTGGGCTGCGGCTTGCCGCTGCCGCGCGGCAGAAGGCGAGTCGGGCTCAAGGGGCCGGTCCTGCATTTTTTTAATTCCCCGTTGGTTTGGCCTGAACCTGTATTCCGCAGGTGAACCCGCGGCCCGCAAATCCTCCCGTCGGCGCGACGCCAATGACCTCTGCGGTCGGCCTTCACCCGCCGGGTTCATCCCATTCCGACGCCGGTCCGCTCCACTCACCGCTCCGGTTGTGGCGATCTCCGCGCCGCCACCGCCGCCCAGATCGCAGCGGTCTCCGGCTTTGGCGGCAAGCTGGCGGCCGAACTCCATGCGTTTCTCCACGGGTAGGATATGATTCGGTATGAGCCGGGGCTAGACGGGCTCAGCCTGTTGCACGTTGTAAATTCGGCGAGGACGCGCCAACCCTCGCCAGCTTCGAGCGATCCCTGACAAGTTGCTGTAATCGGAGGCTGGGCGAACCGGCCTTACGGGCGCCATCTCTGCTTAGACCGGCCCGCTTCCCGTTGCGCTGCCGTCTGCTGGCTGGATCGCCCCTGACCGAACTCAGCGACAACGCAGGCGAATCAAGTCTACGCCGTCAGGCGAATGGCTGAACCCTCGACGCAACCTCTAGGCTGACCCCATCGGTCCCCTCCGCTTACGCGGATATGAACTGGAGCGACGACTTCCCCATGAACGCCGCGGGCACTGCCTATCGGCGCCATCGTACGGCGGTGGACGCAGGGGGTGGCTACCGCATCTCGGAGCGGCTGAATGTCTTTTTCTCGATCCGCAACGTGTTCGATGTGCCCCCGATGAACATGCAGAAAACCGGAACGAATCCCGCCGTGGTGTCCGGTTATCAAGTCATGGGCACAGGCCTGACCCTCGGCGTGCGCGGCACATTCTAACTAAGACTTCGCGGGGCAGGCCTCACCTATTCGGGTCTGCCTCCAGCGAGGACAAGGGGTTACCCGAATGCCGCCCGCAGGGTGGCGAGGGCCTTCGGCACCGCGGTAACGGGATCCTCCTTGCCCTCCATTTCGAGGGCGACCCAGCCGCGGTATCCGGCGCGTTCGAGAATGCCCGCGATCCGCGAGTAGTCGAGATCGAGCGTGTACCATTCCCCTCCGCCTTCGTAGGTCTTGGCCTGCACATAGACCGTCTTGGGCGCAATGGCCTCAAGCTGCTCGTAGGGCTGCTCGAGAAAGTTGCCGGTG
>Ga0163144_10016923_pt1 | contig 14903 bp, 16 predicted proteins | sample OliLak19BULKMAT1_FD_123175 | JGI IMG/M metagenome (GOLD analysis project Ga0163144, IMG submission 123175) | Freshwater microbial mat bacterial communities from Lake Vanda, McMurdo Dry Valleys, Antarctica - Oligotrophic Lake LV.19.BULKMAT1 | ecosystem: Environmental > Aquatic > Freshwater >... | reverse complement strand
TCCCATTCCCGAAACTCCCGCAATAACACCCGTTCCTAGCGAGTGATATTCTGGACTTCCGTTGAGTTCTTTGGGTGAATACTCCATCGCTTCAACGAAGGGCGATATTTGATAAGGAACCGTGTTTGAAAATTCTCTATGAAATTTGTATCCCAAACCATAGGAGCTAAATTTTATTTTATTGAGACCAAAGTTGTTGGAATAAAAAATCGAAACTCGATCTGCCATAAGCAATTCGGCTTGAAAGCTTGTGCGAAAGGAAGACTTTCTCGAATGAATTTCGGTTTGAAAACCGTCCCAAGCTGTTAACAGTCCAAATGAAAACTGTGGAGGGATGTCGCTGAGGGTGGGTTCGGGCAATTCGCCTTTGATTTTGAGAGCAGCAAGTGCAAGTCGCACGGGAAGGTGGGATACGGCGTAACCGATGTTGCCAACAAACTGCTGAATGAGCTTTCTAGAAACAACGCCGATAACCTGACCTTCTTTGTTGAGCACGGGGCCGCCTGAGTTTCCGGGGCTGATGCTAAAGTCGATGATGATTTCGTTGCCGGTAAATTTCGAGATGTGCCCGCTTGAAAACAGGTGAGTTCTTTCGAGGTCAAAGGGAGGATCCCCGAAAAGTGAGCCTGTTGTAGGGTGGCCGATAGTTGCCGCTGGAGATCCTTCTTTGATGTTAAGGCTTTCGGAGAGCTCTAGTGGGATGCGTTTGGGGTCGGCGGGGGTGAGCAGCTCAACGAGGGCAAAGTCTAGGTTTGCGTCGAGATAGAGGATTGTCGCCTTCTCTCGCTTCTTTGGAGCCTCGGGCCACGCAACCCACACATCGCGCAAATTTTCTACACAGTGTTTGGCCGTAAGAATTAGTTTTTCAGAAACAAGTGCGCCTGAACAAAGGCCTCCCGAAGAGTTGATGAAGGGAATAGAGGGTGAGGCTTTTTCATAGACAGTTTGCCAGTCAGTACCTTCAGCATGGAGCCTCGGATGCAGTCCAAACAAAAATAGAACCAAGAGAGAGTGTTTTAGGCAGCTATTTTTCATGGTCGTCGCTTTTGACATGCTTCTTGTGTCGCATGCCTAAAATTCTACATCAAAAATAGACGCGTTTTAGCTCGTCAAAAATACGTTGGTTCATCTTGCCTGCGCGACTACACATCAAGTCAGAGGTGTCGAGTTGGTAGTTCACCATCTCTTCGGCGCGGGTGTCATAAAATTCAAAATAACAATCGGGGAGCCCGAGCACGTGACCGAACTCGTGGCGAATGGTCCATTGCACATCCCACTCGGTGAGCGGAGCGTTGGCATCCATAACGATTTGATTTCCCCCCAATCCATTTACGTGAGGAGTGGCACCTGCTTCAAACTGAACATAGGGAATGCTCGCCCTATCGTTAGATGCTTTGAGGCTGAATAAAAGCTTGAATTCTTTCCAGCGAAACTCATCTTCTACGTTGAAACGCACAAACTCTGTATAGGCGTCGTTGCTGTGTTTACGGAAGGGCATGCGAGCTTCGTTGAGGTTGCGAGGAGTCCAGTTAATGTCACGGCGTGCATTTTGAATGGCAAAGAACTTCTGCCAATTGCTACGTCCTGCTTCGTAATACTTTGTATAAAAATCTCTCACGAGATTGCGCTCTTTGTAGAGTTCTAAATCTCCTTGGCAGCGCTCCTCATCAGTTCGGGAATTCATGCATAGACTGCTAAGGTAGCCTGTGAATTTGTTTTGCTCTTCAAGACTCAAGGTTTTGAAGTTCGTTAGAACTGCGTCTACGTCGGGGGTGCGCGTGAGGTAGTAATATCCACGAACATCTTGTGGGTAGCGAGCCGCATAGTAGGAAAGCCACGGGCTCATCATTTTCCAGCGCGCTGCCGTTTGGTAGTTGCCATCAATTTTTCTAGCGAAAACAATGAAGTCTTCATCGGAGACGGGTGGATTTTGTAAAAAGAGTTCTCCTCCGACCAATACTTTTTTAGATTCTGAATCTAGTGATTCAAGATTGAGAAGATGAGCTACCTGAACACTTCTGGGGCTATAGCGTTTGGGAGTTTCGATGGGAATGCCTCTCAACCCGCCCGCTTTTGTGGTGAGTCGAATTTTGTTTTCTTCGCTTCGAAAGGAGTTGATGTGATCGATCCATTTAAGAAGACGCTCTCCGAGGGCGACTGCGTGATCTACGCTTTGTATTTCACCTTCTGTGAAAGATGAGAGCGAAGCTCTGAGTCCGTAGGTGTCTAGCAGGTGCTGGTTTTGTCGAGAGTGGAGTTGTTGTTGATACTCACGAGAACTCATCTCGAGGGGCATGTGTGGGGGCGTGCCGGATGGAGTCTTTTGGCTGCAGGCTGCTGGCAGCAAAAGGCTAAAACATAGGAGAGAGGTGGCTAGGATCGTCCTTGATCTGAGCATGCGAGCAAACTGCCAGAATGATAAACTGCGTCAAGGCAAATTGCTTTATAGAATACGGGCTCTTATGGGGTTTTACATGTGTTGAAGGCGCGCTTGAAGGCGGGGAGAGGGCTAAGCAGTTCTTTTTCGTAACAAACGGAGTCGTCGAGAGATACGGAAGAAAGCTTGCCGCTACTGACCAGACTTAGCATTCCGTGAAAAAGCGGCGTGATGTTTTTATGAATGGTTTTTGTTACAAAGGCGGGTTTTTCAGGGTTGCCGTCAGCATAGCCGTGAGCGCACATTTCTTCTTTCCACGCGCGCTCAAAAGACCATTGATGAAAAAAAATTCGGTAGAGGGCGGCGAGATATCCAGTCCTGTCTTCGCCTACGGTGCAGTGAAAAAATAACGAACGAGATTTGTCTTGGGCTATCTCATGCATGAGTCGAAGTGCGGCGAGAGTTTGTAGGCAATAGGTGATGGAGTCATTTTTCATTTCTTTCCAGGGAAATGGAATGAAGAAAAGATGTTTGCTGTTAATGCCAGAGTTGACTAATTGAGACATTTCCTCTTGCGTTGAGGTGTCGTCGGCATGCGTTGCGCGAAAGACAAGCACGTCGCTCACTCCCAGCTTGCGAAGCTCTAGAATTTCGTTTTTGGTGCGGGGACGCATGCCCCGAAGGATTAAACCGTTTTGTGTGTCTAACGCATGAGCGTTTGGAATGCTTAGTCCCGCCTGTGTGGAGGGGAATGGAGAGATGAGTTCTCGTTCTGCTGCACTGTGCGCCTCACCTAAAAGCATGAAAAATAGGGCTAGAAAAAACAATGTGTAGCAACGCATCTAGACATAATGGTTAAGAGCCTAAAGAAAATCAAGGGACACTTGCTCTGTTCCGTTGGGGCCTTGTAGGATTTAGGGGTGAGCGATAAATTTCGAATAGCCGTTGTCGATGATGAACTCGAACTTTTGGACAATATCATTTGTCTCTTAGAAGAAAATAAAGAGTACCAAGTGGTTGGGTTTACGGATCCTGTAGAGGCCCTGAGGCGCCTGCGCGACGAGGCGCCTGATTTACTAATCACGGACATATCAATGCCCAACATGGGAGGTCTCGACTTGCTGGCGTCACTCCGTGTGAATGTGCCCGATCTTCCGGCCATTGTGTTGAGTGCCTATGTCGATGTCGATAGCTGTTTGAAGGCTTTGCGTTTGGGCGTCATGGATGTCATTGAGAAGCCCTACAAAAACGAAGAACTTTTGGACTCTGTTGCTTTGGGGGCTCGTGTCGGAAGAGCGCGTGCAAAGATTGCGCGAGTGTTGCGCGACCCTAACTCAAATGAAAACGCTAAAATTCTCGACGAGCTCTATGATTGCCGACAAAAAATGTTTGAGAAAGCTCGCAGTTAGTGAATTACAGGTTCTATTCTTGGCCAACACCTAACTCCTTTAAGGTGAGCATTCTATTGCGGGAGCTTGGGCAAGAGTATGAATTCCATCTGGTCGACATTTCTAAGGGAGAGCAGTTTGCTCCCGAGTTTTTGAAGCACAACCCTAACAATAAAATTCCAGTGCTTGTCGACGAATCTCCTCAGATTCAAAAGGCACCACTTGCCCTCTCTGAGTCTGGATGCATCCTTGAGTATTTGGCAGACAAGCATGCTGCCTTTCTTCCAAAACAAGGAGAGGCGCAACGCTACAAGACGCTTCAGTGGCTCTATTGGCAGATGGCTGGGTTTGGTCCGATGCTTGGACAAAACCACCACTTCTCGCAATACGCTCCAGAAAAAATTCCTTATGCGATTGAGCGCTACCTTAACGAAACAAAACGACTCTACGGAGTTTTAGATCATCAGTTAGAGGCGACTCAGGCCTTTGTTGCGGGATCCGAGATTAGCATTGCAGACTTCGCCATTTTTCCTTGGACGGTGTCACACGAGAAGCAGGGGATTCGTTTAGAGGATTTTCCATCTTTGCATCGATGGCATAAAAAAATAAAAGAGCGTCCCGCGGTTGTTGCGGCCTATCAAGAAGGCGATTCGTTGAAAAGCGGTCGCACCACAGTGACCGAAGAGTCGCGCAAGTTTCTTTTTGGTCAGTCGGGCGATCACCTTAAAAAACGGTGACCATTTGCTCTTCGATGTACTTTTTCATTCTTAAGTCGTCTTCGAGTCTCAAAAACTCTCTTCCACATCGTTTCATGTTGGCTTCGCTTTTTAAGAATTTATAGACTGCAAAGAGGCATCCCCATGCGCGAGCGAAGTTGGGGTGGAGTTGAACGCATTGTTCGAGATAGCGAGAGGAGTCTTGAGTTTCGCGATCCACCCAAAACAAATGCGCACCCATGATGAAGAGCAAGTGCGGATTGTTGGGATGCTCGGCGAGCATTTTTTTGAACCATTGTTCTCCTGGGTCATTGAGCCCCTCTCGAAACATGGATTTGGCCGAAAGCATGTCGATGTAGAGTTGCGCTTCAGGCGCCACGGCTGAGTTTAGGGCTGCTGCTTTGGCAAAGCATGATTTGATCTGAGCGCTGGGTCCTTCGGCTTCGATGAGAATTTTTCCGTAGAGACAGAGAAAGGTAGGATCGTTTTGCATTTGCTCGCTGTCTTTGAGTGCGAGTGCTTGTGAGAGCGCTTGTTTGAGCAATCCCTTTTCATACGCATCTTTTAGAGAGGCCATAGCTGGGTTGCTGGCAACGGCGTTTGCAAACGATGTCTTGCAGTAAGGACATATCCCAACCGAGGGGCCGCTAGGCGCTCCACAGGTTTCACAGTGCAATTCAAAGCTCATAACTTGCTTCCACACTGAGCGCAAAACTTAGAAGCGCGCGCGTTCATGCTTCCGCAAGAGCCACAGGGTTTGGCGGACTGATCGGCTTGATCATTTCCAATAAGACCTACGGTTTTTTCGGCAGCTTTGTAGTCTTCGCCCATGAGTCCCTTGCTGAGCATCATTCCCATCATCACTTGGATGGGGTCTTGCCCTTGAGATGCTTGGCCGCTGTTTCCGTCGCCACGAAGACCTTTGGCTGCGTTGTAGAGCAGGTATTGGCGCTGGTCGCCGATGAGGTTCATGGCAATTTTTGCGTCGAGGGCTTGCATGATTTCTTTGGGGGGTTGAATGGAGAGAAATTGAAGTTTGCTCAGCTCGAGGCCAACTTTTTCCAAAGATTCATTTACGAAATCTTGTAGCTGGGCGGAAACTTCGTCTTGCTGCGTGTTGATGTCCTGAAATTTTTGAATCAGGCGAAGGGCGTCTGGAAGTTTTTCCAGAATTTCACCTTGAACATAATCCTCTACGTCGGAAACCGTATAAACGGGGCGGGTTCCAATCATTGTTGAATGAAGTTTTCTTGGATTGAGAACGCGCACAGAATACGTGCCAAAGGCCTTTAGAGGAATGGGCTGTCCTTCGATTGAAGAAATTACAGACTGGCGAGTGCCCCAGCGACGGCCGTTGAAGTTGCTGAGTGAAAAAAACCAAACCTCTGCAAGCAAGGGGCTTTTGAAGCCAAGAGCAAAATTAGCAAGTCGTGTGAGCACGGGAATGTTTTCAGTTTTTAAAGTTTTAATTCCGCTGGTTAAAAACTCGGCGTATTCACCTTTGTAGACAAAAATAGCAACTTGGTTTGGGCGAACAATGACTTGAGTGCCGTCATAAAGATCGGCGGCGCCTCCCGCAGGAATCCTTGAGGCGATGATGGATCCTGAGGGATCTTCAAATTGATAAATGCCTTTGGTGAGTAGTCCTTGCCCTTGTTGCATCCTCAATAGTTTATGCGATTTTTAAAAACTAAGGGAGTCGATTGGGCGTAGAATACTTGACGGAATTATCAAAGCTCTGAAGCAATAAATTCAAATTCAATCAATTCTCCCGAACTCGATGTTTGCGAGATAGATGCCTTTTCTCCGAGCAAAGCCGTTACGCGAGGTTGTGCAAGTGGAATGCGTTGATTGCCGCTAAGGCGTGCAATTTCAAAGTCGAGTGTTACGGCCCTAAGGAGGCTGCCCTTTTCTAGGGGATGACGGTGAGTAACCGCCACAAACTCAATAGAGTCTGGCGAGTTTTTGATTCGATGTGAAACACTTACAGGCAATCCGTATTCGGTTGTGAGCTGTGGGTGAGTGATCTCACCTCCGTTGTTGACCGTCATGTTGAGACGAACGGCGGCTTGGGCGGTGCTAAGCGAAAGAGAAAAGAGAAGAAAGAATCCCAGAACGTGTGAACACTTCATGTTTTGATTCTGTCACGGAAACAGAACTGCGGCAAACTCGAGAAATCTTAAGGGTCTGATTTTGTCTCCTGAAAGAAGAGTGCCCCTGCCCCGCACAGAGACGAATTCCTTTCGCCTTTGCCGGTGAACGAGTGCAACACGATTCTATTTAGCGCCCCTAAAATTCATTCATTTCAGCATGTTCACTCCGCTTTAAAAATGTTGTCCTAATCTTAACGAGGCTAGCCTTATTGTTGGAATAAAATGGTTTTGGATGAGTCGATTGATTAGCACCACCCTATTTTTATTCGTTCTTTTTTTTGGCTCTTCAGGCCTGAAGGCACAGTCTCATAGTCCGAAGGGACCCGATACTTCTGGAGCAGGCTACTCGCAGGCTTCAGTGACTGTCGCTTGGGATCCTAATCACCCAGATCAAAGGGTGACTAACTATCGGGTTTTTTGGGGCACCGAAAGTCGCCAATACTCTCAACACGTAGATGCTGGCAGTCAAACCTTTAAAACGCTCAATTCCCTGCCGAACGATCGCGATATTTATATTTCGGTCAAGGCTCAGGATGAGACGGGAGAAAGCGATTACTCTGAGGAGATTGTTTTTCATACCCCGCATTACGTGCCAGGCGTTCCACCTTCTCCCCAAATACAAAATCTTTCGGTAAAAGATGAGAATGGAGTGCGTAATGTGACTCTCGATTTGGTGGGAGGAAAAGAGGGAAGGAAATATGCTCTCGAGGTTTCTGAAGATTTAGAAAATTGGACTGAAACCTCCAACGTGATTGTCGGAGAAGAGGGAGAGGTCGTTCCGTTTCCTTTTCAATGGCCGTTAAGCTCAGCCCCTAAGAGAATGTTTTTCCGCTTCCGTTATCTTGAATAGAAACCCCCAGGAGATCTAGTAACACAGCCCTTTGTTCAGCTGAGTCGCCTGAGCACGTGCGACGCTCGTTGTGTTTCCTTCTATTGATATCCCGAGCGAATGAATCGGTTGCGATGGAGCCCCTTTGAATTCCCGGTAGCGAAGCATTGCAGAAGGTGAAAAGTTTATAGGGTTAGCCTGGCAAGCAGTTTCATGGGCTGTGGCATAGCACTCTTGTGTTTCAAAAGTATTGTCATCAAAGTTTGCTTTCGCGACGTAAATCTTGATGCCAAGAACATTTGTTCCTGACGAATTGCTCACAAAACCGAACCCGTAAATGTAAAAATTCTCGGGAGCTTCGACCAATCTTTCGGTGCTCCCAAGGTGTCCGTCGGTCATTTCTAGGGGCTGAGAATAAATCACTGATCCGTCTGAAGGGTTGAGAATGGTGGACACTGCCGATAGCCCCAAGGAGCCTCCGTTAAGGTCGATTCCAAGGCTTGTGATCACACGCCCTTCTTTAGCTTGTTGGGTGCTGATGGAGAGGTGGCTTTGTCCGATGACATCTGTTTCATTCTCCACATCATCTCGAACCCAGCATGCGTAGGATGTTGCTGGATGAAGGGGCGTGGGGGTGCCTCTGATGATCCTTCTGTTGGCTGTTGCTTGTGTTTGTGCAAGTTGACAGGCTCCGAGCCCAAGTAGGGCGAGGAGGCTCAGAGTGTTGAGAAGGAGCTTTGTTAGAATTGGTCTCATCTCTCTATTGTAAAGATGTGATGAAGCTCATGTATACTTCATAATGTGTTCATTATTTTCTGCACCGTACAAGATGTAGACAGTCGCTGTTAAAATCAATGGGTTTTTTCAGATGGGGAGCAAATTCTCGAAGGAATATTCCAAAACTGGGGTGATCGACGGTGCCAGCCTAAGCCCTTAAATTTAAATCGAACCTTTGCTCGGTTGTAGCCATTTGTAGCCAGCCCGCCACGGCTGGCGAAATTTCTCAACCTTTCACGACGACTCTCGCGCCTTGAAGTCGATGATTCGAGCAACCTGCTCCTGGGGGAGCGAGAAGCCGAGCTTTTCGGTAACCCCGTCGAGATCCGTACCCAAGACCCGCAGATAGCGGTTCGTAGTTTTGATCTCGGAGTGACCGACAATCGACATGACCTGTGCCAGCGGCACCCCTTTTAGAAGGAGCTGCGTGATGAAGGTCGCCCGCAGGTCGTGAAACTTTACGGACGTGATGCCGATGCTCTTGCAAAAATCCCTGAGGACTCGCGCTTGCTCGCCTTTCTCCCACTCCCAAAGATGCGGAAGGACGAACTCTGAGTCCGGCTTCCGGCTCACTTTTAGCTCCAGGAGGAGTTTCTTAAGATTGCCGCTAATGGGAACGATACGGTTTCGCCGAGACTTTGTAGGTCCAAAGCCATCGACCGAGGACCAGGAGCGGGTGAGATAAATTCGCCCACTGTCGAGGTCCACGTCGTTCCACTTCAGGGCGAACAGCTCCCCTGAGCGCATGCCCGTAAAAACGGCCATGGCCCAGATTTCGTAGAAGCGATGCCCGAGCATCTTGCCTTCTCTGAGAAGCTTATCGACTTCGCTCTGGTTGAGCACACTTTGCTTCGACTCCGTGACTTTCACGCTGAGTCCCGCACAGGGATTTGTAAGAAGCACTCTCTCCTCGATGGCGACTGCGAAGACCCTTCGGATCATTCGCAGGACGCCCTTTCTAGAATACGAGGACTTCTTCTCAAGATGCCGATGCACGATCTCGTGAATGTCACGAGGAGCAACCTCGTCAATGAAACGACCTTGAAGGTGGGGCGTCGCCCACTTAGCAAGGCTCGTTTCGTAATGACGAATAGAACTGCCTCGCAAGACAAGACGCTCTCGATCGATGTAGTGGCGCAGCCACTCTTCCCATAACCAGCGCGGGCCTTGCTCTCGCTCATTGAGGGCTTTCGCCTTGAGCTTAAGCTCGGCGTCGTGTGCTGCGCGGAGAGAGCTAAACCCTCTCCAACGCTTTTGCGTGCGGACTCCACGGGCATCGCGAATGTTGACGTAAACTTCGTAGCTTTCTTTGCCGTTATTGATGATTTTTCGTACTGCCACGGGTCACTTCCTTTTGCTGGAGTGTCTTGCGAGAACATTCTCGTAAGGCTCCGGTTGGGGAAGTTCATGGAGTTCCGATTTTCTGTAGCGAACGCTGCGACCCACCTTGTAGAACGGCACCCGACCGCGACAAGTCGCAATCCGAAGTGCATTCACGCTCATGCGCAAATAATGAGCCGCCTCGAACGCCGTTAACCAAGTATCCGATTCGACCAAATTTTCAAAGAACTCTGTTACAGTTCCTGTTTTACTCATTTTTTTATTCCCCATCCAGATCCAATTCCATAGACCCAATTTTGTATTTTTTCTTCTGACACACCCAAACAACATCCATCCTCAAGATCCCCACACCCACCTGACCTCTCTCAGTCGTAGAGGGAGAGAGGTCAGGTGGGTGTGGGGATCGCTGCTCGCGATGAAATGCCTATGATTTACGAAACTTGGCTTTGTGGTGAAGGCGTTTCTATCAATGGAGCCTTTCGGATCAACTTGTTCATAAACTCGTCTCGATTTTCTCCTGTAGACATCGAGAAGACGGCGAGCCAGTCGAGAAGTCGCATCTCACAAGTTCCTAAGAAAACTCTCAGTACGTTGGCATCGAAAAGAGTTTTCGGAGGAGCGGCGGTTGCTAAAAAAGTTTGGCTACTTTTACGCAACCGATAGCTCTCCTTGTCGACTCGAGTTTCATAAATGCGATGGAGTTTCTTTGCCGATCCGCTCGTTGGCATGAAATAAAGCAGGCCGCCGAAATGCGTGTGTTTTGCGTAGATGTTGAGGCGGTGAGAGAGACGTTTATGAGTTCGGTAAGTACGATCAACTTCGACGGCGATCCATCGATAGCTGTCCGGCTTGAGCTCACCTGCCCCCGCGTGAACGGGTAAGCGCACGATGAGATCGGGGCAATATCCCAGGCGTTTGATCTTTGTGGAGATGAGGTGATCCGGAATGCCGTAATATTTTCTTGCCCTCGCTCGAAAAACTTTGATGTTTGAATCGATCCGTTCAATAGAGACTTGAACCAGCGTGCAGAGATCCTCGTGTGGATATTCGTTAAAGCGAACCGCTGAGTGCCTCAGCTCTTCAAAGGGGACTTCCATAATTTTTGAGATCGTTTGTAAGCGTTTCGAATCCAAGGGAAGGCTCCAGTATTTGAGCGCAGTCGGTCCAAAGATTTCGTTTGGCGAGATGATGAGATTCTTTTTGTGAAGCTCGTAGAGGGTGGCTCGGACTTGATGGAGGCTGACTTCTTTGTCCATTAACTCCCAAAGGGTTTTCGTGCTGATAAGGCCGTATTTTATGATGAGAGATAGAACTTGGCTCTGACGGGGGGCTTGTTGTGACATCCGTGTCTTTCCTTTCGTGCGTGGTTACAATCTTCGGTGACGACGATTCGTCGCCACTTTGGCGAAATCTCGCCATCAATGGCGTGAGACTCCGCTGCTTTATCCATAGAGATAAGCAAAGCGTGCCAACTGCGAGCGCTGCGATTTGTTCAATGAAATCGAGAATGACGAGTCTCAACTTTGAGACTCGTGAGACTCCGGTCTCAGTTCTGGGTCTCAGTCTCACGGTTGGCACACCCATTAAGGTGCAAGGGCTTTGCCAAAGCGTGCGGCTAATCCGCGAATGGTGGAAATATCGGGAAATATTCGGTGAACAGGTTTTGACCGAGTTCTGGAAAGTGTCTCATGCTTTGAGATTCTCACTTTTGTCTCAAGACACTTTTGAGACACCAATGCGCAAAAACTCTTTTGAAGCTCGAAGGCAGCCGCTGACGGGTTGCGTCGACCCACTGGCGGCATTTTTTAAATGGGCTTGTTCTTGGTATAATATATAATATACTTGGAATGTGGCTGAACTAGTTAAACCAAGATCGAAGTTTAAGGCGGAGACGAAGCCGAGCGTAGATTGGGCACAGACTTCGTTGAGGGTGGAGCGACCCGTTTTGGACTTCATCAAAGAGTTATCCGATTCGGTGGGCCGAAGTCCGAACGAGATCATGTGCCTGATGTTGAAGTGGGCATGTAGTGCTCAGCCTGCATGGAAGGAGAAGTCGGAGTGACTATTTCCATGATCTGCGGGATTCGGTGGGGAAAAAAATGAAGGCTGAGAATTTTATGAATGTTGCGGCGGAAGCGTGGGACAGGGCCTTCTGCTGCAACCTGATTGAGGGGTCGGCTTTTAGTGGTGCGGTCTCAGAAATTCCCGAACGATTCTGGGAAATGCCAGAAGCAGAATTGCTGAAAATGTTCAGGCCTACAGGGCTAGATCTAAACTTAAAGTACTCGCTGTGGCTCTCTCTTTTACGCGCGAGGGGAAGCCGTGCTCTTAAAGCTTCCGAAGTTTATGACGGACTGTGTACCTATGCGCACTGGCATCAGAACGTTCTAAAGCAACCGGCCAAGTTGGCCTGGATGCTTCGGCCGCACCGTACGTACCAAGACAGGGCGGCTGCATTGGTGGAGTTGGCGGCAGAGCGTTTGCGCGAAATGCTCTCTCTCCCAGTCACTGATCCGACGACCGGCGGGATGAATCCGGATGCGGCGAATGTAGTGCTTGGCGCGGCATCTCTGGTTTCTCAGATCGCCAAAACGCGCAGCGTTATTTCATAAACTCTGTAATGTAAAAACTGAGGCGTATTCTTGCTCTTTAGGTGAAACTGGTTACGATTATGTATGGCTATGGTCACATAGTGTGCCTGTGGCAGATACTGCACCTGGGAGGATTAACAAAGTCAGTGGGGAGCAAAAAGGAAGCGCCCGACACAACCGAAGTCATGCCGAGCGCTGAGTAGCGTTTGCCTTGCGGCTCACATCTGGAAAATCTGAGTTAACCACAAGGCCCTACTTGGTCAAGGTACGGAAGAAACACCGTTTACTTTATGCAAGAAAGGGCAAATAAATGCCAAAACAATTCATTGTGGGGACTCTTCGAGAATCCTCCACTAACAGAAACTCTGCAATTGTCGGACTGCGGTCTGACGTTGCAATTGAAGGACGCTACGACAACACTCTGTCTGCTCTCAAAAGGTACGCTGATGCGGCCTTTCTTTGGGTCAGGAGAAGCGGGTTGCCGGACGCTAAGGTCGAGATTTTTTGGTCGGATTCCTACATGCGGTATATCGCCAGAACCGACGCCGATACGACTACCTTCAACAACCTTGATGCACTTCCTGCGGTCGGCTCTCTGACCGCTGGAAATAGCATGTACCGTTAATTGGGAGGAATATGGCAAAATACGACAGAAATTCTGGGAAGAGCTGGACGTCTGCGGATGTTTCGCAGATGAAAAAGCTCGCATCTCAGAACACTCCGACACGAGTGATTGGATTGAAGCTAGGCCGGACCGAAGATGCTGTTCGCTCGCGAGCTGGCACCGAGGGAGTCTCGCTGAAACCAACCAATCAAGCGCCGTACAACCGGATTAAAAAGTAACTGGTAGTTAGGGCGGTGGGCGCTGCCCGCCGCCCTTTTAAAATCTGTAGGACTAGAGGGCTGAGGGCTGCTCATTTCTCTGCGGAGCTTCGATGCTCGCTGTCGTGGCAAAGGTGCCTCTAGGGGTCTCCGTAACTTCAACATACAACTCTTGACCGACGGCCAAGGAGTCGAGGGGGATTTGAGGAATGAAGGTGGTCTCAGAGGAAAAGAAAATTTCCAAGCCCTTGGGACCAGCTAGAAAGCCGTAACCCAGTTCGTTGTTAATCTTAGAAATTTTTGCTCTAATTTTCATCCGACCCCTGCTTTCTTTGTTAGCCAATCTAGCCTGCCCTAGCAACCTTTGAGCCAGGTCTCAGGGCTCAATACAATCGGAGCTCACAAGATTTTTTGGTGTTTTGAAGTTTTGCGGGATGCCGGGACCCTGGATCTTTTCGCCATTATCTTCTTTTTTAGACAAGGCGGAATTGAGATTCAGTAAGAAGACAAGCAGGTCCTCGTCCTGTTTCATTCCGTATGCCGAGCGGACTGCGGCATCCAACGCTTCGTGCTGGTCGCGGAGAGGATTTTTGCCGACGCTATCCAGACTTCTATAGAGATCTTTAAGTCCCCATTCATTCGCGTTCATGGTCTCAAGACGAAATTCTCGGAGCTCTCTTGCGGCTTTAGCGACGGCAAGCACCTGCTTATCCGAAGGATTCTGGGGCCAGGGGAAAGTGTCCCAGACCGTATCTCCGGTGTATCTCATGTCGCCTTTTAAAGTTGAACACTTCTCTCTGAACCACGAAGAATGAAACTCAGAGGTTATAACTCCAAACGAATAGTCATCCTCAAACGTGAAGGCGACCAAGGCATCTCCGGGGTGAATTTTTGGGGAAGCAAACTCAAAGATTGGCCTCTTTGTAACGCGAGATACAACGATGTACCGGCTCAATTTCGAGATAGAAGAAATTAGATCGGACCGACCCCTCCAATGCCACCACCAATGTTTAAGGTGGGCAGACCAATCACCCTCTTCTCCTGACCGAGCAACTTCTTTTGCAGCTTTGGCTTGAACGTCAGGATAAACAGTATTTTCAACGTGCTTAAATGCTTCCTTGAAGGCACGTGCTGCCAGCATATCCTTTTGGGAAAAATCGATCACGAATCTTGAAGGAGAACGTTCCTTGCTTAGTAGCTCTCTGCCGATTAGAAACGGCCAAACTACTTGCTTTGAAGCAGGATCTTTCCTGACGAGTTGATTTGTCTCTTCTTTGGAAAGATAGAAGCCCTCGCTCTGAGGAGCTTGTCCTACAAAACACACTTTGGGAGTCCTGTTTGCTTTCAATGTGCTGGCTCCCCCAAGATGCACTTCTGCGCTTAGAGAAGGTTCAATTGTATCAACCTCAACTACGTCCCAAGGGCTATCTTTCTTGTCCCCCTTTTGAGTAAAGAGACGTTTTTTGCCCGGTACATTTCCTTTGGCCCAATTAACAATTGAGACGTGAACATTGGCTTCGCCACTCCAGACCTGTGATGAAACGGCCTCGGTGATCGTGCCTCCTGTACTGGCTATGTAGTCAAGTCCGCCCTCTCGAGAATAGTTTTGGCGAATTGTGTTTGTACCAACCAGTCCTGCGCGCTGACCAGTCTTTAGGTGATCGTGAGCTTTTCGAAACCAGTAGACGCAGTAGTCAGCGCGTCCAGGTACGCCTGAGAACTTCTTTCTCACCCGATCTACGTAGGAGGGCTCATACTCAACCTTTAGAAATTTCGAACTCAAGAATGGGGGATTTCCTATAACGGTGTCCACGCGAGGCCATTCTGTGAATAGAGAGTCTTCGTTTTTAAAGTTCCCATCGAGATCCTCAAAGGGAAGCACGTTGTCGGGGACTGAAAATTCATCTGC
>Ga0163144_10016922_pt1 | contig 14904 bp, 11 predicted proteins | sample OliLak19BULKMAT1_FD_123175 | JGI IMG/M metagenome (GOLD analysis project Ga0163144, IMG submission 123175) | Freshwater microbial mat bacterial communities from Lake Vanda, McMurdo Dry Valleys, Antarctica - Oligotrophic Lake LV.19.BULKMAT1 | ecosystem: Environmental > Aquatic > Freshwater >... | reverse complement strand
GTGGGTCATGAGCACGTCGATGTCGCACCAGACGTTCTCGCCCGGTAACACCTGCGTACGCCGCGCGTGTTTGGCCAAAATCTTCTCGGTCAACGTCATATTCGCCATCGGAAGCTCTCCTGTCGGGATCAAATTTCAAACCGAACAGACAAGTATAGCAGCCCTGTGCGTTAGGAAAAGGGTTCCACGCGAAGGCGCGAAGACGCGAAGGTTTTTGGCCCCCAGATTTAATCCATTTCACAGATCAGGAAAAACAGGAATTCAATCTGTGAAATGGTTTGAATCCGTGGGCAAACGACTTGTCTCTTCCTTCGCGTCTTCGCGCCTTCTCGTGGAACCCTCTTTTACTCCATGCTTTACATCGAAATTGGGTTCGTTCGTACGACTGCACATTTGCGTTCACTTTGAGAGGAATCAGGCCAACGCCAAACGGTCCGGGGGACTGGCGACACCTATCTGTGGCCGGTTCATCACGTGCGTGTAAATCATGGTCGTTGCCAAGGCCGAATGTCCGAGCAGCGTTTGCACTTGCCTGACGTCATAACCCGTCTCCAACAAATGGGTCGCAAAACTGTGACGGAACGTATGAGCACTCACGCGCTTGCGCACCCCCGCTCGTCCCGCCGCCGACCGGATCGCCCGGTCCAGCGCCGCCTTGTCGGTATACCACCGCACGCCACCACCGGCGTCATCCTTCCTCATCACCCGGCTGGCAAATACGTACTGCCACGCCACATCCCGCTCCGCATACGGCATTTTGTGGAGCACCGGGTCGGGAACCGGGACGTATCCCCCGTCCTTCGACACGTCCCGCGCGAACCGCTTCTCTGCCTCTTCAACCCATTCCCGCAACACCGGCGCGAGCGTCGCAGGGAGCATCACCAGACGATCTTTGTCTCCCTTCCCCTGACGAATGATGATTTGCGCCCGATCGAAATCGATATCCCGAACCCGCAACGTGCAACGTTCCATCAGCCGCATCCCCGTCCCGTACAGCAACCGGGTCATCACTTCAAACATTGATCCTGGCCTCATCGCGGCCAAAACCCGCGCGACCTCGGCCGCACTCAGCACGGTCGGCACCTTCACCGGTCGGCGAGCCCGGGTCGAATGAATTTTACCCAAATGCTCCTCCCCAAGCTCCTCCACCAGTACCTTTCGGTACAGGAACAAAATCGCATGAAACGCCTGATTCTGCCTCGATGCCGACAATTTTTTGTCGTGCGCAAGGTGCGTCAAAAATACTCCCACCTCCGCCCCGCGCAACTCCCGCGGGTGTCTCCACCTCTCCGGTTCCCGAAAAAACCGCAGGAACCGCGTCACCCATGCCGTGTACACCTCCACCGTCCGCGCGGACAACCGCTCCCTCGCCCGCAACCGCCACCATCTGATTCAGCAGCTTCATCGTTTGTAAGGTAACCGTTCTCTATGACAAAATGCAAACAATTTTTGTTTGCAACAAGAACGGCGACGGACTACCATCTACGAAAGTTCGGGTTCTCCTGCCGTGGATAGGTAGCCGAGGACGCGTACTAATAGTAGTTATGCAGCAGGAAGACCCCGCCGCTCCACAGACGCTTGGATATGCGACGCCCGTCCGTCGGCGATCGGCCCGTGCCGTTGTGATCCCCGTAGCCGCGTTACATTTCGGCGCGTTTGTGGTCCTGTTCTTCTTCACGTTCAGTCGTGGGATGTCGAGATTCGACTCGGGGGCTGCTCCGTCCGCTCTTGAGCGCGCGGCCAATCTTGCATTTGCCGTACTGTTTTTTCCTCTGCTACCGCTTTCGAGGGTCATTCGATTCCACGTTCCAGGGCCTGAGGCTTGGTTGCTGTTCGCAGCCAACAGCCTGCTTTGGGGGCTGGCGTTTTGGCTCATCGTCCGATCGTTGCGTCGGTTGCGGCCTGCTGCATAACCCGCCGCTGGAGCGGACCGCGGCGGCGGTATAGTTCATCTGTGGTCGAACGTCGCGCGTGCGCCGCCGCGGCCGCTCAACGGCATTACGTTATGCAGCCGAAGACGGATAACTCCATCGTCATCACAATCGACGGCCGGCAAGTGCGCACGCTCCGAGATATCTTGCCCGACAAGCCGGGCCTCCATGTGCTGTTCGTCGCGAAGACGCCCGCACCCGTGAGCGTCAAAGCGGGCCACTACTTCCAAGGCACGCAAGGACGGATGTTCTGGAATCGTTTGAAGGAGTACGGCTTGCTCAGGCCGACGACCGAGTTCGAGGACGATTCGCTTCTGGAGCACGGATACGGGCTGACCGACATCGTCAAGGTGCCACGAGCTTATGGGAATGAACCGTCCGACGCAGAATATCGAGCGGGGTTGGCGCGGATTCTCGATCTCGTTCGGTTATATCGTCCCAAAGTCGTTGTGTTTGTCTACAAGCGCGTGCTCGACCAAATACTGCGCTTCGGCTTCGGTGTCGGTACAAAGGCAAGCTACGGGTTCAATCCGGCAGTTGAAGGGCAGTTCGGCACGCGAGTTTTCGCCTTTCCGCTGCCGGGGACACCGTGCACGGCAGCTCAGGCGGTTGCGGCGATGAAAGAACTGGTCAAGGTCTGCGGCGTGCCGGCGGCTGCATAACCAAACACTGCACTGGACCGGGGCCATGACGGTCCTTGTGATTCGAGCACTGGTCGTCGGCCCCGGCCAGTGATTGTTGGTCCGTTAGCCTGCGAGTGCCATGCTGACGATTTTTCACATCCTTCAGCTTGCGGGAACGGTTGCCGGGGCGGTGGTCGGCTTTCGGCTTGGCGCGAGCGTCGGTGGCACCGTTGGTGGCATTATCGGTTCAGTCGCTGGCATAGTGGTTGGCTGGGTCATTGGCCGACTGCCGTTTGCGCTGACAATGTGGTCGCTGAACCGATCGTTCAAACGCGCAAGCGTTGCCGATCTTCGCTTGCGGCTTGAGAAGGAGTATTTCATCTCGCATTTGATCATCGCCGAACTGGTAACGCGTGGCGAGCCTGTCGAATCTTTTCGGACGGTCGTTGCACATCAACTCGCGTCAAGTTCGCCTGATGTGCAGCGTTTCGGATCATAAAGCGGGACAGGTTTGATTTACACGGAAGGCTTTTAAAAATCAAACCTGTCCCGTTTTCTGCGCTCGTGGGTCATGAGCACGTCGATGTCCACCAGAGGTTTTCGCCGGGCAGGACATGCGAGCGCCCCGCGTGTTTGGCCAGGATTTTTTCCGTCAACCTCATGTTCGCCATCAGATCAACTCCAGATCGGGACCGGTTTCGATTCGAGCAGATGAGTATTGCAGCGTTCTGCCGTTGGAAAAGGGAGCGAGGAGCCGCCCAGACGCCATGAGCGGCAAGCAAAGCGCCAATGGGGGAGAAGTTGAGGTTTCGGCGTGAAATCGCCGAGTCTGACTCGTGGTCGGAATCTTTCCGCATCGTCACGGCGAATTCGCACCGCCTGCCAACTCACGCCGTCAGGATCGGGAACTTGCTGCTGCTGATCGGCAGGTGTGAGTAAAGTTCGACGAGCTTGCGATACTCGCGCGCGACTTTTCGTTGTTTGCGTTGCAGGGTGTACAGGCCGACGGGGTTCACGGTGCCGCGCATTTTGGTGAGAGCGGTGTCCCAGTCCTTCATGTCGACCAGACCGAACCACGTGAAGCCGACGATCGGCACGCCGTCCTCGCGGAGGCGCAGGAGGTTCATCCATTCTTTCCATAGCCACTCGACCGCGTGTTTGCCGGCGCGGTTGGTTTCGGTGTGCATGACGGGTAGACGGTAGCGGTCGTAGTATTGACGGGTGATGACGTAATAGCCGTAGACGTCTCCAGCGCCGATGCTCGATCCGTTGGAGCGAATCACGTGTTCGTTGGTGATGTAGTAGTCGGTGCCGAGAATGCAGTGGCTGCTCAGGTCGTCGTGGCCTTGGTACCACGTGTATTCTGCTTCGGTGAATCCGCTGGCCAGCAGGTATTTGTACATCGTCGCGCTCACGTCGTGTCCGAAGAGCAGGTCGAGCGAGAGAAAGCGGCGCTCGTTCAGGAAGTGAGCGTGGTCGACCATGTCCGGACTGCCGGGGTGGACGTATTCAGTCGACTCACTGAAAATAAAGATCGCGTCTGGCCGCAGGTCGAGGATTCGGCGCATCGCGAGCAGACTGGCTTTGACGCAGTGTTTGATGTTGGTGACGAACGCGGTGGGGCTCATGAGGCGTTCGTTCCACCAGCCGAAGGCGGCGCTGAATTGGGCGGTGACGTAAATTTCATTGACGGGAGTGTAGTAACGCACCCACGGGTAGCGCTCGGCGAAGGCGTGTGCGTAGTCGCCGAAATGGTCGGGCCAAAGGGGGTTTTGAAAATCGGTCAGCCAGTCGGGCAGACCGAAATGACACAGGTCGATGATCGGGACGATGCCGAGCCGGCGCATCTCGTTCATGACCGGATCAAGAAAGCTCCAGTCGTATTTTCCCTGCCCGAGCCAAATGCGATAGATCGGCGGGCCGTAACGGAGATATCGCAGCCCCAGCTCGCGGACGAGCTTGAGGTCGGTCGCCCATTGTTCGTAGTGGCCGGTGTCACGAAGCTGGTCGACGCGCCGGTTGCCGTCGATCAGCGGGCACGAGCATTCGATCCCGACGGCGAACATGAAACGGAGGTTGTCGACCGGGTCGGCGAGGCGAATGTTCCCGGTGGGCAGTGGTTTGGCAGACAAACGACGGACTCCTTCGGCTGAAACGCACACGACCCGCCTGAGCCTGCTGCCCTGGCAACGGCAGTTGAGCATAGCAGCGATCGGTCGCGGCGTAGAGGGAGATAATTGGTCAATGTCTGCCTGATGTGTCCCGGCGGGCCCGTCTTCCGTCGACGGACACGAGCGAGTTCCTAGAACGCGCGCACTTCGAACACGCGCGCTTCCGGAACGCCGTTCGTCGCGTGGACGTGGAGGGTCAGGGTCTGGACGTCCGCGGGTCGCTCGAAACGATGGACGACTTTCCGCTGATAGTTGCCCGAGATACGAAACGCAACGTCGCCGTTGATGACGATTTCGTAGTCTTTGACGGTCTCCGGCTGAGGGCCGCGGATCACACGCGTCTCCGGCTTGCGCCGGTACGGGCCGTCGGCGGGGCTTAAGACCAGCTCACGCGTAAAGCCGGTGTCGAACCAGAGGTGAAGTTCGGACATTTTCACGGGCTTTGGCCAAGTGAATGTGATCGACGCCGGCGACGCCGCATCGATCGGGGTCGAACGCCAGCCGTGCGGCTCGATCAGTTCACCGGTCTTCGGGTCGACCTTGTCACGCGTCGCCCCGTCTTTGACGCGCTCGATGTCAAAACCCGAGAGATTTACGCCCGAAGTGACGGTCGCAAACCCGATCAGGTCGCCTGCTTTCTCCGGCTTCTTCGAGACCAGCGTCACGTCCGCGTTCAGCATCGTCTCCTGCAACCGGCGCAGTTGCCGCGAATCTTCGACGAGTTTCTGCGGGGAATCGATCCTCTCCTTCACACAATGTGCCGCCGCGAACCCGACGGCCTCGCCGCCGACGGCGCACGTCGCCATCACTCGTGTGCTCGCAAAGGCCACGTGTGTCGCGCTGATGTTGCGCCCGGCGAAAAATAAATTCTCGACATTGCGCGAGTAGTAGCACCGGAGCGGAATTCCGTAGACGTTTTCGACGTGGTGCGGGGTGAACGGAGGCTCGTCGACCGCGTCGATCCCGCCGGGCGGGTGCAAGTCGATCGCCCATCCGCCGAAGGCGACTTCGTCCTCGTGAACACGCGCCTCCTGGACGTCCTGCTGCGTCAGAACGTGCGGCCCGATGAACCGCCGACTCTCGCGCTTCCCTGGAATCGCGCCGATCCAGTCGAGCGACCAATTCGCGCTCTCCGGAAACCGGCCACTGTTCTTCACGTGGTCCCACAGCCCGAGCGCGATCGCGTACAGCTCGTGACGTATCGTCGTGTGGTTGTCCTTGATCGTGTCCAGCATCCCGCCCCATTCGATCCACCAGAAGCCGTACTCCCACGAATGGATCCCGCGCCCGACCTTGAGCTGTTCCGGCGTAAACTTTCTCGCCCACGGCGGCGCGACGAATGGCACCGGCGCGTCGTGCTTCTTGCTCGTGAACATGATCGAATTGCCGAGCGTGTGCACGTCGTCCACCTCGCCGGCGATCGTTTCACCGTGCATGGCGTTGGTCTCACGCCCGATGCGAAAGTCTGCGCCGGCCTCGAAGCCAAGCCTGCCGTCGCCAGTGCAGTCGGCGTAGAATTTTGCACGGATAACGAACTCGTCTTCGGAAAGATTGCGGATCGCCCGCGCCGACGTGATGCGTACGCCGCGCGGGCCGGTGAATTCGTACAGCCTGTCGGTTCGCTCGGGCCTGTTCGGCGACCACGTGTCCGGCACGGACGTCGTCACGCCGACCACGTCCGTATCGAGCAACAGCGTGATGTTCGGCTCGGCGATCACCTTTTCGTACAGAATGATGTCCCATAGCGGAAAGCAGCGCGCCGGGTTCCGCACGGCGTCTTCGAGTTTGAGCTCCTCGATCAGCCCCGACTCGCGCCACCCCTTGCGCCCGCCGTGCTGATCCGCGCCGACGATATGCATGCGGATTTCACTGCTGGCATTGCCACCGAGCACCGAGCGGTCCTGCACCAAGACGACTTTGATCCCCTGCCGCGCCGCCGCGATGGCGGCGCAAACGCCCGACATGCCTCCGCCGGCAACGAGAAGGTCCGTTTCGATCAGGTGTGTTTTCATGGCGAAATGGTATCCAATACGCCGTTCAGAATTCAAGTCACGGATGATGTGATCTCATGGACATTTCATGCGATTTCATTCGTCGCTTAGAGTTCGGTCGTCACGCAGCGCCCGTGGTGAGTGCCCGTGGAACGAGCGGTAGTGGCGCGAAAAATAAAGCGGATCGGCATACCCCACGCGCGCCGCGATCTCCTTGATTCCCATGTCCGTCCGTAGAAGGTAGAACCGCGCGGTACGCATTCGCAGGTGAGTCAGGAATGCCCGAGCGCTCAAGCCCATGTGCCGGACGAACTCCCGCCGAAAGTGATCCCGGCTCAGGCCGACTCGATCATGCAGGTTCTTGATGACGTCCTGTTCGGTGAAGCGCTCACTGATCCACGTCGCGGCCTCGCGCACGGCGACCGCGGGGCGCGTCGCGCGGGCTGCGGGTCTGTCATGGACAAAAGACGTGACAGGCCCCATCACCTCCTCCGATGCCGTCGTTAAAAAACGGGACAGGACCGCCTTCATCTCCCCCTCGGCGGTCAGCCCCGCCGGTGCGTCCGGCAACGAACTGAGCAGCCGCACGCGTTCGAGCGACGCCCGCTCCAACTGCACGTCACGCACCTTTACCGTCAGCCCCTCGCCGAGTGTCTCAGCGCACGAGAATTCGCACCACAGAAATTCACAGGATCGCGTCACCCGCCACCGCCCGATCGATCGCGCAGGTCGATGAAGCATCACACCGGCAGAAAGATCAAACCGCTGGTCGTTCAAGACGTATTCGACCCTGCCCGAAAGCACGAGTAACACTTTCGGCGACACGACGGTCCCCGGTCCCTGCACCGTTCCCGCTACAAACGTCGCGCGCTGCGCCTCCGTCACCTTGACACGGCTGACCAGCAGTTTGTTCAAATGAGCCAGCAACAGGGCTGCAGTGAGCATCACGTAAAGTCTGGATCACCGTCTTGACCCTGTCAAACACCCGCGCGTGTTCACGCGTCCGGTGCTAGACTGTTGGTCGAAGGAGCTACCGATCCCATGCCCGAAGTTTCGTCTCACCCACTTCACGCTTTGCATGTCTCCGCCGGTGCCGAGTTTCAACCTTACGGCGAACTAACCGACGTCGTGACCACGTTCGGCGAACCGCAGGCCGAGTACAGCGCCATCCGCAAAGGGGCTGGCCTGATCGACCTGCCGCAGCGCGCAATTCTTGAGTCGACCGGACGCGATCGGCACGCGTTTTTAAACAACTTGCTCACGAACGAGATCTGGAACAAGGAGACGAAACAGTCACTCGCGCCGGGAACGGGTCGTTATGCGTTTTTCCTGAACGGCAAGGGACGCATCGTCTGCGACATGAACGTCCTGGAACACCCCGCGGGGGATCGGACGTGGTTGGAGATGGACGGCAGACTTGTTGCTTCGTTCTGCGCGACGCTGAACAAATACCTGTTCGCCGAGCAGGTGAAGATGAGTGATATGTCCACGCATCTGGTCGAGGTCGCGCTGCACGGGCCGGGGGCGTTCGAAGCGTTGTCGAGTGTGTCCTCGGCCCCGCCGATTCTGCCTTTGCCGCTTTCGGTCGCGACGTGTGACGTCGCGGGCGTGCCCGTCGTCGTCTGGCGGGACGACGTCTGCGGGGTCCCGGGATTTCATCTCGTCGTGCCGACGGAAAGCGCGGTCGATTTGTGGACGCACGTCACTAAAAATTTGGGCGAGTTCAACATTCTGACGCGCAAGCGACTCGTCCGCCCGGTCGGTTGGGCCGCGTTTAACGCCGCGCGCGTCGAGGCGGGTCGACCTTTGTTCGGCATCGACTTCGACGACTCGGTGCTCCCCGCCGAGACCGGCGCGCTCACCTTCGCGCGAGCGGTCAGCGTGACCAAGGGATGTTATCTCGGACAGGAGGTCGTCGCGCGGATGTACTCACGCAAGCAGTTCGCGCGACAACTCGTCGGTCTGAAGGTCGACGACAACGCCCTGCCGATTGCCGGCGCGATTCTGTATGACGACGTACAGAATCAGGTCGGCGGGATCACCAGCAGCACGATTTCGCCGGTGCTTTCCAACGCGGCGGTGGCGCTCGGTTACGTCAAGAAACAATTCGTTGCCCCCGGTTCGGTCGTCCACGTGCCCGCCGAGGGCGCGATGCGTAAGGCGACTGTCGTCCCGCTTCCATTTCTCACCTGAACGTTTTTTGGAGCCGTCATGATCGAATCGCCGTTTCTCGTGAAGCCCGGCAGGCAGGTGAAGCTGTCGGACTACCCCACCGATGACACCGGCCCCTTCAAGGACAAGTCCGAGGCGGTCGAGCCGACGGCGAAAAATCTAAAGCGGCTCGACGAGTTGCAGGAAGTCCTCTACGCAGAGGGGAAACACGCCCTGCTCATCGTCTTCCAGGCGATGGACGCCGGCGGAAAGGACGGCGCGATCGAGCACGTCTTTTCCGGCATCAATCCGCAAGGGTGCATGGTGACGAGTTTCAAAGCGCCGTCGACGCTCGAGCGGTCGCACGATTTCCTATGGCGGATCCACCATGCCTGTCCGCCACGAGGGATGATCGGAATTTTCAACCGTAGTCACTACGAGAGCATCCTCGTCGAGCGTGTCCGAAATCTGGCACCCAAAGACGTCTGGAAGAAGCGGTACGACCACATCAACGCCTTCGAAGCGATGCTCGGGGACGAAGGGACGACGATCGTAAAATTTTTCCTCCACATCAGCCACGAGGAACAGAAAGAGCGACTCCAGGCGCGCCTGAACGACCCCGACAAGAACTGGAAGTTCAACCCCGCCGACCTCGAGGAACGAAAGTTCTGGGACGACTATCAGGATGCCTTCGCCGACCTTCTCGAACGCTGCAGCAAGCAAGCCGCGCCGTGGTACGTCGTCCCCGCCGACCGCAAATGGTTCCGCAATTGGGTCGTATCCGACGTGCTGACCCGGACGCTGGAATCACTGGACATGAAGTTCCCCAGGCCGATGGAAGGGCTGGACAAAATCGTGATCGAATGAGAGCAAAATAGCCCGCGGCGGAAGCCAAGGTTTGCCTTGAACGCCCGTGCGTCGTGATGAACCCCGTCGTGCATTCAACAAAGCAACCCCCGGCTTCCGCCGGGGGCTGTTGGGCTGTTTTGTTTAAGTCATACACACTTTCAGTCGGCTCAATTTCAGACCCAGCTTACAGCCCGCCCCCGTCCCCGCCACCGCCTTGGGGGCCTTGCATCGCGGCGTAGGCCTGAAGGCCGGCGCTGATGAGACTTGAGATCAGTTGCGTCGGGACATAGTAATCCGCCCGAATCGCCGACCCTTCCGTACCCGCAGTGAAACCGATCGGCGGGAGTTCCGGCGGGAGCTGGAACTTGACCGGCATCCCGAAACCCTGCGCATACCCGACCGCCGACATGACGATGTTGTCGAGCGGAATGTACCCCTCGAACGCGCGGCTCGCGGGCAGTTGACCCGCGACCGCCTTCACACCGTCGATCTTGGCCAGTGCGTTTTCGTTGGCCTTGACGGCCTTGATCGCACCGGCGACCGTTTCGTCCTTCACTCCCATGAACACCATCGTGTTCTTCGCGTCGATCGGCGCGACGTACTGCGTCGTGCCATCGGGGCCGTACATGAACGTCATCATCTGCTTCATCTGCGCCGCCTCCGGCTTGGCGGGGTCGAAGATCATGTCGACCTTGTACTGATCGAACGCCACACCGTCGATCGTCCGCGCCGCAGGTGTGATCGTGGTCTTCACGTCGGTCAGTTCGTTACCCGACGCGAGTTTGGAGATTTCGCTCGACGCCTGCATCGCTTTGGTATACGAATCCTTCAAAGCCGCCGAGTCTCCGTGAATGATCGTCAGGGATTGGATGATCGCCTCGACGCCCAACGGGCCCGTCGGCTGGATAATCCCGAACGCGGCGCCTTCGGTCTTGTCGGCCATCGTGTTCATGCCGTCGATGTAGTCGACGATCGTCTTCACATTCGCGGCTTCCGGGCCGTCGATTTTTTTCAATTCGTCGACGACCGGACCGATTAAATCATTCGTTAGCGTCTTGGCCACCACGGGGCTGGCGGTGCCTCCGCCGAAGAAGAAATATTTACCGTCGGGCAGGCCCGCGAGCATCGACGTTTCGGTGTTTTTCACGCCGGCGGTCAGCTTGCCGAGGTAGCTGTCGGGCTGGAAATCTGAAAGGACGGTGAAGCTTAATCCTTCGGTGCCGATATTCACGCTAACGGTCGCGGCGTCGGCGTCGCGCAGGAAGGCCTCGACCACGCCCACGAGCTGGTTCACGCCCACCCGGGCCGCGGGAATGTACGCCTTGGCTTCGGGCTTTTCATTCAGCTTCTTCTCGACTTCCTCCATCGCCTTTTCCTTGAGTTTGCCGATCTCGGGCTGTAGCGCCGAGCGGAGCTTGGGGAGGTTGGCGAACAAAACAAAATCTTTCCCGTCCAGCTCGGCCTGCGCGAGCTTGGTGGGGGTGACGCCGGCAGGCTTTTTCGAGACCACGTCCTTGCTCGGACTAATCGCTGCGTAAGTTCCCCATTGGCTGATGAAGCCGGGGTCCGTTCCACCGCCCTTCATGGTCACTTGCGTGACATCGCCTTCGGCCTTGGCGTCGGGAAAATTGGTGATAAATGCGGCGTAGTCGGACACCGGCACGAGGATGACCAAAGACTTCTCTTTTTCCACACCGGCGCTGGCGGGGTCGATGTACGCGAACGCGACGTCGCCGGCCTTGTCGACGCCCTTGGTGAAGCCGCTCTCGCGCTCCGCCCACCCGAGCGGGTCGGCCAAATCGGGCGCGAATGCCTGCAACCCCAGCGCCTGCGAAAACGCCGCGATCTTCGTGCTGGTCGCCGTCAGGTTGGCGATCTTCAAGACGAGCAGCGATTCTTCGGGCAACTGTTTCAGCGCCTGCGCCGAAGCCATTCGCTGCCCGACCGTCATCACGACGGCCGCCGTCAAAACCGCCGTCGCCTTTTTCAAACGCTTACTGAGTTGCATGGATGCTCCAAAGGATGTTCGTCTTCTTTAGTCCGAATCAGGCGCACGCCCGACCGTCCCGCGGGGATACTTTATCCGACACGCGCTGACTGACAAAGTGAGGATTTTCAAAAAATGCAGCACCGCCACGTCCCGGCCGGCGTCTCTTTTATTTGCCCGACCACTGGGCGTAGCGTTGCATCGCCATGTCGACGGAGGTCTGGACCATCGCGTCGTCGACGCGAATGACGGCGCCTTTTTCAAGATTGCCGCGGACCTGATCGCGCCGCTGCGCGAATTGCTTACCGCGCAATGTGCTTCGGATGCGTTCCTGAACAGCAGGGTCTTCGAATGCGAGCGTCCGCCCCGCAGTACGAGACACGAGTTTGGCGAGATAGAAAACTCCCTTGGTTTCAACCACGTCGCTCACGTCGTCGGGCGTCAGGGTCCAGACGGCCTTCTCGACGTCTTCTAGCGCAAACGCGCCTCGCTGCACTGGCCCGAGGCCCAGATCCCCACCGGTCTTTTTCAGCCGAGCGTCGTCATTAAATTCCGCGGACAGGGTTGCGAAATCTTCACGTCCAGTGGTGGCGCGCTCGCGCACCTCTTTAACGACCTTGTACGCCTCGTCACGCCCGCCGGCGCGAAGCTTGGGATCGATCTTGATCAGTCGGAACTCTGCCTGTTCCTGTTGCGTGAACTCGGCGTTCAGATTCGCGTTGTAGTAACGGCGCATGTCGTCCGCGCTGACCTGAATCTGCGGGATGACTTTTTTCTGGTAGTAGACCTGCGTCATATGGAAACGGTAGCGCTGGTTGACCATGTCCTCGAAATCCGCGCCGTCATCGGCGGCGTTCTTACGGGCCATTTCAAGGCTCCCGCCGGCAAGTGTGATCTGCTCGCCGCGCCATTTGATGGTGAGCATTTCCGCAATGCCCCGATCGCCTTGGTCGAGATTTCGCTCGGCGGCGGCGAATTCGAGCTCGTTGCTGATCAGCTCGCGTAGTTGCTTGTCGATCTGCCCTTTGGCGAACGTCTCGAACTGTTTCCCCTCCAGCTCACGCGCCTTGGTCGAAAGGATTGTTTCGAGAAGCTTGAGGATCTTGTTGGCGTAGATGGGCATTCCGTTGACCTCCGCAACGACTCCGCCGAGGGTCATGTACGTGCCTTCGGACGCGCCGAAAGTGGTCGTGGTGGGTTTGGTCGTGACGACGGCCTGAACGGTGCTGGGCACCGACGGGCGCGTGACGGGCGGTGGTGCGACGGTCGCGCGGGTATCGGTCTTCACGTCATCTTGAAAGGCAGGTTTGTCGACTCCGGAAAACCTCGTCGTCGCGACGCCTTGTCCGCGCGTGTAGAACTGGTCCGGCGAAACCGACTGCGGCGCGCGCGATGAAGATCGATGACACCCTGCCAACAGGCCCGACGCCACCAACCCCACCGCCGCTCGATTCATCCATGCGTGCATTCGTGCTCCTTGAACGACTCAACGTAACGCCCCCGAACGGTTGGGACAAGATTGGCTGGATGTCGATCGGGCCCGGCTTCACCCGACCGTGGCCTTCAGCGCGTCGACCAGCGCGTCGATTTCCGCATCCGAGTGCTCACACGACAACGTCACGCGTAGCCGACTGGCGTTCGGCGCGACCGTAGGCGGGCGAATCGCGAGCACCAGCAGGCCGGCCTCTTTTAATCGGTCGGCGGCTTCGAGGGCGCGTTCGGGCGCGCCGACGACGATCGGTAGGATCGGGCTGTCGCCGGGCGGGAGCGAAAGACCGAGCGCGGATAGCCGCCCGCGTGTCACGCGCGCCAGGTGCCGGACGCGTGCCTGCCGATACGGCTCGTCACGCAAGATTCGGATCGCTTCACTCGCGCCCGCGGCGACGGTCGCGGGGACGGACGTCGAGTAGATGTACGGCCGGGCCTTGTTGAGAAGGAGGTCGCAAAACGCACGCGACCCACACACCGCCCCGCCGGACAGGCCCAGCGCCTTGGACAGGGTGACGATCGTCACGTCCACTTGTTGCTGCACCCCCAGTTCGGCGCAAAGTCCGCGTCCGTCGGGTCCGTACACGCCGCTGCCGTGGGCCTCGTCGACGACCCAGACGAAGGGCTTGGATTTCTTCAGGTCTGCCAGGCCGACCAGGTCGCCACGGTCTCCGTCCATGCTGTAAATCGACTCGGTGACGACGACCTGCAACTGATCTTTCGGCGCGTCATCGAGCAGACGATCGAGCTTTTCCAAGTGGTTGTGCGGGAAGACGCGGAACGGAAGTTGCGTCGCGCGGACGGCGTCGAGCAACGACGCGTGCAAAAGCTTGTCGACCAGAAACCGGACCGCGGGCGAGTCCGTGCGGTCGGATTCGGCCGGAGTCAGTGACGCCAGCGCGCCGATCGCGCCGAGGTTGGCCTGAAACCCGCTCGGAAACAGCACCGCCGACTCGGTCGCCTTCCAGCGCGCGAGATCTTGCACGGCCATTGCATGCAAGTCCGTATGGCCGGTAATCAGCCCCGCCGCGCCGGTACCGACGCCGTGGGTCGACGCGACGCGCGCGACCGTGTCGCGCAGGCGCGGGTGATGTGTCAGCCCAAGGTAATTGTTGGACGAGAAGTTGACGAACCGCCCGCCGTCCAGTTCGACGTGAACCGCGTCCGACGGCGTGACCACGCGGAGACTTCGCAGCAGGTTCGCCGACGCCAACCGGCCAAGCTCGGTCCGAAAGAGGTCGTCAAAAAGCGAAAACGACATGGCGGAGCAATGGGGAATACCTGTCATTCATCATCGTCGCCGTCCGACGAGCCGTCGACCGCGTTGTCCCCGAGCTTGCCCTTCATGAGCCGACCGACCTTAAACTTGACGGTCCGTTTCTCGGGCACCTCGACGGGTTCGAGTGTTTTGGGGTTTTGCGCCTTGCGCGCCTTGCGGAGCTTCGTTTCGAAAACGCCGAAGTCCCGGAATTCAAGGCGATTGCCCTTGCCGAGCTCGTCGACGATCTGGTCGAGGAACTGCTGAACAATGGTCTTCACTTGGACGCGACGGAAGCCCGTGCCCTCGGCAATCCGGTCGATCAGTTCCTTCTTGGTGATGGTCGCCATGCTTCCCTCAAACCGAGTGAACGACGGGCGCCGGGCCGATCCCCACGCCTTCCCTGTATGACAGTTAAGACCAGACAGGAAATTGACTTAACTAATATGCCGGGC
>Ga0163144_10016921_pt1 | contig 14905 bp, 15 predicted proteins | sample OliLak19BULKMAT1_FD_123175 | JGI IMG/M metagenome (GOLD analysis project Ga0163144, IMG submission 123175) | Freshwater microbial mat bacterial communities from Lake Vanda, McMurdo Dry Valleys, Antarctica - Oligotrophic Lake LV.19.BULKMAT1 | ecosystem: Environmental > Aquatic > Freshwater >... | reverse complement strand
GCTCCCCTGCGTGAAAAAAACGCCGCGCATGATCCGGGTGGAAAATTTTGCATAACCGCAGCTTGCCTCCGCCCCGCCGCCTTTTAATTTCCTGCCATGCAAGCGAACGAGATCAAGCCACTCATCGAGAAGGCCCCCTTCGAGCCGTTCGCCATCCACATGGCGAATGGCCGCAAGTTTGTCGTCGATCATCCCGAGATTGCGATGTTCTCGATCAACAAGGGCTCCCTCGCGGTCGCGATGCGTGAAGGCGGCTTTGCCATCCTCGATTTGCACCTCGCCACGCATACCGAACCCGAGCGGAAACCCTCGCGCGGACGCAAACGTTGAACGCCAGCCATCCCTGATCTTCGCCAATGACTACCGATGGAGTTCGACAACTGCTGCAGACGGCCCCGTTCGTGCCGTTCACGATTTTCCTCTCAGCCAATAAATCCTACCGCGTCGAGCACCCTGACTTCGCTTTCATCTCGAAGGGCGGTGGCGTTATGGCCCTGAATCCCGAAGGCGACGCCATTGCGTTGATCGACCTCATGCTGGCGACGCACATTGAGACGCATCCACCGGCGGTCACCGCGACTCAGCATTGAACACCTTCCGCTCCCTCCATGACCGCGGCGTCATGGCCCGCTGGCGCGAGTTTCTTCCCGTCACCGACGCCACGCCATTCATCTCGCTGAACGAAGGCAGCACGCCGCTCATCCACTCGCCGAAGCTCAGCGCGCGGGTCGGGCGCGGGTGCGAGGTTTTCATCAAATACGAGGGGCTGAACCCGACGGGGTCGTTCAAGGATCGCGGCATGACCCTGGCGCTGTCGAAGGCCGTGGAGGCTGGATCGCAGGCCGTCATCTGCGCCAGCACCGGCAACACCAGCGCCGCCGCCGCCGCGTATGCCGCGCGCGCGGGCGTCGCCTGCATCGTGCTGCTGCCAGCGGGAAAAATCGCGTTCGGCAAACTCGCGCAGGCCTTCATGTATGGCGCGAAGGTCGTGGCCATCGAGGGCAACTTCGACGACGCCCTGCGGCTCGTCCGCGAGATCGGCGAGACCGAGCCCATCGCCATCGTCAACTCGATCAATCCCTACCGGCTCCAAGGCCAGAAAACGGCGAGCTTTGAAATCATCGAAGTGCTCGGCGACGCGCCGGACATCCACGTCCTGCCGGTCGGCAACGCCGGGAACATCAGCGCCTACTGGATGGGCTACCAGGAATTCCACCAGCTCGGCCGCGCGACCAAGCTCCCGAAAATGACCGGCTTTCAAGCGGCGGGATCGGCCCCGATTTTTTACGGCAAAGTCGTCGCCAAGCCCGACACCATCGCCACCGCCATCCGCATCGGCAATCCCGCGAGCTGGGATCTGGCGAACGCCGCGATCAAGGACAGCGGCGGCTCCATCGACATCGTGACCGACGCGGAAATCCTCTTCGCGCAGCAATGGCTAGCGTCCAGCGAAGGCATCTTCGTCGAGCCCGCCAGCGCCGCGAGCATCGCGGGACTTTTCAAATGCCTCGGTGCCCAACCGTGTGCGACCTGCCCGTTTCCGCAGATCGCCGAGGGCAGCAAGATCGTCTGCACCGTCACCGGCCACGGCCTCAAAGATCCCGACATCGCCCGCGAACAATGCGGCGCGGTGCTGCCCGCCAAGGCCGAGAAAACCGAAATCCTCCGCCTCATCGCTGGCTGAACCCGTCTCCCACACCTCCTATGTCCGACACCCTCACCACCCCTTTTCGCTGGGTTGATTCCACCTCGTGGGAACTCCCTTTCTTCGGCCTGCCGCAGCGCATCCCGTGGCCGTCCGAAGTCGATGCCGCCGTCGCCAATAACGATCCTTTCGAGGTCGAGCACCTGCTCCGCGCCATCGGCACGATGGGCGCGGAACTCACCGAGCCGTGGGCCGCTTTCGCCCGCGCGTCCGAGCATCTCGACGCGCTCGCCGATGCCATCGAGGACGCCGATCCCACCGAGGCCACGGAGCTGCTCGCGCGGTTCGAGGAAATCCATCCCGGCACCGCGTTCGGGCTGTTCCACCGCGGCACCGTCGCGCGCATGGAAGGCCGCGAGGAAGACGCCATCGCGCTCTTCCGCGCCGCCGCCGGGCAGACGCCAAAGATCGGCGCGATCTGGAACAACCTCGGCGTCATGCACACCATGCGCGGCCAGCGCGACGAGGCGCTCGCCGCTTTCCAGAAAACGCTCGAGTGCGCGCCGAATGACCGCACCGCGCTGGAGGGACTCGCCCAGCTCCGCGTCGTGGTGAAACTGCTGCGCGATCCGAACGACCCGAACTCCGCCGCGTTCGTGGACCGCCCGACTTTTGCCAAGATGGTGGCGCAGCAACTCCAGCAGGTCGCCAACGATCCCGACAAACTCGTGGTCCAGGCCGAGCACCTCCTCCAGCAAGGCTTTGCGCCCGAGCTGGGTTTGCAGGCGCTCCAGCGCGCGCACCAACTCCGGCCCGCGGACCGGCGCACCGTGTTCGGCCTCACCGCCGCCTACCGCCTCGCCGGCCAACCCGAGCAGGCGCAGGCCACGATCACGCCTTACACGGAGCAGGTGCCGCAGGATCCCGAGGGCTTTTTCCACCTCGCCCAGCTCTGCAATGCCAGCGGCGACACCGCCGGCGAAGCCCGCGCGCTCGACACCCTGCTCACGCTGGACGCGAACGCGCAGGCTCCGCTCGCCATCCGTTTCGGGCTCGCGCAAAACGATCACGACCCGCTCAAGGAACAGGAGCTGGCGAAGTTCGGCGAAGAGCGGCGCTCGTGGATGGCCTACATCCTCGCGAGCAACATCGCGCGCAAACGCGGCGACACCGCGGCCGCCGTGAAATGGGCTGAGCGCGCGCAGGAAATCGCGCCGGAATCCGAGGACGTGCTGCTGCACTACACCGCCGCGCTCGGCGAAGCGCGCGGTTTTGAAAAGCTCGTGAGCATCGTCAAACCGAAGATCGAGAGCGGGCAATTCACCAAGCGCCTCGACTGGAATTACGCGCAAACTTTGCAGCAAATGGGCCTGACCAACGACGCCCTCGGCGTGCTGCGCAAGGCGATGGCGGGCGACGTGGTGGCGGACTTCAAGGCCTCGTGCAACCTGATGATCGACGCGTGGACCGGCCTAGTCGCCGGCTCCGGCGTGCCGCTGGAAGTCCATCAATCCGGCTTCCTCCAGCGCCCCGTCGTGCTCGTGCTCGCGGATGGCGACGGCGGCTACGTGCTCAACGCCGGCGCGCGGCTGCCCGCCGAGAGCCGCTTTCCATGGAAAGCCACGGGCGCGGAAGTCCAGGTCCCGCTCCAGCAGGGCCAGAGCGGTGGCGGCGCGGAGCCGCGCCTCCTCGGCGCCTTCGTCGTCCGCGGCGTGCAACCCACGGCCAAAACCATCGACTGCCATCTCGCGGGCCTGCCCGACGGCGCGCTCCATTTCCGCGCCAGCCAGGCCGGCCGCCGGCTGCAAGTCGGCTGGGCGCCGGTGGGCTTGCAGCGGTAGGGTAAAGTGCGGGCCGACTACCAGGTGTAATGCACCTTGTAGGTCACCACTTTCTCCTCGTCCGGCTTGAGCGCGACTTTGAACTCGATGGTCTGCGCGTCGGTTTTCTCGAAGGCTTGGGACTTCTCTTTGATCGTCCAGTTTGACCAGCGATAGAGGTGCTCGACCACGCGGATTTCGGCGGGCTGTTTCTTGCGGTTGCGGAGCTTGATCTCGAAAGTCTCGTTGGCCCAGTGGTTGGCCTCGTTGACTTTGAAATCCACGCGCTTGCGCTCGCCCACGAGGTCGAAGCTGTCGCCCACGTAGAGCCGCACGAGTTCGTCCTTGGGCGTGTGGTCAATGTTGTTTTCGCCGACGAACTCGAGCTGCCGGTCCTCGTCCTGCGAGTAAAAGCGCACGCGCCCTTTCGGTAGCGGGAGGCCGAGCTGGTTGGCCTCGCTGTTCTTGAACTCGCGATACACCGCGACCTTCTTGCTGCTCGTGGTGCCGTAGTCGGCGTCCTCGCCCACGTTGTTGCCGGGCTGCCAGCCGTGGTCCTTCATGATCGGGTCGTAGATGCAAAGGCGCGTGGCTTTTACGCCCGAGGCGCGGAGGAACTCGACTTGTTTGGTCTCCTTGTCGCGCAGCGTGGCCGGGCGCGCGAGGGTGTAGAGGTGGAATTCGTCGAAGGCTTTTTCGGTGACGACGGGCGCGGGTGCGGCGCCTCCCGTGACACTCGCCGCCTCGGCCATCTCCATCACCGGCTGGTCCGGCTGCACCTTGTTCACATTCCCCGCCATGAGCTTGATCTTCGCGTTCGCAAAAGTCGCGCCGCTGGTGTTTTTCATGGTGATCCAGCCGACGAGGTCAATCACGTCGTTCGCCTCGGGCGCGACGATGTTGTAGCTCGCCTCCCACGTCAGCCCGCCGGTGATGTAGGCCAGCTCGGCGTCAAGCTTCGCCGCGGCGGGCGCGTTCAGTTTCCAGGAAAGCGCGGGCTTGAGCTGGGTGTCCGCGCCGAGCGTGGGAAAGCGCGGCTCGCCGGGCAGCGAGAACTGCAGCTTGCCCTCGACCTCGATGATCGGTTGCACGGCTTCGCCGCCGGGGACGTAGCCGCTGCGGACGACTTTGCCCGCGATCACGCGATCCGGCTTCTGCGCCTCATGCACCACGAAATCGAGCGTCTGGCCCTCGAAGAGCGAGAGCAGCAGTTCCTGCGAGACGGGGTCGTTGCGGTAGTTTTGTTCGAGGATTTGCAGCGGCACCTTGCCCGCGGGGTCGCGGAGGATCACGGAGTCCGCCTCGACCTGCGCGGTCACGCCAGCGAAGCGCACGTCATTGACGCCGGCCTTCAGTTCCAGCGGCACAGTCTCGCGCAGCACGGCGAAGTTTTGGTTGTAGATGGTGAGCGCGGGGTCGGCGGCAAAGGCTGGGGCCGCGATGGCGAAGAGGAAGATAAGTGATTTCATATTCATGGAAGTAAACGGATGAAGACGCGGAGATATCAGCGCACGGATTTCAAGGTAGGACACCGATAAGTCAACTGTCTCCAGACAAGGTGAAGCCCGCCCGTGGGCCGGGCCAAGCCCCAATGGCGTCATGCGTATTGCACGTATGGTGATTCGTTTTCTGATCGCACTTCTCACCGCAGCTCAAAATCGGGGCTGACTACTGCGCTTTCGCCAATCGCGACGCTGGCACCTAGCCAGCCAGGCGGGCCGGACCAGTGGCTGGGTCCACCTCAAAGAAATCCAGCGTCAGCTTTCCAGCCGTGAACAATTTCCATTCACATAAATTGAACGGTGCGACGGTCACCCGCGCAGGCCGGTCAATTGCATCAACCTGTCGGTCTGGGTGTAGGCTTCCTGGACCCACTCGACGATGCGTTTTGGATCAGGGGAGTATTCGAGCTCGATGGAAACGACGCCGTTGATTTTCAACTCCTTGATCGCCTGGAGATAGGGCTCGAACTTCACAATGCCGCGGCCTGGCGGAAGATCGCCATGGACTTTGCCGTCGCAGTCGCTGAGGTGGACGTGGATGGCCTTGCCTTGCAGTTTTTTCAAATCGAGCGGGCTGGTGTCGGACAGGACGAGATGGCTGATGTCGATATTGGCGCGGACGCGGGGATGCTTGCAGTCGTTCACGAAGCGCACCATGGACTCGACGTTGTGCAGCAGGCTGAGGCGGAAGGGTTCGAGTTCGAGCGCGATGTCGAGGTTCTTCCGGTCGGCGTAATCGCCAATGGCGCGGCAGGTTTCAATGGCCCATTGCCACTGGGCTTCAGGTGGAATGACTTCGCGCTGCCAGATGTATTCGCCCAGTACGAGGAGGATGTTGTGCGCACCGAATTCGGCGGCGAGGTCCACGAATTTCTTGCATCGCTCGACGTGGAAAGCGCGCACGGGGTCGTTGAAGTCGATCAACCCGGTCGCGACGACCGGCAGCGAGACGATGGGCAGGCTTACCTTGTCGCAGGTGCGGATGATTCCGAGTTTTTCCTTTTTGGAAAGAGTCATGGCTTCGGTGAAAATGTCCACGCAATCGAAGCCGATGCGGGCGATGTGCTTGAGGCCGGTGATGGTGTCCACGCCGGCTTGGCCGAACGCGCTATTGATGATGCCCAGTTTCATAGTTGGTGTTCTGTTTGTTAGTTATTGGATTTGTTCGGCAAGAATTTCATTCAACGGCACCGCGCGATGTTCGACGGCGCTGCGATAGGCGGCGTCCACGAGCGCCATGGTTTTCAAGTTATCGCGACCACTGATGGCTGGTGCCCGGCCGGATTCGAGGGCGATGAGGAGTTGTCCCATCGTACCGGCGAAGGCGTCGGGGAACCAGCTCTCGCTCCACTTCGGTTCGTGGAAGGTAGTGTCGCCCTTTGCGGCATAACGGATGGACGACGGACTGGTGTAGGGATCATGGCACCAGCCGATGTCGCCGAGAGCCAGACCATTCAGACCTTCGATGCGCCACTTAATGGAAATATCGGCGGGGCAGCCTTCCCTGGCCGGGCCGGTCCAAATGTCGTCAACCACGACGCAGCGCAGGCCGCTGAGGTATTCGAGGATATAAGTGCAAATGCCGTCGGTGTGCGGAAATTTTGTCCGCGGATCGGTGCGGGTGCTGCAATAGATTCTCTCGGGATCGCCGAACCAATGGCGCAGGCAATCGAGATGGTGGATGGACATGATGCGCAGCGTGACCCAGCCGAGTTCCTCCTGCCATGGCATGAAGTGCGGCACGCCGCGCATGTCAATGGTGGCAAAGATGGGTTCGCCGATGGTGCCGTTGGTAAGCAACGTTTTCCCCGCGCGCACCGACTGGTCGTAGCGCATGTTCTGGTTCACCGCGAGGATGATGCCCGCCCGCTCGCAGCAATGCACCGCTTCCAGCGCTTCGGCGCAGTCCATCCCCAGTGGCTTTTGCGCGAGAATGCCTTTAACGGTCTTCCGTTCGCACGCGGCCTTGATCAAGGCGAGCTGGGCGTTTGGCGGCACGGCGATGTCGAGGACTTCGATACTCGAATCGTTGAGCAGTTGTTCGTAACTGTCGTGGACTTTCGAGATGGCATGACGCCCGGCGACCTTGGCGGCATGCTCCGGCGAGCGGGAGGCGATGGCGACGGGATTGAACCCTGCCTTGCGATAGCTGACGAGATGGCAGTCATCGACAATGAAGCCGCTCCCGAGGATGCCGATGCGGAAATCCCTTTTCTCTGGCAACGGTGGATGAATGTTCAAGTCCATGGCTTCAGGAATTGCGGATGACTTTGTTCCAGATGGTTGCGAGCTCTTGCTTCGCAACCAGGCAGTCTTCCCACGGTGCCGGCCAGGTGCTGAGGCCATAGCCGGAGGAAACCGGGCCCAGTTCGGGCACGACCCAAAGCTCGTTGTGAGGTCGCGGCCCGGCAAGCCAGCAGCGGAACACGTCTTCGACGAACCGCAGGTAATCCCTGAATTCATGGGTCAGATTTCCACGTCCATCCGTGACCGGCACCTGGCAATGATGGCCATTGAACGGACGGCAGTGCGTCAGGTTGCCATGTTGCAATAACTCCGGCCGGGTCAGCAACCGCGCAGAGAAATCCCGCGGCGTGAGATGTTTCACGACGGCGATGTGAGAGTAATCGAGATTCATCCGCAGCACTTTGCCGGTCGCCTGCTGATAGCCGTCGGCAATGGCGTAGGCTTTCTCCGGGGTTTCCGTGCAAGTGTCGCGGTGGATTTCCAAATGGACGTTGGCATTCTGCCGGTCGGATTCTTCCATGAGCGCGATCGTCAGGCGGATCGCTTCTGCCACCGGCGTGTCATGATTGGCGAGTTGCACGTTGATGGTTTCCGCGCCGGCGTCCATTTGTGCCCGGATCAACGGCGCGAACTCCTGCGGCGCACTGGCGTCGAACAGACCGGAAAATCGTAGGCCGAATGAATGGAGCAGTTGGGCGATCTCCGGCGAACCCTTCCAGTTCACGCCGTCGAAGCCGCCTTCCTTTAAGGCTTGGAATTTTCTTTCCAACGACCACTCCGCTGCCGCGGAGGGATGTTCCATCAGCGTCCACAAATTTGCGACGAAGAGCATGCGGGGCGGGGGATTCATCGAAGAAAACGGGGGCGTGGTGGAATGGTGGCGACCGCCGGAAAATACAGGACAAGCGCAGGGGGAAACAGGAGGACAGGCATGGCGTTCTCTCCAATTTTCCGTGTGTCCTGCATCTCCGCGCTGGACGTATTAACTCGCGCCGGTTTTGGTTTCCAACACCCGTGCGCTTTCGTCCTGCTGGGCCTCCAGCCAGGCGACGTTCGACTGGTCATCTTCAAACCGCTTGATTCCGACCTGCTTGATCATTGCGTCGGGAACTTTAATCAGTGGCGTGTAGCAAGGGTGATGCGCCTCCTTGTAGGGATCGTTAGTCTTGGTGTTATAGCAACAGATCATGGACCAGCGCGGCTTGTCGGAATCGTTGCGTGCGGAGGCATGCAGGAGGTTCGAGTGGAAGAACAGGGCATCGCCGGGATTCATGACGCAATAGACCAGTTCGTAGCGTTTCATGGCTTCGTTGACTCGTTCCATATCCGCGCCCGCCTGGTCGCCGGACAAAATGTGATCGACCCGACCCATCTTGTGGGTGCCTTTCAAGACCTGCATGCAGCCGTTTTCCACCGTCGCCGCGTCCACTGCGATCGAGACGCTGCACAGGTCGGGCGTCAACACGCCGTTCTGATACCAGTACCCATAGTCCTGATGCCATGCCCAGGCGCCGCCGACCCTCGCGTCCTTCATGATCATCTTGGAGTGGTAATGATACACTTCATCGTTCAGCAACTGCTCCACGGAATCCACCAGCTTGTGACAGCGCGCGAACATTCCATAAATGCCGTCGCCTGGATGATTCCACAGCGAGAGCCTGACCTTCGCGCCGGTGCCGTCGTCCTTGCTGAAGGATTTCTGGTCGAGCACCCGATCCTCATGGGCTGCCCGGCTCAGCAGGCCGATTTCTTCCTGGTCGAAAAAACCGGGCACAATGACGAAGCCATCCTCGTGGTAGGCCGCAATTTGCTGTGGGGTGAGTTTGCTGATTGTCATAATCGTGAATGGGATGCGGTTGAATTGATTGCGAGGAGAAACTGGGTTTCGCAAGCTTGACGCCCCGGCGCGTAGCGCTTTCAAAAACGGAGTTTCCTGATGCCGATTGTAGGCCCGATTTCGCTGGAGACAACCCTTGCGTTTACAGGTTTCGTACTATTCCCGGAAAGCGGACAACGCCAAGCCGGGATGAAACGCTGTTTTTATGTGGTGAAAAGCAAGGCCAGCCTGAGCGACGCGACTTGGACGGCGCTCGATAGCTTCGCGACGAACGACAATGGCACGCAACGCACGGTGAATGACTTCTCTGCGACGGGACCTGGGTGGTTCTATCAGGTGGAGATTACGCTGCCACCATAGGCAGCGTATCGCCAGTCACCTTGTTCTGAGGCTAGCAACGCCCCGGTTTCCGCTACCAGGTGTATCGCACCTTGTAAGTCACCACCTTCTCCTCGTCCGGCTTGAGCGGGACGCGGAATTCGATGGTCTGCGCGTTGGTCTTTTCAAAGTCCTGAGTCTTCTCGGTGATCGTCCAGTTACTCCAGCGGAAGAGGTGCTCGACGACGCGGATCTCGACGGCCTCTTTCTTGCGGTTGCGGACCTTGATCTCATAGGTCTCGTCGAACACACGGTTGGCTTCGTTGGACTTGAAGTCGGTGCGCTTGCGCTCGCCCACGAGGTCGAAGCTGGCGCCGATGAAAAGCCGCACGAGTTCGTTCTTCGGCGTGTGGTCGATGTTGTTCTCGCCCACGAATTCGAGCTGCCGGTCCTCGTCCTGCGAGTAAAAGCGCACGCGCCCTTTCGGCAGCGGGATGCCGAGCTTGTTGGCCTCGGTGTTTTTGAATTCGCGATAGACGTTGACCTTCTTGCTGGACTCGACGCCGTAGTTGGCGTTGCCGCCGATATTCATCCCCACGCGCCAGCCGCCGATGGCTGCGCCATCATAGATATAGATGCGCTCGGCTTTCACCCCGGTGGCGCGGACGAACTCGACCTGCTTGGTCTCCTTGTCGCGCAGCGTGGCGGGGCGCGCGAGGGTGTAGAGGTGAAACTCGTCGAAGGCTTTTTCGGTGACGACCGGGGCGGCCATCGCCTCCATGGCCATCGCGCGCCCGGCCATCGTGGCCCGCGGTGCTTGCGGCGGCTGCACCTTGTTCACATCGCCGGCCATGAGCTTGATCTTGGCGTCTTTGAAGCCAGTGCCGCTGTCGTTTTTCATGGTGATCCAGCCGACGAAATCCACGAGGTCGCCCTTCTCCGGCGCGACGAGGTTGTAGCTGGATTCCCACGAAAAGCCCTGCGTGACGTAGGCGACTTCGGCGGTGATCTTCGCGGCGGCGGCGGCGTTGAGTTTCCAGGAAAGTGTGGGCTTGAGGATGTTGTCGTCGCCGAGCGAGGGGAAGATGGGCTGGCCGGGCAGCGAGAATTGCAGCTTGCCCTCCACCTCGATGATCGGCTGCACCGGCGCGCCGCCGGGCACGTAGCCGCTGCGGATGATTTTGCCCGCGATGGTCTGGTCGGGCTTGTTCGTTTCGCGGCGGATGAAGTCGAGCGACTTGCCCTCGAAGAACGAAAGCAGCATCGGCTCGGAGACGGGGTCGTTGCGGTAGGCTTGTTCGAGGATTTGGATGGCGGCCTTGCCCGCGACATCGCGGAGGATGACGGAGTCGGCTTCGAGCTTGGCGGTGGCACCGCCGAAGCTGACGTTGTTCACGCCGGCCTTGAGATCCATGGGCAGGGTGTCGCGGACGACGGCGAAGCCCTGATTGTAGATGGTGAGCGCGGGATCGGCCGCAAAAGCCGGGGCCGCGAGGGTGAGGAGAAGGGCAAGTTTTTTCATAGATGTATGGGGTGAGACGGAAGGATGCCCCGGAATCTTAGGCCGACGATGCAAAAAGATTGTCCTCGGGAAGGCCGGGTCTGGTAGAAGGCGCGCATGTCTGCAACCAAACGATTCCGGGCGGGCGTTCTTTTTGGCGACGAAGTCAAGGAACTGCTCGATTACGCCAAGGCCAGCCACTTCGCCCTGCCGGCGATCAACTGCATCGGCACCAACTCGGTGAACGCCACGCTGGCCGCCGCGCGCGAGCTGAACTCGCCGGCGATGATCCAGTTCTCGAATGGCGGCGCGCAGTTTTTCATCGGCAAAAGTGTGAAGGGCGACCACCAGCTTGGGCCGGTGCTCGGCGGCATCGCGGGCGCGCATTACGTGGACGCGGCGGCGAAGGCGTATGGCGTGCCGGTGGTGCTGAACTCGGACCACTGCGCGAAGAAGCTGCTGCCCTGGGTGGACGGCATGCTCGCGGCGAGCGAGGAGCATTTCGCCAGGACTGGCCGCCCGCTTTACAGCTCGCACATGCTCGATCTCTCCGAGGAGCCGCTGCCCGAGAATCTGGAAATCTGCGCGCGCTATCTGGAGCGCATGGCGAAGATGGGCATGACGCTGGAGATCGAACTCGGCGTGACCGGCGGCGAGGAGGACGGCGTGGACAATTCCGGCGTCGAAGAATCCAGCCTCTACACCAAGCCCGAGGAAGTGGCGCAAGCCTACGCGCTGCTCTCGAAGATCAGCCCGAACTTCACCGTCGCGGCGGCCTTTGGAAACGTGCATGGCGTTTACAAACCGGGCAACGTGAAGCTCAAGCCGACGATTCTGCGGGACTCGCAGGACTACATCGAGCGCACCCTCGGCACGGGGCCGCAGCCGGTGAACTTCGTCTTCCACGGCGGCTCCGGTTCGTCGCGCGAGGAGATCCGCGAGGCCATCGGCTACGGGGCGATCAAGATGAACCTCGACACCGATGTGCAGTGGGCGTTTTGGGACGGCGTGCGCGGCTACGAGGCGAAAAACCACGACTTTCTCCAAGGCCAGATCGGCAACCCGAAAGGCCCGGACGCGCCGAACAAAAAATACTACGACCCGCGGGTGTGGCTCGGCGCGGCGGAGGACGCCGCAACGAAGCGGCTGCTCGTTTCGTTCGAGGATCTCAACTGCGTCAACCGCAACGCATGAAAACGCTCCGCCTGCTCGCCGCGACCCTCGCGCTCTGCACCGTCACTGGCACCGCCGTGGCCGCGGAGAAAGCACCCGCGCTCCCGATCGAGAAGGCGCTCCAGCTCGCGCAGGACTATCTGAAACGGAACAACGCGAAGCCGGCGATCGTGGCGCTGTCGCTGGAAAAGTCCGCGCTGCTCGGCGGCAAAGTGCGCTGGTATGCCAAGTGGTCCGCGCCGGTCCAGCGCGACGGCAAGTCGGAGATCGGCCTGGAGATTAGCATGGATGGCACGCTCACGCGGGTCGTCGGACGCGGCGCGCTGAGCGGCCTCTGAAGCCGGAGGTCGCCTTCGCGTCATGGAGTTCCTAGCGCCGGCGAAGATCAACCTTTCCCTCCGCGTGCTGGGCAAGCGCGCCGACGGTTTCCACGACCTCGAATCGCTGCTGGTCCCCGTCTCGGTGGCCGACACGCTGGACATCACGCGGCGCGCCAGCGGCGGGATCGAGTTCACCTGCGACGACGCAACGCTGCCGGCTGGCGACGACAATCTCGTGGTGCGCGCCGCGCGGCTCTTCGGCGCGGCCAGCGGGATCGAGCCGCACGTGCGCATCGCGCTCGCGAAACGCATCCCGCACGGCGCGGGCCTCGGCGGCGGCAGCAGCGATGCGGCGACCACCCTGCTCGCGCTCGACCAGCTTTTTGAAACGCAGCTTTCGCGCGAAGCGCTGGCGACGCTGGCCGCGCAACTCGGCTCGGACGTGCCCTTTTTCATCTATCAAAGCGCGGCCATGATCCGCGGCCGGGGCGAGCTGGTCGAGCCGGTCGCGTTCCCGCACACGCTGCCGCTGCTGCTCATCAAGCCGCCCTTCGGCGTGCCGACCCCGTGGGCCTACGCCCGCTGGGCCGGCTCGCGCGAAATCCCCGGCGTCTCCTACGCGGCGCAGCGCTTCCCGTGGGGCGAACTGGTCAACGATCTGGAGCGTCCGGTTTTCGAGAAGTTCATCTTTCTCGCCGATCTCAAAAACTGGCTGCTCGCGCAACCGGAAGTCGCTGGCGCGCTGATGAGCGGCAGCGGCGCGACCGTCTTCGCCGTGCTGCACGCGAAGGACGCGGCGGCTTCGCTCACCAAACGCGTCGGCGTGGAATTCGGCGTGGATTTGTGGGTGTGCGCGTGCGAGACGGCGGGCGTTTGTAACCCCTGAACATTCGTTTGCGCGCAGCTTGCTCAGCCACCCTCCTTGACGGAGCGGTGCCGCAGCCTTTTGGATCAGGCTATAAAAACACTCGCACGCACCGCAGACGATTTGATCGGCTCATATCGGACGTTTGGGGCCGCAGGGCCTGTTTATCGTGTCGTGGCTAAAGCCGGGGAGACGAAGGTTCATATCGTTGTCATCGAGTCGGGCGAGGAGTTGGATTATTTGGTGACGAGAGCGCTCCATGATTCCGAGGTGGAATGAGGCCTGTTTGCCATCACCTTTGATCTGGTTGTGGCCGATGCTGAGGAGCATCACCCTTGTGGGGTTTCGGCTGCTTACGCGGACATTGCCAGCACGCTGAAGCCATTTGGCTTCGAGCGTATCCAAGGCAGCGTCTATGTGACGAAACTGGACGCTATGGCCAATCTTTTTGCAGCCCTTTTGGCCCTCAAGGCATTGCCTTGGTTTCCGCCAACGGTCAGGAATATCCGTGGTTTCAGGATCGAAAACTGGAGCGACTTCACGCCGATCATCAAAGGCGCTAAGCGCACCAACTAGACGCCCGCGCGGTCGAGGAGGGAGGCGAGGACTTTGGTGGCCTCGAAGTATTCGGCGGCGATTTCGTAGGCGGCGCGGCAGTGGGCGGGGAAGTCGGCATTGATGGCGCGGACGGCTTCGGGGATTTCGTCGAGGGTGCGGAAGGCGTAGAGTCCGCGATTTTCGCCGTAGTGCCGGGTGAAGCCGGTCTCCTGCGTGATGACGGGCCGGCCGGCGGCGAGGTAGCAGGCGCTGCGGTCGCTGAACCAGCCGGTGTGCAGGCGCACGTATTGGTCTTTGGCGACGGTGAATTCGCCTTTCGAGTGCTGGAGGTAACGGCGGTAGAGGTCGTGGTGGATGCTCATCTGATCGGGGCTGGTGAAGCGCCAGCCTTGCGCCAGAAAGCGTTCGCGGGTGGCGGCGTCCTTGATGGCGGTGGCGAGTTCGAAGGTTTCGCCCGCGCGTGCCGGGGCTTCGATGAATTTCAGAAACTCGAGTGACTTGCTCCAGAGATACGTGTCGCCACGCCACTCGATGTCCTTGAGGCCGGCGGTATTCCAGTTGGCGACGGAGGTGAAGACGGCACCGCCGGGCGGAGGCGCGTCGGTTTTCCATAAGTCGGTGACGACGGGCTGGCGCGTGGGCAGCCAGCGGAACTGGTGGGTGGGGAGGGGACACGCGGCGGTGCCGATGTTTTCGCCGAAGGTGAAAAGCGTGTGGTGGCGCGAGAGATATTCAATGGGGCCGGGATCGCTTTTATCCACGCGGATCTGCTCCACGCCGGGATCGCTCTCGACGTAAAGGATGCGCTGGCACTGGCGGACGTCGTCGTTGATTTCCTGGGTGCCGCAGATGTTCAGGATGGCGTCAGCGGTGCGGTAGAGTTCGCGCAGTTTTTCGCGGGAGAGTCCGTGGCAGGGATCGCCCGGCAGGTAGCGCGCGCAAAAGGCCCAGCGGTCCACGAAGCCGAATTGCGCGGCGAGTCGGGCGAGCGTCTCCAGCGCGTAGGAGTAGTCGTTGTTGATCTCGTAAGTAGTCGGGTTGTAAGGCAGCCGCGCGGAGTCCTCGACATACCAAACCTCATGCCCCAGCCGCAGCAGGCCGACGATGTAATGCACATGC